>Ga0316189_10002722_pt1 | contig 17246 bp, 13 predicted proteins | sample LowCovwburrow_MG_FD_204930 | JGI IMG/M metagenome (GOLD analysis project Ga0316189, IMG submission 204930) | Coastal sediment microbial communities from Maine, United States - Lowes Cove worm burrow | ecosystem: Environmental > Aquatic > Marine > Coastal > Sediment | place: USA: Maine...
GGGGGCAAAGGGACAAGTACCGGGCTACGGGCTCTTCGCGGCTCGCGGGTTGCCCGCTTGCTCGACGGTGTGCTGCCTCCATATCTCTCTCGGAAGTTGTTCCCACCGGTCAAGGGGCAGGCGTGGTGGGACGAACTGGCCCAGAACCAGCGGCACCAATATCAGAGCTTGGAAGAGTTACGACAGTTGGAAGGCCTGTGGGGTGATGCCGTTGAAGCCCAAACAACCCGTCAACGGGCCTTCGAACCGCCCGAGCAGTGGTTGGGCGAAATCAATCGTCCTGGCCCTGAGTATCCGGGCCGCTCAGCAAATTGTTTAGATTGTGCCCGCGCCACCGAGGCAAATTGGCGAGGCCAGACCGAAACTGCGGCACCGGTGCGGCCCGAACACGGTGATGGGGTCGAAATCGAATACTTGGAAAACTGGGTTGGTGGGGAGTTTCGCGCCATGAGCCTTGATGCCGTCAAACAGCGGCTAGACGAATTAGGCCCAGGGTCTTCGGCCATGCTCCACGCGGTGTGGCCTGATGGGTCTGGGCACGCCTACAACATGGTGCACGACATCGACGGCATCAAGGTCCTCGATGGGCAATGGAATCTGCGGGAGTCGTACCCACCCCAAATGCCCGAACGTCACGTTGATCGAGTCATCTTTATCGACCCCAATGGTGAGGTGGTGCAGTGGTGAGATGGTACAGCGGTGAGATGGTGCAGGAGGTGGTACAGCGGTGAGGTGGTGCAGTGGCGATGGACGGCTAACACCGGGCGCCAACACCGGGGTTGCCTTTCGCCCGGTGTCCAGCGGTGGCCTATGATACGACGGTGGACACAATCTGTAACGATCTCGAAGCCGAGCACGAATCTCTCGACGTTATTGTCGCCCAGATCACCGAGGAACAGTGGGAGTTGACAACACCGGCCGAAGGGTGGGACGTGAAAGACACCATTGTGCATTTGGTGCAGGCAGACCTGGCTGCGTTGGCCGCAGTTCAAGACCCGGAAGGGTTTCCGGCATTGCGCGACCGTATCGTGGGCGCTGCGTGGGGGTTTGATGAGGTCTTCGGCAACAAGGATGGCAAGACCGGTCAGGAGATTCTCGCCTGGTGGCGCACGAGCCGCAGCGACATGCTTTCGGCCTTTCGTGCTCGTGGCCCCAAAGACCGTATTCCATGGTTTGGCCCCGATATGAGCACCCTCTCATTCGCTACCGCTCGCCTGATGGAAACCTGGTCGCACGGGGCAGATGTGGCTGACACCTTGGGGCAACCCTGGCCCGCTACCGATCGTCTCCGCCATGTCGCTCATATTGGGGTTTCTACCCGTGGATGGAGCTATATGAATCGAGGCCAAACGGTGCCCGAGGGTGCGGTTCGGGTCGAGTTGGCGGCTCCGTCGGGGGACACGTGGACATGGGGCCCCGATGACGCCGACAACATCGTCCGTGGTGATGCCCTCGACTTCTGCCTGCTGGCTACCCAGCGTCGCCATCGGAGTCAGGTTTCGCTGGAGGCGGTTGGTTCTCTGGCCGACGAATGGCTCGACATCGCACAAGCGTTTGCTGGGCCGCCTACCGCGCCACGGGCAGGTCGATAAAAACTGGCGATGGCGGCACCCGGATTTACCGGGGTGCCGCCATCGGATCAGTGAAAAACTTTGGTTACACCGTTGACGGTGGGTGTTACTTGCTCATGTCAATGACGGTGCGGTTGGATTCGCCGCGCTTCATGAGCTCATAACCCTCGTTGATTTCGTCGAGAGCGATGTGATTGGAAATCATTTCATCGAGCTTGAGGCGACCGTCGAGATACATATCGACGTAGCGGGGCATATCAACGCGGAAAGCGTTGGATCCCATCATTGATCCCTTGATGGTTTTTTCCATCATGAACATCTCGTGGCCTACCACTTCAAAACGCTGGCCTTGGGGCATCATCCCCACCACCACGGCCGTGCCCCCGATACGCAGCATCTCCACGATCTGTTGAACGGTTTCTTGACGTCCGATGGCCTCGAACGAATAGTCCACGCCGCCGCCCGTAAGTTCCTTCACCGCGGCCACCACATTGTCGACTTCACCGGCGTTGATCACATCGGTGGCACCACAGACCTGAGCGGTTTCCAGCTTGGCGGGGGTGAGATCGATGGCGATCACGCGTCCGGCGCCCGCGATACGGGCCCCTTGAATCGCCGAAAGGCCGATACCGCCCGCTCCGACAACAGCCACCGTTGAACCCGGTTCGATGCGTGCGGTTTTGAACACGGCACCGACCCCGGTGGTTACCCCACAACCGATCAGAGCGGCCTTGTCGAGCGGCATATCTTCGCGGATTTTCACCACCGCGTTTTGGTGGACCAACATTTCTTCGGCGAACCCGCCAAGCCGAGCGAACTGGCCGACTTCTTCATCACCGCGGCAAAGCCGCGAGGGGGCGCCAGTCGGGCGGCCGGTGGCACCGTAATTCTGGCAGCGGTTGGGGTGACCGGTGAGGCACCACTCACATTGACCACAAAAAACGGAAAGGCACGTGATCACATGGTCGCCGGGTTTCACATAATCGACGCCATCACCAACAGCCGCAACCACGCCGGCTGACTCGTGGCCCATCACAGCGGGGAGTTGCAAGCGGCTCCAGCTTCCGTCCATAAAATGGAGATCGCTATGGCACAAACCAGCATGGGTGGTCTGCACGAGCACCTCGCCAGGGGCGGGTTTGTCGATGGAGATATCTTCGATAGTGAGTTCCCCGGGGATCTCATTGAGTACGGCTGCCTTCATTTGGACCTCAATTCTCACTCATACAGGTTGGCCGAGTGTTGCCGAACGTAGCGTACCGTAGATTTCGAGGCGGGTAGAAATGACCGACCCGGTCAGTGACCGACCCGGTCAGTGGTTGACCTAGTCAGTGACCGACCCGGTCAGTGGTTGACCTAGTCAGTGACCGACCCGGTCAGTGGCCGTCAGCGCCAGAGGTGGGTGAAACAGCGTTGTTCCACGGTGCCGGTTGCCCAAGGGCCCCACAGGCCTCCTAGGGCACCGCTGCTGTATTCGTGCCAGGTTAGGGCGTCGGGGGCGGCTACTCGCCGGATGATCTGGACGATTCCACCTTCGTAGACGGCATAACCCGCCCAAACCCCGGGCCAATCCCGTGATGAAGCGATCTCGGTGGTGACCACCGAACCATAGTGGCGGCGGCGGTTGCGGTGGGTGTGACCAGAACTGATCAATACGTTGGGGTTTCGTCGCTTGACCTCGGCGAGAAATGGCTGGGCTTCACGCCCGTTGATACCCAGCGGGTAGTGGGTGGGGATGCGGTGTCGTTGTAGCTGATGATGTAAACCTATGAACACCGGCCCGTCGCCGGAGGCCAGAAGGTCATAGACCTTGTTGGCTTGGTGGAGGGCTCCGGGGCCTTTCTTCGGTACCGTGGTGTTCACCATGATCAGGCCGATTCCGTCCGCATCGTAACGCTCAGCGCCGGTGATATAAGGCAGGCGACGTTCGCCGATCGTGGCCGGCAGGGGAGTGGCGGTTGCTCCGTCGACGTCATGATTACCCGGTACCAGCAACATGGGAGTGTCGGGGTATTGGTCGAGTAGGCGGCCAAGGGCAGCGAAATGGTGCTCCACCTGGTGATGCACAGCATCGCCTTTGATAGCAATGAGTTCCGCGCCCCAGGCGGTTGCTTCGTTGATGGCGGCTCGGGCACATCGGATCGGGTGGGGGTCGGGTAGCCCACTCCGATCCACCATCAGCTTCGACGCCCCCCAGCGGCGGGCGCCGATGTGAACATCGTTGAGGGTGGCGAAACGGAAGAGAAGTTCACCGGGCGGAGGGGTGAGCGTGTGGGTGCAGAAATGAGCGTTGCCCCCGGCCCAGGTCACATCGATGCGTTGGGCTTGCGCCGGGAGAAGGCCAGATAACACCAATGACCCCGGTCCTCCGGGGTGATCAATGGAATGATGAGCTTCGGCACACCAGGCCGTTACTTTCCCGGTCGGGAGGTCACTCCATGTGAGCTGAACAGAGTCGGTTTCTACCGACCAAAGCTGAATATTGGGACGTAAGCGCAGAGGAAGAGGCACGATGTTGGCGGCGGTGATCGTGGTCTACGAGAGCAGGAGATGAGCGAGGCGTTCCTGCTCACGTTGGCGGAATGCGATGCGGATCTGCTGTTTTTCCAGTAGCTGGTGCAGGGTCTTTTGACCGGCTGGGAGGGGGCGGTCGGCGAAAAACGCTTCAGTCTTGGCGGCGTCGCCATCCTGGTTCATAGCCAGAATCCCTTCCAACATGCGCGGGATCGACATGCTGGGGAAGGTATCCAAAATGTATTCCCAGTTCTCGGTAATGAACTCCCAGGTGAGGTCGGTAGTTGACCGGTTGAGCAACGCTTTCGCCAGCAGGTACGGGGCTTCCGCGATTCCGATCTCACCGTCGAGTACCAGCTGCTGCACCTGCTTGGCTAACCCATGATCGGGGAACTCCGCGAGCGCATCGAGGTAGCGGCGGGCATCTTGAGGGGTGGCCGCGTTGCGCCACGCCTCTACATAATGGGCGAAGTCGGCTTCGTCGCCACCGGCGGCCACCACCGTAACGGCGGCCGACAGTAAGGATGGGTCGATGGAGACCGATTCATCGTTGGCGGCGGCCACCAGCTCCTTAGCGGTGTCTTGGATGTCGGGGTCGTTGGCGAGTTGCCCCATGGCTCCAAACAAGACACCGCGGAGCTGTTTGCGTCGCTCGTCTTCGTCTGGTGATGCCAGCAGGCCGAGGTTGGCCAGTGGGGGAGCAACAAGGTCGTGGGCGAGCTCGGCCAGTCGTTCCCGAGCTTCCCCGGTGAGAATCCGGTCGAGGAGATGGACCCCACCGACCATCCGGCGCCACACAGCTAGGTCGGTTTCGGCTCCAAGGGCTTCAATCAGGTCGATAAACTCGGAAGCTCGCATCGACCCGACAAGCATGGCGGCTTGGGCGTCATCCACCAGCGTGTACCGCTCAAGCGGGGTGAGGGCATTATGGGCTACCGCGGTGAGGCGATCGAGGTGATCGGCCGAATAGGCCACCCGGAAAAACCCGTGGGCATTGGCGTTTGCTAAGAACCAAGACGGATTTTGGGGCAAGGGCACGCTGATTGACTCAGCGTCGGAGGGAAGGAGGATGCGCCCCGTGTGTACCGCTCCCATTGTGGGGTCAGCCAGGGTGTTGTCGGGGTCGGGGTGTGGGGATTCGGATGGCTCGGCCCACCGGTAGGAGATGGGAACACTCCAGCGGTTGCTGTCGGACTCGCCAAACAGCATTCGTTGTTGTCGAAAAGTGACCGAGTCGTCGTCGGTGGTTACCGAAATCAGTGGGAATCCCCCCTGGAAGATCCAGGTGTCCATCATTTGGCGCACCGGTTCACCGGTTTCGGCCTCGATTGCGTCCCACAGATCGGTGGTTTCGGTGTTGCCGTGCTGGTTCTCCGCCATGTAGCGGCGGATGCCAGCACGGAAGGGCTCCTCGCCGACGTATTGCTCGAGCATGCGGACCACCGCAGCACCCTTTTCGTACGTGAGTACGTCGAACATAGCCTCGGCCTCGTCGGGGCTTTCCACCTCAAACTCAATAGCTCGTGTGGCGTGGAGCCCGTCAGTGTCGAACGCCGCCGATCGCTCCAAGCCGAAACCCGTCCACCGTTCCCACTCGGGCCGGAAGACGTCGGTGGCCTTTAGCTCCATAAAGGTGGCGAAGGCTTCGTTGAGCCAGAGCCCGTTCCACCATTTCATGGTCACGAGATTCCCGAACCACATGTGGGCGATTTCGTGGTTGATCACATCAACCAGTCGTTGAAGTTCAGCTTGGGTGGCTCCGTCGGGGTCGATAAGTAGTAAGACCTCGCGGAAGGTCACACAGCCAACGTTTTCCATTGCCCCGAAAAGGAAATCAGGGATAGCTACCAGATCGAGCTTGTCGCTGGGGTAGGGAATATCGAAGTAGTCAGCGAAATAGCGGAGGGCCGCGGCGCCGGTTTCCAACGCCAGGTCGGTGAGCTCGCCCTTGCCGGGGACATGCACGATACGTAGGGGCGTGCCGTCGACATCAACCGTTTTGCTAAATTCGAGATCACCAATGACCATGGCCACCAGGTAGGTGCTCATGGTGATGGTAGGAGCGAAACTGATTCGGAGTTTGCCGTCGACGGTGGTGCGCGAGACTTCAGCGGCGTTGGCCACCGCGTTGAGCGCGGGGTCGATAACCAGATCGAGTTGGAATGTGGCCTTGGCTTCAGGTTCATCCCAACAGGGGAAACATTTGCGGGCATGGGTTGCTTCGAACTGGGTACTCACCAGCTTGCGGGTGTTGCCATCGTCGTCTTTGTAGGTACTGGCGTAGAGGCCAACGAGGTGTTCGTTGAACCCACCGGCAAACGAGAAGTCGAGGGTGATCGGGCCCGGCGCGACGGTTGAGGGGAGGGCGAACGACACCCGTTCGAGTTCCTCGTCTATCTCGGCGGTGAGCCCATCGAAGTGTTGATCCCCAACCGACAATGAAGCGGAGTTGATGGTGAGATCTTGAGCGTTGAGAACGATGGAGTCGGTCGCTTCGACGACATCGGCATCAATGGAAACCGAACCGGTGAACAGGTCGGTTTCGAGGTCGGGTTCGATCACCAAACGGTAGTGGCGCGGCGAGACTGTGGACGGAAGACGATATCGGTTCATGCTCACGCCCTGATCCTAACCCCTTTGGCGAATATTTTTCGGTCTATTGGTAATCATCTGGCCGCTCGACGCGCATGGGTGGGGTATGGAAAACACGCAGCGAATTGGTTCGGTTGGTAACACGGTAACGATCACCGCAGGGGGGCTTGGCGGGGTAGTTGAGTGGGACTCTGCTCGCGATACCTATCGAGCCCAGTTGGAGATCTGGGGTGCCGGAGAGTGGGGAGACGACGAAGGGCCCCTCGGTGGAGGTCCCGGGCGCGGCCTGGTGCGTTTTGGGTGGCGGGCTGTTGAGTTGCCCACCATCGACAGTCTGATAAACCGTCTGGACTCCAGCGGGTTTCCCCTAATGGCATCATCAGCCGATGAGGTGCAATCGTTGGGTTTGCGGGTGCGTGGCAGTCACGGCTCGACCAAGCTGGTGGGCCGCGTCACTGATCGGGGGCATGAACTCTCGTTCCTGGCTCCTTCAGGCCGTCGTTATCGATTGCATCCGCCGGTGGATCACCCGGACCATGGTTTCTGGTGGGGTGACACTGGTGACCGGTCGTTAGCCACAGCCCGATCGATTTGTCAACGAATATGGTCCGACGACAGCCGGCACCAGTGCGAGATGTTTGCTCTCGGTTTGCTGCACGAAGTGTTGGCGCCGCTGTCCGGGGACTTTTGGCTGGATGTTGACTCGGTTTGTGATTGGTGGCTACTTGACGCCGAGCCGCGAGTCTGGTCATCGGGCTCGGTAGTACCTCCAAAGGTCAACTTCGCGATTTAGGCAATAAATCATATGCTGAAGAAATCCTATGCTGAAGTTTGCTCAAGGACATCGAAGGATTGGCAAGTTATGCTTCGGTTGATCCTGAATGTATGTTGATATAACTACTCGCCTGTTTGGACGCATGTGGGTTGGAAGGTGTGTGGGGTATGGCAATGACTGGCATTGATCCCAAGGGTGAAGTGGATGCACTTCTGGCGGCGTTGAGTGAGGGGTTGTCGCTGGCCGAGGACCTCGTGTCAGGGTTGTTCGACGGCGTAGATTCTGCGTGTGGTGATCGTTTGGAGGAGATCTGCGTCGATCTTACGCAAGGGATGGCGTCGGATGTCGAAGGGTGTTGAAACGCAATACCGCACGTTGGTGCCTGTATGTCAACGTCGAATTGCCGAATGAAATGGCGATTCTTATGGTGAAAATCGCTGGCAAATATTGGGGAATGGGTAATGCGTCGGGGTATATTGTTCCTAGAAGTAATTGATCGATAGTTGGTGGGACGGCGGTCTCATGGTTTTGTTCGCTGAGTGGCTAGAGCTGTGCGCACTGGGGTTGTCCAGTGGTAGAGCTGTGGTGACTTGATTGTTCATGGTTGGTTGAACGTCGCGTTGGTTTCAAACGGATCAGCGTGGCGGGGTTCGAAGCGGGCAGAAGCTGGACACGTCGACGGTCATTGTCACAAGCAAGGGAAAGTACGAGGATCGGCGGAAGGGTATTGAGCGATGACATCTCTGGGCTTTGTGCTAGTAGATCTGCCTAGACGGGTAGGAGCTGGGGACTAAACCAGCGAACCTGGTTGGGCAGGCACCGACATGGTGCAGAGAGGTGGCGGACCATATGGTGAGACTACTAAGGCGTATGCAGCATGCAGGTGGGATACTTGTGCAATGCCGTAGTCGACGAGGTTCGCGAACCCAATCCCCTCCGCCGATCATCGGTTCCGCTTCGGTAGCGGAGCCGCCGGGAACGAGTGGAGCAAGTGCTGCCCTTTGGGTCGTGGTGCTGGTGATCGTCCTGGTGATTGCCAGCTGTAGTTCACGGGGGCAAGGGCAATCGATCGGGAACCAGGATGATGGGGATACCGCGGGGCCAGCCGTGGGTAGAGACGCCACGAACGTCGAAGCTGATGGACAAGTGGGTCTGCCGGTGGGGGATGGGTCGTCGAGCAAAGCCATCGATGGCGAAGCCGAGCATCAGCACGGCGTAGGCGAGGCGATCGTGCTGCGAGATCCGGAAGCGTTTGATCCCAGCACCTATGGTGAACACCTGAACTATGTGTTGTCGTCGCCCTACCGGAATACGAATCACGACGATAGTCGTTTCCTGGAAACCCCCTCGGCTGAGCTTCCAATCGAAGAGCTTTTGGGCCCTCGCTCTGACTATCTCGGTAATCCGGGGGGTAATCCTGAGCAGTCTTTCCCCGTGGCCGCCGGAGGGCAGTTCCGGGCCGGATGTGAGTTTAGCCATTTCGCCTACGACGACCCGCTGGTGTTTCCCGATCAGCCGTGGGCGTCACACCTGCACATGTTTTTTGGTAATACCCACGTCAACGCGTTTAGCACGTTCGCGACCTTGCAGAATAGTGGGTCGAGCACCTGTAACGGCCAGGAACTCAACCGCACTGGCTACTGGGCACCGGCGCTGTTTGACGCCCAAGGTAATGTGCGGATCCCGGAACGAGTGGTGGTCTATTACAAGGGAGAAGGAAAGGCCCGCGGTAATGCCATCCCGTTTCCCGACGAGGCGGCTTTGATCGCCACTGAAAACATCAACGACATCGACACTGCTGTGGGCGGAGCGCGCGGCAAGTTCTCGTTCGTCTGTTCCGACAACTTCTCCAGCCCGTCAGAGCAGATGTCCAACACCATTCCGGTGTGCAACGGCCGGAAGTTTCTGGACAAGTACGGGGTGCGTGACAACCCCGGTGTAGTGCTCGAAATGAACGTGAAGTTTCCGATCTGCTGGAACGGCCAGAACCCCGCTGATTGGGCCAATAACTACGGCCTGCCGAGGGTTGGGAATTGGTACGGGGCCAACTGTGACGGTGAATTCTCAAAGAACCTGGTGAATCTGGAGTACTTCATCAACTATCGGGTTGGCGTCGATGAAACGACCGACGGCTGGTACTTGTCTTCTGACGTCGACCCGAAGACCTACGAAATCACTGACTCTCCGGGAGCATCGGTGCACGCCGACTGGTGGGGAGGCTGGCACTCCGACATCGCACAACGCTGGATCGACAATTGTGTCAACTACAAGACCGGCGCCCCATCGGGCTGTGGCTTTGGGTATCTCACCGACGGTGGTCCCAACGGCAAGGCCCCATTCGACGGACCGGCCTTGAAGTATCGACCACAATATGAGGGCCCTCAGAAAGTCCCGGCCAAGGACCTGTGGGAACAGCTCTGCGGTGAGGATGTGAGCGGACGCCCATTTACCCGGGCCCAAGAAGCGGCGTATTGTCGACCCATCGAAGTTTCCCGTCACGACTAGAGGTAGCTGGTCGAGGTGGCGGCGGTGATCGCCGCCACCGCAAGGAGCAGGGCTGGCGCAAACGGTTTGGCGCAACGGGGGCCCTCGTTGGTGGTACCAACAGGACCCTCTGGCGATGACGGGACGGGGAGCCTCCGATACATGACCCCATAGAACACGCCAGCGGCGACCGACGTTAGGCTGGCCAACACCAAACCTCCGGCGCCAACATAGGCGCTAACGGCAAGAGCCAGTTTCACGTCGCCCGCCCCGATCGAGCGGGGCGACGCCACGAAAGCCCCCACCCACGGAGCAACAAACCCAGCGCTCGCCACCCACCAACTGCCGGGGAGCCTCGCCCAGTTGTTGGCTTCGAAGGCTCCCAACCAAGCCGTGGCCGCCAGCGCGAGCACAAGACGGTTCGGAATCCGCCCGCTGCGAATGTCGGTCGCTGCGATTGCAGCCCCGATTCCGGCCCCCACGCCGTAGGCCCACCACTCCATGCCGTTACCGTAGCGTGAACGTCAAAACGCCACAAGGGGGTACACCCCAGGGCGGGCGTACCCCCTTGTGAAAGGGACTGGTGTCGGTAGCGAACTACTAGCCGAGCAGCGACAAGATACTCTGCGGTACCTGGTTTGCCTGACCCAACATGGCGGTGCCCGCCTGCTGGAGAATCTGGTTCTTGGTGAATTCCACCATCTCAGTGGCCATGTCAGTGTCACGGATCCGTGATTCCGAGGCGGCCAGGTTCTCGGTGGTTACCTGAAGGTTGTTGATCGTTGACTCAAACCGGTTTTGTACCGCACCGAGGTCACCTCGGCTGGCCGAAACGGTAGCGATGGCGGTGTCGATAGCCTCGATGGCCAGCCGTGAATTGGCGAACGACGATACATCAAGGGTCGTGAGGTCGGAGCCGCCGATGTTGGTGTTGTCCAGGGCATCGACGGTGGTGTCGATCTGGTTGCCGGCGTCACCTTCAGAGCCAACCTGGAATGAGAGGGGGGTGCCGGAGAATACGACGGCGCCGCCGAAGGTGGTGTCGGTGCCGATTCGCCCGATTTCTTCGGTGAGCGCATCAACCTCAGCCTGGATGGCGGTGCGAGCCTCGGCGTCGTTGGTGTCGTTAGCAGCCTGAACAGCCAGGTCACGCATCCGGTTTAGCATGTTGTGCACTTCGCTGAGGGCACCTTCAGCCGTTTGCACGAAGCTGATGCCGTCTTGCGAGTTGCGGGTGGCCTGGCGCAGACCGGAAACTTCGGCTCGCAGTTTCTGCGAGATTACGAGACCAGCAGCGTCGTCGCCGGCCCGGTTGATTCGGTAGCCCGAACTCAGTTTCTCTAGGCTTTTGCCGAGGCCTCCGTTGGAGACGCCTAGGTTCCGGTTGGCGTTGTACGCCATGATGTTATTGATAATTCGCATTGCCCTCGTAATTCCTTCCGTGAGAGAGCGTTTTCCAGCCCGTCCAATCCTTTGGACTGCAGCTACCGGTGTTCCGGTAACACTCCATCGGAGCAAGGTGGGAAAGTTAAAGGGCTAGGCGAATTTTCTTATTCGAGTGGCTACCGCAAGAAGTCGAGTAGGGATTGACTCAGCGCACGCGAGGTGGCTTGGAGGGTGGCCTGGTGGCTGAGTTCGGCCGAGCGCATGCCGATAATGGCCTCCGCGATGTCAACGTCTTGGATCCTGGACACGTTGGCCTGCACTTGCAGTACCTCTCCACCATGCCGCACATCCGCAGCGTCGATCTGTTGCGAGATAGCACCGATACGTCCCAGGGCTCCACCGAGCCGATCGCTGGCGGTATTGATGGCGTCGAGCCCCTGCCTCACCGTGACCTGATCGTCGGCCTCGACCGCGTCAGCGATCGTTTCCAGCATCTCAAACACGGTTCCGTTCAGGGGGTCGGCCGGATTGGAAGCTCCAAAAACCTCGGGGCCTTGCAGTGACACTTGCACGGTTTCGTGGGTATCGAGGGTTCTTCGCACGATGCCGTCATCACCAAGGTACGTGCCCGTCTCATCGAAGGCCTGGGCCGCGTCGGCTGTACCCGCGAAGATTGCTCGTCCTGTGACGGTGGTGTTGGCGGCCGTTCGGAGGCTTTCGCTCATGGAGTGAATGTCGGCGGCGATAGCGGCCCGGGCCTCCCCATTAAGGGCGGGGTTACCCGACTGGATTGCCAGCGTCCGGGCTCGTTCGAGGTTGTTGTTCGCGCTCTGCAGGGCCTGGTCGGCGGTATTGACCCAGAGTTTTGCGTTGGCCGCGTTGCGCCCAAACTGGTCGATTCGGGCAATACGGCGGTCGGCTCGCAGCACCCGGGTGGCGTCGATGGGGTTTTCCGAGGCCCGTTCGAATTGTTTGCCCGACGCCACCTGGCGTTCCTTTTCGGCCATGTTGGCGCGGCTTTGGGCTACCCATTGGGTACGAAGTGTGGCCAGGTTGGCATCAGTTACCCGCATTAGCGTCCGACCCTCCCGGTCGAGGTGATCAAGGTCTGTAGCATCTCGTCGATGGCGGTGACAAGCCGAGCCGACGCCTCAAACGAGCGCTGCGCCGTCATCAGATCGACGAGCTCCTCGTCCAGGCTCACACCACCAGCAGAGTTGGCCAGCTGCTGGGCTCGTTCCCCCGCTGCGGTAGCGCCGTCAGAACGGGTGCGAGACGTATTGACTTTGGCCGCCAGTTCGCCCACCGCGGTCACAAAATTCGAGGTTGGCCCCGTTGGACTCTCGGCCAGATTGGCGAGGGAACGGGCCATCGAATCATCGAGCACACCGGCGCCGGCAGTGGCGGCAGCCACCTTTTCCGGCTGGTTCACGACATCGTTGGCCACCAGCAGGGTGCCAGAATGAAGAGGGTCGACGGCGAAAAAGTCGTTTCCCGTCGACCCATCAAGACCGGCGCCTCCATTGTGGAGGGCGTTTACCTGGGTTGTGAGGTCGGCAATAAGCGAATCGATTCGTTCTCGTTGCTGGGGAATGATGTTTTGGGTGGCGTTGAGTGCCCCCGCCAGTTGCCCCGAGTTGATTCGGAGCTCACGATTCGAAGCGTTCACCACCGAGAAGCGATCGTAGCCCAGCGAACCGAGGACCGGGTCGGAAGTCCGTTGCACCGTCAGATGGTTAGATCGACCGTTACTCACGATCAGCTGCCCATCAACGGTCACTTCTGTCTGGCCGTTTTCGAGTTCGTTGACTTGCACATTGACCGTGCCCGCCAGCTCAGTGACCAGCTGATCGCGTTGGTCGAGCAGAGAATTCGGGTGAGCGTCAGTGTTGAGCGTCCCCAAAATTTCGCTGTCAAGGGCGGCAATCTGGTCGGCCAGCGCGTTGACCTTGCCGACGGTGTCGTAGACGGCGGCTTCCTGGTCGGAACGCAGCTGATCTATCGATGCCGTCACCCGGGTGAAACCTTGGGCTACGGTTTCTGCCCGTTGGAGCACCCCTTGGCGCATTGCGAGGTCATCGGGGGCAGAAGCGAGATCGTCGAACGCGTTCCATAACTCATTGAGCTGATCGTGCAGGCTGCCTTCCTCGAGGCCGCCGACGATGGTTTCGAGCTGTTCGAGAACCCCGGTTTCTGCTGATCGAGCTTCAGCTTCAGATGTCTGCACCCGGGCATTGTTCACCAGGATGGCGTCGCGCATCCGGCTGATACTTTCGTATTCCACCCCACCGGTGTTGTGGCGCGAGCCTGTCCAAACCCCGACACTTGAACGGTCGATGGCCGACAGGTTCACCTTCTGGCGGTGATACCCCGGGGTGTCGACATTGACAATGTTCTCACTAATGATGTCGATGCGGCGGCGGTGGGCATGGAGGCCCGTTACCGCGGTTTGGAGGCCGGCGAAATGGCTCATCAGGCACGCCCGTCGAAGAGTGCCGCGACGTTGTGGCGTTGGCTGCGCTCATTGGCCTTCTTGCCGGTCTCGTCATAGGCGTCGGTGGTGTCTCGATGGACAAGAGCATCCAACAACTGGGTAATTCCGGCTGAACCGGCGGCAGCTACGTGTTCATTACGTTCCCGCAGTTCAGCGAGCGACGTCGTGGCTGAGCGGAGGGCCGTGTATTGTTCAGCCAAGATCTCAGACCAGGGCTCGGGGGCTTCGTCTACCAGATCGGCGAGCGACGTTTGCCCCAGTAACAACTCCCGCTCAAGGTCGAGGGTTCCGATGGTTACCGCCATCTCTTCCAGCAGGTTTGCCATATGGTGCTGCCAATCCTGGCGGGCCTCCCGCAGCACCAGAAACTGCATCTCAAGCAGGAAACCGAATCGTTCCAGTGTTTGCCGATAGTCCCACAACATCTTATTTATCGGACCATAGTTGATTTCGACAGCGCCTATTCCCATAGGTTCAGGCTCGGCACTTTTGCTGGCTTTGTTAGCCGACTACTGATATTCCCTTACCGGTATCGAGTCGTTCTTTCCAGTCTTTTCCGGTGGCCACCGTTTCGTTGAACGTTTGTTGGCGGCGGGTGAGCCCAGGATCCTGTTCGTTGTTTTCGCCTTCGTACACCTGCTCAAGGGCGCTGCGCAGCAATTTGAGGGCTTCGTCTTTGAGTTGTGACGCTCGCGACTGGCTCACCCCGAGGAACTCACCCAGCTCGGTCATCGAACGTCCCTCAAAGAAGAAGCCCACGATCACGATACGATGCCGCTCCGGCAAGTAGGAGACGCCGGCGCGCAAATAGCCGCGCAGTTCCTGGTCATCGATTTGCTGTTCGAGCGAAGTTTCGTCAGCCAAGAGCGACGAGGACAGAGGCACAGGTGCTCCGCTGTCATCGGAAACGGTTCGCACGGGTCGATCGAGGGAGTCGATGCGGGCCTTGTTGATGTCGTGGCGGAGGCGGTTGAGGTCATCGATCTCTACCCCCAAATCGGCCGCGATCCTGGCGGTAATCTGGGTTGAAGGATTTCCTTGGGCGTGGCCTCGATCGGCGGTGGCCAGCTCCCCTTCGGCTTGTTTGAACCGCCGCTGTAAGGAACGAACCGATCGCGGAGCCCAGTCCTGGCGGCGAAGCATGTCGATCACCTCGCCCTCAATGCGGCGCCCGGCGAAGGTAGAAAACGCAGCGCCGTGTTCTGGGTCATAACGCATGGTGGCTGAAATGAGGCCCATGATCCCGGTCTGCACCAGGTCATCACGACTGAAGGTGGCGGGGAGAGTGGCACAAACCCGATTCACGATGTGCTCCACCAGGGGGAGGTTCGCTACCACCGCTTCCTTTTGTTGTGAAGTTAATACCGTCGACACTGCGAACTCCTGAATGGGAAACCCCGTCAGGCTCTTTTGTCGGCCACTGGAGGGGCGGACTTTACAACTCTTATTGGTGATAGGCCCAGATCCTCATTTCAGATCGTCGATCGCCGATGGAGGGGAAGTGTTCGACTCGACCGGTCTTTTGCGACCGGTTTGGGCCGGCTATCGAGGATGAACGGGGGCATACACACAGTGAACGCAAATCGGCGCGGAGGCGGGATATTTTCCATCGGCGTGATTGCCGTGGTGGCCTTAATGGTGATCCCGTTGCCGGGGGCCGCCCTCGACCTTTTGTTGTCAATGAATATCGCCTTCGCGATGCTGATGTTGCTCGCCACCATCATGACCACGCGGGCTCTCGATCTCGCCGCGTTCCCATCATTGCTGCTCGTGGCCACCCTGTTTCGGTTGGCGTTGAACGTCTCGTCCACCCGGCTGATTCTCACCACCGGGTCGGCCGGAGGCGTGATCGAGTCGTTCGGGTCGTTTGTGGTCGGCGGTTCGGTCGTGGTCGGCCTAGTAGTGTTCCTGATCCTGGTGGTGATCCAGTTTGTGGTGATCACCAACGGCGCGTCTCGGGTGGCCGAAGTCGGAGCCCGATTCACCCTCGATGCCATGCCCGGCAAACAGATGGCCATCGACGCAGACCTGGGAGCGGGGCTTATTGACGAAGAGTCCGCCCGGATACGACGCCAAGAGATCTCGTCGGAAGCTGATTTCTACGGGGCGATGGACGGCGCATCGAAATTTGTGAAGGGTGACGCCATCGCCGGGGTGTTGATTACGCTGATCAACCTGGTCGGCGGGTTTGTCATCGGGGTGTTTCAGAACTCGATGGGATTCGGCGAGGCGGTTAGCACCTTTTCGGTCCTTACCATTGGTGACGGCCTGGCCTCCCAGATTCCGGCCTTGCTGATTTCGATTGCCAGCGGCATCATCGTCACCCGAGCCACCGGCGACAACGACCTCGGCTCTGATGTGGTCACCCAGCTGGCCAACCAAGATCGAGCCTTGCGGTTCGGTGGTATCACCATCCTCCTGCTCGGAATGGCTCCTGGGTTGCCGCTGCTGCCGTTTGGGATCGTCGGCGTGGGCATGTTTGTGGCTGGGCGACAGTTGGCGACCGCCCGGGCTACTGCCGCCGAAGTGTTGGCGGTGGAAGAAGCCGAAGACGCTCCCAGCGTTGACGAGCCGGCCCAGTTGGCAGTGGAAATTCGACCCGAACCTCTCGAACTGGAATTGGCGGTCGACATGATCGATCTCGTCGACTCGCCCAGTGGAGGAGATCTGCTCGATCGAGTTCGCGCGTTACGCCGAAAAATTGCTCTTGAGATTGGCTTGATCATCCCCCCGGTTCGGACTCGAGACAATGTCGATCTGGCGTCGGGCGAGTACGTGATCACCGTACACGGGGTGGTAATGGGGCAAGGACGGGCCCCGGCGGGACATGTTCTCGTCATCGCCGAAGACCTTGATTTGTTGCCGGGTCAAGAGACCACCGAACCAGTGTTTGGGCTACCGGCCAAATGGTTGCCGGTAGACAAGTCCACCATGGCTGAGGCGATGGGGGCCACAATCGTCGACCGGGCCTCGGTGATCACCACCCACCTGGCCGAGATGATTCGCCGTCACGCGGCCCAACTTCTGAGCCGTCAAGAGGTGAAGGAGCTGGTGGATCTGGTGCGCCAAAGCGATCCTGCGGTGGTGGATGAGCTCACCGCCGCTGAACTGACCATCGCCGAAGTGCAGCGAGTCTTGCAGGATCTGCTGACCGAACAGGTGCCGATCCGCGATATTGTGCGCATCCTTGATGTATTGGGCGAACGTGCCCGAGTCACGCGAGATATGAACGAGCTGACCGAAGCGGTACGGGTGGCCCTCGGGCCGTCCATATCGGCGGGAAGCGCCGATGACTCGGGAACCGTGTATGCCGTCACCCTTGACTCCTTGCTTGAACAGGGGCTTATTACCTCGTTGCAGCCAGGGGCTCAGGGCCCTGATTTTGTCCTCGATCCCGGTTTGTTGCAACAACTGGCAGTGGCCATCAAGG
>Ga0316189_10002723_pt1 | contig 17245 bp, 14 predicted proteins | sample LowCovwburrow_MG_FD_204930 | JGI IMG/M metagenome (GOLD analysis project Ga0316189, IMG submission 204930) | Coastal sediment microbial communities from Maine, United States - Lowes Cove worm burrow | ecosystem: Environmental > Aquatic > Marine > Coastal > Sediment | place: USA: Maine...
AAATTCCCCAATGCTAACATAAATTTAATAAGACTCTCAATCAATAATCTTTATTGCAGTTAATAATATTATCTTTGCCGAAATTTAATTTTTATGTCTTTTATAAAAGAAATCAAAAGAAGGAGAACCTTCGGAATTGTATCCCATCCAGATGCTGGTAAGACTACTTTAACAGAAAAGCTGTTATTGTTTGGAGGCGCAATTCAGGAAGCAGGTGCCGTTAAGAGCAACAAAATTAAGAAGGGTGCTACAAGTGATTTTATGGAGATTGAGCGGCAAAGAGGGATTTCAGTGGCAACATCAGTTTTGGCTTTTGAATATAACGGGATAAAAATTAATATTCTAGATACACCTGGACATAAAGATTTTGCCGAAGATACGTTTAGAACACTAACAGCCGTTGATAGTGTTATTGTTGTTGTTGATGTAGCTAAGGGTGTTGAGGAACAAACCGAAAAATTAGTAAAAGTTTGTAGAATGCGTAAAATCCCAATAATTGTATTCATCAATAAAATGGATAGGGAGGGAAAAGATGCATTTGACCTATTGGATGAAATAGAACAAAAACTTGGCCTAAAAGTAACACCGCTTAGTTTCCCAATAGGAATGGGGTATGATTTTAAAGGCATTTACAATATTTGGGAAAAGAATATTAATTTATTTAGTGGAGACAGTAGAAAAGACATTGAAGATACCATTGAGGTATCTGATTTAGCATCTAAGGAATTGGATAGCCTAATTGGTGAAACTGCTGCTAACACTTTAAGAGATGAATTAGAACTCGTAGATGGTGTTTATCCTGAGTTTAACAAAGACACCTACCTTGAAGGTAATTTACAACCCGTATTCTTTGGTTCTGCACTCAACAATTTTGGCGTTAGAGAACTTTTGGATTGCTTCATAGCAATTGCACCAACACCAAAATCTAAAGAAAGTGAAGAACGATTGATACAACCAGATGAAAATAAATTTACTGGCTTTGTTTTTAAGATTCATGCCAATATGGATCCCAACCACAGGGATCGATTAGCTTTTATTAAGATTGTATCGGGTGAATTTAAACGTAATACGCCCTATTTACATGTGAGACTTAATAAAAAAATGAAATTTTCTAGCCCGAATGCTTTTTTTGCAGAGAAAAAAGAAATCGTTGACATCTCTTATCCAGGAGATATTGTTGGCCTTCATGATACAGGTAATTTTAAAATTGGAGATACCTTAACCGAAGGAGAAATTATTAATTATAGAGGTATCCCTAGTTTTTCCCCAGAACACTTTAGATATATTAACAATGCTGATCCCTTAAAATCCAAGCAACTTTATAAAGGTATTGATCAATTAATGGACGAAGGTGTTGCACAATTATTCACACTAGAGCTTAATGGTAGAAAAGTTATAGGTACGGTAGGCGCCTTACAATATGAAGTGATTCAATATAGATTGGAACATGAATACGGAGCCAAATGTACCTATGAAAATTTGAATGTGTTTAAGGCTTGCTGGATTGATCCAGAAGATGACAAAAATGAAGAGTTTAAAGAATTTAAGCGTGTTAAACAACGGTTTTTAGCTAAAGACAAACAAAACCAACTAGTGTTTTTTGCAGATTCTCAATTTTCTTTGCAAATGACAGAACAAAAATATCCTAGTATAAAATTTCATTTGACATCTGAATTCAATTAAGTTTTTCTATTTTTTTTTGTAAAACTACCAATTATCGATAAAATGTATTTTAACCGTTTTCTTGGTTATTATTTGTTTTTCATCGTATTTTTTATACCTTTAGTCGATATTGTAAATTAATTGAGCTTAACCTAAATTAAATTTAGAATAGATTCATAACCCCAAACATGAACTATTATGGAAACACCAAAAAATATATTCAGTAAAGAAGATATTACTGTAACCTTTGAACCATGCGTATGTATTCGTGCAGAAAATTGTGCTAAGGAATTATCCGAAGTCTTTAGAACTTCTGTTATACCCTGGATTAAATTAGATGGCACAGAAACAAAACGTATTATAAAGCAAATAAACCGATGTCCTTCAGGTGCTTTGAAATATAAACTACATGATAATAAACTAGCTAGTTAAAAAAATCCCTTTGAAATTATCAAAGGGATTTTTTTATTAAGCTTGTCCTGTCGGCCCAAAATTAAGTGGAATTGGAGGCTGCTCGTAATCTTTAATCTCACCATGCGCATTTTCAAATCGTGTCACATTATCGCTCAAAGCCTTTACTAAACGCTTAGCATGTTGTGGAGTCAAAATAATTCTTGATTTTACTTTACTTTTAGGAGTCCCAGGCATTATACTTACAAAGTCTAACACAAATTCAGATACAGAATGGTTTATGATAGCCAAATTAGAATATGTTCCTTCTGCTACTTTTTCATCCAATTCAATATTGATTTGTCCTTGTTTGTTTTTGTTTTTATTTTCTGCCATAATATATATATATTTAATATTAAAAGCCTTCAAGTCAAATTTCACATGAAGGCTTTATTTTTATGAGATGCTTCTACTACGCTTATCATAAATTCAACTTACAAGTTTTACTTCCCCTTCGGCTGGTAAAACTTGAGTCGCATTTAATTATAATTCATTTCTTGCTTAGCTTGCATCATTTCATCAAACTCCTCTTTTGAGCCAACAATAATATTTTCATAATGACGTAAACCTGTACCTGCAGGAATTTTGTGCCCAACAATTACATTTTCCTTAAGTCCCTCTAAATTATCAATCTTACCACTTACAGCAGCTTCATTCAATACTTTAGTAGTTTCTTGGAACGATGCAGCAGAGATAAATGATTTTGTTTGAAGCGATGCTCTAGTAATACCTTGAAGGATTGGCGTTGCAGTAGCAGGACTCGCATCTCTAGCTACAGCAAGGTTTTTATCTTCACGGCGTAAAATTGAGTTTTCGTCTCTCAAGTCTCTAGCTGTGACAATTTGACCAGCTTTTAAGTTTTCAGAATCTCCAGAGTCTTCAATAACTTTCTTTCCAAAAATCTCATCGTTTTCAACAATGAAATCAGATTTATGAACCAATTGGTCTTCCAAGAAAATAGTATCTCCAGAATCCTGTATTCTTACTTTACGCATCATTTGTCTAACAACAACTTCAAAATGCTTGTCGTTTATCTTCACACCTTGTAATCGATAAACTTCTTGTACTTCGTTTACCAAATACTGCTGTACTGCAGATGGCCCTTTGATATTTAAAATATCGTTTGGTGTAATAGAACCGTCTGATAATGGCATACCTGCTTTTACAAAATCATTTTCTTGTACTAAGATTTGATTTGATAATTTAACCAAGTATTTCTTAATCAATCCTAGTTTGGATTCTATAATAATCTCACGGTTACCTCTTTTTATTTTACCAAAAGACACTACGCCATCAATCTCACTAGTAACGGCAGGATTTGATGGATTACGTGCTTCGAATAACTCGGTAACTCGAGGAAGACCACCAGTAATATCTCCGGCTTTTGCGGACTTACGAGGAATCTTAACTAAAATTTTTCCTATATTAATCTTCTCTCCATCATCAATCATCAAGTGAGCTCCAACTGGAAGGTTATACGACCGTATTGTTTCTCCCTTACCATCTTCGATAAGTAAAGTAGGAATCAATTTTTTGTTTCTTGATTCAGAAATCACTTTTTCTTGGAAACCAGTTTGCTCATCAATCTCTACTTGAAAAGTAACCCCTTGTTCAATATTCTCATATCTTACTTTTCCAGCAAATTCTGAAATAATTACACCGTTATAAGGGTCCCATTGACAAACTACATCACCGCTATTTAATTTCTGTCCATTTTTAACTAAAATGTAAGATCCATAAGGAATGTTATTTGTACTTAAAGTAATTCCTGTCTTCTCGTCAACAAGTTTAAGTTCAGATGTTCTTGAAATTACAACATCTACCTCATTCCCATCTCCATCTTCACCTTTAACTGTTTTAAGATCTTCTATTTCTGCCCTACCATTAAACTTAACAAAAAGTTTGTTTTCTTCTGAAATGTTACCGGCAATACCCCCAACGTGGAAAGTACGAAGTGTTAATTGTGTTCCTGGTTCACCAATAGATTGTGCAGCAACTACACCAACTGCTTCACCACGTTGTACCATTTTACCGGTAGCTAAGTTACGTCCGTAACATTTAGCACAAATACCCTTTTTAGCTTCACAGGTTAATGCTGAACGAACTTCAACAGCATCAACTGGCGATGCCTCAATTGCCTTAGCTATATGGTCATATATATGCTCACCAGCTCCAATCAATAGCTCTTCGTTTAACGGATTAAATACATCGTGTAATGACGTACGACCAACTATTCTTTCTTCTAAAGTCTCAACAACTTCTTCATTCTTTTTAAGTGGCTCAACAGTAATACCTCTTAAGGTACCACAGTCTACAGTGTTTACTATAACATCTTGAGATACATCTACTAAACGACGTGTTAAATAACCGGCATCAGCCGTTTTTAACGCTGTATCTGCAAGACCTTTACGCGCACCATGAGTAGATATAAAGTATTCTAAAATTGAAAGTCCTTCTTTAAAGTTAGATAGAATTGGATTTTCAATAATTTCTCCTCCACCTGCGTTCGATTTCTTTGGCTTAGCCATCAATCCACGCATACCAGTAAGCTGACGAATCTGTTCTTTAGACCCACGAGCTCCAGAATCAAGCATCATATACACAGAGTTAAACCCTTGTTGATCTTCTCTAATACGTTTCATCGACAACTCGGTCAACTCAGCATTAGTAGAAGTCCAAATATCAATAACCTGATTATAACGCTCATTATTAGTAATAAGTCCCATGTTATAATTAGCCTTAATAGCATCAACCTGCTTATTGGCTGCATCGATCATTGTATATTTTTCTGGTGGAATAATTATATCCCCCAAACTAAATGATAAACCTCCTTGGAATGCGAACTTATAACCTAAAGTTTTTATTTCATCAAGGAATTCCGCAGTTTCTGGGACACTAGTGACTTTTAAAATATCACCAATGATATCTCGTAGTGACTTTTTAGTCAATACCTCATTGATATAACCAGCTACTTCAGGAACTTTTTCATTAAATAATACTCTACCAACTGTAGTTTCAATTATTTGATTCACTAACTCTCCTTCCTCATTAAAGTCTTTTGTTCGTACTTTAATTGCAGCATTTAATTCTACTTTCCCTTCGTTATAGGCAATATTAACTTCTTCATCAGAGTAGAATGTCAATCCTTCACCCTTAACAGGAACTTCAGCCGTAGACTTACGAAGCTTTGTCATATAATATAAACCAAGTACCATATCTTGAGAAGGTACAGTAACCGGTGATCCGTTTGCTGGATTCAATATATTATGAGACGCTAACATTAATAGTTGTGCTTCTAGTATTGCTTCAGGTCCTAATGGTAAATGTACCGCCATCTGGTCACCATCAAAATCGGCATTAAATGCAGTACAAACCAATGGATGCAGCTGAATTGCTTTTCCTTCAATCAACTTTGGTTGGAAGGCTTGAATACCAAGTCTGTGAAGTGTAGGTGCACGATTTAAAAGCACTGGATGTCCTTTTAAAACATTTTCCAAAATATCCCAAACTACGGGTTCTTTTTTATCAATAATTTTCTTAGCAGATTTTACAGTTTTTACAATTCCTCTTTCAATTAATTTTCTAATTACAAAAGGTTTGTATAATTCTGCTGCCATATTTTTTGGCAATCCACATTCAAATAATTTTAATTCTGGTCCAACAACAATTACCGAACGAGCAGAATAATCAACACGCTTACCCAATAAGTTTTGACGGAAACGCCCTTGCTTTCCTTTTAATGAATCCGATAAAGATTTTAAAGGTCTGTTAGAATCTGTTTTAACTGCAGAAGATTTACGAGTGTTATCAAATAATGAATCTACAGATTCTTGTAACATACGTTTTTCATTACGCAAAATTACTTCTGGAGCTTTGATTTCAACCAATCTTTTAAGACGATTGTTACGGATAATTACTCTACGATATAAATCATTTAAATCAGAAGTAGCAAAACGACCACCATCTAAAGGCACTAACGGACGTAATTCTGGTGGAATTACAGGAACAGCTTTCATAATCATCCATTCTGGATTATTCTCCCTGTTCTTATTAGCGTCTCTAAACGACTCTACAACTTGTAAACGTTTTAAGGCTTCTGTCTTACGTTGCTTTGATGTTTCAGTATTTGCTTTGTGACGTAATTGGAATGATAATTCGTCCAAATCAATACGAGATAACAAATCTATTAAACATTCAGCTCCCATTTTAGCAATGAACTTTTCTGGGTCTGTATCGTCTAAATATTGGTTCTCTTGAGGAAGCGTTTCAAGAATATTTAAATATTCTTCTTCGGTCAAGAAATCCATTTTTTGCAAAGGCTCTCCTTCCGCATTTTTTGCATTTCCTGGTTGAATTACAACATAACGCTCGTAATAAATTATCATGTCTAATTTCTTAGAAGGTAATCCAAGAAGATATCCAATTTTATTAGGTAACGAACGGAAGTACCAAATGTGAGCTACAGGAACAACTAAATTAATATGTCCTACACGATCACGACGCACTTTTTTCTCTGTCACTTCAACACCACAACGGTCACAAACAATACCCTTATAACGTATACGTTTATATTTGCCACAAGCACATTCGAAATCCTTTACAGGTCCAAAAATACGCTCACAAAACAAACCGTCACGTTCTGGCTTGTGTGTTCTATAATTAATAGTTTCTGGTTTTAAAACCTCGCCACGGGAAGCGCCTAAAATAGACTCAGGAGATGCTAAACCAATTGAGATTTTACTAAATCTCTGTACTGTATTCTTATCTTGTTTTCTTGCCATAATATATGGTTGTGATATGAATTTATTTATTCTTCTAATCTTATGTCCAATCCTAGACCTTTCAATTCGTGCATAAGTACGTTGAAAGATTCTGGCAACCCAGGTTCTGGCATTGGCTCTCCTTTTACAATTGCTTCATAAGTTTTAGCTCTACCAATAACATCATCAGATTTTACTGTTAAGATTTCCCTTAATGTTGCAGATGCACCATAAGCTTCTAGTGCCCAAACTTCCATCTCTCCAAAACGCTGACCTCCAAATTGTGCTTTACCACCAAGAGGTTGTTGTGTAATTAATGAGTAAGGCCCTATTGATCGTGCGTGCATCTTATCGTCAACCATATGTCCTAATTTTAACATATAGATTACACCAACTGTTGCTGGTTGGTCAAATCGAGATCCAGTACCTCCATCATATAAATAAGTATGCCCAAATCTTGGAATTCCTGCTTCATCTGTGAAGTCATTAATCTGGTCTATAGTTGCTCCATCAAAAATTGGAGTAGCATAAGTGCGATTTAACTTTTGTCCAGCCCACCCTAATACTGTTTCATAAATCTGCCCAATATTCATACGGGAAGGCACCCCAAGTGGATTCAAAACAATATCAACCGGAGTTCCATCTTCTAAGAACGGCATATCTTCTTGACGAACAATACGCGCAACAATACCCTTGTTACCGTGACGTCCAGCCATTTTATCTCCTACTTTTAGTTTACGTTTCTTAGCAATATATACCTTAGCTAGTTTAATAATTCCAGCTGGTAATTCATCCCCCACAGAAATTGTAAACTTCTCACGTCTTAACGATCCTTGTAAGTCGTTCTCCTTAATTTTATAATTATGAATCAATTCTGATACAAGCTTGTTTGTTTTCTCGTCAGTTGTCCATTTTCCAGAAACTAAATGTGCATAATCATCAACAGCGTGTAACATTTTAAGTGTAAATTTCTTTCCTTTAGGAAATACTTCTTCACCTAAATCATTGAATACACCTTGTGCAGTTTTACCTCCAACGATAGCAAATAATTTTTCAATTAATACTTCTATTAAATTTTCAAATTTATTATCGTAAACATTTTCTAACTGTATGATATCTTCTTTATCCTGAGCTCTCTTACGCTTATCTTTTATGGCTCTAGCAAATAATTTTTTATTAATTACTACACCGTGTAAAGAAGGTGATGCTTTTAAAGATGCATCTTTTACATCTCCAGCTTTATCTCCAAAAATTGCTCTTAATAATTTTTCTTCCGGCGTTGGGTCGCTTTCTCCCTTAGGTGTAATTTTACCAATAAGAATATCTCCCGGCTTAATTTCCGCACCAACACGTATCATCCCGTTTTCATCAAGATCTTTTGTAGCCTCTTCAGAAACGTTTGGGATATCATTAGTTAACTCTTCATTACCCAGTTTTGTGTCTCTTACTTCTAATGAATACTCATCAATATGAATAGAGGTAAATATGTCATTACGAACAACTTTTTCAGAAATTACAATAGCATCCTCAAAGTTATATCCTTTCCATGGCATAAATGCCACTTTCATATTTCTACCTAGTGCTAATTCCCCTTTTTGAGTGGCGTAACCTTCACATAGTACTTGTCCTTTGGTTACTTTATCTCCTTTGCTAACAATAGCTTTAAGGTTTACGGAAGTGCCTTGATTCGTCTTTCTAAATTTAGTTAATGGGTATGTTTTTGTATCGCTTTCAAAACTAACCATAGCTGATGCTTCAGAGCGATTATATTTAATCACTATTTCATTGGCATCAACATATTCTACAACACCATCTCCCGCAGCATTAACTAATACTCTAGAATCGGACGCTACTTGACGTTCCAATCCAGTACCAACTATTGGTGCTTCGGGTAATAATAATGGTACGGCTTGACGCATCATGTTAGACCCCATCAAGGCTCTATTGGCATCATCATGCTCCAAGAAAGGAATTAACGAAGCAGATATAGATGAAATCTGGTTAGGTGCAACGTCTGTATAATGAACATCTTTTGGTTCGACTACAGGAAAATCACCTTCCATTCTTGCAATTACTTTGTCATCTAATATTTTACCGTTTTCATCAACAGGGATATTAGCTTGAGAAATTAATTGGTCCTCCTCTTCTTCTGCACTTAAATAAATTGGTGTGCCTTTTATATCCACAACACCATCGGTAACTTTACGATATGGTGTTTCAATGAATCCCATACTATTCACTTTAGCAAAAACCGAAAGTGAAGAAATCAAACCAATGTTTGGTCCCTCTGGTGTTTCAATAGGACATAAACGCCCGTAATGTGTATAATGGACATCACGAACCTCGAATCCTGCTCTTTCTCTTGATAACCCTCCAGGCCCTAATGCCGATAAACGACGCTTATGTGTAATCTCAGCTAACGGATTGGTTTGATCCATAAATTGAGATAACTGGTTGGTCCCAAAGAACGAATTAATTACAGAGGATAAGGTTTTAGCATTAATCAAATCAATTGGAGTAAACACTTCGTTATCACGAACATTCATACGTTCACGGATAGTACGTGCCATACGCGCTAAACCAACACCAAACTGAGAAGATAATTGCTCACCAACTGTACGTACACGACGATTAGACAAGTGATCAATATCATCAATCTCTGCTTTTGAGTTAATTAACTCAATTAAATATTTTATTATAGTTATGATGTCTTCTTTTGTAAGCACTTGCTTATCCATTCCGATATCTAACTGTAATTTTTTGTTCATTCTATAACGTCCAACTTCACCTAAGTTATAACGTTGGTCGCTAAAGAAAAGCTTGTCAATAATACCACGTGCTGTTTCCTCATCTGGCGGTTCAGCATTCCGAAGTTGACGGTAAATATGTTCAACTGCTTCTTTTTCAGAGTTTGTTGGATCTTTTTGAAGCGTATTATGAATAATTGCATAATCTCCAGAATGCCCATCTTCTTTATGTAAAAGAATTGTTTTAACCCCAGCTTCAATAATTTCTTCAACATTGTCTTTATCAAGAACAGTGTCTCTATCCAAAACAATTTCGTTTCTTTCAATAGATACCACTTCACCAGTATCTTCATCCACGAAATCTTCATGCCATGTATTCAATACACGGGCAGCCAGTTTACGACCTATAACTTTTTTTAGTCCTGATTTAGAAACCTTAATTTCTTCTGCAAGATCAAATATTTCAAGAATATCTTTATCTCTTTCAAAACCAATTGCCCTAAAAAGTGTTGTAACTGGTAATTTTTTCTTTCTGTCGATGTATGCATACATGACACTGTTAATGTCAGTAGCAAACTCAATCCAAGATCCCTTAAAAGGAATAACCCTAGCAGAGTAAAGCTTAGTTCCATTGGCATGGAAAGATTGCCCAAAGAATACACCAGGAGAACGATGCAATTGACTAACCACTACACGTTCTGCGCCATTGATACAAAATGTACCACTAGGTGTCATATATGGGATAGTACCCAAGTACACATCCTGGACAATAGTCTCAAAATCCTCATGTTCAGGGTCTGTACAATATAATTTTAGCCTAGCTTTAAGCGGAACGCTATACGTCAATCCTCTTTCTATACATTCTTCTATTGTATACCTTGGTGGATCAATGAAATAATCCAAAAATTCCAAGACAAATTGATTACGGGTATCTGTAATCGGGAAGTTTTCCATGAAGGTGTTGTATAACCCCTCACTACCTCTTTCTTCTGATTTTGTTTCTAATTGGAAAAAATCCTGGAAGGATTTTATCTGAATATCCAAAAAATCCGGATATTCTGTTCTATTCTTAATAGATGAGAAATTTAATCTTTCAGCTTTAGTTGCTAACATCGATGGACGAAATTTTGATTAAAAAAAATATTTACGTGTACATTACTTATATATACACAAAAGGGTCTAGGTCTCAGAGAGCTTCTCTCTAGACCTAAACCATATTTTGTAGGTTAGTTAAGCTTACTTAAGCTCAACCTCAGCTCCTGCTTCTTCTAAAGAAGTTTTAAGACCTTCAGCTTCATCTTTAGAAACACCTTCTTTTATTGCGCTTGGTGCTTCATCAACTAAACCTTTGGCTTCTTTTAATCCTAAACCAGTTAATTCTTTAACTAATTTTACAACTGCTAATTTAGAACCACCAGCGGCTTTAAGGATTACATCAAACTCAGTTTGCTCTTCAGCAGCTTCTCCACCACCAGCTCCAGGGCCAGCAGCAACAGCTACTGCAGCAGCAGCAGGTTCGATACCATATTCTTCTTTTAATATTCCAGCTAATTCGTTAACCTCTTTTACTGTTAAGTTTACTAACTGTTCTGCGAAATCTTTTAAATCTGCCATTTTTCTATCGTTTTAATAATTTTTTAATTTAATATAATGTGTAAAAAGTGCGTACTATTTAATTTATCCCTCTTTCTGAGATAAGGTTTTAAGGATACCTGATAATTTACCTCCACTAGATTGAAGTGCTGAAATAACATTCTTAGCAGGAGATTGCAACAATCCAATAATCTCTCCGATAAGTTCTTCCCTAGATTTGATATCAACCAACATATCCAATTGGTCGTCACCTAAGTAAATTGCTTCTTCAATAAAAGCTCCTTTCAATAGAGGCTTGTCTGATTTTTTTCTAAAAGCTTTAATTACTTTTGCTGGTGCGTTTCCAGTTTCAGAATACATAACTGAAGTATTTCCTTTTAATATAGAAGGTAATTCTCCAAATTCTCTATCTGATGCTTCCATTGCTTTTTCGAGCAACGTGTTTTTAACAACTGCTAACTTAACATCTGCTTTAAAACAGGCACGACGTAAGTTTGAAGTAGCTCCTGCATTTAAACCTGAAATATCGGCTAAATAAATATTCGAATTTTCTGATAATTGAGCAGTCAACTCTTCAATTACTTGTGATTTTTCTTCTCTTGTCATAATAAAATCTTTAACTACTAATTATATTTTAGGATCTATTGCAACGCTAGGACTCATGGTACTAGACATAAAAATGCTCTTTACATAAACTCCTTTAGCAGTCGTTGGTTTCAACTTCATAAGTGTTTGTAACAACTCATTTGCATTGCCAACAATTTTATCTGCACTAAATGATGCCTTTCCTATTGCTGCATGGACGATTCCTGTTTTATCAACTTTAAAATCTATCTTACCTGCTTTCACCTCAGTTACAGCTTTTGCTACATCCATAGTAACAGTTCCTGTCTTAGGGTTTGGCATTAAACCTCTTGGTCCTAACACTCTACCTAACGGCCCAAGTTTGCCCATTACACTTGGCATAGTAATGATTACATCAACATCTGTCCAACCACCTTTAATTTTATCAAGGTACTCGTCTAAACCAACGAAATCTGCTCCAGCTTCTTTAGCTTCAGCTTCCTTATCAGGAGTAACTAATGCTAACACTTTTACATCTTTACCTGTACCGTGTGGTAATGATACTACACCTCTTACCATTTGGTTTGCTTTTCTAGGATCTACTCCTAAACGCACCGCTAAATCTATAGAAGCATCAAATTTTGTGCTTGTTACTTCTTTTATTAATGCCGAAGCTTCTTCTACACTATAAAATTTAGTTTTATCGATTTTAGCTACTGCTTCTTTTTGCTTTTTTGTTAATCTTGCCATTTCAAAACTTTTTAGATTAATTAGGTGCTTCTCCTCCTCTTACAGTTATACCCATAGATCTAGCAGTTCCTGCTACCATTTTCATGGCAGACCCTATAGTAAATGCATTTAAATCTACCATTTTGTCTTCTGCTATGGTTCTAACTTGATCCCAAGAAACTTTAGCTACTTTTTTCCTATTTGGTTCTCCAGAACCCTTTTTTACTTTGGCCGCTTCCAATAATTGTACTGCTGCAGGTGGTGTCTTGATTACAAAATCAAAAGATTTGTCTTTGTATACAGAAATCACAACTGGTAAAACTTTACCAGGTTTATCTTGGGTTCTTGCATTAAACTGCTTACAGAACTCCATGATATTTACTCCAGCGGCACCTAAAGCGGGTCCAACCGGTGGCGACGGATTCGCTGCACCTCCCCTTACTTGTAGTTTAACTACTTTACCTAACTCTTTTGCCATTTTTGATTATTTAATTTAATAGGCTTTTAAAATGGAAGCTTTAAAAACTTATAATATATATGTGTAACAATTAAACTTTTTCTACTTGCATATAACTTAGCTCTAATGGTGTCTTTCTTCCAAAAATCTTAACCATTACTTCTAGCTTACGCTTTTCTTCATTTATTTTTTCAATAGTACCATCAAATCCATTGAATGGTCCATCAATTACTTTTACTGTTTCTCCTTTTGTAAAAGGAATTGCAACATTACTATCTGCATCAACAGATAATTCATCAACCTTACCTAACATCCTGTTCACTTCAGATTGCCTAAGTGGGACAGGATCACCACCTTTAGTCTCGCCTAAAAAACCAATTACATTGGTAATAGATTTTATAATATGAGGAATCTCTCCACTCAAATTGGCTTGAATCATAATATAACCAGGGAAATAAACTTTCTCCTTATGTACTTTTTTTCCATTACGAATTTGAATCACTTTTTCCGTAGGCACTAAAACTTGTTCTACAAAATCACTTAACTTTAATCTAGAAATTTCGTTTTCTATATAAGCTTTGATTTTATTTTCCTGCCCGCTTACAGCTCTAACAACATACCATTTCTTTTCAACACTATTCTCTGACATATGAAATGTTTTTAGGCGACCCAATTAAAATATGCTTTTATTACTTTAGCAAATAAAGAATCAACGCCCCAAATAGCTAAAGAAAAAATAATAGAAAACACAGCAACCAAAACGGTTAAGCTTTGTGCTTCTGTCCAAGGAGTCCAACTTACATTGTTCTTAAGTTCACCAAAGGATTCTTTAATATAATTTACTACACCTGCCATATTTTTAATATTTGCACGGGTTGAGAAACTCCCTTCGACAATGCTCAGGATAGGCTTCTCGCCCGCATTTTTTTATCATTCTAAGAAAGGCCATTCTTGTATCCAACCTTTCTTAATATAAGCACGGGTTGAGAGACTCGAACTCCCGACACCTGGTTTTGGAGACCAGTGCTCTACCAACTGAGCTAAACCCGTAAATATAAGTCAAGGCATTCCGAAAAAATCGGAACGCCTTCACTTTATATATATTAACTAATATTAGTCTAAAATCTCGGTTACCTGACCAGCTCCTACTGTTCTACCACCCTCACGGATTGCAAAACGTAAACCTACGTTCATTGCAATTGTTTGGTGCAATTCAACAGTAATCGTCAAGTTATCTCCAGGCATAACCATCTCTATTCCGTCAGGTAAATTAATGTTACCTGTTACGTCAGTCGTACGAACGTAAAACTGTGGACGATAGTTATTATGGAATGGAGTATGACGTCCACCTTCTTCTTTTTTAAGGATATAAACCTCAGCTTTAAACTTAGCATGTGGAGTTACAGAACCTGGTTTACAAATTACCATACCTCGTCTGATATCCGTTTTTTCGATACCTCTTAATAAGATACCAACGTTATCTCCAGCTTCACCTCTATCTAATATTTTACGGAACATTTCAACTCCAGTAACAGTAGACGTCAATTTTTCAGCTCCCATACCAATAATATCCACACTGTCACCAGTATTAGCTACTCCAGTTTCAATACGACCAGTTGCAACAGTACCACGACCTGTAATTGAGAATACATCTTCAATAGGCATTAAGAAATCTTTTTCAACATCACGCTTTGGTAATTCAATCCAGCTATCAACAGCTTCCATGAGCTCCATAACCGAATCAACCCATTTTTGTTCTCCGTTAAGAGCTCCTAGAGCGGAACCAGCAATAACAGGGCCATTATCTCCATCGTATTCATAGAAAGAAAGAAGATCTCTAATTTCCATATCTACCAATTCGATTAGTTCCTCATCATCTACCATATCCACTTTGTTCATGAATACAACCATACGAGGAATTCCTACCTGACGTCCTAAAAGGATGTGCTCACGAGTTTGTGGCATTGGACCATCTGTAGCCGCAACTACTAAAATAGCTCCATCCATTTGAGCAGCACCAGTAACCATGTTCTTCACATAATCCGCGTGACCTGGACAGTCAACGTGAGCATAGTGTCGATTAGCCGTAGCATATTCTACGTGAGATGTATTAATTGTAATACCTCTTTCCTTTTCTTCAGGTGCATTATCAATTTGGTCAAATGACATTGCTGCTGATAATCCAGCATCTGCTAACACTTTCGTGATTGCTGCTGTTAACGTTGTTTTACCGTGATCTACATGCCCAATTGTACCTATGTTTAAGTGCGGTTTGGAACGATCGAAATTTTCCTTTGCCATGATTTAAAATTTAATCTTAGTTATATAATAATATTAGTGTTCAATTTAATATTCTTTCTAGAGCCAATGACGGGATTTGAACCCGTGACCTCTTCCTTACCAAGGAAACGCTCTACCCCTGAGCTACACCGGCTTAAATATAGAGCGAGAGACCGGGTTCGAACCGGCGACATTCAGCTTGGAAGGCTGACGCTCTACCAACTGAGCTACTCTCGCAATAATTTAAAATCCTTTTAATCTTTAAACAGGATTCACTTGCTATGCTCGTGCATCCTGTTCGGGTGACCCCGAACATTAAATTTCTAAACGCTGTTTTACAAAAGTAACTTTTGACTCCAGCTAATTAGAAATTTAATGTGGGGAGAGCAGGATTCGAACCTGCGAAGACGTAGTCAGCAGATTTACAGTCTGCCCTCGTTGGCCGCTTGAGTATCTCCCCAATTAAAAAATTTTCACTCTTTTAAAGAACTTGAGCCGATGGAGGGACTCGAACCCACGACCTGCTGATTACAAATCAGCTGCTCTAGCCAGCTGAGCTACATCGGCTTTTTTTGTTGAGTTTTGCGCAACAAAAAGTCCGCTATTTCTAACGGACTGCAAATGTAGATATTTATTTTTTTAATCAAAACATTTTTTGAAAATTTTTCTCTATAAATGTGCTCTTAATTTTTCTTTACGTTTTTTTAATTGTCTTTCTAAAGAATTAACCGCTGAATCCGCTCCTTCTTCAAAAGTTTTGCACACTTTTTTAACTACAAAACTGTCACCAGGAACATTGACTCTTGCCTCAAATATTTTATTTTCTTTACCCCTTGTATTTTCTACTTTTAAATAAACGTCCGATTTAATGACTTTGTCATAATATACATCAAGTTTATTCATACGTCTTTGAATAAAGTCTATTAGAGATTGGTCTGCATTGAAGTTAACTGATTGAGTGTGTACTTTCATCTTTCTACTTTTTTTGGTTAGACAATATGTTTTTATTTATTTCTTGGATGAGATTTAGCATATACTTTTTTTAACTCAGATATACTATTATGAGTATAAACTTGAGTTGCAGCTAAACTAGAATGTCCAAGTAATTCTTTTACAGCATTTAAATCGGCACCTTGATTTAATAAATGTGTAGCAAAAGAGTGCCTTAAAATATGTGGACTCTTTTTCACTTTGGAAGATGCATTACTAAAATACTCATTAATTATGCGGTAAACAAGAGTTTCATAAATTTTGTCTCCTTTTTTGGTTAAAAATAAAACGTCTTTGTCCTTAATTATTTTCAACTCTTGCCGCTTTTTAATGTACATATTAATTGTTTGTAACACAGAACTTAATAAAGGTAAAAACCGTTCCTTATTTCTTTTTCCCAAAACTTTTAAGGTTTTGTTTGAAACATCTATATCTGTCAATTTGAGTTGCACCAATTCAATACGCCTAATTCCTGTTGAATAAAACAATTCAATAATAAGTTTGTCCCTAACTCCTGTAAAAGAATCATCAAAATTAATATCTTCCAAAACAGATTTTACTTCTTTTTCTGAAAATGGGATTTGAATTTTTTTACTGGTTTTTAATGCCTTATGCATTGCCAAAGGATTTGCAGCTATGGCTTCAATTTTTAGCAAAAACTTGTAATATGCGTTTAATGAAGATATTTTCCTGTTAATTGTTCTATTGGATACGCCAGATTCTACTAAATGAATAATCCAAGACCTAATTTGAGAATAGTTCGCCCTGTCTACATTTATTTCATTAAACTCATTTTGATTAAAATCTTTAAAACTTTCAATATCCCTTTGATAGGCTATTACGGTGTGCGAAGAGTATTTTTTTTCTAATAAAAGGTAATCAATAAAAGATTTGAATGACATAGGTATTTATTAATTCAGGATAAATATAAAAATACAAAACTTTGTACAGCTAATATTATGGAAACAAAAAAATCCCATAATGTACATTATGGGATTTTAATTTATTAATTA
>Ga0316189_10002724_pt1 | contig 17243 bp, 14 predicted proteins | sample LowCovwburrow_MG_FD_204930 | JGI IMG/M metagenome (GOLD analysis project Ga0316189, IMG submission 204930) | Coastal sediment microbial communities from Maine, United States - Lowes Cove worm burrow | ecosystem: Environmental > Aquatic > Marine > Coastal > Sediment | place: USA: Maine...
AAGACTGTCCCGGGTCGAAAAAGGACTCGTTTGATATTTAAGGCCGCTGTGGCTGAGTCGACATACTTTACAGCAGATTCAGTGGAGATGGCTGGCGTAATTGTCGTCATAACCCATTGTTTTCAAAAATATAAAAACGAAAGTTGATTGGCTTTATCAGTCCTGTAGCCCGGCGGTCAGTAAAACTGCTTATGACAGAATACTTTACATTTATCCCTTTATTTCTTATGGAAATAAAATCCCCGCTCCTGTTAACTGGAAAAGTTTCATATATATAAAGAACCAGGTATCGCCCAAACCAGTGTAGAGACTAAGTTGGCATGAGTTCTGCTTGGACTGTGGTCAACGATCTCGATGATTTTGGTTAACAGCCCAGCAGTAAACAAAAAAAGGGAGACGGCCGATCGAGAACGAGAAAACGCATTTTTTCTTCATCGGCTTTTTAGGGAGATATCAGTGATCACTCAACGTAACAGCATCCGTAGTGTTATTTCTTCGGTAGTGTTACTGGCGGGCTTAACGGCAACGGCAACAACGTCAGCGACAGTTATCCATTACGGTCCCGGGGACAGTCTCAATGCATGGAAGGAGGAAAAGCAAACCTACGATGCGCCTGGAATTCAGGGGGTAGGGGGTGCCGGGCGTTATCCCATCGGTACTTTAATAACGACTAACAGCGGCGACACGAGGCTCGACTGGGCCAACCGGACCTACGCGGAGGCAGGCAGTGCCCTGCACCAGACACCGCTGAATCAGATTCGAGGAAACCTGGCCAAAGGCAACTACAAGGACGTGGATCTCTACGAGATCTGGATCGATGACCTATCCCTATTCAAGGCCTATACGGTGCAAACCGCAGACCAGACCCGGGTGGCCGATCCCCAGTTGTTCCTGTTCGATGGGTTGGGCCATGGTATTTTCGCCAATGACAACGATCCTTTGGGAACTGGTGTGAATGCACTCCAGGCCATTATTGATGCTTCTCTTCGCAGCGTTGAGAATTTGACCTCCGGCCTCTATCTTCTGGGTATCTCCAGAGACGATGTAGATCCGAGATACACCGACCCTGATACCGGGCAACAGCGGCAGATATTTAACGAGCAGAATCCATACAACAGGTTTGTCAATGATCATGCCAGTCGCGACGGCGATAATATTGCGGATTTTGTTGTATCCAGTTGGGCAGGTACCGTCGGTGTAAACCCCGATGACACGCCTTACCGCATCAAACTCGAGGGTGCGTATTTCGCTGACGTCGCCTTGGCCCTGACTCCGCTGCCAGAGCCTGGGGCGGTAGTCCTGTTCGGTGCGGGACTGGCCATGATGGGCATGGTCCGGCGCCGCAGGTTTGCCCGGTCCAGTGCAATGTAATTAAAAGGACGGGCGGTTATCCCGGGAAGATATTCACCGAATTGCCCTAGCCCCTCACCAACAGGCCCCGGCTCAGCCGGGGCTTTTTCTTTTTCCGAGGCTTTTTCTAGTGGTTTGTCAGGTCCCGATGCACCCAGGATAGCCTGCGAACCCAGGGCTTGAACGCCTTGATCTGTCCCGGTAGTTCACTGCCGGCGGATAGTGCCTGTTCCCTGGTCTGAAAATCCCCGTAGAGCAGTACGTACCAATCCCGTCCCTGATACTGCCGTTTGTAGGTCGCCAGCCCTTCGGTCGATTCGACGCCGGCGGCTACCTGTTCGATCACCCCCTTGTTGTGGGCGGCAACCAGTTGGATGGTGTAATGGTCGGGACTCAGCCCGCGCAACCAGGAGACCCCCTTGAGTTCGTCGGAGGAAATCTCAGACGCAGCTTCCTCGGGTTGATTCTTTGCGCTTCCCTGGCGGAATTCGACAGCCTTTAGGTAGGAGTCCTGCAACTGCTGCAGTGACTTCTCGGTCTCCTGCTGTGCTGTCTCCAGTTGCCCGAGGGTCGCGCGCAGCTTATCCGTTTCGCTCTGGTGATTGGAGATCCAACGCTTTTGTTCCGCGAGAATCTGGCGTAGCTTTTCCAAAGCAATCGGGTCGAAAGCCTTTTCCTCGATTGGCTCCCCACCGCCCAGTGCGAATTGCTGATCCTGATTTTCCAGCCTGGATTCGAGCAATGTCATCCGTGTCCTTATTTTATCGAGCCCGGCTGAGGACTCAGACGGTTCCTGCTGTTTTCCCAGCGGCTGCCCCTGGGAAAGGATCTGCTGCCTGATCTCTTCTATCTGCTGATTCGAGGCAACCTGGTTTTCCGCTATGCGCTGGCCGTTCAGCCAGTAACCGGCCAAAACCAGGGCGAGAACCAATACGCCTCCCGCAAGCAGACTGCCCACCAATCTTTTCTGCCTTGTCTCTATCGCCTGTTGACCGGAGGCCAGACCGGATGTCTGTTTTGTCAGTATCGTTCGCTGCTGGGTCAGCTGATCGCCGGTGGTCGCCAGCAGTCCGTCCAGGTCGTTGACCCTCTGGCTCAGAGATTGCTCTCTGCCGTCGCTCTCCCGTAGTTGTCTCTGCAGGTTCTCGCTCAGTTCCTTGAGTGAGGCGAGCTCCTGTGCCTGCTGCTTGGTTACTGTCCCTTCGAGACCGACCAGCCGGTCTGCCTGTTCCGTCAGACGCCCACTCAATGATGAAACATCAGCGCTCTGCTCGCCTAGCTTCCCTTCAGTGGCTGACAGCAAATTCCCCAGGTGATCGATCTGCTGTCCCAACGATTTTTCACTGTCGCTGGCCGCTCGCAGCTGTTGCTGCATGGCGCTGCTCAATTCCTGCAGTGACCGATGCTCCTTTGTCAGGCGTTCATCAATGGTGCCGTCGAGTGTGGCCAGTCGTTGCTCCACTCGCTGCGACTGTTCGGCCAACCGTCCGTTGGTCAGCTCAAGCTGCGCGTCTTGTTCGATCAATCTCTCGTCAGTGGTCTTCAGCAGGTTTCTCAAATGATCGACCTGTTGCTTCTGCGCTTCCTCCCTGTCGGCTATCTCCTCCAGTCGGCGCTGCAATGCGCGGTTCAGTTCCTTGAGCGACTTAAGCTCCTGTGTCTCGGGCTCAGTTGCCGGTTTCTTGGGCTCTGTCAGACGTTGTTCAAGCTGTTGCACCTGTTCGGCCAGGCGGGCATGTTCCAACCCAAGCCGTGCGTTTTTTTCGCTCAGTTTCCCCTCGGTAGTGACCAGCAGGCCACCCAGCTGATCGATTTGCTGCCTCAGCAAAAGCTCCCTGTCACCGCTCTCATACAACTTTTGCGGTATGGATTCACTCAATCCGCCGGGTGCCTGGTTGTGCTCGGACTTCAGCGCTTCCATGCTGCGTTGCAGACTATCCAGTTGTTGCTGGAGTTCAGCATCCCGGTTGCGAAGACGACGGTTATCCGGCATGTCGTCTGCCAGTTTTTCTACCCGGTTTCGTATAGCGGAAACCTGATCGTTGAGACTGCCGATTTGATTCTGCTGCTCCGCCTGGCCGGCCTCCAGCGTTTGGCCTTGCTCGATGATGCGACTGTTCTGCTCGCCGAGCTCCTGTTCCCTGTCGCTTAGGGCCTCTATCGAATGCACCAATCCGCGGTTTCCCTCTTCCAGAGAGGTATAGTCGTTCTCCAGAACTTCGAGGCGAGTCTGCAGTTTTTCCAGCCACCCTGTTTGTTCATCAGCCCTTTCGTGTGCCTCAGTCAGCGATCCTTCGAGGCGAAAAAGCTGTGGTGGCAGGGCCTCCTCTTCAGCTTGACTCTCAGCTATCGGCCCCGGGTCGCTGGTTGGCGCAACGGGCAGTTCTGGGTGTTCAATCTGCTGGTTTACTTTGAGTTCCAGGGATGCCAGGCCCTGCTGCAAATCTTCGGAATGGTCTCGTATGCTTTCGATCAACCCCAGCAAGTTGCTGATCTGATTGTCGAGATGTTGTGATCGTTGTCGGCTGTCTGTCAGACTCGGTTCAAACTTATCCAGGCGCGCACAGTTGTCTTTGGTGATGCGCGCCTGTTTCTTCAGGCGTTCCCGAATGGAGCTGTTTTTCTTGGCCAGTTCGCGTATGCGCTGCAACTGCTTGCCGACTTGAGTCTCCACGCCGTTAAGCCGTTTCTGCAGACCCTTTTGGTCCTTTGCCAGCCGTTTCCCGCGTCCCTTGGCCCTCTTCTGCCTGACGATGATTTTTTTGCTGATTCGCTGCAGTTTTTTCAGCAGGGACGCGATTGCATCGGTCCGTCGTTCCAGGAATTTCTCCCTTCTGGACTTCTTTTCTTTGCTTTTGTTTTTTGTTTTTCTACTCATAGCGGGCTGTTACCGATGCCGAAATCGTCGTCAGTTGCGCATGATTAATTCTACGGGAGTGCTAAGCATAAGGCATGTCCGATCACGAAGCACATGCCGACGCACTGAATTTGACAGGATAGGTGGTGGGTTCTAATCAGTAAATAATGAAGCTCTAATAGTGCACGGCCAACCAGATTGTCGTTCTGTCGGGATCGGTCCAGGAGACTTTATGCCGCATGTGCGACGGTATATCTATGAAATCTCCCTCTTTGAGTCTGACCGGCATCCGATCCTCAAAGGACAACACCGCTTCACCCTTCAGCACCAGGACCCATTCGTTCCAGTCTTGATCATACCAGCCGGAGTCAGGGGAACTGTGGCCTTTGGATAGTATTCTCTCGATCCTTATCAGCTTGCCCGTCGGGATCTGTTCGAAGATTTCTTCTTCCAGCCTGTCCGGTATACCTTCGAAGATGTTTTTCATGTCTATCCGATCCCGCTATGACCATCGGAGAGTGACCCGTTGCGTATTGGCGGGCTCAATCGAAATCGTTCAGGTCGTCGTGCAGGTCTTCGATCTGTTTGAGCCGAAAACGTCCTTCCTTGCCCGCACTGTCGACCATGGATACGCTCAGCAGATGAATCAACGAAAGCGCCGCCGGGTAACTGTCGAAAGCGCCGGTCCTGGAGACCTCGGCGTGCAGGACCCAGGTGGCATAGTTGATGGTAGCACCGACCGCGGGTTCGGTGATGTAAAGAACGGGTACGCCCATGGCATGTATAGACTTCAGCGCAACGCGAAGCTGGGTCGGGCGGCGGCGGAAACCAAAGACGACAACCAGGTCGTCGTGCTGCAGATCGACCAGTTGTTCGGCCAGGGTTTCCGCGCCGGATCGAAGCAGGTGTACCTGATTGCGTACCTGGATGAACTGCCAGCGCGCGTAGCCCGCCAGAAAGCCACTGTTTCGGTATCCCAGCAGCCACAGGCTTCGTGCCTTGAGCAGGGCATCGACAATCTGTTGCAGTTTGTGACTGTCCAGCGCTTCGAAGGTGCGTGTCATATTCGCCAGATCGCGCTCCAGATGCTGCTTCAGCTTCGCGTCCAGCGAGCCCTGATCCGGTGACTGGCTGACCAGGTACAGAGGCGAGCCCCAGGCCTTTTCCTCGCGGGCGGCACGGCGCGCTTCTTCAAAACTGGCGTAGCCCAGTCGCCGGAACAGCCGTGTGGCGGCGGCCTTGGAAACCCCCGCCAGTTCCGCCAGTTCAGTCGCCGAGTAACCGGCGATGTCGCCGGGGAAATCGAGTATCAGATCCGCCAGCTTACGCTCACTCGGTGGCATGCTCTGGTAGTGGACTCGAATTCTGGCAACCGTAGAGCGGCTACTGCGGGCTGTCGACATAAATGCAATCTCCTGTTTCTGCTAGCTTAACCAATCTCCTGATTGAAACAAGAATTTTAATAAATAGACAATCTGAAAAAAATGTTGCAAGCTTTAATCAAGCGTCCTGAGAGATCTGTTTGACTGTCATGTACAACGCTGAAAGCCCTTTCCAGAGAGTTGCCGGTTATGCTGCCTTATGGAGCCATTGGCTCAGTAAAGCGGTCGAGATCGCCGTTGTTATTTTGATGGTTGTGCTGGTGCTGGATGTCTGGCTTGGGGTAATCGCCCGTTATTTCGTGGATTTTCCCCTCACTTTTACCGAGGAGGCCGCCCGTTATCTGATGATCTGGATGGCGCTGCTGGCGGTTTCAATTGGTATCGCGCGCCGTGCGCATATCGGTGTGTTGATTGTCTTCGACCGGCTGCAGGGCATGCCGCGCCACATCATGCTGGCGATCTTTGATCTGCTGGGCCTGTTTCTGTTCTCCTTTCTTTTCTACTTCGGTGTCGGTTTCACTATTGACGGCATGCAGCGCCTGACCATGATCTACGGCATGCCAAAATCCATTCCCTTCGCCTCGGTGCCGGTATCCTGCCTGCTGGCCTGTGTCCAGATAGTACTGGTCGCTGTGCGCGATCAGGCCAAGCTTCTGGCCGAGCCGGGCAAGGAGGGTATTGCACCGTGATTACCGTGGCTTTGGTGTTCTTCGGCCTGATGGCCATTGGTGTGCCGATCGGCTATGTGCTGGGCATCGCGGGTATCATCGGGATGACTCAGATCGGTGGCGAGCAGTTCCTTGCCATGGCGCCGAAGCGGTTTTTCGCCGGCCTTGATCTTTTCCCCTTCCTGGCCATGCCGTTTTTCATCCTGGCCGGTGAGATTATGAATCGCTCGGGAATTACCTATAAGCTGGTCGGTTTTGCCGACGCGCTGGTCGGCTATCTGCGCGGCGGCATGGCGCACACCAACATGCTCGCCTCGGTCTTCTTTGCCGGTATAACCGGTGCCGCCACCGCCGATGCAGCCGCCTTCGGTAACACCCTGGTGCCAGCGATGGTCAAGCAGGGCTATTCGCGGCCGTTTGCCTGCGCTGTCACCGCGGCGGGCTCGATCATCGGGCCGACTATCCCGCCGTCGACCCTGATGGTGGTCTACGGTTCCCTGATGGGTGTATCGATTGCCGGTATGTTCGCCGCCGGTATCCTGCCCGGCATCCTCATCTGCCTGATGTGTATGGCACTGATCGTGGCATTCGGCCGGCGCTGGAAACTGCCCAAATCGGGCAAGCGCCCCAGTCTGATACGCATCTTTAAAGCATTCCGCGAGAGCCTGCTGGCATTGGTGATGCCGGTATTGATCCTCGGCTTCATCCTCGGCGGCATCACCACGCCCACCGAGGCGGCATCCATCGCGGTGGCCTACGCGCTGTTTGTCGGTGGGGTGATCTACCGCACGCTGACCTGGCGTGACCTGTATGAGATGCTGGCGCGCACCGCCCTGATAACCGGCGTTGTTTTCCTGATCATTGCCTCGGCCTCGATCCTCGGCTGGTGGATGACCTTCGAGCAGATTCCTCAGGCGATCGCTCAGGGATTTCTTTCGGTGTCGGAGAATCCCACCGCCATCATCGGCATGATCCTGTTGCTGCTGCTCGCCATCGGTCTGTTCATGGACATTAACGCGGCGTTGATTATCCTGGCGCCGGTGCTGGCGCCGCTCACTGCGCAGATCGGTATGGACCCGGTGCATGCCGGCGTGATGATCATCCTGGCGCTCAACATTTCACTGATGACGCCACCGGTCGGTGCCTGCCTGTTCGTCCTTTCTTCGGTCACTGGCGAGAAGATCGAGGCGATCGCCAAGTCACTCTGGCCCTTTCTCCTGGTCGAGGTCGGGGTGCTGATCATGATCGCATTCTGGGAGGATCTTACCCTATTCGTCCCCCGTCTCCTGGGACTCTAGTGCGGAACAGGCAAAGGAGAAACTCAAACCTTGAAAAACAAACAGAGGATTAAGTCCATGAAACTGATGCGCAATCTTAAGTTCACCGCGGCGGCTGCTGCCGTGTCTCTGGCCATGGTGGCCTTCCCGGTACAGGCGGAAAAGGTGTTAAAGCTGTCCCACCTGAATCCGGGCGACCCCTTCAACAACCACTCGGGCGCCATGACCTCGGTGTTCAAATCCCTGGTCGAGGCCGGGACCAATGGCTCGGTCAAGGTGCAGATCTTTTCCGACGGCCAGCTTGGCAAGGACAACGAGGTCATCGAGCAGACCAAGAATGGTGTCATCCAGTCCAATATCTCGTCTGCCGGGGGCGTTGCCCAGCACTATCCGTTGATCGGGGTGTTTGATCTGCCGTTCGCCTTCCCCAATATTGCGGTGGTGCACGAGGTGATGGACGTCAACAGTGACTTCGGCCAGAAGCTCTCGAAGGACATCGAGGCAAAGACCGGGCTTAAGGTCATCGGTCTGCTTGACAGTGGCGGCTATTTCGCTATTTCCAACTCTAAACGCGCGGTGAACACCCTGGAGGATATGAAGGGGTTGCGCATCCGCACCATGACCCTGCCGACCCACGAGGCCATCATCACTTCGCTTGGCGGTAAGCCGACGCCGCTGCCTTGGGCGGAGGTATACACCGCATTGCAGACCGGGGTTGCCGACGGTCAGATGAACCCGGTGCCGATCATCGTCTTCGCCAAGTTCGACGAGGTGCAGAAGTATCTGACCTTGACCCAGCACATCATCACGCCCTATGTCTGGTTCATCAACAAGGAGTTCTACGACAGCCTCACCGACGAAGAGCGATACGTGGTCGACTATGCCGCCAAGACGGCAATTGTCGCCGGTCGGGGTATCTCGCGCATCATCGAGGCCTCTGACCGTGGTCTGCCGCATCTGGCGAAAAAAATGGAAGTAAACAGCGTCTCGGCCGCCGAGTTGAAGAAGTTCGCCGAGGTCTCCCAGCCAGCGGTCAAAAAGCTTATCGAGGAGAATTACGGTGCCGAGGGGGTCGAAATGTTGAAGGCGATGGAAGCATCGATTCAGGGCGCGAACTAATTCCTTTGCAGACGGCACAAGCGGGCCGGGCATACCTTGCCCGGCCCGTTTTCCTGACACCAAGCATTTAAACGCCATGACAAAGATGCTGCCGGATTACTGGTTCGAGTTAATCGAGAATCCCTGCCTGCGGCAGGAAGCACCCTATGGCCCCGAACAGGCGGCTGTTTTCGACTCGGACTCGCACCATGCGGCAAGGCGCACCATCAGTGCATGGCCCGGATATGCCCCCACACCGCTGCATTCGCTTGCTGGCGTGGCCGATGCTGCCGGTGTGGCGTCCATCCATTACAAGGATGAGAGTGGACGTTTCGGGCTCGGCAGTTTTAAGCCCCTGGGCGGTGCCTACGCGGTCTTATGCATGCTGATAACCGAGATCGAGAAGCGCATCCCCGGGGTTGTTGTCAACGTCCAGAAGATCATCGACGGCCGTTACAAAGAGATCACTTCCGGCCTCACCGTGACCGCGGCCACCGACGGCAACCACGGGCGTGCGGTGGCCTGGGGCGCCCGCATGTTCGGCTGCCGTTGCGTCATCTTCATTCACCAGACGGTGACCCGGGGTCGGGAACGGGCGATCGCTTCCTTTGGCGCCGAGGTGCGGCGCAACCCGGGTACCTTCGACGACGCAGTGCGCGCCGCGCAGCGGACGGCCCGGCAGGAGGGATGGTTCGTGATTCCTGACACCAGCGATGGCAGCGTGATCGAAGCACCCCGAAACGTAATGCGCGGGTACACCCTGCTCATAGCGGAGGCCCTCGAACAGCTGCCCTATGACGATCCGCCGACGCATCTGTTCCTGCAGGCAGGGGTTGGTGGCATGGCCGCAGCAACGGTAGCCCAGTTGTGGCAGACATTAGGTTCGGAAAGGCCCCGGGTGATCCTGGTGGAACCCAGGACGGCGGCCTGCTGGTATCTCAGCCTTGAGGCTGGTCGACCGGTCACTGCAGAGGGGGATCTGGAGAGCATCATGGCGGGGCTTGCCTGCGGGGAAGTCTCCCAACTGGCGTGGGTGGTGCTGGCGCCTGGTGCCTTTGCGGCGATGCAGATCGACGACGCGGCGGCCGCCGATTGTATGCGGCTGCTGGCTGAAGGCCGTTATGGCGATTCACCCATCGTGGCCGGGGAGTCAGCGGTGGCTGGTCTCTCCGGGCTGCTGGCGGTGGCGGCGGACGACAAGGGCCGAAAGACCCTGGCCCTGGACGACAATAGCCGGGTCTTGCTGTTTGGCACCGAGGGCGCCACCGACCCTGACACTTACAGGGCCATCGTCGGGCGCACCGCGGAAGAGGTTAGCCCATGAGCGTACCTGCAAAAACGTCTGTCGAGCATTTAAGAGTGGACGCCGATCGCCTGCTTGCGCGTCTCGATGCCCTGGCCGAGATAGGCGCTATCGAGGGCAACGGCGTCTGCCGCCTGGCGCTGAGCGACGAGGATCGTCTGGCGCGGGATCAGGTGGTCGCCTGGATGCGCGACCTGGGACTCGACGTCAGCATCGACCGTATCGGTAATGTACTCGGTCTGCGGCCCGGCAGGGAGGATCTTCCGCCGGTGACCGTCGGTTCGCACATCGACACGGTGGCCACCGGCGGCCGTTTCGACGGCAGTCTGGGGGTACTTGCGGGGCTCGAAGTGGTGGCCGCACTGAACGATGCGGGGATGGCCACCCGCAAACCGATCGCGGTGGGCTTCTTTACCAACGAGGAAGGCGCCCGATTCGCGCCGGATATGATGGGCAGCGGCGTGCACCAGGGCGCAATGGATCTGGGGCATATGCTGGCGACTACCGGCATAGATGGTGCAACCGTTGGCCAGGAGCTCGAGCGTATAGGCTATGCCGGCGACGCGCCGGTCGGCAGCTTCCGTGCCGACAGCTATATTGAACTGCATGTGGAGCAGGGACCGTTGCTCGAACACGAGGGTTACGACATCGGGTCGGTGACCGGTGTGCAGGGTATATCCTGGCAGGAGTTCCGCATCAGCGGTACCTCAAACCACGCGGGTACCACACCCATGCACCTGCGCCAGGATGCCGGTTACCTGGCCGCCGCCATTACAACCGAGGCCCGCCGGCTGGCGTTGGAGATGGGAGAGGGCCAGGTGGCTACCGTGGGCGTCACCCGCCTGATACCCAACCTGGTGAATGTGATTCCGCAGCAGGCGTTACTGACTGTCGATCTGCGCAATATGGAGGAACAACGATTGCAGCAGGCAGAACAACGGTTGTCGGAATTCATCGAACAGATGGCGGAGGCCGAGGGGGTGACGGTAGATCAGCGCAGCCTGGCCCGTTTCCAGCCGGTGAATTTCGACCCGGAGATGGTTGCGCTGGTGGAGAACACGGCCAACCAGATGGGGCTGAAGGTCAGGCGCCTCCCGTCCGGCGCCGGCCACGATGCGCAGATGTTCGCCCCCAACTGCCCGACGGCAATGATTTTCGTGCCCAGCCGGGGTGGCATCAGTCACAACGTCGCCGAATATACCGCGCCACAGCAGATAGAGGCGGGAGCCAATGTGTTGCTGCGCGCGGTGCTGCAAAGGGCGGGTTGAACAATGCGATGTCGGCAACTTCAGGCACTGTCGTTTCGGGTTGTGCTCGGGCCCTGGTTCGGGGAGGCAGCGGTACCGACCCGTGGGTGCTTCACATCAACTCGCTCATTCCATTTTATCCCGGCGACAGCCGGGATCCAGGAAACCTGACGAAGAGCGTGCTTTTGGACATAAACTAAACATGTCGAGAATACTCACTGTCGCCGCCGCTCAGTTGGGGCCTATCGCCCGAAGCGAATCCCGGGATTCTGCTGTACGGCGCATGATCGCCCTGATGCGTGAGGCGAAAGCGGCGGGTGTCCACCTGGTGGTGTTCCCTGAACTGGCATTGACCAGCTTCTTCCCACGCTGGTATTTCACCGAGCAGGCTGAGATCGACGCCTTCTTCGAGCGCGAAATGCCTGGCCCCGAGACCCGGCCGCTGTTCGATACGGCGGCGTCGCTGGGGGTCGGTTTTTACCTCGGTTATGCGGAGCTTGTGCAGGAGGCGGGGGTCACCCGGCGTTTTAATACCTCGATCCTGGTCGACGCCGGTGGCCGCATCGTCGGCAAGTACCGCAAGGTCCATCTGCCCGGCCACAGCGAGTATGAGTCCTGGCGGCCTTTTCAACACCTGGAAAAAAGGTATTTCGAGACCGGCAATCTCGGTTTCCCCGTGTATCGGGCCTTCGATGGCAACATGGGGATGTGTATCTGCAACGATCGCCGCTGGCCGGAGACCTTTCGGGTGATGGGGCTGCAGGGCGCGGAGCTGGTCATGCTCGGCTACAACACACCGGTTCACTATCCACCGGCGCCGGAGCACGATCACCTGCAGTGCTTTCACAACCACCTGGTGATGCAGGCCGGCGCCTATCAGAACGGTACTTGGATGGTTGGTGTGGCCAAGGCGGGGAGGGAAGAGGGCTGCGATCTGATAGGCCAGAGTTGCATCATCGCGCCTACCGGCGAGATCGTGGCCCAGTGCTCGACCCTGCAGGACGAGCTGATCCTGGCCCGTTGCGACCTGGACCGATGCCGGGAGATTCAACAGAACATCTTCAACTTTGCGCTGCACCGCAACCCGGAATCCTACCGTTTGATCACCGAGACCCGGGGGGCGGTAGAACCTATTGGTGTTTGGGACCAACTGCGCGAAGTATAGGTTCAGAACAATTCCGTACCAGATGACGGAATACACGAGGTTTTGGGCAATGGCACTTACTTAAGCCAAAATGTTAGGGAGCATTGTCATTCCCGCGAAGGCGGGAATCCAGAATGCGTGGATTTTCTGCAAACTGGATTCCGGGTCTCCACTTCGTTCCGCCCGGAATGACGAGGCTTTTAGCTTAAGTAAGTGCCATTGAGGTTATGGCTGACTCATACCATGACCGTCGGCAGCGGGGATGCTGCCGTCGAGCTTACAGGAAAGTATTCACAGCGGGTCATGGGATGAGTTATTCATAACCTTGCCCTAACTCTTTGAGACGTTACCGTGAAGTCCGGTAACCATTGGAAGCAACACATGTTTGAAGGACTCCACCGAGGCATCATCGACCAGGCAACCTACCAGCGTACCCTGGACCATTTTCGCAAGGCCGGTATACGTCTGCCGAAAATCGCCGAACTGGCGGATCCGGTCGGTCTTCGCCAGCGTTACGGCGACGCGCTGAAGACCGTGGATCCCGACGCGGCGAATCCGCTGAACCTGTTTCGCGTGCACTGGCACAACGGCGCGGATCGCCGGCAGATAGTCGATGTGCCCGAACATCTGGTGCTGACATCGGAGCTCACCGGGGTGGAGGCGCCGATCATCGTCGCCCTGGGCAACCGTTTCCCGATGATTCGCGCCCACAAGGTGCTGGCGGCTTATGGCTGCCTGGTGCCGCGGCTGATTGCCGGCGCCTTCGACCTGGCCCGGCAACGCGCCGTCTGGCCCTCCACCGGTAATTACTGCCGCGGTGGTGTGGCCATTTCAAGGATCCTCGACTGCCGCGGCGTGGCGGTGCTGCCGGAAGGGATGAGCCAGGAAAGGTTCAACTGGCTGGAACGCTGGGTTACTGACCCGGCAGACATCATCCGCACCCCGGGCTCTGAGAGCAACGTCAAGGAGATCTATGACGCCTGCAACCAGCTGGCCCGCGATCCGGATAATGTCATTCTCAACCAGTTCAACGAATTCGGTAATTATCTGGTGCACCGCGCGGTGACCGGGCCTGCTCTGAAACGTATATTCGAGGCAGTGGACACTGGCGGAAACCTGCGCGCGGCGGCTTTCGTTTCGGCCTCGGGCTCTGCGGGTACCCTGGCCGCCGGTGACTATTTGAAACAGCAACTGGGCACCCGGATCTGCGCAGTGGAGGCCCTGGAGTGTCCGACCCTGCTCTACAACGGTTATGGTGAGCACAACATCCAGGGGATAGGCGACAAGCACGTCCCATTTATCCACAATGTGTTCAACACGGATTTCGTCACCGCCGTGTCGGAGGCCGCCTCGGATAACCTCCACCTGCTGTTCAACAGCGACGTGGGGCGGGACTATCTGACAGGGCGCAAAGGTTTGCCTCAGGTCTTGGTCGAGCGGCTTTCCGATCTGGGGCTCTCCTCGATTGCAAATGTGGTTGCGGCTATCAAGCTGGCCAGGTATCTGGGACTGGGTTCGCGGGATGCGGTAATCACGGTGGCGACCGACGGCGCTGAGCTGTACCGCAGTGAGATGGGCAAGGCGAAGCAGCGCTATTTCGACGGCAATTTCGACCAGCTGTCGGCCGCCGAAGTCTACGGTCAGCACTTGAGTGGCGTGGCAACAGATCACCTGCTCGAGCTGGACCGGATATCGAGCGAACGTATCTTTAACCTGGGCTACTACACCTGGGTGGAGCAGCAGGGCACATCGCTGGAAGATTTCAATATCCGCCGGGATCCTGATTTCTGGCAGGGTCTGATCGAGTACCTGCCGGTCTGGGACGCTATGATCGATCAGTTCAACCAGGCCAGCGGACAGGGGTAAGCATGGTGGAGAGTAACAGCGTGCAGCGGGATCCATCGCATCCCTTCGGGCCGGGATGCACCAATCTCGCTGCGTTGCGTCTGGGTGCAGAAGTGGTTTACGCCAGCGACGACTTTTTCGCCGACAGACAGCGCATGCTGCAGGCCGAGTCTCCGATATTTTATCCGGATCGATTCGACGACCATGGCAAGTGGATGGACGGCTGGGAGACAAGGCGCCGGCGGCGTCCCGGACACGAATACAGCATCGTGCGCCTGGGCAGGCCTGGTATCATACGCGGGGTCAATCTGTGCACCCGTCACTTCACCGGCAACTACCCGCCTTCGGCATCCATTGATGTCTGCCTGGTCGAAGGCGATCCGGATCAGGCTACCGAATGGGTCAGCCTGCTCCCTGCGGTCGAACTGCAGGGGGACGCAGACAACTTCTTCGACGTCTACAGTGACCAAGCCTGGTCACACGTACGTTTGAACATCTTCCCGGACGGCGGCATCGCGCGATTGCGTGTGTTCGGCCAGGTCTACAAAGATTGGGCAAGCGCCTCACCGGGGGGAATCGTCGACCTTGCTGCGCTGGAAAACGGCAGCCAGGCCCTGATTTGCAACGATGCCCATTTCGGCGCCATGGAAAATCTGATCACACCGGGCAATGCGCGCAATATGGGGGAGGGCTGGGAGACCCGCCGGCGCCGGCAACCCGGCTATGACTGGGTCATCATCGCCCTCGGCCACCCCGGCCGTATCACCAGAATCGAGGTCGATACCGCGCATTTTAAAGGCAACTACCCGGACCAGTGTTCGCTCCAGGCGGCCAGTGCACCGGCCGGCGGCGCCCAGGCAATCGCCGCTCAGAGCCTCTACTGGGAGACCCTGTTGCCGAAACAGCACCTGCAGGCCGATCGGCTGCATCGTTTTGACGAGCAGATCAACAGCGACCTGGGGGCAGTCAGCCATGTGCGCTTGTGTATCTACCCTGACGGCGGGGTCGCACGCCTGCGCCTGTGGGGTTCGATCGGCGGCTGATGGCCCGCTGATGTTTCGATACCAACCATGCCCAGGTTCAAACTTTTTCCACAACCACTGACCAAGACGGCCTTCGCACCCTATGGCGATGTCATTGAAACTGAAGGCGCGACCCGTTTCACCATCAACGACGGTTTTGCAGAACGCTTCAACGACCTCGCGGCAATCGATGTTACCGCGGACGGCGGTGTGCCCCTGCTCAATATTTTCCGCGCTCGACCCAGGCCGCAACCGATTGAGATAGATTTGCTGGAACAACACCCCCTGGGCAGCCAGGCATTCATACCCTTGGAGCAAACACCCTTTCTAATACTGGTGGCAAAGCAGCCCGAGTTCGAATCACTGCGGCTTTTCATCAGCAACGGGCGCCAGGGCGTCAACTATCGCCGGGGCGTCTGGCACTATCCCCTGCTGGCGTTGGAGAAACAGAGCGACTTCGTCGTCATCGACCGGGGTGGCGCCGGCGAAAACTGTGAAGTCTGTCATCTGGAGCAGCATGCGTGGATCGAAATTGAATGACTTTGCCCTGTGAGAGTGGTGAAACCGAATCTTGCCAAGTTCCGCCGCCGACGGATGTGTTATCTTCGGCTGAAGTCGGCCTCAGGCCGCAATTACCCGATTCTTTCCAGATAAAATAGACGTGGAGCTTTTGATGAAAACGACAAACCGACTGAGAGCCGGCTTCAAGCTGTCGACCCTCATTATGCTGGGTAGTGTGTTGTTTGGTGCGGTCGCTTACGCGGAAACGCGGGTCACCTACAAATCGGCGAAATCCACCTCCTCCTATTATCAGATGGCAGTGCAGATTGCGGAGGCGATGAAAACGGGATCGGGCGGCGACATCATCGTCACTGTGGAAGAGAGTCAGGGTTCGGTACAGAACGTCAAGGAGGTGGCAAATCGAGTCGGCAACTATGTGTTCACCACACCGCCGGCCCTGGTCAAACTGGCCCGGAGCGGGGAGAAGATGTTCGAGGACGCCAACCCCAACTACCAGAACATCCGTTCCCTGTTTGTCATCCCTTCGCTCACCATGCATCTGGTGGTGCGCGGCAGCGCCGGGGTGGAGAAGTTTTCCGATCTGGAAGGCAAAAAGTTTCTCATCGGCAAGGGCAGCTTTGGCGCCCGCGAGGCGGCTAAATATATCAAGTTGTTCGGGCTCGAGGGAAAGGTCGATCTTATCGATGTCGAGTTGAATGCCGCGGTTGCAGCGCTCAAGAATGGCCAGATTGACGGCTTCGCCACGGCCGGTTCCTACCCCGCGCCCAACGTCATTGAGGCAGCCGCGGGCACCAGCATTGGTCTCATCAGCCTGAGTGAGGACCAGGTGGCCCAGACCAAGCGCACGCGGCTGGTGATCCCGGCCGGTACCTATCCCGGTATAGATCAGGATGTGATCACCACTTCGCTGCCGGTAGGTGCCTATACCACGACGGCGATGGGCGACGACCTGGCCTATCAGTTGACCAAGACCCTGTGGGAGCAGAAAGCGGCCATGGGCAGGAACGGTGCCTGGTGGGATGCGGTCACCACCGACGCCATAGGCAGCCTGGGCGCGCGGCTGCATCCTGGTGCCCTGAGGTACTACCAGGAGGCCGGCGTGACTATCCCGGATCATCTGCGCTGAATCGCTGAGGAACCGACGGCGCCGGGGTGGTAATAATGGCTATGCCGATACATCGCTATGCGGTGGTTACGCTGGCTGTGGTGACGGTCTACTATCACCTGCACCTTATCTTCACCGGCCTGATCCCCAATCTTATCAGCAGGCCCGTTCATCTCGCCCTGGCGCTGCCCTGGGTTTTTCTGGTCGGGGCCAAGGGCTCCCTGACCAAGCGGCTGACCGGCTATCTGTTCTGCGTTTTCGGAATCTACGCCTGCGCCTACGTGGCCTTGAATCGCGATGCGCTGGGCGATCAGTACGGTTATCTGCAGGGCGGGCAGCAGTACCTGCTGGCCGTCGGTCTCATCCTGGTGGTACTGGAGATGGCGCGGCGTGCGATTAAACTGGCTTTACCGTCGGTGGCGG
>Ga0316189_10002725_pt1 | contig 17240 bp, 16 predicted proteins | sample LowCovwburrow_MG_FD_204930 | JGI IMG/M metagenome (GOLD analysis project Ga0316189, IMG submission 204930) | Coastal sediment microbial communities from Maine, United States - Lowes Cove worm burrow | ecosystem: Environmental > Aquatic > Marine > Coastal > Sediment | place: USA: Maine...
GTGAAGTGTCCGAACAGCCATACCAGCGGGAACATCAGCTTCATGAACAGCAGCAAGGGTACAGCCGAGAAAAGAGAAATGCGTTCCGGATAACGGGTAGCCAGGCTCTTGGGTGTGATTTCGCCAAACACCAGAATGAACAGGGTCAGGCCGCCTACTGCGATACCTGGCCCGGCATCACCGAATTCCCGGGTGGCGATCACTGTCGCCATCGCGGAGGCCCCGATGTTCACCAGATTGTTGCCGATCAGGATGGTGGTCAGCATGCGGGACGGGTCTTTCTTCAACTGATACAGGGCTGTTGCGCCCGCGCGCCCTTCCTGCACCAGTGCCTCGACCCGTGCCATGGAAAGGGCAACGAGGGCGGTTTCAGAGCCGGAAAAGCTCCCGGACAGGACGAGCAGGCCAAACAGGGCAGCCAGTTCTATGAACTCAGGGCCCATGATGGAACTCCGGTGTGATCTTTGTGCTGGATTTGGTCAATGCTGTGGGGTCCATCGCCCTCGCGACGGAGGTCGGATATCTGTTTGCGTGTCCAGAACGTGGTTCGAAATCGATGCCAGGATGGTTCAATAGGGTGAATTCTTGCCCACAATCCCGTTCACCGCAATGCCGGACGTCAGTATCTCAGATTGGGAGGCTGCCATGATGGCAAGGATGAACTCATGCTCCAAGGTGGTCAATTCATTGCGAACCTGGGTGCCGCAGTTGCACACAGAAGGGCTCTCTGGTTGTGCCCGGGTCTGTCTTGTGTGGTGGTCATCTGAGTCCACCCAATACCCAGGCATGAATAATTTCAATCGTTTACTGCCGGGCAAACATTGTATTGCATTGTCATCTTTCCTTAATATGCGGAATCGTTCGTTTCGGCTTTTGGGCCATTGGGGTACGTTTTGGACATTGCGCTTGTCATCGAACTGGTTCTGTTTGCAGTTCTGATGCTGCTGTCCGGTTTCTTTTCCAGTTCCGAGACGAGCCTGTTTTCCCTCAACAGCCTGCAACTTGAGCAGATGCGGCGTGATGACAATCCCCGGATCACATTGATCGAGCGCATGTTGAGCGAGCCACGCCGGCTCATCGTCACAATTCTGATCGGCAATGAATTCGTCAATGTGGCGGCATCCGTGATCTCTGCGGCGATCGTGATCCAGTTGTTTGGTGCAGAGAACAAACTGGTCAACCTGTTCATCATGGTGCCGATCCTGTTGCTGGTGGGTGAGATCACCCCCAAAACGCTGGCCATCCGCAACAACGTCCCCTTTGCCACCTTCCAGAGCAAGCCGATTGATCTGTTTGCGCGCATGATTACCCCGCTGCGCTGGATAGTCCGTTTGGTGGCGGAATGGTTCACCACCCTGATCGTGGGTCGTCAACTGGATCGCGGCAGCATCGTCACCCGGGATATGGTCCGTACCCTGGCCCAGGAGGCCGTGGGAGACGGCGTGCTGGACCAGGACGAGGCCCGGTACATCGAACAGATCTTCGATTTTGGCAATCGGACGGTGGAAGACCTGATGACGCCTCGCTCCAATGTGGAGTTTCTTTCCGCAGAACTGCCGATTGCGGATGTGGTGAAAGAACTCAAGCGTACCCGTCACACCAAGGTGCCGGTGTACCTTGAGCACCGGGATACGGTCAAAGGGATGCTGCACGCCAGGGACCTGTTGGCCGCGGATCTTTACACCCTGGAACAGCACCCCGAGGCCTTGCTGGATGTCCTGCGCGAACCCTATTTCGTTCCGGAGACGAAATCCGCCTCGGATCTGTTCTACACCTTCCGCAAGCGGCGGCTATCGGTTGCCTTGGCGGTGGATGAGTATGGCGGTATCACCGGTCTCATCAGCATGGAGGATCTGCTCGAGAGCATCTTTGGCGACATACCGAGTCCCTCTGACGTGGTTTCCGAAACCGATGTCTCAGATGATGGCACCCGCCGGGTGGACGGGGCGCTCTCGATCGTACAGTTCAACCAGGAGTTCGATGCGGCGTTGCAGGAGGGCGAATTCGAGACGGTTGCCGGCTTGATTCTGCACGAGCACGGGGAACTGCCGGAAGAGGGTGCCGTGATCGATATCGACAGATTCAGCTTTACGGTGGAGAAGGTTGAGCGCAACCGCATGATAACCCTGGTGGTATGCGTCAATGACACCGTTCCGGGTACCTTGGATACGGAAGAACCCGGTTCGGATGCACCCGTGGCGGATGAACCGGCCGCAGACGATTCCCATACCGGGGAGAGCCGCTGATGGACGTCCTGGTAACACTCGGCATCATGGCCTTCTGCCTGGTCTGTGAAGGCTTCTTTTCCGGCTCCGAGATTGGTGTGGTCAGTGCCGACCGCATGAAGCTCCGGCATCAGGCGGCCAAGGGATCAGAGGGGGCAAGATTGGCCCTGGAGATGCTAAAGAAGCCCGAATGGCTTCTGTCGACCACCCTGGTAGGCACCAATATCGCGGTTGTCACCAATACCACCATGGCTACCGCGCTGATGCTCGAGCTGTTTGGTCCGGGTTCGAGCTGGCTGGCTGTGGTCCTGGTGGCGCCGCTGATCTGGGTGTTTGGGGAAATCGTACCCAAGAGCATATTCCAGCAGCGTGCCGACTCACTGACGCCGCGTGTCATCTTCTTGCTCAAATTCTGTTCCTACGTGTTCTATCCCATCCTGGTGGTGTTCAGTTTTCTGGCGCGCATGCTGGGTCGCCTGTTTGGCGGCAAGAGTGACGCCAACCCCTTCACGTTGCGTGAAGAGATCAAGACCATGATGCAGATGTCCGGCAATGAAGGGGACATCGAGCCTATCGAACAGGGCATGATCCGGCGGCTGTTCAATTTCGGTGAGACCACGGCGCACGAGGTGATGATGCCCCTGATCGATGTGGCCATGGTGGAACGGTCCATCAATTGTGGCGCTGCACGCCGGGCCGCCATTGAGCATTCTCACGCGAGAATCCCCGTTTACCATGAGCGGGTCGATCGCGTCGTTGGATTACTCGATACCCTGGAATTGCTGGGGGTTTCTGCGGATGAGCCGATCGAACCTTTCATCCAGCAGGTTTCTTACGTGCCGGCTGGAAAAAGCATCCAGGATCTGCTGCTGGAGATGCGCAGGGACCGGGATCAGGTGGCGGTCGTGGTCGACGAATTCGGTGGTGCCGAGGGTATCGTCAGTATCGAAGACATCCTGGAGGAAGTGGTCGAGGAGATCCAGGATGAATACGATGCCGCTGAGCCGGAAGTGCAGCTGCTTCGTCGCCAGGATGATGGCACCCTGCTGGCAAACGCCCGGGTTGATCTGGACGATCTGGCGGAGGAATTGGGCATTGAGCTGCCCAAGGGGCGCTACTCGAGTCTGGCCGGTTTCCTGTTGGAGAAGGCTGGCGAGGTTCCGGCGGAAGGCAGCAGCGTGGAGTACAAGACGCTGAGCTTCACCATTATGCGTGGGTCTGCCCGGTCGATCCAGGAAGTGAAAATCAGCCTGAAGGCGGATTGATCGCCCGGGTGTCCTTCATGCCGGTCTCAACGACCGCGCCCGGCTCTGCTGCTGATCGACTACGACCCTGAAGGGGTGCATGCGGCTGATCTGCTGAGCAAGGTGCGTCAACACGGGGTGGGTGCGGAACTGATCGGGCTTTGATTTCACCCGGCATGCGCGCTGCGCGGTAACTGGACAGGCTTCCCGGTACGTCGAGCCGATGGGTGCAATTCCCTGATTTCAAGCGTAAAATCGCCGCCCCTTTGCAATTATTGAACGCTATGGCGGGCAAACTTTACATTCGCACCTTCGGCTGCCAGATGAACGAGTACGACTCGCGCAAGATGGAGGATGTACTGCGCGAGTCGCACGGGCTCGAGCTGACCGACGATCCAGAGCAGGCAGATGTCCTGCTGCTGAATACCTGCTCGATCCGCGAGAAGGCGCAGGAGAAGGTTTTTTCGCAACTTGGCGTGTGGAAAGACTGGAAGCGGGCACGTCCCGATCTGGTGATCGGTGTGGGTGGCTGCGTGGCCAGCCAGGAAGGCGAGGCAATCCGTGAACGCGCGCCCTTTGTCGATCTGGTATTTGGTCCACAGACCTTGCATCGCCTGCCGCAGATGCTGGCGCGTGCGCATGACGATCACCAGCCGACGGTGGATATCAGCTTTCCCGAGATCGAAAAATTCGACTGCCTGCCGGAGCCCCGCGCAGAGGGTCCCAGCGCGTTTGTTTCGATCATGGAGGGTTGCTCCAAGTACTGCACCTTCTGCGTCGTGCCTTATACGCGCGGTGAGGAGATCAGTCGTCCGTTCGACGACGTGATCGCAGAGATCGTCCAGCTTGCGGCCCAGGGGGTGCGCGAGGTGAATCTGCTGGGCCAGAATGTCAACGCCTATCGTGGCCGCATGCATGATGGCGAGATTGCCGACCTGGCGCTGCTGATCCGCTACGTTGCGGCAATAGAGGGCATCGACCGTATCCGTTACACGACTTCGCACCCGGTCGAGTTTTCCGATTCGCTGATTGACACTTACGCCGATGTGCCTGAACTGGTGAGTCATCTGCATCTTCCGGTACAGTCGGGTTCAGACCGTATCCTGATGGCCATGAAACGCGGCCATAGCGCCTTTGAGTACAAACAGAAACTCAAGCGCCTGCGTACCATTCGCCCGGAGATCAGCCTGTCTTCGGATTTCATCATCGGATTTCCCGGCGAGACCGAACAGGACTATCAGCACACCATGAAGCTGATAGAGGAGATCGGTTTCGATCATTCGTTCAGCTTTATCTACAGCCGGCGCCCCGGTACCCCGGCGGCCGATCTGCCCGACGATGTGCCTTTGGCGACCAAACAGGAAAGGTTGGCTAAGCTGCAGCATGTGATCAATGACAATGCCCAGCGTATCAGCCGGAGTATGGTAGGGACGGTGCAGCGGGTGCTGGTCGACCGGCCGTCGCGCAAAGACCCGAACGAGCTTGCCGGCCGGACCGAAAACAACCGCGTGGTCAATTTTCCGGGACCGGCTGAACTGATCGGTCAGTTCGTGGATCTGCGTATCACCGCGGCCTATCCCAACTCGCTGCGCGGCGAGTTGTTGGAAAATTCACGAACAGAGGCCGCAAAAGCCTGATGATCAACGTCTTTCTAGTATTTGCAGCCTTCCACAATCCGATGGATCGCAGGACGGCTGGAGTTTCCCATGTCTGAACACCCTGATTCACTCGACCTTGTTCTCGAGCCGGAAAACAATGAGCGTCTGCGCAATGTCTGCGGCCAGTTGGATGAGCACCTGCGCCAGCTGGAGCGTCGCCTGGGGATCGAGATCAATAATCGCGGCAACAGTTTTCAACTGCTGGGTGAGGCCAAGGCGATTGCGGCCGGAGGCGAGATTCTGCAGGGCCTGTACCGGGCCACCGAGGAAGAGGACCTGAGCCCCGCTCGGGTGCATCTGTTTCTTCAGGAGTCGGGTGTCGACGCCCTGGTCGGAGAGACCGACGAAGTCCCCGAGAGTGTCATCAAGACACGGCGTGGCCTGGTCCGTCCGCGTGGGCCCAATCAGGCGCAGTATGTCCACCGGGTCATGACCCACGACATCAATTTCGGGGTGGGACCGGCCGGCACCGGCAAGACCTATCTGGCCGTCGCCTGCGCAGTCGACGCCCTGGAACGCGACCAGATCCGCCGCATCCTGCTGGTCCGCCCGGCGGTCGAGGCCGGTGAACGCCTGGGGTTCCTGCCCGGTGATCTGGCACAGAAGATCGATCCTTACCTGCGCCCGCTGTATGACGCACTGTACGAGATGATGGGCTTTGAACGCGTGCACAAACTGATCGAGCGCAATGTGATAGAGGTGGCCCCACTGGCGTACATGCGCGGACGTACCCTGAACGAGGCCTTCATCATCCTGGACGAGGCGCAGAACACCACCACCGAGCAGATGAAGATGTTCCTGACCCGGCTGGGGTTCGGTTCGACTGCGGTGATCACCGGTGATGTCACCCAGATCGATCTGCCGCGTGGCCAGAAATCGGGCCTGCGTCAGGCGACCGAGGTCCTGCGCGAAGTCGAGGGCATCAGTTTCACCCTGTTCAGCGCACGCGATGTGGTCCGCCACTCGCTGGTGCAAAAGGTGGTGCAGGCGTATGACAAGTTCGATCTCGAGCAAGGACAGGACCATGATGCTCGCGGTTGATGTGCAGTTGGCGGTGGATGATGCATCCCTGCCTTCGCAACAGCAGTTGACGACATGGGCCCGGGCCGCCTGGCGAAATGAGGCCCAGGACGCCGAGGTGGTGGTGCGGGTGACCGACGAGGTTGAGAGTCGCCAGCTTAATCACGAATTCCGCGGCAAGGACAAGGCTACCAATGTGCTTTCCTTTCCGTTCGATCCGGTGCCCGAGATCGATCTGGATCATGTTGGGGACCTTCTGATCTGCGCACCGGTCGTAGTGCGTGAGGCCGAACAGCAAGGCAAACAGCCAGAGGCACACTGGGCACATATGGTGATTCACGGCATGCTGCATCTGCAGGGCTACGATCACGAGACCGAGCAACAGGCGCATGCTATGGAGGCCCTGGAAACGGCTGTCCTGACCGGGCTTGGCTATCCGGCGCCCTATGACGATGACGAGGGACCGCCAGCCGGAAGTGAAGACGCCGGCGGCGGGGTATAAGGGACGCTATGAATCCTGCTGCCTGGCCTGCCTGGACCCAGTTGCTGCTGGCCTTCCTGGCTGGCGCGGTTGCGGTACTCGGATTTGCACCCTTTGGTATTGGTCCGCTGCCACTGTTTTCGCTCGCCCTGTTGTTCTTTCTGTGGCGCAATCCGGCCCGTGACGGGCTGAACGCATGGACCGGCTATGCCTTTGGCCTCGGCCTGATGGGATTCGGGGTCTTCTGGATTCGCGTCAGTATCGCCCAGTTCGGTGGCGTGCCGCTGGCGCTGGCGGTGGCTGTCACCCTGCTGTTCATCCTGTTTCTGGCCCTGTTCTATGCCCTGGCCGGCTGGTTGTCGGAGCGCTTGCGCCCCGGCCCGGATGCCATCTGGCTGGGCCTGTTCCTGCCGGCGCTATGGGTATTCCTGGAGTGGCTGCGCAGCTGGCTGTTTACCGGGTTTCCCTGGCTGACCCTGGGATACAGCCAGGTCGACCTGCCGCTGGCCGGCTATGGTCCGGTGCTGGGTGTGTTTGGAATCAGCCTTCTGCTTGCCATTTCGGCCGGCTTGATCAACCTGTTGCCACGTTTGACGGCGGCCGTTTTCCTGCTCGCACTCTGGCTCGGTGGCCTCGGCCTGCAGCAGGTGACCTGGACGGAGCCGGCGGGTGAACCGATCCGCGTCAGTCTGCTGCAGGCGAATATCCCCCAGGAGCAGAAATGGCAACGCGCTATGCAGGTGCCTTCGATCAATCTGTATCTTGAGATGACCGGCGCGGTGCCCGGGAGTCGTATCGTGGTCTGGCCGGAGACCGCCGTGCCCGCATTCGATTCTGAGGTCGAATCCACCCTGTTGCAGCCTTTGCACGAACAACTGCGAGATCAGCAGCGCGATGTGCTGTTGGGTATCGTGGTGGGTGAGAAAGATGCCGCTTACTACAACGCCTTGATGAGCCTCGGCACAAGTGGTCGGGACCAGTACCACAAGCGCCACCTGGTGCCCTTTGGTGAATACCTGCCGTTTGATCAGTGGACTCGGCCGTTGCTCGATTTCCTGCGTATCCCGATGTCGGATTTCTCTCCAGGCGGTGATGCCAAACCCCTGGTGACGCTTGCCGGATATCCGGTTGGACTCAATATCTGCTACGAGGACGCCTACGGTGACGAGATCATCCGTGCCTTGCCGGAGGCCGCGCTGCTGATCAATGCGAGTAACGACGCCTGGTTTGGTGACTCATTGGCGCCACATCAGCATCTTGAGATTGCGCGTATGCGTGCACTCGAAACCGGTCGCTTTCTACTGCGAGCCACCAACACCGGCATTTCAGCAATCATCGATGAGCGTGGCGAAGTACGCGGCAGTTCTCCCCAGTTCGAGCAGGCAATCCTCAGCGACGATATCGTGCCGATGCGTGGCAGCACGCCGTTTGCGCGCTGGGGAAATCTGCCGACGCTTGCCTTGGCGGGCCTGATGCTGGTGTTTGCTGCCTGGCGCCTTCAGCGCGCCGAGGGTTGATCGGGTCCCAGTAACTCGTTGATATCCCGTTGTTCGAGATCGTACTCCTCGAGGCTGTGTTTCAAAGTCTCGACCTCCTGCAAGGCCTCCAGGTAGGTGTCGCTGATCGGCACTGGAGCCGGTTTGGGCGTTGACTCATCGCCACAGGCCGACAACAGCAGGATCAGGCTGGGCAGGGCAATAGGCTTTCGATAAAGTGCATGCATGATCTCAGCTTAGTCATTGGTATCTATAGCAGCCATCGTGTCGGGCCTGATGCGGGGGCGGTGGGATGTCTGGCTCGGTCGCAGCGTGGATGTGGCCGTTTTCAATCACTCAATCCGTCAGGAGCTTCCTTCACATGAGTCGTGAAATCATAAACACAGATCAGGCACCCCAGGCGATCGGTACCTATTCGCAGGCGGTGAAAGTTGGCGGCACTGTGTATCTATCCGGGCAGATTGCCCTGGACCCGCAGAGTATGACCATGGTCGAGGGCGATACCGAGGCGGAGATCCGGCGCGTGCTGGACAACCTTCAGGCGGTCGCCCGGGCGGCTGGGGGCAGCCTCGATGACATGGCCAAACTCAACGTGTTTCTGGTTGATCTGGCCAACTTCGCACTGGTGAATCAGGTGATGGCCGAGTACTTCCAGGAGCCCTATCCGGCGCGCGCAGCGATCGGTGTGGCGGCCTTGCCGCGCAATGCGAATGTGGAAATGGATGGCGTTCTCGAACTCAGCAGTTGAGGCGCGCCAACCCCGCCGACTGAAGCGCAGGTTTGGCTGGCTGGGTCTGGCAGCGCTCATGCTGGTCCTGTCTTGGTACCTGGGTAGCGTTCAACGTGAGTCCTTGCTCGATGAGCTGGAGTTGCAGGGGCGGCAGGAGCTGGACCTTTACGTATCCCACCTGGAGGGCCAGCTCGAACGGTATGCGTTTCTGCCTCCTCTGCTGGCCGGAGACTTTCGACTGCAGAGCCTGTTGATTGCCCCGAAAAACCGGGACCAGCAACAACAGGTCAACGTTTTACTCAGCCACATCAATGAGATTGCGGGTTCACTCGATGTCTATCTGATGGATTCGGGCGGCGTCACGCTGGCGGCCAGTAACTGGCTGGATGAGCGCACCTTCGTCGGCAGAAATTTCAGCTTCCGGCCGTACTTTGTTGATGCCATGCAGGGGAGGGCGGGGCGCTATTATGCCTTGGGCACAACATCGGGCCGTCGAGGCTACTACTTTTCCTATCCGGTTGGCGATCTCGATGAGCCAAACGGCGTGGTTGTGGTCAAGATCGACATCGATACCCTGGAGGACAACTGGGGTAACAGGGACACGGAACTGATCGTCACAGACCCGGATGGCATCATTTTCGTGTCCACGCAGGCCGAATGGCGTTACCGCACGATGCAGCCGCTGTCGGCGGCGGCGATCGCGCGTGTCCGCGCGTCCCGGCGCTACCCCGAGGCCGACCTCACGCCGGTGTTCTACCAGCAATGGCTAACTCGCTCTTCCGGTGCGCAGATCCTGCGGATAGGCGAGCCGGGCGGTGCGGGATTCATCAGTATCGGAACCTTTATGCCACAGGCCGGCTGGCGCGTTCAACTTCTGGTCTCGCAGAAGGTGATAGCACCTCAGGTGTTGCAGACGCGGCTGTTTGCCCTGAGCCTGATGCTGCTGTTGGCGACGGCGGCGTGGCTGTATCGCGCGCGTAAGCGTCGTGAGCGTGAGTCGGAGTCTGAGAGGCGCATCGTCATGCAGGAGGCGCTGGATGAACTGGAACGCCGCGTCAGCAAGCGCACCGCAGATCTCACCAAGGCCAATCTCCGTTTACGTCAGGAGGTGGAGGAACACGAGCGTACCCGTGACGAGCTCATTCAGTCAGCCAAGTTGGCTGCCTTGGGGCAGATGTCCGCCGGTATCAATCACGAGTTGAACCAGCCATTGGCCGCGATGCGGACGTATGCTGATAACGCACTCACTTATCTGACGAGGGAAAATCTGCAGCAGGTCGCGTGGAACCTGAAACAGATCCGCGAACTGACCGGTCGAATGGCCCAGATCAGTGGCCAGCTGAAGGTGTTTTCGCGCAAGTCCAGTGGTCAGCTTATCCGGGTGTCGCTCAGTGCCAGCATCCAGGGTGCACGGCGCATCGTGCGGACTCGGGTCGAACAGGCGGATGCGCAGCTGTTCATTGAGCTGCCGGCAGAGGAATTGTTTGTGACCGCGGACTCCGTCCAGCTGGAACAGGTGCTGGTGAACCTCATCGGCAATGCCTGTGACGTACTCAAGCAGCGACCGCTAAGGCGCATCGATCTGAGTGCATGCCAGGAAGACGGCTGGGTGCGTGTGCGGGTGCACGACAGCGGCCCGGGCATCGCCAAGGAAAACCTCGAGCGGATATTCGACCCTTTCTTTACCACCAGCGAAGGCGGATTGGGGCTCGGGCTTTCCATCTCACACACCATCGTGCAGCGACTCGGTGGTTCGCTCACGGTCGGCAATGCGCTCGAGGGTGGGGCTGTTTTCACACTGACGTTGGTTGCCTGGCCGGATTCGAAGGTGGCCAGGCAACCGCAATGACAGCGAGAGTCTGATAGCGGATCTGCTTATTCGGCGCCGATTTTCTGCATCAGACCGAAGCTTTTGACGAAGGGGCCGGCCATGCGCGGATCCTTGATCATGCCCTTGAAATCACCGTGGACGAACTTGAGCTTGCCCATGGCAAAGGCGGTTCCCATGCCGGCCATGCCCAGCCCCTTTTCGACCCATTTCATCCAGTCTTTGTGCGAGGCGCGCATATCCCAGTCGGGGGCTTCATTGGCATAGTCGCCGGCCCTTACGCATTCACCATTCTCGACGACGAACACGCCACGTGGCTGGTCCTCGTCTTTGAAGCCGCAGGTGATCACGGAGCTGAATCCAATCTCGGCCAGCTTGTCGCGAACCTCGGGTTCGGCGTTCCAGGCGTCTTTGAGTTCGTTCATCCAATCGGCTGAGAAAAGTTCGGCCATCATGTTTCTCCTATTGTGGGTGGGTTTTGAGGTGGGGATCAGATTACTACAACTTGCGCCACAAGCCATCGTCCGAAGGCCTGCGCCACACCGGATTCCGGCCTGGCAGCCTGTCGGACTTGACGCCTTTTGGCTGCAAGCCCCTGGATAGAGGTCAACTCAACTTGTCCCACTCATCAGATAGCACGGCCATTCTCCTCTCGCGATAATCCGATTTGATTCGCTCCCGGTGATTTTTTGCGCCAAACGGCCAGGTCCGACTGGCGGTGAGGGGTGATTCATAAGCGGTGCCGCAGTAAGCTCGCAACATGAAAGCTACCAGCCTACCCCCGGTCATGCTGATCGATGACGAGGAGCATATCCGCGTCGCGGCCACCCAGGCTCTTGATCTGGCAGGTTATACGGTGCACGCCTTCGATCGTGCCGAGAAGGCCCTGGAGGTTCTGAATGCCGATTGGCCGGGTGCCGTTATCAGTGACATCCGCATGCCAGGGGTCAATGGCATGCAGTTTCTTCAGCTTTCCCAGAATATAGATGCGGATCTGCCGGTCATCCTGATCACCGGTCATGGCGACGTCAGCATGGCGGTGGAGGCAATGCGTGCCGGGGCCTACGATTTTATCGAAAAACCCTTTGCGGTTGAGGACCTGGTTGATACGGTGGGCCGCGCGCTGGACAAGCGTACCCTGACCATGGAGAACCGGCGGCTTAAGAACGAGCTGGAGGTGCAGAGCAAGCCGGGGCCGCGGATCATCGGCAATACGTCGGCGGTGCATCGCCTGCGTTTGACCATCGGTCAGGTCGCAGATGCCGATGCCGATGTGTTGGTCAATGGAGAGACCGGTACCGGCAAAGAACTGGTGGCGCGTGCGCTGCATGAGAACAGTGGTCGACGGGACCAGAATTTCGTCGCCGTCAACTGCGGTGCGGTGCCCGAACACCTGATCGAAAGCGAATTGTTTGGGCACGAGGCCGGTGCCTTTACCGATGCCCGCTCGCAGCGCATCGGCAAGTTCGAGCACGCCAATGGGGGCACCCTGTTTCTGGATGAGATCGAGAGCATGCCGATGCTGGTCCAGGTCCATCTGCTGCGGGTTCTGCAGGAGAGGGCGATTGAGCGCCTGGGCTCCAACGAGCTGATTCCGCTCGATCTGCGTGTGGTGGCGGCGACCAAAACCGACCTGCGCCAGGCCGCAGATCGCGGCGAGTTCCGGGAAGACCTTTTCTACCGCCTGAGTGTGGTGGTGATCGATATCCCTCCCCTGCGTGAACGGCGCGAAGACATTCCTTTGCTGTTCCAGCATTTCGTGTTGGTGGCCGGTGCGCGCTACGAGCGTGAGCCGCCGACACCCGGGCCGGATCTGTTGAATCAGCTGATGATGGCCGACTGGCCGGGCAATGTGCGCGAATTGCGCAATGTGGCCGAACGCTATGTCCTGTTGGGTGAGTCCTGTGGTTACGACATCGAGCAGATGGTCAGATCCGACATGGACCGTCCGGCGATCACCTTGCCGGAACAGCTGGAGTGCTTCGAGCGCGGTCTTATCGAGCAGCACCTGAAGGCCAACAACGGCAGCATCAAGGCGACGATGGAATCGCTGGGGCTACCGCGTAAGACCCTGTACGACAAGATGAAAAAGTACGGGATGGACCGCGGTAACTATAAATAGTTGCGATGAAGCGCTACCGCTCCTGTTTTCGGATGTTGACGGCCATCCTCCTGTTCCAATTCGGGCATGCCCGCGCTGTTGGCTACCCGCTACCTGCGGCAGGCAACGACCTGGTTGGTGAGATTCAGCTGGTCAGGGCCTCCCGCAGCGAGACCCTGCTTGATATCGCGCGCATCCATGATGTGGGTCAGGAAGAGATCCGGCTTGCCAATCCTTCAGTGGACCGGTGGCTGCCTGCAGAGGGCGAGCCCGTGATGATACCGAGCCAGTACATCCTGCCGGACGCCCGGCGTCGGGGGTTGGTGCTGAATCTGCCCGAGATGCGGATCTACCATTTCCGGCCGCCTGCCGGCGATGCGCAGCGGGGGGTGGACACCTATCCGGTGAGCGTTGGGCGTATGGACTGGAAAACCCCGCTGGGCGAGACCACGATTATTCGCAAGCAACGTAATCCGAGCTGGCGCCCACCTCGATCGGTCAGGCAGGAAGCGGCCGCCGAGGGCGGGAATGTGCCGGAGCTGGTGCCCCCTGGGCCGGATAATCCGCTGGGCGACTACGCCTTGCGACTGGGGTTGCCTGGCTATCTGATCCACGGTACCAACAAGCCCTATGGGGTCGGGATGCGGGTGACCCATGGTTGTGTCCGGCTGTTACCGGAGGACATCGCGGAGCTGTTCGACCAGGTGCCTGTGGGAACACCGGTTCAGATCCTGAACCAGCCGGTCAAGACCGGCTGGCAGGGTGGAGTACTCTATGTCGAGGTACATCCACCACTGGACGAGGATGCCACCCCCCGCCAAGACCTGCTGCGGTATACGCTGGAGCGCGTTTACGTCGAACTGCAGAAACAGCCAGCGGTCCTGGACGGAAGCGCCTTGCGGCGGGCGGTGGAGGAAATGCATGGGGTTCCGGTCGCGGTTTCGAAACCGGGCGTTCTTGGGCGCCCGATTACAAGCCCCCTGTTCCGCTGAGATGCCACCGCTTGCTCATTGAAGCGGCGGCTCTGTTCCGCAAACGATGCCGGTTGCACCCGTGGTGATCTGCGCGGTCGCGGATGACGCTCCCCGCCAGTGAGCGGCGAGAGAACGCGTCCGGCGCCGACAGGGGAGCCTATTTGTACATCGCCTTTTTGAACATCCGGTCGATTTTGGCCTCGGTCTGTTCAGACTGTGCCTTGGCGCTGGATGCAGTATCCATTGCGGCATCGGCCCTGGATTGTGCGGCGGTGGCGTCGGCGCTCGCCTTCTCCGCGATCGCTCTGACTTCGTCCAGCTGATTTTGCAGATCCTTCTGTTGTGCCGTAGCGCAACCGAACAACAGACCGCTTGCGGCCAGCATGACCAGTGTTCTGATTGGGGCTGTTTTCATCAATGCTTCCTCTCATTGTCGTATTTAAGAATGTCTGATTTACTCACGTCCAAAACAGGGATTTATCAAGAGGTTAAAATACCCCTTAACGGATTTCCACAATCATGCCGACGCGGGCCCACGATAGCAGCGAATCCACCTGGTTGTCGGTCAGCGCAACGCAGCCCCGGGTCCAGTTCATAGTTTCGTGCAGGCGGGGGTCGCCCCGGCCAAGCCCATGAATGCCGATATTGCCACCCAGTGTCGTATCCTGAGGTGGAGACTTGCCGCGGCGGTGCGCACCGAGGGTCGCCTGCAGTTCGCGCTCACTGATCACACCTCCCCGGTAAGCCTTCTCTGCACGTTCGGCATCCGGATAGTTCAGCCCGATAAACCGGTGGAAGCCGCTTTTTCGTTCGATCCTGGTAATGCGAAACCGACCAAGGGGGGTGCTGTTGTCGCCGCGGCGCTTCTCCTGGCTGGTCCCGTAACGCCCGATGGCAATATTGTGCAGTGTCATCTGCGGGCGTCCGTCCAGCATGACCGTCAGCGTCATTTCTCCTGTGTCCACCAGCAGCCAGGGTTTCGTCTGCAGCCCGGCACTCTGAGCGGAGGATTGAGCCGGCGAGAGCCAGGCAAACAGGAACAAGGCAAGGAGAAGTATGGACCTGTCAGAAACGCCATAGCCGGTTTGAGACATAGTATCGCCTTGAGGTTTCCCACAGGAGCGTGGAGAGACACGCCAGCATGCGACGCTTGTCGGGAATCGTCTCCGGTGGCATATATTGTCCCGTCAGGTCGTTTTTACACCATTACTGTCGCGCATGCAGGTAGTGGGGCAGTCATCCCGCAGCCTCTCGCTTCCACAAAAGTAAAGGGGGGGGGCGGAGTATTTTTGGTCGGACACGCGAGCAAATCCGCATCGTCCGTCATGAGTCAGGACCGCAAGGCATGCCTCTTGCGGGCTAGCCGGGATCTTTTTTGGTGTTTCTCTTACTGATCTCTTCACGCAGGATCGTCACCTCGGGTGGCGCCTCGATGCCGAAGCGCACCTGACCACCCCTGGTGCTGACGACCGTGAGCTTGATGCCATCGCCGATGAGGATCGACTGACCTTCGTTGCGGGTGAGTACCAACATGGCCGCACTCCTTTACCCTTACGTTTTCAGTCTGCCCCCAACGAGCAACCGACGCATTGATATTTGATCATCGAAGGGTTCGTCGCTAGCTGACTTCCTTCCATTCGGTGCCGCAGTCCACGCAATGGTGGCTTCGTGGTTCGGGTTCTGGCGTCTTCATCGTCACCAACTCCTCGGCACTGATCGGATGGATTGCGATGGTGCTGTCGAAATCCGCCTTGGTCGCCCCCATTTTCAATGCCACTGCGAAGCCCTGCAGCATCTCGTCGACGTTGTCGCCGATCAGGTGTATGCCGACCACACGCTCATGCTCACCGACGCAAACCAGTTTCATTGCAGTCGTGACCCCCTGTACTGACAGGGCATGTCGCATGGGTGTGAAGTCGGTCTTGTAGACAGTGACTTTCTGGTGCTGTTTGCGCGCCTGACGCTCGGTCAGGCCAACGGTCCCAAGGGGTGGGTGTGAGAACACCACGCTCGGGATGTTTTCATAGTCGACCCGGCTCTCCGGCTGGCCGTCAAACAGCCGCGCAGCCAGACGGCGTCCGGCGGCGATCGCCACCGGCGTCAAAGGCGCCCGTCCGGTGATATCGCCGATCGCATAGATCCCGGGCACATTCGTATTCTGAAAATCGTCGGTCGGAATCAGTCCATTGGAGCGTGTATCCACCCCAGCCCGGCCGAGGTGAAGATCTCGCGTATTGGGTGAACGCCCAACTGCCCAGATCACGCAATCGAAACCATCGAGTCGTTCGCCGTCGCTGGCGTCCAGTGCAATGCCATTTTCGGTCTGAGCAAGTCCTGCCACCTGGAAACAGAGGTGCAGATCGATACCCTGTTTGCGCATCTCGTCCATCAGCACCTCGCTGATCATGTCGTCGAAGGTCTCCAGCACCCGTGCCTCGAGCGCAACCACGGTCACTTCGGATCCCAGGGCGCGCAGAACCCCTGCCAGCTCGACGCCGATGTAGCCGGCACCGATGATTGCCACCTTGCGCGGTTGTTCGGTCAATTCGAAAAAACCATCCGAGGTCAGGCCCAACTCAGCCCCGGGGACTGGTGGCACGATAGGCTGGCCGCCGGTGGCGATCACGATGTGATCGGCGGTGTATTGCTGGCCATCCACCTCAACCGTCCGGGCATCGAGCAAATGCGCCTTGCCGTCGATCCGCGTAATCCCGGTTTCGGCCACGTAGCCATCCCAATAGCGGTTGATCATGCCAATATACTCCTGGCGTCCGCGGATCAGCTTGCTCCAATCGGTCGTGCCGCGTTGCGTCGGGATGCCGAAGTGATTTGCATCGTCGACCGCGTGAGCCAGATTGGCCGCATACCACATGATCTTCTTGGGTACGCAGCCGTTGTTGACGCAGGTGCCACCGATCTTGTGTGACTCGATCACCGCGACCTTTTTGCCAAACTGAGCGGCCTTCTCGGCGACGGCCAGACCGCCACTACCGCCGCCAATCGCGATCAGGTCGAAATGTGAATCCATGTTCATGCTCCCGGTTGTTTTTGGTCGGTACGGGGGAATGACCCGCCCGTACCGGTTTTTCTTTCCTCAGGCTGCCGCTTTGGCACGCGTTGCCAGACGCAGCTCGAGTTCATCCGAACCACCGATGTGTTCGCCGTTGATGAACACCTGGGGCACCATGGATGCGCCTGCGACGGCGCGCAGCGTAACCTCGCTGTAATCGCGGGTGAGTACCAGCTCATCAAACTGGATTCCTGCATCATGCAGCATGCCTTTGGCGCGTACGCAGTATGGGCAACCCTCGCGGGTGAAAACCGTCACGTCGAGGGGCTTGCTGGCCTCGGGCGCGATGTAGCTGAGCATGGTGTCTGCGTCAGAGACCTCGAAGGGGTCGCCCGGCTGATTGGGCTCGATGAACATCTTGTCAATAACACCGTCCTTGACCAGCATGGAATAGCGCCAGGAGCGATCGCCGA
>Ga0316189_10002726_pt1 | contig 17239 bp, 15 predicted proteins | sample LowCovwburrow_MG_FD_204930 | JGI IMG/M metagenome (GOLD analysis project Ga0316189, IMG submission 204930) | Coastal sediment microbial communities from Maine, United States - Lowes Cove worm burrow | ecosystem: Environmental > Aquatic > Marine > Coastal > Sediment | place: USA: Maine...
AGCAGCCACATGCTCGCACTTTCCGATACCTTGCGTCTGGCGGAAACGCTCGGCCATTTGCCGGCACGAATCGATGTCTACGGCATAGAAATGAGTGGCCTTAGCGGCCAGAAACTGAGCGAGAGTGCGGTAAAAGCGGCTCGGAAACTCTCATCGCGGCTCGTCGAAAACAATGAACTGAGTGATTGACGACCATGCCCCGCAACCAGGCCATAGCCGTCAATTCGAATGGCTCGTATGCGCCGACTCAGAGGCCGTCAGCGGCACGCATCCAGCTATTGAAGCCACTTTCCCTGGGTTTCGGCGGTTCCACAACGGGGTTCGGCTGTTCCATCTCGAGGGCCATACGCGAGGGTTTCGCCGCTTCCAGCTCAGCTGCCTCCACCTCGGCGATCGCTTCGTTCAGCTGACCCCGCAAAGCCAACAGCTGCACGTTATCGGAGTCCACGCGCAGACCCCGATCAATGTAGCGTCCGGACTTCTCGAAATACTTCCTGTCCAGGGCCCATTTCGCCAAGACGCGGTAGCGCGCCGCGATCCGCCCCATACCTGCGCGTGCATCCTCATTCTGCCAATCGATCTCCAGCACACGCTGATAGTGACCATAGGCACTGTTGTCGACCGGCGTCAGCAGGTGATCGTTGTCCATTGCGACTTCTGCCAGCGCAAGCGCCTGTTCGATTTCGCGTTGCTTGAGTACCTGCAATTCGACCTCAGCCTGATCGGTCAGCGAGGCCTCTTTAACATTGAGCGCGACCATGTCGTTGCCAATCTCCGTCGTTGTTATCACAGCTTCTGTTGCAGGCACCGGCGCCTGATCTACCAGGGGTGCCCCGACCAGCGGCGTACCGGCCACGGCAGACGATCCGGACTCCGATGCATCGGCGGTAGTTGGCGCAAGATCGTCCGAGTAGCCCCGCAGCTCGCGGGAGGCAACCATCAGGTTCGAAGCGATCTTCTCGTCGTCTCCTGGATGATCGGTCGTGAGATCCGAGGGTTGGCTTCCATCCATCTGCCCCGAGCCAAACCGGGAGTTCGCGCCATCAACGTCCGTACCAGGCCTCTCCTCGTCCGATACGGCGACGGTGACAACTGTGCCCTGCACGGACACGCCCCCGGTTTCCGGCAACTTTACGGAAGGTGACCCGGTATCCCGGGTGCTGGCGGCCTGTGCCGCCTCTACCACCAGCCGGTCGGTAGCGTTGTCCGACACTTGGCCTAGCAGTGCCTGCTCCGTTTCAGCGTTCAGACCATCGTGACGATTCAGCGACTCAGGACGCACCGCATCCTGGGTGATATCGGCACTTGAATCTGCCTGGGTTGAGACCATCCCACTCTGCGCGGGCGGTATGCTCGTGACATCCAGGTATTGCTGCGCCCCATCGAGTACCGGCGGTCCTGTCTGAACCACCTCGTCCTTCAGGAACGCCGATCCCTGCGGTTGCGGTTCCCGAATCTCGTCACGCGCGAGCGACTGTTCCGTGTCTGCATCATTATTCCAGGTCGCGAATGCCAGCCCGAACACCAGCAGACCGCCGACTCCGACAATTGCGGCATTCGGCAACGAGCGCATACGCTCGTTCAGCACACCCGGAACGGGGGTCCGTCCACGAACCCATCCACCTGCCAGCTGACCCAGTTGCTTTGCCTTCGAAGTCGCCATGCGACCCGCACTCATCAATTGGTCAGCAAGCAACGGGGCCCATTTACGGATACGTGCGAGTGCACCTCCCGGAAGCTGTGTGAGACGGTGTACCCAGCGCCTGAAACGATACGGCCGCGGATAACCCATCTGGTAGGCATAGCGTCCGCCGGTACGGCGTAGACGCGTGCCGCGTTCAACATCGTCATTCAGCGGTTGTGTCGCATCCGCGTCTGGTTGCCTAGCCTGTTCTTCTGCCAGAAACAACGCGTTCATGGCGTCATTGGGGGCCTGTTTCTCAGGCACCGGAGCACGAGGCGCCGGAACCAGGGCCAGTTCGTAGACAGAGCCGATCGTGGTGCCCGCAACATCCACCACCAATTCCGATTCACCTTCCATTGGCGTGAGAAGCTCGTCGCGTAAATCCTGGATCACGGTCAGGACATCACGCTGCTTGAGTGCGTGTTTCTCTTCCGTGCATCCGTGCAGCAGCAGGCGGCTGCATATCTTGTTGATGTGCCGCGGCAATCCCCTGCTGCCACGGTAGATCGCCATTACAGCAGATCCGTTGATCGAGGGATCACCCGCCCAGTCGGCAAAGGCCAGGCGGTACTCCAGGTAGGCCTTGGTCTCGGGGAGGTCCATCCTGTGCAGGCGGCAACTGGCAATCACTCGCTGTTGGAACTGCGACATCCCGGGGGCACACATCACACCCTCCAGATCTTCCTGACCCAGCAGGAACAGCTGCAGAACCGGGCGCGATCTCGACTGAAGATCCGTCAGCAGTCGCATCGCCTCGAGTGATTGATGGGACAGAGTCTGGGCCTCATCGATCAACACCAGGGCCTGGCGGTTACCATGCTCGAGTTCAATAAGGTAACGTTCGATCCTGTGTGCAAGCATCGCCCGGTCCATACCTTCGGCGGGGAGGCCAAACGAGTAAGCGAGCTTGCGCAATAGATCGGTTGGATTGAGGTCATTGGCGATCAACTTGACGCTGACCGTCTTTGATGGGTTGAGCTCGTTCAGCAGACGTTCTGCCAGCGTGGTCTTGCCGGACCCCGGCGGGCCGGTAATCACAACGATGCCCTCGCCACGCTTCACTGCATAACGCAGATAGGCCCAGGCCTTCGCACAACTGCGGTGCGGAAAACAGATCTCCGGATCAGGCAACAACCTGAAAGGATCATTAGCGAGCTTGTAAAACGCCTCGTACATACCTGGGCCTCCCCCCGTGCCCTACTTATCCCTACACACACCCGAGATGACTTTTTCAGACATTGAAACTGCGGGGTGTAAATCTCTGTGGCCAATTCTAGTCCATCGCCGAATACCGTCGAACGTCATCCGCATGGGCCCCGCGCGATTAACCTCGATTAAGAAACCAAACAGTCCGTCTACCTAATCGCACCGGATATCTTAAGAATACACGTTTTCCTTGCGCCAGATCATAAATAAGCCTTCCCTAATACGTTTAAATCTGCCACTTCGAAAAAGTAACGGCTCGCTTTACCGGCTGCACTGGGAGCTTCAGGCATCACCAACCAAGAAGGATCAACAAATGCTCACAAGAGTGATCGCCGCAGCCATGCTGCTGCTCAGTCTTCCCGCCCTCGCAGCCGATCTGGCCAACGGCCAGCGCCTCAACAAAAGCTGCGCACTTTGCCACGGCCTGCATGGTCAGGGGGCGTCCGGTAAGCTTTCACCGCGGCTCGCGGGTCTGCCCAAGGAATACATCATCAAAACCATGAAGGACTATGTGGACGGCACGCGCGTCTACCCCCTGATGGTACGCACCGCCCAACTCGACAAGTTCACCGAGAAGGACTTTGACGATGTTGCCACCTATCTGGCATCGCTGGACCTGAGTTCCGACGAGCGTTTCAATATACAACCGACATTCGGTGATGCAAAAAAAGGAAAGAAAATCTACAAATCCGACTGCCGCAACTGCCACAACAGAGACGGCTACGGTAAGCCGAGCAAGGAAGCACCGCCACTCGCCGGCCAGCATCCTGCTTACCTGTACACCACCATGCGCGGTTTCAAGGAAGGTCACCGGATTCACGCCAATGACAAGGAAGACGACAGCTTCGTGGATTACGAGGACGCAGACTTCATCAACCTGGCCGCTTACATGGCCACACTGGATGACGTGAAGATCGTACAGGGCTATCGCTTCAGACCGCCCATGTACCGCCCGAGCTTCGCAAGCGTGGAGCGTGAGGAACTCAGCAGCAGCATCCAGATCACCGACATCACCCAGACCGTGGTCCGGATGGCCCTGGAGAAGGGCGTGACGACCGAAGCGGCCGAGACCGCAATGCTGGCAAAGGCAAAAGAGATCGGGTTGAAGAAGGTCGCTCAGCAGAAAGTCTCGCAGTTCCTGGCCAAGAAGGACGTGAAGATGCCGCACTTGTCCATCTTCCAGTTCTGCAACCCGATGGATGCCCGCCAGATGGTCATTGCCGATCCGGTGTTCTCCAGTTACATGCCATGCCGTATCTCGATGGTCGAAGACGGCGACGGCAAGCTTTGGCTGATGATGTTGAACCTGGACATGCTGATCAACAGCGAACTGCTGCCGACAGAGGTGGTCGAGACCGCCATCCGGGTCAACCAGCAGATGCTCGATGTCATGACCGCCGGGGCATCAGGCAAGCCCTGAACCCGGTCGCTGATGGGAGGCCCAGGGCCTCCCATTGGAAAACACCCACGGGCCCTGCAGTTCAGCCGCCGCAGGGTCTTTTTCGTTGCCGGGGATGGTGGCCGCAAAGCCGCTTCGAAATCAGGATCGATCAGCCGGGCTGTCGGTCGCCGAGCGCGTGTACTGCTTCTTCACGCGTGTAGAAACGGCCGCGACACAGAAAGCCGGACACAATGGTCGCCAGCACGCGGTAGACATGTCCGCGATCATCACGCTTGATCACCCAGTCCTTGGGCAGGCCATCGAGCACATGCACAGGCGCCGGTCTGCCGTCGGAAAACCGCGAAATAACGGTTTCACCGGTGCGGATGTTCCGATAAGCCGGTTGGAAGCCAGCCGCCCGGTTGTTCTCGCTGACACCGGCCGTACCGCTATAGGCCGAATTCTCCAACCGTAGTTCGAATTGACTGAGCGGCGGTCCACGCCGGGATACAACGGCAAGTGGCCTTTCGACACTCGCGTCTTCGGTCCTGTCTGTCGACGTCTGCTCTGTCACTCACGCCCCCGATATCCACACTGCCACGAATCGGCACCCTGAATTGCATCAAGCATCAGGCATGCCAGACGGCACAATGCACAGTCCATACGGGCCCGTAAAAAATAACTTCACATTACTATTCAGTGACCTACACACTCTACCGTGGTTTCCGAGCCAATCGCTGGAACACATCCGGGAATCAAAAACCCACCCGTCTGTAAAATTTCCATGACACTCTGTGAAGCCAATTCAGCTATGGGCCAGGACAGTGGAAAATATGGGTGGGGGGACATCGGCATACCGAGACAACAACCGAAAGGCGACAAAGTGAGCAAGGATCATCCCCGCGGCCGCGGTGCTGCGGACAATCCGGGCAACCGCTATCACGCGCATGAAACACGGCGCTTCGATGATGGCTGGGAGACACAGCCGGCACCAGATCTGATTACCCGGGTTGGGATTGATCGCTCGCGCAAAGCCATCAGCTACAACAACTCGCCGGACATCCCATTCGATCGCTCGATCAATCCGTACCGTGGCTGCGAACATGGCTGTATCTATTGTTATGCCCGGCCAACCCATGCGTGGCTGGATCTGTCACCCGGTCTCGACTTCGAGTCGCGCCTGTTTGCCAGACCGGATCTACCGCAACGTCTCATGGAGGAACTGGCTGCACCCGCTTATCGGCCTGCGCCACTGGCGCTGGGTGCCATCACCGATGCCTATCAACCGATAGAACGTGAACGGCAGATCACCCGCCAGGTGCTGACGATTCTCACAGAAACCAGGCACCCGACACTGATCGTAACCAAGTCAGCCCTGGTGGAACGCGACATCGATCTGCTGGTCGATCTGGCCGGAGACAATCTGGTGGAGGTGGCGATCTCTCTAACCACCCTGCAGCGCCCGCTGGCGCGAACCCTGGAGCCACGTGCTGCAGCGCCGCAGCGACGCTTGAAGATAATCGAGACCCTGAGCAAGGCAGGTATCCCGGTGCGCACGATGATCGCACCAATCATCCCCGTGTTAACCGAGCCGGAGATAGAGACATTGCTCCAGGCAGCCTTTGACGCCGGCGCGCGGTCGGCGACCTACGTACTGCTGAGATTGCCGCTTGAGGTCGCACCCTTGTTTCGCGACTGGCTGGACCGGCACCACCCGAACGCTGCTCGCCGGGTGATGAATCACGTTCAGGAAACGCGCCGCGGTCGAGACAACGACAGTCGGTTCGGGCACAGGCTGACCGGCAGCGGCAGCTACGCCGACCTGATCGCACAGCGCTTTGCCCTCAGGTCACGCAAACTCGGATTCGGGCCGGGTCAGAGACTCAGTTGCGATCACTTTGTGGCGCCCTCCCCTGACGGCCAGTTGAACCTTTTTTGAATTTTCGTCCTGGAATCCGGCCTGCCGGCAAAAAATCCATATCCAGAGGGTGAAATACTTTCGCATCTGTCGGGGTCTCGTTCTCAATGGAGGTAATTTTGATGAACTCAATTCCCCTGGCCGGTCGCGCAACCGTATTCCAGACCCTGACAACGTCGCTGTTATTCATCCTGTCGACGGCTACGATCGCCGAACCCGGGCCCATCACACCCCCCACTGACCGGGTGCCGGCGATCTGGCTCGGACCACAATCACTCGATCCTGTGCAAGCCGGCATCGGCAGGCAGGTCCCTGATCTCGCGGTACGCGCCATCGACGGCAGCAGTCACAGTCTTTATCTCGCCAACGGTAAGCGCGGAACCGTTGTCGTCGTGAGAGACCCCGAATGCCCGGTGTCGCGCAGCTATGGCCCGCGTATCTCGAGCATGGCCAAACACTATACAAAGGCGGGTTTCGGTTTCGTGTTCATCTACCCGAGTGAGACCCTGAACGGAGAGCAGCGACGTAAAGACCGGGAGACCCTCGGTGCTCCAGGCATCTTTGTCGACAAAGGCAGCTATGCGGTGGCCGATGCGCTTGGGGTCAAGAGCACCGGTGACGTATTCGTTCTGGATGATGAATTTCGAATTCAGTATCGCGGCGCGGTGGATGATCAATACGGCCTTGGCTACACCAGGGACATACCGACCCGGCACTATCTGCGCAATGCGCTGGACGCACTGGAACACGGGCTCAAGATAAACACGCCTGCAACGGCTGCCCCCGGCTGCTACATCGACGCAGACCCCGTCAAAGACCAGGAGGTCTGGCCGCTCCCCACGGGGCAGATGCTCTCCGGATTGATCAAGTCTAGCGCCCGCCCACAAAGAGTCGCTTGATGCCGGCGATTCAGATCATCAGTGCCGTGACAGGAATGCGCCAAAGGTCTCGCCCGTTGCACCGTCCGTGTAGCTGCCAGTCATGGTCCGGCCATCGGCCGACAACTGCAATCGGCCGCTGCCCCAGCTGTTATCAGAGGCCTTGAACTCACTCTCGATCAGGTTGCCGTGAATCACACCGGTACCGGTAGCACTGACGCTACCGGCGGATTCAAACTCGACGAACTCGAACCGGTTGCCATATTGTGTGACCGTGTAGCGGGAACCATCGGAACCCAGCCAGGCACCGGAGATATCCAGCGGCTGTGTGACCTCATCCGGAATGGACGCAGTGGGCGGCAGGGTGTTCGGGTCAAATGACTCATCACCGTTCTGCAACCCGGAGACAAGGCCCTGACCAGGCATCGTTACCGTGGTATGCGGATCGGGTAGTGAACCTATCGCGGCCAGAACCACCACAGACGCGAGTACAATGCTGCCAATTGCAGTGGTGCGGCCCCGCGCACGTTCCGACTGCACGTCCATAAACCCCCAGATACTCAGCGCCAGCGAAACCACTGACAGCACGATCAGGGCCATGACGGAATCCTGGTCCAGCACATCCTCTTCAAGGCCTATCATCACGAACAGCAGAGCCGCAATGGCCAGAGCCGCGATGACCTTTCCACTGAACTTGGCCCGCGGCTGCGGATCCTCTTCTTTCAGACCCGGATCGGCCGCCTGTATCTTCTCGATCAGCCTTTTGACGTCAAAGTCCCAATGGGTTTCATCTTCGCTCAACCGCATCGCCTGCAGCCCCGCAAACTCACGCAAGGAATCCGGCACCTCGTCTACCTTGAGTTCTTTGGCCCCATCTACCAGGACAGGGATCACCCGGGCATCTGAAGCCATGGCAGCCTCGATCTCCTGACGCACCCAGTCGTCGACACTATCGAGCCGGCGACTCCCCTGCATGTCCTGCATTTCCAGCCAGCGCGGTCCAATCACAATCAATATGACACTACAACGACTGATCGTGTCCTTGATCACATTGGCAAACGGTAGCCCTGCATCGATGTCTTCGAGGTCGATAAAGACCTTATCGGCTCCAAACTTCTGTTTGAGCTTGTCCTTTAGCCGATAGGCCGCATGCTTCGAACCACTGCGGCGATAGCTGATAAAGACCGCTGACATTGACCCCCCTTCTCCAGCTTGCACTGACGTTATGCCTAATCTAGCTCAATATCGAAAACACGCCAGATATTGCAAGGTTAACAGCTGTCATGTGAAGTGCACGTCCACAAAGGCTACACTGCCAGCATGCAATCAGGTGAAGAACAAGCTCAATTGGCCAGAGCTTTGCTCGCCGGCGCTTTTCAGGGTGTCCTGTCGACCCATTCACTCGAACACGAGGGTTATCCGTTCGGGTCGGTGGTTCCTTATACGCTGGATCAAACCGGCGCCCCGATCATGTTGCTCAGCCACCTGTCCCAGCACACGAAAAACCTCGATGCCAACCCACGTTGCGGCCTGACCCTCTCGGCGTCCGGCAGCGGCGATGTGCAGCAGCGCGCCCGGCTCAGTGCAATCGGCGCCGTGTCGTCAATAGAGAGCACCGCGGGTACCGAGTCCTATTTTGCCTACTTCCCGCATACCCGGGTCTATCATGACGAACTGGGATTTCGCTTTTACCGTCTGCAGCCCGTACGTTTCCACTGGAATGGAGGATTTGCGACCGCGCGTTGGTTTGATCCGAGCCGCATAGTGTACGAAAAACCTTTCAGCCTCGAGATCACTAAGCAGATACTGGGACACATGAACCGGGATCATGCGGACGCGCTGCTGCACTACATTCGGCATATCGTCGATCACCGGCCCGATGGACCCGCTACCATGGTCGGCATCGATGGTGAAGGGATGGACCTGCGCGTCGGTGACCACCTTTACCGTGTCGTCTTCCCACGCCGTGTGACGAGCCCTGAAGAGGTGCGCGCCGTTCTGGTCGAGATGGCCGCTCGGGGCGATTAGCCGGAACCCAGGCTGCAGCAGATCGAGTACGCTTCCATGAACGTCCAGATACAAGCTGCAGAACACGATGGCGGATGATCATGACAGTGGAAGTTTCTTTCCGGCCGCGGGCCTGCGTCGACTGAGCAATCTGCATCGTGGCGAAGGCCCCGCAGTCTTCTGGTCCTTCGCTTATTTCTTCTCGCTCCTTTCCAGCTATTACATGCTGCGCCCGATTCGCGACGAGATGGGGATCAGCGCCGGCCTGGAAAATATGCACTGGTTGTTTACCGGCACCTTCATCGCCATGCTGCTGGTGGTTCCAGTATTCGGCTGGCTCACTTCGCGCTACAAACGACAACAGTTTCTGCCCTACATCTATCTCTTCTTCATTGCCAACATTCTGTTGTTCTACGTGCTGTTCGAATCCGAACTGGCAGTAGCCCATATCGCCCCGATTTTCTTTATCTGGCTCAGCGTATTCAACCTCTTCGTGGTCTCCGTATTCTGGAGTTTCATGACCGACCTGTTTGCGAATGAACAGGCCAAACGCGTTTTCGGTCTCATCGCAGCAGGTGGAACCTTGGGAGCAATCGCCGGTCCCCTGTTCACGGCCACACTGGTGCAACAGATTGGGATGGGCCGGATGCTGCTGGTCTCGGCCGGATTGTTGGCACTGGCGGTGATCTGCATCGGCCGGCTGATACGATGGCAGGAAACCGCGGGGCCGACAGGCGGCCTGGACAAGGCAGACATGCAAGCCATTGAGCGGCCGTTGGGCGGCGGAATCCTCGACGGCGTACGGCTGGTATTTCGATCATCCTATCTGATCGGAATCTGCGCACTGATCCTGTTGTACGCGACGCTCTCCACATTTCTGTATTTTCAGCAGGCACAGATCATCAAAGACGCGTTTGCCGATTCCGAAACCCGTACCGCGGTATTCGCCGGCATTGATCTGGCAGTAAACGCCCTCACGCTTTTCCTGCAGATCTTCGTAACCGGGCGGCTGGTAAAATGGCTCGGCCTCGGGATGACACTGGCCCTGATCCCGTTGTTGCTGAGTACCGGTTTCCTGGCCCTTGCCCTTCTGCCGATACTCCCGGTGCTGGTGACCGTGCAGGTTTTCCGACGTGCCGGCAACTACGCCATCATGCGGCCAGCGCGCGAGATGCTATACGTCGTGTTGAGTCGCGAGGAAAAATACAAGGCCAAGAATCTCATCGACACCGTCATCTACCGCGGCGGGGATGCCGCAAGTTCGTGGGTCTATGCTGCAATGCGCGGTCTCGGACTGGGCCTTTCAACCATTGCATGGATCGCCGTGCCGCTGTCATTGCTTTGGGCCTGGATCGCCTTGCAGTTGGGACACAGGCAAAAAGCACTCGCAGACCTCGGAAAAAGCGCAACAACAGGTGAATGATATGAAAAAACCGGACCATCGGATCCAAAGACGGAATTTTCTCAAACTCATGGCCGGACTCGCCGGTGGATATTGCCTCCATCCTGGATTTGTGTTCGCACAGAACAGGGCGCCGATCACCAAAGCCATAGCCTCCACCGGAGAACAGATACCGGTCATCGGCATGGGTACGTCGCGTACCTTCAACGCCGCCGGAGACCCGGCGACTATCGCCACGCTGGCCGAGGTACTGGGGGCATTCTTTGCACAGGGTGGGACACTCATCGATTCGTCGCCGATGTATGGCTCATCCGAGCAGGTGCTTGGCCAACTACTCGATGCAGCCTCCCCCGGCGATGGCCTGTTTGCGGCCACCAAGGTATGGACCGACGGGCGCGAGTCCGGCATCGACCAGATGGAACAATCGCGCCGGCTATGGGGAATCGAGCGATTCGACCTGATCCAGATCCACAATCTTCGTGACTGGCGGGTCCACTATGAAACGCTGCAGGAGATGAAAGCCGAGGGCAAGATCCGATACATCGGCATCACGACCTCACATGGTCGCGACCACGAAGAATTGCGCTCCACCCTGGAACAACATCCCTTCGACTTCGTGCAGTTCAGTTACAACATCGACAACCGGGAGGTTGAACGGGTGTTGCTGCCGCTGGCCGCCGAGCGAGACATCGCGGTGATCGTCAACCGCCCATTCGCCCGCGGCAGTCTGTTCAGAAGGACCCGGGGTCAGTCGCTACCCGACTGGGCAACTGAATTCGACTGCACCAGTTGGGGACAGTTCTTCCTCAAATACGCTGTGTCCCACCCCGCGGTTACCTGCGCGATCCCGGCCACATCGAAGGTACATCACATGGCCGACAATATGGGCGCCGGATTCGGCAGACTGCCGGATGCACGAATGCGCAAGAGGATGCAGACCTATTTCAAGACCCTGTGAGGCGCGTTCCCGTTCGGGTAGAACCGGATAGCTGTGCGTCAGACAGGACGCTGCGCGACAAGCTGGGCGCGATTGCGAAAACCGCGTGACGGGTCCCCCACCCCGCCTTCGTCACGATAGAAACGCACCAGCAACTGCGGGAACAGCTCAAGCAGCTCGTTGGGCGCCAGCCTGTACCGGGGGTTTCCCGGCCCGCTGTCGTCCACGCGCTCCAGACCAAACGTCTGATAGAACAGCAGGCCGCCGGGTTTCAGCGCCTCAGCGATCTGCGGGCACAGCGCACGTTCCAGAAAATGACCGACGCAGATGACATCAAACCGCTCAGGCTCCGGCGGTTGCTTGACCACATCCCTGACTTCTGGGTGTAGCGGCAGAGAATCCGCATTCCTTGCCAGGGTACCGATCGCGACCGGGGACAGATCCCATGCCCATGTCTGCAGGCCATGTTCGGCCAGCAACAGACCGCTGCCACCCAGGCCGCAGGCCAGATCCAGGGCCATCCCCCGCACCGGCAGAAGATGCCGGTTTTCGAGAAGAACCTCGAGTGCACAAGGTGCCTGCTGCGCCTCATCGTAGCGCCTATCCCACTTTTCTCTCAGTTCGATTTCGGTCATCGCTGCAAGCCTTGCTTGTTCACTATGCCGTTGCCCCGTCGGTCCCATCGAGAGACCGAAGTCTAACGTCTTTGCGTTTAGCGGGATAAACTTGCGGGATCAAACCTGAATCCTGGCGATGAACACAGACCTACAGCGCAACATACTGGCAAAGGCAAGGCAATGCAGTCGCTCAACGGCACCGAATTTCTGAAGCAACAACCGCTCGAGCAACTCAAAGAGCTGTCCACCTTCGGCGCACTGTCATCAGAGACCATAGGCTGGCTCCTTGAAGAAGGCCGGATATCGCAACTCGACAGAGGTGAATCACTGTTCGAGCCCGGCCGACGTGGAGACAGCTTTTTCGTCATTCTCGATGGCAGCATCGCCTACTACAGGCCTGGGAAAGACCAGTACGCCTACATTCGCGACTATAAAAAAGGCCAGCAGATCGGCTTCTCGAATACGCTCGCCCTTCATGACCGGGTGGGTATGGCCATCGCAATCACAGACGCCCGGGCGCTTGAAATCGACTATCGACTATTCAACCGCCTGCGCCTGGAGTTTCCCTCGGAGTTCGGCCTGTTGATGCTCAATCTGGCCCGCGAACTGGCAAGAACGATCCGCGCCGTTGACGATGTGATCGTAGATGTGAAAACCCACGGCGTCATCACGGACGACAGCGGTCTCAGGTAACCATCGGACAGTTTCCAGGACTGCACCACTCATCGTCCGTGGGCCACGAAGGATTGGTATTGGTTGATCCAGCCTGCATATTGCATGGAGGCTTTTTCTGGGAATCACGATTGAGCGAGACCGACACGCCGACCAACCACGCCGACGTCCGGTCGTTCATTCATCAAGACCCGGTGACCTGACCCCTAGTCACTCGCATTGATTAAGGTCTGGCCGAGCTTTGTCACAGAAATTCAGGCCTGCCGGGGTTGCATTGCCCTCGAGATCGAAGCCACCGACCTGGTCCTGTCCGTTGTACTTGGCCGTGATCACCTTGTATTTGGTGATGTCGAGTCGAGAGTTGGAGCACGACTTCAACGCAGCGGCGGCGCAAGCTTCAGCCGAATCTGCAGGTTTCGTCTTGTCACATTCTGCTTTCCCATCACACTTCTTATATGAAACGGCCTCCTGGCCCTGGCACGCAGTCCTCACATAATGGACAACGCAGCCACTGCTATCCGCGATTGCGGACCCGGCAAATCCGAGACTCGCTACGAGTCCTAAAGCGATACTGGTAGTTCTCATTGTGTCCTACTCCTGTAGTTATAAGGTCTCGTTTCCGAAAGACCTTTTCAAGGGTTACGAAGGCTCCTTTGGGAAGCCGCGCCCCACTTGAGATCGTACTGCCAATGTCTAGGTGCAAAGATGACCCGGGTCACACAATCGAGCAGGCTGCGATCGTCCGGATACTGGTGCAATCTGCAAACTGATATGTTTTGACCCGTCAAATGTTTGGTTCTGATCAGCGGGCAGGCACGACCTGGACCTCAAAGCGCGGCAGCTCCAGGCGAACTCAACCAGCATGCGGCGAGCAGATGACCACCTCAGTCGGGCGCTGACCGGCTGCTCCGCCGATCGACCATCCAGGTAAACCCCATTGCAATGACGGAACCCAGGAAAGCCAGGGCGGTGTCCTTTTGTGCATCCCAGATATCACCCTGGGTGCCCAGGAAGGCAAGCCCAAGCTCGGGACTGACCACCACGGCAGCCACGCCTTCCAGCGCCTCGTAAAAACCGCTGAACCCCAGCACCGTGATCATCACCAGCAGATACGACCATTCCCGCTTCACCCCCGTGACGCGGACCAGAAACTCACGAAACGGATAGCCGATCAGCAGCCCGAAGGAGAAATGCACAATGCGGTCGTAGTGGTTGCGTGAAAGATCGAACGCCTCCTGAAGCCAGAATCCGAACGGCGTCTCGGCATATGTGTAATGGGCGCCAACCATGTGCAGGCTGAGAAAGACCCCAAACAGGCCGTAAGACAGGTTGGAAAATCTGAACTTGTGATAGGTCGCAAGCAGCAGCGCACCGTAGATGAAGACGAGAATGTTTTCGAGCAGCCAGTCACTGCGGTCGAACGGTCCAATGGCCATCGCCACCCACAGCAAGATCAACCACAGCACCATGCCCTGTAGAAATCGATTGTTCCGAAACCCGGGAATAACCATAGCCTTCCCTGCCGATCAAATAACTCGGTCTTCAGTCCTCATGCACATAATTACGGATGATATGACCACCTGACTTCTCGTCGTGCTCCAGCTCCAGCAGCTTGCGCGCCTCGGCCTCCTCCAACAGCTTGGCGAAACTGCGAAAGCCATGATAGGTCTCATTGAAACCCGGGTTGCGCCGCTTGAGCGCCTGCTTGACCATCGAACCCCATACCTTGTCCTGCTCGCCACGCTCCTCGAACAGGTCCTCGACGGTTTCCAGGACCAGGTCCAGCGCCTTCTGCTTCTTGTCTTCGTCGCTCGGAATATTTTCCTTGCCGGCCTTCACCGCAGTCTTCTTGGCACTGCGCTTGCGCTTGGCCTTGCGCTGTTTCTCGTCTTCACGCGCAAGATCGTCGTAAAAGATAAATTCGTCGCAGTTGGCGATCAGCAGATCGGAGGTCGATTGCTTGACCCCCACCCCGATCACGACCTTGTCATTCTCACGCAGCTTGCTGACCAGGGGCGAGAAATCCGAGTCACCGGAAATGACAACAAAGGTATCGACGTGCGACTTGGTGTAACACAGATCCAGCGCATCCACGACCATGCGTATATCAGCCGAGTTCTTGCCAGATTGGCGTACATGCGGGATCTCGATCAGCTCGAACGCCGCTTCGTGCATCGCCGACTTGAACTCCTTGTAGCGTTCCCAGTCGCAGTAGGCCTTTTTGACGACGATACTGCCCTTGAGCAGCAGGCGCTCCAGCACCTTGCCTATATCGAATGCGGAGTACTTCGCATCGCGCACACCGAGGGCCACGTTCTCGAAATCACAGAACAGGGCCATGCTCTGGGTCTTGGGGGTTGCGCTCATGCTTTCCTCTCATTGGATGGATTGGGGCGACCGCGGCTCGTCTCCGGAATCGAGTCCGCTGTCGGGATCAAGACCGACGCAACATTGCTGCCTTATCCGGCCCTGCCTGAAGATTTGCACGACTGCGACCCAGGGTAAAGCGCGCACCGTATAATCAGGCTTGGAGGGCAGATACGAAACGCCCTTGCCTTCGGACGAAATCAGCGCGAGGCGACCACTATGTCTATGGTGGAGACATACCCTTCGAGACGATCGATGACATGTGCACGCTGTTCCTGCGTCAAGGTCGAATCCAGCCGCACCAGCAAGCCGAACATCTGCTCTTTGAGCAAGTACCGCTGCGCCACGTAGTCGGGCGGGTAGCTGGCATCGAGATCACCCCACCATTCGTGCAGGGCGGCCTCGATGACCTCTTGTCCGGGCCGTGAGGACAGCAACTCGGTCAGGGCATCCAGCCTCTCACGACGCTGTTCGATCCATTCACGGCGGATATCGGACAATGCCAGAACATCCTGTTCCAATGATCTCAGCTGGGGATTGGAGAGTTCACCGGTCCAGGGTTCGATACGGTCCAGAAAGGTCTCGAGACGGTAGGCCTGGCGTTTGCGAGGGCTCCACTCCAACTGTTCAGCCGCCTCGTCGATCGCCTCCTCTGATGCCTCTGCATAGCGGGCCAACTGCTCTTCGTCGAGATCGGCGAGAAAGCGTGACAACTCAGGCACAACCAGACTCACCAGCGTCCGGCGGTGCTGTTCGACTCGCTTGTCCAGCCACACCAGATCATCGGCATCCAGGCCATCCGCAAAGCGCACCGCCAGTTCATCCAGGGTCAACCGATAGGCCGGCAGCTGCGTCACCCGGTGCCAACTGTGCAGTTCCCTCAGGCTGGTCTTGACCCAATCCTCCTGGTCGGAGCGGATCTCGAAGCGGTCGTCCATCGCCTCGAAGGCCAGCCAGTCCAGGTTCTGATACAGGAGTCGGGTGGAACTGCAGGCACCCAAGCCGATCAGGAGCAACAGGGCCACGGCGGCCCGTACGCGTCGGAGCGCAGCAACGGCGTGAACAGATCCAAATTTCCGAGGAACTTTTTCCATATTTATCAGTGTACTGCAATGCTATATTGCGGCTGATTATACAAAAAGTCCAAACGACAGCCGATCTGTTTCAGGCAGTTTCGACAGCCAACATCCCGGCATGTTCCCTGAAGGTCATCGAATGCGCCACCAGCCCGGCCAAAGCAGCGTTAATATCAAAGATGGGACCAGGCCCGATGCCCAAGGAATCGGCACATGAGCGACGAATACAAAAAGCGCCTATGGCTCGTTGGGGGCGTGTCGGCCTTCCTGGTCATCCTGTTACTCGTGCCGGATTCGATCATGCCGCAACCGGCCAATCGGGTGGCGGCAGTAGCCGTGCTGATGGCGATTCTTTGGATCGGTGAGGCGATACCGATTCCGGCCACTGCCCTGCTGCCCGTCGTATTGTTCCCGCTGCTCGGTGTCATGCCGATAGGATCAACGACCGCTAATTATGCCCACCACCTGGTATTCCTGTTTCTCGGCGGCTTCTGGATCGCAGCGGCTGTAGAACGCTGCGGCCTGCACCGCAGGATAGCCCTGCAGGTTCTACGGCGGATGGGGTCGCGCGCAGACCGGATCGTGTTCGGTTTCATGGCGGCGACCGCATTCCTTTCTATGTGGCTTAGCAACACCGCGACCACCATGATGATGCTGCCCATTGCCATGGCCGTCGCTGTGCGCCTGGACACCTCGCCCCATTCGCCATTCGGTCGATCACTGATGTTGGGCATCGCCTACGCCGCATCTATCGGCGGTGTGGCGACCCTGATCGGCACACCACCCAATGCGGTGCTGGCAGGTATTGTTGAAAAGACCCAGGGCATCAGCATCGGCTTCTGGCAGTGGATGCAGTTCGGTGTGCCCCTGGCGCTGACGATGCTGTTGCCCAGCTGGTGGTATCTGACCCGCTTTGCCTCGAAATTGGGCCAGACCAGGGCCACTCAAGGTATCCGACTGGTCGTGGAGGAACTGGCCTCCCTGGGGCGTATGAGCCATGCTGAGCGGCGAGTAATGAGCATATTTTCTCTGGTCGCTTTAATGTGGATTTTCAAAGACTTGATGCCTTTTGATAAAGCTATTTCTCTAACCGA
>Ga0316189_10002728_pt1 | contig 17236 bp, 15 predicted proteins | sample LowCovwburrow_MG_FD_204930 | JGI IMG/M metagenome (GOLD analysis project Ga0316189, IMG submission 204930) | Coastal sediment microbial communities from Maine, United States - Lowes Cove worm burrow | ecosystem: Environmental > Aquatic > Marine > Coastal > Sediment | place: USA: Maine...
TCAGCCCGTCACGGGTCATCAGTTCGGTGATGGATGCAACGCCGGAATACAGCACTTCGTCGGCCATGGCGAAGGCAGCAGCAAAGGTTGTCTTCTCGTTGGCGACACGGAACAGGTTCTGGTTCGGGATCACAATAAGTGTATCGACGTGCTGGGTCAGTTGTTCAATACCTCGATCCGCGGTCAGCATGCGGCGCTGGCCCTCGAAGTGAAACGGCTTGGTGACAACGCCAACAGTCAGGATGCCCTGCTCTTTTGCAGCACGTGCAATCACCGGAGCTGCACCTGTGCCGGTACCGCCGCCCATACCCGCGGTGATGAAAACCATATGCGCACCAGCCAGGTGATCCAGTATCTCCGGCAACGCCTCTTCGGCTGCACCGGCACCAATCTGGGGTTGTGATCCGGCACCGAGACCCTGTGTCAAATCGGTGCCCATCTGGATGCGCCGGTCAGCGGCACTTTGCAAAATTGCCTGCGCGTCGGTGTTTGCAACAACGAACTCAACCCCTTCAAGGTTGGACTCGATCATGTTGTTGACGGCATTGCCCCCTGCACCACCTACGCCAAAAACAGTAATACGCGGTTTTAACTCCGTAGAGTCAGGTACAGTTAATTTGATAGGCATGGCTTTGCATCCAATTGATTTCCCCTGGGAGTGCCATTTTGGTTTCCAAATCACTAACAAATGGTTAACGCGACCTTACTACAGTACAGAAAATTGCAATAAATCGACGCAGCGCGTTTACAGAAGTTAACAGGTTGCAGGCTGCCTGCGGCACCAATGTGGTACCACAAGATTGTCGAATCCGAGGGTATGGAACCGTTCAGTTAGAGCATATACGCCGCAAAATGGACGTGAGGATTATCCCATGTCACTTTTTGGTGGTTACTGTCATGTCCAGGGTAACAATCGCGATTACGCCCCCACCTACTGGATCGGCACGGCGGGTACACCGCCGCCTGACGACGGCCCGATCTCCGGTGATACCGATGCAGAGGTTGTGGTTATCGGATCAGGCTACACAGGCTTGTCATGTGCCATCCATCTTGCCCGCGAACATGGCATCAAGGCCATTGTGCTGGACGCAAACACGGTTGCGTGGGGCTGCAACGCCCGCAACGGCGGCCAGGCACAGATATCATCCGGCAGGCTCAAGCGCTCCCAGTGGATACAACGTTGGGGTGTCGACGTTACCAAAAAGATGCATGCCGAAATTGTTGAGGCATTTGAACTGTTTCGCAGACTGATCGCAGAACCGGAGTTCGACTGTGAGCCGCAGGACGGCGGCCATGTTTACATTGCCCACAAAGCCGGTGTGATGCCCAAACCGGAAGCTCAATCCAAACTGCTCAACGAGGTGTTTGGCTACAAGTCCCGCATCATGTCGCGGGAAGAACTGCACGAAACCGTCGTCAGGGATGAAGAAGCAGCAGGCGCATTGATGGAGCCTGACGGCATTTCCATTCACGCAGCAAAACTGGCATTCGGGTACATGAGGCTGGCCCGCAAGCTCGGGGTGAAAATTCACCCCGACAGCCCGGTCATGGGCTGGAAAACCGTGAACGGCGTCAATCACCTGACCAATCCGGTGGCACCGTGCGCGCCAAAACGGTTGCGCTTGCAACAGCCGGATACACCCCGCCCGGCCTGCACAAGCGCACCAGGCACAGCCTGATGCCGGTCCTTTCCAACTCCATGGTGACCCGCCCGCTGGATGCAGACGAAATTGCGGCGTGCGGTTTCAAGACAGGCTCTCCCCTCACCGACACTCGCACGCTTCGCCACTATTACCGCTTCCTGCCGGATGGCTGCGTGCAGATCGGCAGCCGCAGTGCCATCACAGGCGCGGATGCGGAAAATCCCGAGCATATTCAGCGCTTGCAGGAAAGTCTTCACCGGAAATTCCCGGCCCTGACCGGCATTGATCTGGATTATTCATGGTGGGGCTGGGTGGATGTCAGCCACCACATGATGCCGCGTATCTTCCAGCCGGACCCCGACCGGCGCATCTTCTATGCGATGGGATACCGGCGGCAACGGCGTGATGTACTCTGCCCGGGCGGGCAAGCGCATGGCCCAGATGATTGCAGGCAAGGCCGAACCTAGATCTCCCCATCTTTACCTCACAGCTGCCGGGCCACGGCATCCTGACACCTTTCCGCCGCCCGGGTCAGCGCATGATGTACGGCTGGTACTGGATGCAGGACGAACAACTTTAGAGCGGGATGGCTTCACCAACGACAGGACATCTTGATATGACCAGCACGCCGATCGTCGATCTTTCAGATGATGTCGAAGAAACCCACCGCCGTCTTGCGGACCTGCCGGACCGCGTGTTCGACGGCGATCCGCATCACACCACCCGGATCCGGTTCGAAAGTCCGGACGGCATTGTCATGTCCGGCACCTGGACCAGCACGCCGGGCAAGTGGCACGTGTTCGCAGATCGTGATGAAATCTGTTTCTTCCTGTCCGGCCACTGCGGCCTGGTCGCCAGGGACGGAACCGCGAAAGATTTCCGCGCCGGTGACAGCTTCATCATCCCAAACGGATTTGAAGGTCACTGGGATGTCGTGGACACCACGAAGAAACACTTCCTGGTTCGCCATGTCAAATAGAAATCCGCACTTGATCAGACGACGCCAACTTGCGAGCCTCACGCGGAAAAACCCGCAGGAGGCAATTTGATGGCAAAGGTAGAATATCACGGCGACGGACGCATCGGGCGGATCGCCCTGAACCGCCCGGACGTTCTCAATGCCATTGATGATGAAGTCCCACAACAACTTGCCGATTGCGTAACCCGCGCCAACGCTGATGACGATGTGCATGTGATTGTCCTGAGCGGCGCAGGCAGGGCATTTTGTGCCGGCTATGATCTGAAGGCCTATGCGGAAACCGCGGGCGAAAATTCCGTTACCCAGGAGATGCCGTGGGACCCCATGAAGGACTATGCCTTCATGAAGCGCAACACCGACCTGTTCATGTCTTTGTGGCGCAGTTACAAACCGGTGATCTGCAAGGTGCACGGATATGCAGTGGCGGGTGGCTCCGACATTGCGCTTTGCTGCGATCTTGTCGTCATGGCAGACGACGCTGAAATCGGCTACATGCCAACCCGCGTCTGGGGCTGTCCGACCACCGCCATGTGGGTCTACCGGCTGGGTGCGGAAGGTGCCAAACGCATGCTGCTGACCGGCGACAGGATCGACGGGCGCGAAGCGGAGCACATTGGCCTGGTGCACAAGGCAGTACCGCCGGCGGAGCTTGACACTTACGTGGAAAATCTGGCCGCGCGCATCTCGACCGTTCCCACAAATCAGTTGATGATGCAGAAACTGGTAATCAATCAGGCGATTGATGCCATGGGGCTTGCCAACACACAGATGATGGCGACCGTGTTCGACGGCATCACCCGACATTCACCTGAAGGCATGAACTTCAAGCACCGCGCAGAAGATGTCGGCTGGAAACAGGCGGTGCGTGAACGCGACCTCGGCACCTTTGACTGGACCCACAACCGCCCGATCAACCCGAAACGCTGACCGGTTGCCCTGACCCTAACTTCCAGCGCTTCCTTCTTCGGCCAAAGCTGCATTGAACTCCGCACCGAACAGAATGAGCGCAGACAGGCCATAAAGATAAACGATGGCAACCATGGTACCCGCCAGCCCTGCATAAAGGGCGGTGTAGTTGGCAATCGTCTGCAGATAGATGGCGAAGAGTTGCGACCCGATAATGATGCCGGAAATCGTCAGGGCGATACCAGGGAAAGTGGTCCTGATCGAGCGCTTGCCATCGGGCAGGAAGCGATGAAAGGAAAACAGCGAAAGGGTCAGCACACCAACGGCAAGTGCATACTTGGTGGCAACGACAGTAAAGGAAAACGGTTCCAGCCAGGCAAGCTTGTTGACCAGGAACGACCACACAAGCGGCGTCGCGATAAGAATGAAAGCGGCCAGGATAAGCCCGAACGCGCCGATAATAACGAACACCGCGCTTTGCAGGCGCCGCCACCAGAACGGGCGCGTTTCCGTTACCCGATAAGCCCGGTTCAGGCCATCGCGGGCGTTTTCGATGCCGTTGGTGGCCAGAACAAGTGCGATAAATGTACCGATGGAAAAAAATTCGTTGGGTCGTTGCGCCACCATGATCTTGATCTGATCGGTAATCGCCTTTTCGCTGTCGGCAGGCCAGTGCTCAAGCACGAGGTTGAAAACCTCGTCAACCAGGGCGGGGCTGCCCCAGATGCGAACCAGTGACGTAACCAGCATCAAAAACGGAAACAGCGACAATAGCAGGGAAAGAGCAACATTGCTGGCGATTGCAGACCCGCCGTCATCAATGAATTTTATAGTTGCTCGCCAAAGCGTCTTTGCAATCTGGACCATGTAAGATCAGGCCTTATCTGAAAATCGCTTCATAGCAACATGGGCTCAGGTGAACCGATAATCCAGACCCGCTGACCACTGGCGGATCAGAAGCTTTCCTTGAGCCACTGACCGACCCGGCGGAAATAACTGCTGTCATGGCCCGCGCCTGCGATCAGTGCACCGAGATTTGCCGCCTGCTCATCCGGCATAAGGCCGTAGCGCAGCAAACCTGTTGCGACACAGAAACCCGGTGTAGACAAAGCATCCGGCAAGCCGTCAAAGCGTGATGGTTTTGCCACGCGAACCCGCCGGCCGAGGATTTCTCCCGCCAGTTGCTCAACACCGTTCAACTGGCCGCCACCACCGGTCAGCACCACACGGCGCACGAAATTCCGTGCCGTCGGCACCTGGTCCAGCCTGTCCCGGATGATTTCAAATATCTCTTCCATGCGCGGGCGGACAACGCCGCAGATCATCGAGCGTGGAATGCTCTGCACCGCGTCGCTGCCGGTCTCGCCGAGGATCGGGCAGGTAATCAGTTCACGTTCATCAAGCTGGGCAGGTACAGTCGACCCCCATAAAGTCTTGACCCGTTCTGCATGCGCGATGGTTGTGTTGAGACCACGGGCTATGTCCGTGGTTACGTGGTGAGATCCCACTGGCACCATATCTGCATGAGCCAGCATGCCTTCATTGAACACTGCATATGAAGTGGTGCCGCCGCCAAGCTCGATCACTGCGACACCCAGCTCCATCTCATCAGCCAGCAGAACCGAGCGCGCGGCAGCATAGGGTGCGACCACGAATCCGACCGCATCCAGATGGCAACGCTCCAGCAGGATACCCAGATTTGTGATTGCATGCGGATCTGCCAGAACTACATTCATCTCCGCAGTCAGTGTGCTGCCATGCATACCTTCCGGTTCACGCACGCCGCGCGCATCGTCAAGGCGATACTGGATCACCGATGCATGCAGAACTGCACGACCGCCGGTGTCAACCTTCGACATGGCATTAATTGCTGCCCGGCGTTTGGCTGTTTCATCAACAGCCTGGCGGCCGAGCACAGCCTGACCGGTGACATGCACACTTACGGTTCGGCCACCTGACATGTTCACAAAGACATCGGAAATCGTGCGCCCGGCCATGCGTTCAGCCTGGTCAATTGCCGTGCGCAGTGCGCGTTCGGCATCATCCAGATCAACAACGGCACCACCGTTCACACCCTGAGAACGGCAATGACCGGCACCAATGACCTTGATCTGCGGCACCGTTTCATCGACAGCACGGCGCCTGCGACCCTCAATGGATCCGATCAGGCAGCAAATTTTGGTGGAACCGATATCCAGTGCCGCGATGATGGAAGGCACCGATGCGAGGGTCGATCCGCCATGCGCGGACGAAGATGGAAAAGGCACAACTTTCATGAAACTCAAAAACCTACTCAAACAATCTACACACCCGGCACCGCAGCCGGTCAGTTCTGTTCAACGACTGCGCAAAGCAACTTTGCGGTCCGCGTCTACCTTGGCACCATCGAACGGAACCATCACGGCAGAACCGGCGAGACGAAGATCCACCTGCTCTATCCCCGATGCCAGGACACCAAACCGGGCATCCAGGTCTGCCAAATTGGCGAGGGCCTTCTCCACTTCCCTTTCAGGCAACAGAGCCTGCCGTCCGCCAGGAAAATACAGCGACCACCGACGTTTTCCCACACGTGCCGCAGCCTTGATCCTTGAGTGTAACTCAGGCCATGCTTCAAGTTGGTTAACAAGTTGCGACACACTTTCCTGGGCGCCTTCGCCCGACACCAGCATCAGATGCGGGAACTTGTGCGCTTCAAAACTGGCAATTGCGGCGCCCTCGCGGTCGATGACATAATAATTGCCGCCACGTTGCCAGACGGCAAACGGTTCCCGCTCACCAATTTCGATTTCGATCCGGTTGGGCGGGACAACCCGCACGCTGGCTTCCTGGACCCAGTCCAGATTGAGCAGAATCGACCGTGCATTGTTCGCGTCAAATCCAATAAGTGAACCACCTGGCTTGATGCCAATGGCCTTAAGCACAGTTGCACCACTCACTCGTTTCAGACCGGTAATCCGGATTTGCTCAGCCGCATAGCCGAAGTACGACGAGACCTGCGCCGGCAGGCCGCGCGTCCCGCTCGACGGGTCCGACAGGTGATCTCCGACAAGCAAACCGTATCCAGTGACCAGCGTGAGCATGCCAACCGCGCTTGAACGCACCAGTATGCGGCTTGTGCGGCGATTGGCTATACGCTCACCTGCCTGCAATGCGCTGGACGCGACATCCCAGAACGGAGCCCGGCGGAATTTGCGGAACTTGCGAATAATTGACATGCTGCTCATCGGTCCAATCCCGCATCATTGATCATCCATGTCAGCAGTTCGGCGAAGCTGTGACCTGCGTGGGCAGCCATTTCCGGCACCAGCGATGTTGGGGTCATGCCGGGTTGTGTGTTGATTTCCATGAAAATCAACTCCCCGTCGGGGCCTTCGGTGTCATTGTATCGAAAGTCCGACCGGGTCACGCCCTTGCAACCAAGTTCAGTGTGTGCCGCAAGTGCATACTTCTGAACCCGATGATAGACCATATGGGAAAGATCTGCCGGCAGGATGTGCTCGGAGCCACCCGGCTGATACTTGGCCGTGTAGTCGTAAAAACCTTCCGTCGACACAACTTCCGTAACACCCAGCGCCACATTTCCCATCACCGCGCAGGTTAGTTCGCGGCCCGGTACATAGCGTTCCACCATGACCTGGCTTTCCGCGTCAAACCCCTCACTGTCGACCATGGATGTCAGGGAGTTGTTGCCCTTGTCTACAATATGCACACCAACACTGGACCCGTCCGCTACAGGCTTCACCACATAGGGCTGTGGCATGACATCGTGATCGATAGCATCACTGAGCCGCACGACCTGATGTTCGACAACAGGCACCCTGATCCGGGCGACAGCGGATTTGCAAAGATGTTTGTCCATGGCCAGAGCCGAAGCAAGCAGGCCTGAATGGGTATATGGAATTTTCATGGTTTCAAGAATTGCCTGTACGTGACCGTCCTCGCCCCATTTGCCATGCAGGGCGTTGAATGCCACATCAGGTTTCAATTCGCGCAATTGATCGATGATATCGGGTTGGGCATCTATCTGGGTAACCCTGAATCCGGCATCTTCGAGACCTTTGGTACACGCCTTGCCTGAACTCAGAGACACTTCACGCTCGTTCGACCAGCCACCCATAAGCATGGCGACATGCGTAATTTCCGGATCGCGCTGTTGCATTACTCAACCTTATCAAGAACATCCATTGATCGGAACCGATCAGGAAAGTTGCTCTGGATCAGGAAGTTTCTGATTGTGACAATCAAAAATCATCGACCTGACCGCTTCCAAATCGTCAGCGCTGCTCGACGCCGACACGCTTGATCTCCCAGTGCAGATCAATCCCGGAATTTTCCTTTACACGTGCCCTGACAGTCTCTCCGAGCTGTTCAATCTGGGCGGCGGTGGCGCCACCTTCATTGATCAGAAAGTTGCAGTGCATGTCGGATACTTTTGCCGGACCGATTGCGAAGCCGCGCATGCCGGCTGCATCGATGAGTTGCCACGATTTTTCGCCTTCGGGGTTTTTGAACGTTGACCCCCCGGTGCGTGAGCGGATTGGCTGGCTCGCCTCGCGGGCAGCCGTAATTTCATCCATATGGGCCTTGATATCATCGCGGTCGCCTTGCGCACCCTGAAACAGTGCAGACGTGAAGATCATGTCTGCCGGTGCTGTTGAGCTGCGATAGCCATAGCCCATGTCCTCGTTCGACATGATATGAAGCTTCCCCTTGCGGTCAATCCCACGCGCTTCCACCAGAATGTCACGGGTCTCACCACCATGAGCACCCGCGTTCATCCTCAACGCACCGCCGATTGTGCCCGGTATACCTCTCAGAAAGGTTAACAAAGTAATACCCTGTTGCAGTGCAAACTGGGCGAGCCGCACATCGGGTACCGAGGTACCGGAGCGCACCTGAAACCCGTCTTCAACGGCCATCTGGCCAAACCCGCGCCCCAGCCTGATCACCACACCCGGAATACCGCCATCGCGAACCAGCAGGTTGGAGCCAACCCCGATAACCTGCACCGGAATGTCTTCGTCCAGCGCGGCCAGAAAGCCTGCAAGGTCTTCTTCATCGGCGGGTGAATACAAAACGTCCGCCGGTCCGCCGACACGAAACCAGGTAAATTCGGCCAACGGCTTGTCCAGCTCATAGCGGCCGCGAACCACGGGCAGTCTGCGCGCCAGTTGCGCACCGGGCGTCGTCATTACCTGCCGCTCCGCTGAGCAAGTGCGTCAAGTTCTTCAGGCAGGGAGTATGCCCACTGTGTGATATTGCCGGCACCAAGGCAGATGATCACGTCACCACTTTCCGCGGTCTCGTGGATCAGGGGTGCAAGTTCGCTATTATGTGAAATTGTCGATACGTTCCTGTGGCCATGGGCGCGCAGGCCGTCTGCCAGCGTCATGTGGTCGAATCCCTCAATCGGTGCCTCTCCGGCTTCATAAACCGGGGCCAGCACCACCTGGTCAGCGTCATTGAAACACGAACTGAAATCATCAAAAAGGCTTTCCAGCCGAGTGTAGCGATGCGGCTGCATTACCGCGATTACCCGCTTGTCCGTCACGCCACGAGCCGCCTTCAGCACCGCCGTTATCTCAACCGGGTGGTGACCATAATCATCATAGACATCTATGCCATTGCTGGACCCGGTCAGTGTAAAGCGGCGCTTTACACCGGCAAACCCTGCCAGGCCGTTGCGAATTGCCTCATCACTGACGCCCAGATTGGCGGCAACGGCAATCGCCGCAGTTGAGTTGAGCAGATTGTGTTCACCCGGCATGGCAAGCGTGACATTGTCCAGCGTGCGGCTTTCACCGCTTCGGCGGTCGTTGATGACCACTGAAAAGTGGCTCTTGCCGCCGGAATAACTGACATCCGTCAGGCGGTAGTCAGCCTGGGCACTCTTGCCATATGTGAACACACGGCGGTCAGTGACCTGCGCAATCAGCGACTGCACTTCCGGATGGTCCATGCACATCACGGCAAACCCGTAGAACGGAATGTTTTCCACAAATGTGCGATAGGCTTCCTTGGCCTTGTCGAAGGTACCGTAATGATCGAGATGTTCCGGATCCATATTGGTCACGATGGTCACGTCCGCCGGCAGCTTGACGAAAGTGCCGTCGGACTCATCTGCCTCCACCACCATCCAGTCGCCTTTACCGAGCCGGGCATTGGTACCGTAGGCATTGATGATGCCACCGTTGATGACGGTCGGGTCGATGCCACCGGCATCCAGAAGTGCCGCCACCAGCGATGTGGTTGTAGTTTTGCCATGTGTGCCGCCAACCGCGACACATGATTTGAACCGCATCAGTTCCGCCAGCATCTCTGCCCGCCGCACCAGAGGCAGGAACCGCGCCCGCGCTTCCAGTACTTCAGGATTGTCCCGGCTGACTGCAGTTGAAGTAACCACAACCTGGGCATCGCCCAGATTGTCCGGCTGATGACCTATGTGAACGGTGACACCGGCCTTGCGCAACCGGGCAACATTGTAGTTGTCGGCCATGTCGGAGCCCTGCACCGTATAGCCCAGTGTCGCCATTACCTCGGCAATACCGCTCATGCCAATTCCGCCAATACCCACAAAGTGGATCGGCCCGATATCCTGGGTTAGTTTCATTCCGGTGCAGTATCCTCTGACAGTCTTTCGCGCGCCAGCTTTTCAACCTCGTCTGCCAGTAGCTCGGCAGCATTTGGCCGACCGTGCGCAGACGCGGCCAATGCCGTTCTGGTAAGGTCAGCCTCATCGAAACGCAAGCGCGTAAACACGGCAGCAGTTTCCTGCGGCGTCATCTCGTTCTGCAGCATGACCCAGCCGCCACCGGCTTTTTCCATGCTTTGCGCATTGCGCAGCTGATCGTTATCGAGTGAATGCGGCAGAGGCACATAGATGGCCGGCCTGCCGATCACGCCAAGCTCGGCCACGCTGGAGGCACCGGATCGGCAGATCACCAGGTGGGATCTGGCAATCAGTTCCGGCATATCCTCAAAAAAGCTTTTGCAGAGTGCCGTGACACCTGCTGCCTCATACGCCTGGCGCACCGTGTCGATGTCTTCAGGACGGCACTGCTGGGCGACCCGCAGGGTCTTGAGAACCGCTTTGGGCAGTTCGGCAATCATTTTGGGCATGAAGTCGGAAAAGAACTGGGCACCCTGGCTGCCGCCAAAAACCAGCAGGTTGAACAACGCATCGGCGGGCGGCGCGTTGTAGGGCCGTGCCGCATCGATCACCTGCTTGCGAACCGGATTACCGGTCAGTTTCACCCGCTTCATCTGAGCGGCCGAAAAACCGTACAGCGGTTCAAACGATGACGCGATAACCCTGGCGTTGCCCAGGCCGGCTGCAATCCGGTTTGCACGCCCGGCGACCGCATTCTGCTCATGCACCATGGACGAAATCCCGGCATAGCGCGCAGCCATCATGACCGGCAAAGAGGGATAGCCGCCAAATCCGACCACCACCTGCGGTGTCAATAGTTTGAATTGGTCAAGGCATTGCCGAAAGCCCGAGATCAGTTGCGAGGCCTGCCCCGGCAGTTGCCATGGTTTGCCGAATGTCAGGGTTGATGAGGCAATTTCCTGCACGGTCCCGTCGCGAAACCGGTCCTGCCATTCCAGGCCGCGCTTGTCGGTAAACAGGTGAACCTTCCAGTCGCGCGCCTCCAACACTGTCGCAAGCGCTTGCGCCGGGAACAGATGGCCACCTGTGCCGCCTGACGCGAGAACAATCGTCCTGCCGGCTTCAGCTTTTTCAGATCTCTCCATAATGCTCAGGCTGCCTTTGGAACCATGCCGCCGACTTGGGAATGAAGCGCGGTGTTGCGTACCCGCACACGCGAGAACGCCAACAATAACCCCATGGAGAACGCCATCGCAATCAGCGATGACCCGCCATAGGAGATGAACGGCAATGTCATCCCCTTGGCCGGCAACAGTGTCAGGTTCACACCCAGGTTTATGAATGACTGAAAACCGTAAAGACTGACCAGACCGGTCAGCGACAAAACAGTAAACGGGTCGCTGACACGCATGGCCCGCAGCAGCACCCGCAAAACTATAAAGCCGATGATGCAGATCAAGGTCGCACTTGCCACAAAGCCGAATTCCTCGCCGATGACAGCAGGAATGAAATCAGTGTGTGCATCGGGCAATATGTGCTTCGCCGTTCCACCACCGGGGCCGGTTCCCATCAGGCCACCATTGTTGAACGCCCGGGTGGCCGCATCCACCTGGAACGTGTCATGCTTTTCAGGGTCGAGAAACCGGTTCACCCGGGAGGCCACGTGAGGAAAGCTCAAAAAGGCAACAACCGCGCCGCCGCCGGCCAGCCCGCCAAGCCCGAATATCCATAACCATGAAATGCCGTGAACGAGCAGCAAGGTCGCGAACACGGCAGTGATCAGCACCAGTTGTCCAAAATCAGGCTGCAGTACCAACAATCCTGCCAGGGCCGCAAACATCGCAAATGAAATCCACAGTCCCGGCATGTCCGGGCGTCGGATACCTTCAGCCAGAAACCAGGCTGCGGCAACGACGAATGCCGGTTTGGCAAATTCCGAAGGCTGCACATTTATCGGGCCCAGATCGAGCCAGCGATGCGCGCCTTTGATTTCCGGCCCTACGAAAATTGCCAGCAGCATGGCTGCGAGCCCCGCAATGAAGGTCAGCATGCAGATGCGTCGCGCCTGCGATGGTGACAACAGCGACGTCAGCACCAACACAATTGCTGCCGGTGCCAGAAACACCAGTTGACGGGTGAAGAAATGAAAATGCTCAAGCCCGAGGCGTGCCGCAACGGGCGGGCTGGCTGCCATGGAGAACAAAACACCGGATGCCATCAGCACCAGCACACAGCCCAGCAGCACCTTGTCGACAGAGAACCACCAGTCGGCAATCAGGCCACGATCAGAACGCGAGATCAGCATGTCTCAGGCCACCTTTGTTTGTTGCTGTACACCGTCAAGCGCCAGCACACAGGCGCGAAAATCGTCTCCGCGCATTTCAAAATTGGGATATTGATCAAACGATGCGCAAGCCGGTGACAAGAGCACCGCAATTTCACCGTGCTCACTTGTATCGCCGGCTGCATCCTGCGCTGCCTGCTCAACAGCGGCCTGCATTGAATCGCAGGTGATGTAGGCCGCATTGCCCTCGAGTGCATCTGCCAGCAGCGCGGCGTCCTGGCCGATCAGATAGGCTTTGGCAATCCGGTGGAAGTGAGGTTGCAGTGCGCGGATGCCGCCCTGCTTGGCCTGCCCGCCGGCAATCCAGTAAATGCGCTCAAAACTCGCCAGGGCCTTTTCCGCCGCATCGGCATTGGTCGCCTTGCTGTCATTGATAAACACGACACGTCCGGCTGAGCCGATTTCTTCCATGCGATGTTCAAGCCCGGGAAAACTGTTGAAGCCCTGTTCGATCTGGTCGGCATCAAGGCCAAGCCGGCGCGCAATAATATACGCCGCGCAGGCATTCTGGGCATTGTGCGCGCCGCGCAGCGCCCGCGCCTGCGTGAGTGAAACACATGTACCATCACGAGTGTCAGATACCCAGTCGCCGTCCGATTTGACGGCAGCGTCTTTCGTGCCCACTGAGAATGAGGACAGTGCCGTGTGTTTCGCAGCATCAGCGGCAATCCGGGCACACCAGTCGTCATCCAGCGAGATTCCGGCCAGGTCATCCTGGTCCTGCAACGCAAACATGCGCGCCTTGACCGCTGCATAATGGGCCATGTCACCATGGCGGTCCAGATGATCCGGTGTCAGGTTCATCAAGATGCCGACATCCGGTTTCAGCGACGGCATCAGGTCGATCTGGTAAGACGACAGCTCGATGACATAAATCTTCCCGGCAACTGGTGCCGGCAACAACAAAGCGGCAGTGCCGATATTGCCGCCGACGGCAACATCAAGACCGGCAGATGCCAGCACATGACCGGCCAACGCCGTTGTCGTGGACTTGCCGTTGGTTCCGGTAATCACCACCAGTTTTGCACCGGTCCCCGCCAGTTCGCGCGCCAGAATTTCCGTGTCGCCAATAATCTCCACGCCGCACGCAAGTGCCTTCTTCACGCTCCAGTGCGGTTCGGGGTGGGTGAGCGGCACGCCGGGCGACAGGACAAAACTGTCCAGCGTCGTAAAATCCACACCATGCAGATTGACCACCGGCAATCCCTGCTCCGCCGCCTTGTCGGCTGCCGCTGGCGCATCATCCCACGCCAGCACATCGGCACCACCGCGCACGAGTGCGTCAACAGTGGCGTTACCACTGCGGCCCAGGCCGAACACGGCGACCGTTTTGCCTTTAAAGCTGTGCGCTGCGATAGTCATCGTGTCCAAACCGGCCCTTAGCGTAATTTCAAGGTGGCAAGGCCGATGAGCGCCAGAACAACAGAAATAATCCAGAAGCGGATCACGATGGTCGGCTCCTTCCAGCCCTTCTGCTCGAAGTGATGATGCAGCGGCGCCATGGCAAACACCCGTTTGCCGGTGAGCTTGAAGGACGCCACCTGCACAATCACCGAAACGGTCTCCAGCACGAACAGGCCACCGATGATAGCCAGGACGATTTCATGCTTTGCCGCCACGGCAATGGCGCCCAGCGTGCCGCCAAGAGACAGCGATCCCGTATCGCCCATGAAGATCATGGCAGGCGGTGCATTGAACCATAAGAAGCCCAGCCCGGCCCCGATCAGGGCGCCGCACAGAACGGCCAGTTCTCCGGTGCCGCGAATATAGTGAATTTGAAGGTAGTCGGCAAATTTCACATTGCCGGCGAGATAGACAATGATGCCAAAGCTGGCAGCAGCAATCATCACCGGCACAATGGCCAGTCCATCGAGGCCATCAGTCAGATTGACCGCATTGCCGGCGCCAACCACCACCACCATGCCGAACAGCACGAAAAATGCCCCCAGTTGAATGAGTGTGTCTTTCAGGAACGGCAACGCCAGCGCAGTGGACAGTTTGTCCTCGCCCAGCGCCGTGAACATCCACACCGCAAATCCGGCAATCACGAACTCCATCGCCAGCCGCATGCGCCCGGAAAATCCACCAACGGTGGCACGGGTCACTTTCAGATAATCGTCATAAAAACCGATTGCGCCGAAACCCAGCGTGACGAACAGCACCGACCACACATAGAGGTTGTTCAGGTCTGCCCACAGCAAAGTCGAGATCACAATACCTGCCAGGATCATCAGCCCACCCATGGTGGGCGTGCCCTGCTTCTCGATTATGTGGCGGGCCGGACCATCTTCGCGAATTGGCTGGCCCCTGCCCTGTTTCAAACGCAGATTGGATATCAGCCACGGTCCGAACATGAACACCAGAAACAGCGACGTCATCAGCGCACCGCCGGTTCTGAAGGTAATGTAACGGAACACATTCAACCCGGAAATCTGGTCGCTCAGTTCGATGGATAGATAATAAAACATGAGAATTTCTTTCCCGAGGCTCAGCCTCCGGATGTGCCCCCGTATTGCTTGATTATTGCCTCAACCACCGGTGCCATGCGCGACCCCAGCGACCCCTTTATCATGATAACGTCGCCGGATCGTATGGATTCGAGCAGCGGTGCAATCAGTTCGGCAGATGACGATGCATAGGAACCGCGTACTGCAGCCGGCAGCTTCTGCCAAAGAGCCTTCATGGCGGGACCGCATGCAAACACCTGATCAACCTGCGCGGTCAGCAGGGGTTCGACCAGTTCGCCGTGAAGGCGGTCTGAGTGATCACCAAGCTCCAGCATGTCGCCCAATACCGCAATCCGCCGTCCACGCCCCGCAGGTTGTGATGCACCGAGCATGTCCAGCGCTGCGCGCATGGACGCAGGATTGGCGTTGTAACTTTCGTCGATAACCGTCAGATGCAGACCGTCAATACTCAGATTATGCCGGACGCCGCGTCCCGACGGCGGCGTAATGTCCGCCAGTGCCAGTGCGCATTTCGCCATGTCTGCGCCTGCGGCTTCACAGGCGGCCAGGACAGCAAGGGAATTCACAACCACGTGCTTGCCTGCCGCACCCAGCTTGTAGGTAACCTCCTGCCCGCGCACATCAGCGGTGACACAGGAGCAGGCGTCATGCAAGGTCGCCCGTTTCAATGCAATGTCGGATCCATCTTTTTCACCAAAACTGCGAATGTCCGTAATGCCCTGCTCACCTGCAGCATCACGCAGCAGGCTGAAAAACTCGGTATCATGGTTGATGATGGCCACGCCACCTGCAACCACCCCGGTAAAGATTTCGGCCTTGGCCCTGGCGATATCCGTCAGCGACGTGAAGTGTCCCAGATGACTTTCCGCGATCGCGGTAATGATCGCGGTATGCGGACATACCATGTCAATCAGCGTTTCAATTTCCCCGGCATGGTTCATGCCGACCTCGAACACGCCGAACTCGGCTGTGCGGGCAAATCGCGCCAGGGTCAGCGGCACACCCCACTGATTGTTGAAGGACGAAACCGACGCATGGGTTTCACCGCACGATGCCAGTGCAATCTTCAGCGCATCCTTGGTGGTGGTCTTGCCAACCGATCCGGTGACGGCAATGATATGGGCAGTGCTACGCTCGCGTGCCGCGCGTCCCAGTGCTTCAAGTGCTGCCAGGGCGTCATCCACGACCAGCACTGGCCCCGCTTCACGAATGGCACTGTCCGGGCGCGAGACGATTGCCAGCCCGGCGCCGGCTTTCAGCGCGTTTGCCGCATACTCGTGGCCGTCAGTCCGCTCGCCCTTGATGGCAACAAAAATATCACCTGCATTGATGGCGCGGCTGTCAATCGCGACCCCGTTCAGCGCGTGTGTTACCTTGCCTTCAAGGTGCCCGCCGGTGGCGCTGACAACCTCATCGACCGTCCACAAGGGTTGATCAGCCATTGGCGACCCTCCCGGATACACAAGCCAGAACAGCTTCCTGGTCCGAGAACGGAATAACCTTTTTGCCGACGGTCTGGCCGGTCTCATGTCCCTTGCCGGCAACCACCAGCACATCACCTGACGCTAGGTTGTCGACGGCATATTGAATGGCCTGGGCCCGGTCACCGATTTCGACCGCGTCGGGGCACGCCGCCATGATGGCCGCGCGGATCTCCGCCGGATCCTCGGTGCGGGGATTGTCATCGGTTACAATGGCAATGTCGGCATGTTCGCAAACAACCTTGCCCATTTCAGGCCGCTTGCCCGGGTCACGATCACCACCTGCCCCGAACACAACCTGCAACCTGCCGGTCGCGTAGGGCCGCAATGACTTGAGCACGTGCTCCAGCGCATCCGGGGTGTGGGCAAAATCCACGAACACCGGCGCGCCGGCTGGCGTGGTTGCTACCAGTTCCAGCCTGCCGGATGCTCCCTGAAGTTGCTCCAGGGCCCGTACTGCATGAGGTTCCGATCCGCCTGCCGCGACAACCAGCCCAACTGCCATAAGCGCATTTTCCGCCTGGAAATCTCCGACCAGCGGCAGGTAGACACTGTAGTCGCCGTCCTGCCCCTTGATCTCAAGCGACTGGCCAAACCCTTGTGGCGTCACCGAGACCAGTTTCAGGCCGGTTCCTTTGCGTCCGACACTGGACACCACCAGGCCACGCGCATGACAGCGCGCCATGATGTCTTTTGCCTCTGGCATATCCGAATTGACGACGGCAGTTGCACCTTCGCTGAGCACCTCTTCAAACAGCATCATTTTTGCGTCGAGATAGGCTTCAAAGGTCTTGTGATAATCCAG
>Ga0316189_10002729_pt1 | contig 17231 bp, 14 predicted proteins | sample LowCovwburrow_MG_FD_204930 | JGI IMG/M metagenome (GOLD analysis project Ga0316189, IMG submission 204930) | Coastal sediment microbial communities from Maine, United States - Lowes Cove worm burrow | ecosystem: Environmental > Aquatic > Marine > Coastal > Sediment | place: USA: Maine...
ATCCTTTAACGCCAAAATTAAAGCCTTTAGAGCACAGTTTAGAGGTGTAAAAAATATAGAATTTTTTCTTTTTAGGTTAACTAGGATTTTTGCTTAAACACAACAATTGTTCTTGACCCAATCTATGTGCAAATTATGTGCAAATGAAAAAAGCTTCAGGAGTGTAAACTCTCTGAAGCCTTATCATTACTTGCTCCTTCTCTTGGGCTCGAACCAAGGACCCTCTGATTAACAGTCAGATGCTCTAACCAACTGAGCTAAGAAGGAGTGTTATTTCCGCTTAAGCGAGCGCAAATATATATTATTTTTTAATTACAACAAAACGACTTTTAATTAAAATTAAAAAAAGTTAATTAAAAATAGCTTTATAAATATCATTTCCGTTTGCAAACAAAACTAAAGCAATTAATATAAAGAAACCAACCATTTGTGCATACTCCATAAACTTGTCTCCTGGTTTTCTTCCTGAAATCATTTCGTACAATAAAAACATAACATGACCACCATCTAAAGCTGGTATTGGTAGTAGGTTTAAAACGGCTAACATAATGGATAAAAAGGCTGTTAAATACCAAAAAGCTTCCCAATTCCATGCAGATGGAAACATTTTGCCAATGGCAGCAAAACCTCCTATTTGAGTAGCTCCTTTTTTGGTGAAAATATATTTAAACTGTGCTAAATAATCCTTTACTTCCCAATAGGCTTGTCTAACCCCTCCTGTTATACTTTCAGAAAAAGTATATTCTTTGTCATAATATGTTATATACGTTGAATCTGTTTTTGTGGAAATAATACCAATTTTATTGTCCTCATTTGGCTTTATTTTTAAATCTAAAAAGCTATTATTACGTTCAATTCTTAAATTTATAATAGAATCTGTACTATTCTTTATGCCATAAGTAAAGTCTGAAAAATAAGTAACTGGTCGTCCATTTATTTCAACAATCTTATCTTTTGCTTGTATACCAGATTTTGCAGCAGGAAAATCAGGTACAATGGAATCTATTTCGAAAGGAGAGCGTGGTTCTAGGGCAGGTAAATCGCCAGCTTCAAAAAGTTGTGTGCCTATATCTTCAGGGAGTTTAATTTTTTCAATAGAACCATCAAGATGTTCTACTTTAACGTTATCTATATCCCGAAACATTAAATACTTGTTAATAGGAATTGTTATGTCTTCAATAGGTTCATCATTTATAGAAATAATTTTATCTCCTTGCTGGAAACCATAATTTTCTAATGTTTTTGTAACTCCATAACCATATTTTGCACTATCCTTTGTTGAGTAACTTGTGCCCCAAACGGACAACATTATAATAAACAAAACAATAGCTAATATAAAGTTAACTGTAACCCCCCCCAGCATAATAATTAAGCGTTGCCAAGCTGGTTTAGAACGAAATTCCCAAGGTTGTGGCTCTTGTGCCATTTGCTCGGTATCCATACTTTCGTCTATCATACCAGCAATTTTAACATAGCCCCCTAAAGGCAGCCAACCTATACCATAAACGGTTTCGCCTATTTTCTTTTTAAATAAGGAAAACTTGACATCGAAAAATAAATAGAATTTTTCTACGCGTGTTTTAAATATTTTAGCAGGTATAAAATGTCCTAATTCATGTAGAACAACTAAAATGGAAAGGCTTAATAATAATTGAGCCGCTTTTATTAAAAATACAGACATGTATTACGTTTTTTTTATAATCGCACAAAAGTAAGCTTTTAAACCAACTTTAAAAAAACAATTATTTAATGTACATCTTTTTAACATGATTTTAAGTTTCAATAAAATCTTAAGCCTTTAAATTTTTAGTCATGAATCATTCATTGTATTTTTGCAATTATTAAATTTTCAATAACCACTAATGCTTTCATTTTTTAAAGAATATAAAGGATTTGCTATTGTTTTGGGTATTATCTCAGTCATCATCATTTTTATTATTTACGATACTTTAAATGTTTATAAACCGCTTCCTATTTATCAGCCTGCAATGGTTAGTACGGAGTTGGTAGATAGCACAATTCAGCATCAAAAAAAATATCATAAAATAGCCGATTTTAAGCTTATAAATCAAAACGGAAAAACCATTACTCAAAACGATTATAAAGATAAAATTTATGTCGCCGATTTCTTTTTTACTACTTGCCAAACCATTTGTCCAATTATGACCGACCATATGGCTCGAATTCAAAAAGAAATTATAGCCGATAACGATATTATGTTGCTTTCGCATACGGTAACTCCAGATATTGATACGGTTGCACAACTAAAACGCTATGCGAAATTAAAAGGTGTTAATGCTGCCAAATGGAATTTAGTTACTGGCGATAAAAAACAAATATACGAGCTTGCCAGAAAAAGTTATTTAGCCGTAAAAGATAATGGCAATGGTGATGCGTTTGATATGATACACACCGAAAACTTTATGCTTATTGATAAAAAAAGACAAATTCGCGGATTTTACGATGGCACAAACAAGGAAGATATTAACCGTTTACTTGCCGATATAAAAATTCTAAAAGAAGCGTATGCCAAATAAGTTTTGCATCTATTTTTTCAGTCTAAAATTTTACATTACTTTTGGTTCTTTAAAATCAATCTAAATAAGCTTGCAAGATACTTTAGCCAATTTAAAGCGTGGAGAACGAGGCGTTATTACAGATGTTTCGTCTGTTCATATCCCCTTAAAACTTTTAGAAATGGGGTGCTTACCTGGGAATTCTGTACAACTTTTGCAGCTTGCTCCTTTTCAAGACCCTATGTATTTAAACATTAATGGTACGCATTTAGCCATAAGAAAAGAGACTGCTATTCATATTTTAATAGACAAAATAGCAAATGAGTAAGCAAATAAACGTAGCCTTAATAGGAAACCCTAATACTGGAAAAACTTCTGTTTTTAATGCCTTAACAGGATTAAATCAAAAAGTTGGTAATTATCCAGGTATTACGGTTGAAAAAAAAGAAGGCATTTGCAAACTACCTCGTGGCGTAAAAGCTCATATTATTGACTTGCCTGGGACTTATAGTTTAAACGCTTCATCGCTTGATGAAAATGTTGTAATAGAACTACTCCTTAATAAAAATGACAAAGATTTTCCAGATTTAGCCGTTGTTGTTAGCGATGTAGAAAATCTTAAAAGAAACCTATTACTTTTCACGCAAATAAAAGATTTAGAAATTCCTACGGTACTTGTTATTAATATGGCAGACAGAATGCGTTATAAAGGAATTTCTTTAGATATAGCATATCTAGAAGCTCATCTAAAAACAAAAATAGCCTTAATAAGTACACGTAAAAATGAAGGCATCGATGACTTAAAACAACTCATTTCAAACTATAAAGATATTTCTATATCTCCTTGTTTAAATGCGTCTGAAATTGATGTAGAGTATTTTGACAATTTACGTAAAGCGTTCCCAAATCAATTAATTTATAAACTTTGGTTGGTTATCACTCAAGATGTAAACTTTGGAAAAACAGACAGAAACGAAATTGATGCTATAGCAAGTTTTAAAACCAAGAGTAAAGGCGATTTAAAGCGATTGCAGCAAAAAGAAACCATAAAACGTTATCAGTTTATAAATAACGTGCTTAAAAAAGGGCAGGCCATTGATGCGTCTCAAGCCAAAGATTTACGCGCAAAATTAGATCGCATTTTAACGCACAAAGTTTGGGGTTACCTTATTTTCTTTGTCATTTTACTTACTATTTTTCAAGCTATTTACGATTGGTCTAGCGTACCCATGGACTTTATCGATAGTGTTTTCGCATCGCTAAGCGAATGGACAAAAGCCCAATTACCTAATGGTGCTTTTACCAATTTACTTGCAGAAGGCATTATCCCTGGTCTTGGTGGCATCGTTATATTTATTCCACAAATAGCCTTTTTATTTCTGTTTATTTCTGTACTCGAAGAAAGCGGTTATATGAGTCGTGTTGTATTTTTAATGGATCGCGTTATGCGCCGTTTTGGGTTAAGCGGAAAAAGTGTAGTGCCATTAATTTCTGGAACTGCATGTGCTATACCAGCCATTATGGCAACACGTAATATTGAAAGTTGGAAAGAACGTTTAATTACAATTTTAGTAACACCGTTTACAACCTGTTCGGCTCGACTTCCTGTATATTTAATTATTATTGCTTTAGTAATTCCAGAAGGGCGATTTTTAGGCTTGGGATATCAAGCCTTAACGCTAATGCTACTGTATCTTATTGGTTTTGGCACCGCAGTAATTTCAGCTTATATTTTAAATAAGATTTTAAAAATAAAAAGCAAATCGTTTTTTGTTGTTGAAATGCCAAATTACAAACTTCCACTAATTAAAAATGTAGCTTTAACTGTTGTCGAAAAAACAAAAGCTTTTGTGTTTGGTGCAGGAAAAATTATTTTAACTATTTCTATTGTACTTTGGTTTTTAGCATCTTATGGCCCTGGTGATAATTTTAATAATGCCGAAAATATTGTAAAAACAGAATATGCTTCGCAAAATTTAAGTGACGACGAATTACAGCAACACATAGCATCACATAAGTTAGAACACTCGTTTATTGGCATTACGGGAAGAGCCATAGAACCAGCGATAAGACCATTGGGTTACGACTGGAAAATTGGTATTGCTATAGTAAGTAGTTTTGCAGCTCGCGAAGTTTTTGTGGGAACCTTAGCGACAATATATAGCGTTGGTAATGATGATGTAGACACCATTACAAACCGAATGGCTAAAGAGACAAGCTCTATTACAGGGGGTAAGCTATTTACTTTAGCATCTGGTATTTCATTACTATTGTTTTATGCCTTTGCCATGCAATGTATGAGTACGCTTGCTATTGTAAAACGAGAAACGAATAGTTGGAAATGGCCAATGCTACAACTCGTTATTATGAGTGCTTTTGCATATATTGTAGCATTAATAGCATTTCAGCTTTTGAAATAAACCAAACAAATTAAGTTGAACCAACTGAAATATGAACGGTTTATTACATCTGTCTTTTATAAGAAATGAATATTATCAATGAAATAATTAGCTATATAAAACGACTATATTATTATGAATACTATGATACAAAACATTTTAGCTTTTACGGTACTTGCTTTTGCATTAGTTTTTATAGTCAAAAAATTTATTTGGAAGCCTAATAAAAAAACTACCAATCCCGATAGCTATCGGGATTGCGGAGGTGATGATGGTTGTGGTTGCCATTAATTTATTCATTATACTTTTTAAACCAAGCCAAAGTATGGGCTACTTTGCTAATTAAGTTACTTGGTTTGCGGGCAATACCATGAGAAGCTTCAGGGATTTCAACTAAAACCGTTTCAATTTTTCGTAATTTTAAAGCATGATATAACTGTTTGGCTTCACTTGGTGGCGTACGCAAATCATTCATTCCAACCATAACCATGGTAGGCGTTTCAACATGTCCAACTAACGATATTGGCGAAAATTTCCAATAGGTTTCAAAATTTTCCCAAGGTTGCCCAGGATAACGCGAATTAGCATAACCAAAATAATTATCGGCAACTAATGTTTTGCTAATCCAATTCATAACGGGTTTTGCAACGACTGCGGCTTTAAAACGGTTGTTTTTTCCAATAATCCATGCCGTCATAATACCACCTGCGCTTCCGCCAGTAACAAAAAGTTTGTTGTTATCTACAATACCTTTCTCAACTAAATAATCAACGCCATCCATAACATCGTTATAATCTTCTCCTGGGTAATTATTGTATAATATGTTTGCAAATGCCTCGCCATAACTTGTGCTTCCACGTGGATTGGGGTAGAAAACCACATAGCCTTCGGCGGCGTATAATTGAATTTCTGCCGTAAAACGGTCGCCATAATTTAAGATTGGACCGCCATGATTTTCAACTAATAAAGGATACTTTTTAGAGGCATCGTAAAAAGGTGGTTTTACAACCCAGCCTTGAATATCTCGACCATCAAAAGACGATTTGTACCAAACTTCTTCGGTTTGTCCTAATTCTCGATACCCTAAAACATCTTCATTCAGATTAGTGATGCGATTAATAGATGTTTTGTTTTGAATAACAGCTAAATCGGCAGGGTAATCTGGTGTTGACTGCGTAAAAGCAATGTCGCCATGTTTTGAAACCGAATACGAGCCAGAAGCATAAGGGCGACCAATAGTCGTTCCGCCCAAATTATCTGCAAGCTTCCTTACTTTTCCTGAAATGCTTATATGTGAAACCTTAGAATTTCCTTTATCATCATAAGTAAAATACAAGCCTTTGCCTGAGCTATCCCATGAAATATTCGAGATGCTTCGGTCTAAATTTGAAGATAAAATACGTCGTTTAGTACCATCAGCATTCATAATATGTAACTGCGTGGTTTGAAATGCTTGTACCTTATCTTTATACGATAAAAAAGCAATGGTTTTTCCGTCTGGCGATATTTTTGGTGCGTAATCTGGACCATTTTGAGTAGTAAGTGCAGTAATCTTTTTTGTGCTTATATCTACTTTATACACTTCGCTATTTCTAAATTCATACTCCCAATTATCACTTCTATTTGCTGAAAAGTAAATAGTTTTGCCCTTAGGTGAAAATGAAAAATTACCGCTATGGTTGTAATTTCCAGATGTGATTTGTCTTGGCGTTCCACCTTCTGCAGGCATCATAAAAATATGAGTAAATCCAGATTCCATATAGCCTCTGCCATCTGCTTCGTGCTTTAATCGATCTGTAATTCTAGCAGGTTTTGCCCATGTTGCGCCTTTGGGTTTATTAGGCATTTTTATAAGTACTGGTGCTTTTTGAGAAACAAACATGGTGAATGCCAACTGTTTTCCATCGGGAGACCAGGTTAATGATGCAGGAGATTTTTCTAATTGAGATAGTTTTGCAATTTGCCCCGAATTAACCCAATACATATACAATTCTGAGCCTTCTTTGGTCGTACTTGTAAAAGCAATTCTATCGCCTGTTGGTGACCAACGCGCTTGAGATTCGTTAACTTCTCTTGAGGTTAATTTTCTATGCGAAGTTCCATTAGAATTGACAATCCAAAGGTTGCCTTTAGAGCCATCCTTCATAATATCAAAACCATTTCTTTTGTAAACAATTTGTGTTCCGTTAGGAGAAATTTGGGGATCTGAAACCCACTCTAACTGAAAAACATCTAAGGGCTTAAAAGGGTCTTTTTTTATTTGACTACTAACAGTATTAACAAATACAATAGAAACTAGGAAAACGATAAAACGATTCATACTTAAAATTTTATTTAAAAGTTTAAAGTTAATAATTATCGAGCTTGGTTCTAAAATTAATTTTTTTAGTTATATTTGAATAATATTTAAGCTTACTTAAATATTAAGTTAAACAAGCAATAAATGTCTATAGCCATAGAAAATTTTGTAAAAGCTATTTACAAAAACGACAAAAATAACAGCAATAATACTAAACCAGGAAATATTGCTAAAAAACTAGGCATCTCTAATGCTGCAGCAACAGATATGGCTAAAAAGCTAGCTGCTAAAGAATTATTGCATTACGAGAAATATCAAGAGTTAAAACTTACTGATAAAGGCTCAAAAATGGCACTTAATGTGGTGCGAAAACATCGGCTTTGGGAATCATTATTGTTTAGAATGTTCGATATGTCTTTGCACGAAATTCATAGAGAATCAGAATTATTAGAGCATCAAACATCCGATTTTTTAGCCAATAAAATAAGTGACTTTTTAGGCAATCCTAAATTCGACCCGCATGGCGACCCTATTCCAAATGCGCAAGGAGAAATCACTACAAAAGATACATCTATAGCTTTATCTAACACACAAGAAGACAAAACTTATATTATTTCTAGATTGATGAGTGACGATAAAGAGTTTTTTGATTTTTGTGCGCAAAACGGATTGAAATACGGGAACACCATCATGGTAACTAAACAATTCAGTAAAAATAAAATGACTCAAATTTTAATTAATAATAATACCATTCTTTTAAACGAAGATTTCACAAATATTATTTATGTTAATACAACTCACTAATTCAAAATACAATTTTAAAAAACGGTGTCGCCTTGAGCGACCTGTGCAGAGCGGAGCTGAAGTAAGTCAAAAAGTCTCATTAAGTAACTGTATGTTGTTAAGTCTATTAATTATTTTCTCAACGCTTTCATTTGCGCAACAAAATAATGAACTTGAACCACTAATTACCGATAGACCAGATGCTACCGAGTCTCCCTATACCGTACCAAAAAGGTTTCTGCAAGTAGAAACAGGTGCTTTTTATGAATCGTTTGAAGAAAACAATATTAAAACAGAAGATTTTACCTATAATACGACTTTAGTAAGATACGGGCTTTTAAATAATTTAGAATTACGATTAGGTTGGAATTTTGCTGAAGGCAAAACCAAGTTTAGCGGAAACACTTTAAATAACACATTAAATGGTTTCTACCCATTATTAATAGGAATAAAAACTACTATTGCAAAAGAAAATGGGAGTTTTCCAGAAATAGGTTTACTACTACATACTTCTCATCCATTTTTTGCTTCTCAAGACTACAAAACTAAAAGTACGGGTGTAGATTTTAGATTTGCATTTGCACATACACTATCGGAGGAATCAAGTTTGTCTTATAATTTAGGAATGGCTTGGGAAGGTAATATTACCTCAGCAAATTATGTATATACTATTGCCTACGGATACAGCTTATCTAATAGATTAGGTGCCTACGCAGAATTATATGGCAATATAATAGAAGCAGATAAAGCTGAACACCTTTGGGATGCCGGTTTAACTTATTTAATAAACAATAATGTGCAATTAGATACAACTGTTGGATCTAGCATTACAGCAGGGCAAGACATATTATTAAGTGCTGGAGTGAGTTTCAGAATACCTTCAAATCAAAATTAAAAACATGAAAAAAAACATCCTTATACTATTCGTTTTAGCCATAATTTTTAGCTGTAAAAATGACAACAAAGAAAACGGAAAACTAAACATTGTTACCACAACATCCATGATTATCGATTTGGTAAAAAACATTGGCGGAGACCTTGTTAATATCCAAGGTTTAATGGGAAGTGGTGTCGATCCGCACTTGTATAAAGCGAGTGAAGGCGATGTATCAAAACTCGTTAATGCCGATATTATTTTTTACAACGGATTACATTTAGAAGGAAAATTAGTTGAAGTTTTCGAGAAAATGGGAAGCCAAACAAAAACACCTATAGCATTAGCTGAAGAGATTGACAAAACCACCTTAATAGGATCTGATTATTTTGCATCAAATTACGATCCACATGTTTGGTTTAATATCGAATATTTTAAACAGTTCACTAAAAAAGTAACTTTAGTATTATCTGAAAAAGATCCAAAAAATTCAGTGAATTATATTGAAAATGAAAAACAATACTTGGAGAAATTAGATGAACTTCAAAATAAAGTTAAAAGTATCATTGAAACACTTCCAAAAGAAAAAAGAATACTCGTAACAGCACACGATGCCTTTAATTATTTTGGGAAAAGCTATGGGTTTGAGGTTGTAGGGTTGCAAGGTTTATCAACAGCTACCGAAGCTGGAGTTCAAGATGTTCAAAAACTGGCTGCATTCATTATTAAAAAAAATGTAAAAGCTGTTTTTGTTGAAAGCTCTGTACCAAAGCGTACTATTGAAGCCCTACAAGCAGCCGTAAATTCCAAAGGACACAAGGTCGAAATTGGTGGCACACTATATTCTGATGCTTTAGGAAACGATGGCACCGTTGAAGGTACCTATATTGGCATGTTTGAATATAATGTAAATACGATTGTTAATGCATTGAAATGAAACGTCATCTGAGGAGCACCAAAAGTGAGACGTGAGAATCTTTTAAATGGAACAGATTATAACCTCGCTTTTCTCCTCACAATGACATTTAAAAAGTAATTTTGGGGTGAAAAAATAATATAACAAAAAAAGAAAGTCCCGAATTCGGATGCAGTCCGAATCATCAATCTGCAGAAATAATGAGTGAAGAAATGGAGATGCAAAGCGCAGCTTTAAGCACGAAATTCCGAGAACGAATGTTCCGCAGGAATTTTCTCAGATTGATTAGATTTTTTGGTTCGTTTTGTATCAAGACAAAATGAACACTAAAATTATAAAAAATGAAACAAAAAATTGCCGTACAAGTAGACGATTTAACCGTTGCCTACAATTACAAACCTGTACTCTGGGATATCGATTTAGAAATTCCCGAAGGTGTACTTATGGCTATTGTTGGACCTAACGGTGCAGGAAAATCAACACTTATAAAATCCATATTAGGTATTTTAAAACCTATTGCTGGCAGTGTTAGTATTTACGGTAAACCTTATGAAGAACAACGTAAATTAGTAGCCTACGTTCCGCAAAAAGGAAGTGTAGATTGGGATTTCCCAACCACAGCTTTAGATGTTGTAATGATGGGAACCTATGGCAGTTTAGGCTGGATAAAACGCCCTCGTCAAAAAGAAAAAAAAGCAGCGCTTGAAGCCTTAGAAAAAGTAGGCATGTTGGCCTTTAAAGGCAGACAAATAAGTCAGCTTTCTGGCGGGCAACAGCAACGTATATTTTTGGCGCGTGCGTTGGTGCAAAATGCATCTATTTATTTTATGGATGAACCCTTTCAAGGTGTTGATGCCACAACCGAAATAGCCATTATTAATATTTTAAAAGAATTACGAAAAGCAGGAAAAACAGTTGTCGTGGTACATCACGATTTACAAACCGTTCCAGAATATTTTGATTGGGTAACCTTTTTAAATGTAAAAAAAATTGCAACAGGACCAGTTAAAGATATTTTTAACGATGATTATTTAACCAAAACATACGGTATTAATTATAAAGTAAGTATTCAAGAGTAATGGATTTACAAGAATATTTTTCTTTGGTATTTAGCGATTACACCCTTCGCACCATCACCCTTGGAACAGCCGTTTTAGGAGCTGTAACAGGTATGCTTGGTAGCTTTGCCGTACTCCGTAAACAAAGTCTTTTAGGCGATGCCATATCGCACGCAGCTTTACCAGGGATTGCTATTGCCTTTTTAATTACAGGAGCAAAAGATAGCAACACACTACTTTTAGGGGCTTTAATTAGCGGATTAATTGGTACGTTTTGGATTAGAGGAATCATCACAAAAACACATTTAAAACCTGATACGGCTTTAGGCTTAATCCTGTCTTTATTCTTTGGTTTCGGCATGTTACTCCTCACATTCATTCAAAAACAACCCAATGCAAATCAAGCAGGTTTAGATAAGTATTTATTTGGTCAAGCAGCAACATTGGTTGAAAGCGATGTTTGGCTTATGGCAATTATAACCGGTATTTGCTTAATGGTTTTACTTCTGTTTTGGAAAGAATTTAAAATCCTACTATTTGATGCCGATTACACAAAAACATTAGGTTTTAACACCAAATTTATAGATATACTAATTACTACCTTTATTGTTCTAGCCATCGTTTTAGGCTTGCAAACTGTTGGTGTCGTTTTAATGAGTGCCATGTTATTGGCACCTGCAGCCGCAGCACGACAATGGACAAACAGCCTGAGTACCATGGTGTTTCTTGCAGCACTTTTTGGTGCATTCTCTGGGGTTTTCGGAACCGCCATTAGTGCCAGTCAAAACAACCTTTCTACCGGACCAGTTATTGTTTTAGTCGCTGGTGTCTTTGTCGTATTTTCGTTTATATTTTCCCCAAGTCGTGGATTGCTATTTAAACAAATCCGATTTATAAAAAACAGGCGCGATTTAGAGCTTCATAAAACTTTAGCTTTTATGTATGATATTGCTGAAACACACGAAAATATTTCACATCCGCATGCCATTAAAATATTGAATAATTTTCAAGGTTTCACAAAAGGAACCCTTCAAAAGTTAGTAAAAAAAGATTACGTAAAACTAAACGGGAATATGTGGAGTTTAACTGAAGAAGGCTTTAAGACAGCCGCTAATTTATACAATCAACAATCCAATGAATAGTGCTCAAATTGAAATACAACTCATTGCTAGTTTAGTGGCAATTGCTTGTACTATTCCTGGTACATTTTTAGTGCTTCGCAAAATGGCAATGATAAGCGATGCTATTAGTCATTCTATCTTGCCAGGAATTGTGGTTGGTTTTTTTATCACACAAGACCTTAACTCGCCAGTATTAATTTTATTAGCAGCATTAACAGGAATTATTACGGTAGTTTTAGTAGAATATATTCAAAAAACAGGCTTGGTAAAAGAAGATACCGCCATTGGTTTAGTATTTCCTGCTTTGTTTAGTATTGGCGTAATTATGATAGCCAAAAACGCCAACGATGTGCATTTAGATGTAGATGCCGTTTTACTAGGCGAATTAGCTTTTGCTCCTTTTGATAGATTATTGATTTCTGGAGTTGATGTTGGCCCAAAATCTTTATGGATTATAGGAAGCATTTTAGCTATTACCATCACATTATTAATTGCCTTTTTTAAAGAATTAAAGGTAAGCACGTTTGATGCTGGATTAGCAGCTTCGCTTGGGTTTTCGCCAGCGGTTATTCATTACGGACTTATGTCTGTATCGTCTGTAACAACAGTTGGTGCGTTTGATGCGGTTGGTGCTATTTTAGTAGTTGCACTTATGATTGCGCCTGCGGCAACCGCATATCTTTTAACAACAAATTTAAAGAAGATGCTCGCTCTTGCCATAACATTTGGAGTCTTTAGTGCCATTTCTGGGTATTGGTTTGCACATTGGCTCGATGCCTCCATTGCTGGATCAATAACAACCATGCTAGGGTTACTTTTTTTAATGGTCTATTTGTTTGCTCCAAGCAAAGGTGTTATCGCGGTACTTTACAGAGAAAAACAACAACGCACAGAAGTATCTTTATTGACCTTTTTACTGCATTTAAAAAATCATAAAGAGAAAGAAGAACGTCATGTAAATCATTTAAACGAACATATTAATTGGCAAAAAGTACGCTCTAAAACTGTTTTAGAATTGGCATTAAAAAATAATATGATTTCAATTGAAAATAGTGTGGTGTCTTTAACCGAAAAAGGCAACGATTTCACTTCACAAGCAATTGATTATATTATAACCAATGAAGATACTCAAATAGAACATATGAAAGATGATTTCTTTTTGTTTAGGGGGTAATGTCGTTCCTGATCATGAATAACAAAACCGTTTTATTTAATATATTTACTTTAGTAACATGGCACAACACAACCAACTCGGTAAAAAAGGCGAACAACTAGCCGTTGATTTTCTGTTGAAAAACGGATACGATATTGTTGAACGCAACTACCGGTTTGATAAAGCTGAAGTTGACATTATTGCAAAACAAAAGGATACGCTTGCCATTGTAGAAGTAAAAACGAGGTCGACAATCGATTTTGGAAATCCACAAGATTTTGTAAAACCAAAACAAATACAACGCCTTGTAAAAGCTGTTGACGAATACGTGACAACAAATGATTTAGATGTAGAAGTGCGTTTTGATATTATTGCTATTGTAAAAGAAGGAAAGGGTTTTAGTATTGAGCATTTAGAAAATGCTTTTTATCATTTTTAACTTTTTGCCATCTTGAATTTGTTTCAGGATCTCATCATGAGAAACAAAAAGAATAATGTGATGCTGAAATAACACCGATAGCTATCGGGGCAGCATGACGAGAATAGTTTAATCGAAAAGCATTCACCGAGGCTTACCTCGTGTTTTTGTTTTTTTGGAATTTGGAATTTTCTCCTTTTGGGATTTGACAACTTGTATGCTTGCGTCGAGGTAGTTCGGTAAATTATTCTTCTAAAAAAAACACTTTTAAAGCTTCAAAATTTTCTGGTTTTTCAATAATTTCTTTGGCTTTATTTAAAATAAAATACGTTGGTGTTGAAGTTACACCATAACTATCGCCAATAGGGTTATCCCATTTTCCTTCACCGTAAACGTGAATAAACTCTGGGAAATCATAAGTGAGGTCTTTCCATTTATAAGGTTCTTCTTCTAAGCCAATAGCTATTACTTTTAATTTTTTAGTGTCTTGAGATTTTAAAAAAGTTTGTAAGTCTGGGATTTCGTCTAAACAATGCGAGCAGGTACTACTCCAAAATACAACGATATAACTTTCAGCAATATTTAACGCACTTAATTTTGTGATGATTTTTTTAGAATCTTTTTCTATTTCAAAAGAAAAATCTGGTGCTTTATTTCCTATAGATGTGTTTTTAAATAGTGTCAGCCCTTCAACTAATGTTTTGTCGTTTAGTTTTTTAGCAACATCTATTAAATAGCTATCTGAAATATAATTTGCTACATTTTCAAAGCCTAAATCTATCATTTGTTGCCACAAATCTACTAACAAAACCCTTTTAGTTTCGTTAGGTGCATTTTTCATAGCATCGCAAAAAATATCAATATTGTTTTTATAATTTACGACTTCATCCTCATCATTAGACGAGATTCCGTATACATAATTTAGCATACGTTCTTCAAAAAAGTTAGAACTTTGTAGCGTTTCATTATTAAAATCTACGTAATCAAAATAATGTGTTTTTAAATGATCTACATAAGTTTTTACATCCTCGAAAGTTTCAGGAATATAAGGTCTGTTAGCTTTAATAAAATGTAGTGCAATAGTTTCTTTTGCCAACGCTTCAAAACTTGATTGTGCTTCGCGTTGTGTTTTAAAAATAGATTTTAAAGCTATGGTGTCTTTAGTTTCTTCTCTGTAAAAATTACCAATACTATGCGTTATCATAGACATGCTATTGGTATAAGATGCTAGCAATTTGTTTTCTGATGAGGATTGAAAATTAACCCCTGTTTCCGAATTAAACGTAAGTACTATATCTTCTTTTCCGTTGTAAATAACATCAAAATTATAATCTTCTTGCGGAATGGCATAAACGATTCTGTACATGCCCTTTGTTGCTGTCGAATCTAATTTAAACTCAAGGATTCCATCTTTTATCTCGGCGTTTGTAATATACTCTGAGAGCGTAGGCGTTACCTTATATAAGAGCGCAACATTGTAGTCTTCGGCTGGAGAAAAAGTCCCTTTAATAGTGTGTTGCCCAAAAAAAATATTTGGCAGTAAAACTGCTAAGGCAACAATTCGTTTTAACATGAGTATTAATTTAATTTTAATAAAACAATAATCAAGCCATTATAGGTTTTAAAACTACTAAGGCTTGTTTTACAGATTTAATAGATTCAAAAGTAAGTAATAATCGTAAACCATGACGTGTTTGCTTTTCTTTCATCTTACAAATACTAGGGTTTGCTTGCACAAATTTAAGCACTTTTGTAAAATTTTCGCTTTGGTAAAATTTACTTTGTTGGTCGTTTATAAAATAACCGACAAGTTTATTTTGTTTCATTATTATTTTTTCGAAACCTATTTTAGTGGCCATCCACTTTATTTGGACACTATTTAATAAATCGGTCACTTGTATTGGTAATTCTCCAAAACGGTCTATCAATTCGGTTTCGAATTTTTGTAATTCTTCTTCGGTTTTTAAATTGTTAAGTTGCGTGTATAGGCTTAATCTTTCGGCAATATTATTTACGTAATCATCAGGAAATAGCAATTCAAAATCGGTATCAATGGTGACCTCTTTTACATAAATTTTATTGGCTTCATCCTCATTATATAAATCTTTAAATTCATTTTCTTTGAGTTCTTCAATGGCTTCATTTAATATTTTTTGATACGTGTCGAATCCTATTTCGTTGATAAATCCGCTTTGTTCGCCACCCAATAAATCGCCTGCACCTCGAATCTCTAAGTCTTTCATAGCAATATTGAAACCGCTACCTAATTCTGTAAACTGTTCTAAAGCGGTGATTCGTTTTCTAGCATCATCGGTCATTGCAGAATATTCTGGCGTTATAAAATAACAGAATGCTTTTTTATTGCTCCGCCCAACGCGACCACGCATTTGGTGCAAATCGCTTAAACCAAAATTATTAGCATTATTGATGAATATAGTATTGGCATTTGGTACGTCCAATCCACTTTCTACAATGGTGGTGCTTACTAAAACATCAAAACCACCATCCATAAAAGAAAGCATCAGTTGCTCTAATTTTTTGCCTTCCATTTGCCCATGACCAATACCAATTTTAGCATCAGGCACTAAACGCTGTAACATACCAGCAACTTCTTTTATGTTTTCTATACGGTTATGAATGAAGAATATTTGTCCGCCACGTTGAATCTCATAACTCACAGCATCGCGAATGGTTTCTTCGCTAAACCGAATAACATGACTTTCGATAGGATAACGATTTGGTGGAGGCGTTGTAATTACCGATAAATCGCGTGCCGCCATTAAACTAAACTGAAGCGTACGCGGAATTGGCGTTGCGGTTAGTGTTAAAACATCGACGTTGTCCTTTAAAGTTTTTAATTTTTCTTTTACTGCTACGCCAAACTTCTGCTCTTCATCAACAATTAGTAAACCTAAATCTTTAAATTTTACGTTTTTATTAACCAGTTGATGTGTGCCAATAATAATATCGACATTCCCTTTTTCTAAACCCTCTAAAGTTTCTCTTTTTTCTTTGGCAGTTCTAAATCGATTTATATAATCGACAGTAACAGGAAAATCCTTTAAACGCTCCTTAAAAGTTCTTGAGTGCTGATACGCCAAAATAGTTGTTGGTACTAAAACAGCGACTTGTTTTCCGTTATCAACTGCTTTAAAAGCAGCTCGAATGGCCACTTCAGTTTTACCAAAACCAACATCGCCACAAATTAAACGATCCATAGGGCGTTCGCTTTCCATATCGGCTTTAATATCTGCAGTTGCTGTACTTTGGTCAGGCGTGTCTTCGTAAATAAAAGAGGCTTCCAACTCGTGTTGCATATAACTATCAGGATTGTATTGATAGCCTTTTTGGGTTTTACGTTTTGCGTAAAGTTTTATTAGATTGAAAGCCACGTGTTTTACACGGGCCTTTGTTTTTTGTTTTAAAGTTTTCCACGCTTTACTACCAAGTTTATATATTTTTGGTGGTTTACCGTCTTTTCCATTAAACTTAGTGATTTTATGAAGCGAATGAATGCTCAAGTACAATACATCGCGCTCTCCATAAATCAATTTTATAGCTTCTTGTTTTTTGCCTTCAACATCTATTTTTTTAAGTCCCCCAAAGCACCCAATACCATGATCGATATGGGTTACGTAATCTCCAATATCTAAATTTGTAAGTTCTTTTAACGTGATGGCTTGCTTTTTTGCGT
>Ga0316189_10002730_pt1 | contig 17217 bp, 12 predicted proteins | sample LowCovwburrow_MG_FD_204930 | JGI IMG/M metagenome (GOLD analysis project Ga0316189, IMG submission 204930) | Coastal sediment microbial communities from Maine, United States - Lowes Cove worm burrow | ecosystem: Environmental > Aquatic > Marine > Coastal > Sediment | place: USA: Maine...
ATAATCAGGTTTAGACCTGGGCTAAGTGTTTTGCGATATCGCCCAAAGCGCTCAACAGTATATTGACTGCCCTGGGGGACGGTCTTCACACCTGTAGCGATTACTACGACTGCAAGTACAACTAGAGCAATGACAAATTCAGTCATGTTTATTTACCTCCATTCATTTGTATTTTATTGATACCGCTTTACTTTTATTTATTTGAGATGATTAGCACTATGTCTGCCCTTGAATTAACGGTGTCGCGTATGAATGGCTTGGACAGCAAAAAAGGTCTATGGTTTTACCCTGATCAGTTTAATAGTGCCATTTTTTTCGTCTTCATAGTGTATCGAATTTGCATCATCAAATTCGTATATGATTGCACTTTTGCTGGCAGACACACGGACCTTATTGTCCCGCATCTGGTAGACGACGGTCACTGCCTGGTCATTAATGCGCATAGTAGAGGGTGTGAATTCGATTATCTGGCTGGAAGCATGCGACGTAGGCGACAGTTGTTGCCATTGGCCAATTAATGGATTTACCGGTTCGTTACAACCAGCAAACAGCGTGCTGAACAGTAATAGAAAACTGATTAGGGATATTCTTGTCATCATGAAGCTGTATTTAACACACTCGTGTAAAGTAATGATATTCAATTATAAGTGATCATCAGCATAATAGTGCAAAATGATGCCTATGCAATTATCTAAAACTTCGGCAGGTCCAGCTGCTGTCATTCTTTTTTTCTTGGGAATGGCGGTGATTCAATTATTCTCTGGATATTTTGCCCCTTCATATGCTCAGCAAGATAGGGGTGCTGTGCGAATTGGCGTGCTTGCTTTTCGAGGTTATCAGCAGGCGATGAACCAGTGGCAGCCGATGGCTGAATACCTGAATAGAAATATGCCTGGCTTCCACTTTCAGATTGTGCCGCTCAATTTGCAGCAGGTGCGTAAGGCTACGGCAGCACAAGAGATAGATTTTGTCCTGACAAACCCCGGTAACTATGTCCTGCTCGAATCATCATATGGTGCATCGAGAATTGCAACCTTGAAACGCCACTGGAAAGGGCACGAATATTCGCATTTCGGCGCTGTAATCTTTAGCAGACGCGATAACAGTTCTATCCAGACGCTGAAAGATATTAAAAGACACTCACTGATGGTAGTGAACAATCATGCCTTTGGCGGTTTTCAAATGGCGTGGCGTGAGTTGAAAGAGGCTGGTATCGATCCTTTCAAAGATCTGGGCGAACTGAAATTTAATGGTTTTCCACAAGATAATATTGTGCATTCTGTAATGAAGGGCGATGTTGATGTCGGGACTGTTCGCACAGGTATACTCGAAAACATGGCTTTGAATGGCAAAGTAAATCTAGACGAGGTTCGTGTTCTGGGTAGCCGCAGTGTGGATGAGTTTCAGTTTCTGCTTAGTACACGTTTGTATCCTGAATGGCCGCTGGCGAAACTAAAACATACGCCGGATTCACTTGCCAGTAGAGTCGTGGTTGCACTGTTGTCTGCACCACAGGGGGCATTTTCAGCTTCAGCTATCGATACCGTGACCTGGACTATCCCGCTTGACTATAGCAATGTACACGAACTGATGCTTGAGTTAAGAATTGGCCCTTATCTGCCGGACCCCAGTGCTTCACTGATTAAGGCACTGCAGACTTACGCACACTGGATAATCATCATTCTTGCTGTGCTTTTCGGGCTATCGCTGCTGAGCATTTATGTTCTTCGTGTAAACAGGCGCCTGGTAGATACACAGCATATACTGCAGGATGAAATTAATGAGCGCATCGATGCCCAGAAAAAGCTGAATGAGCAACAGCATTTTCTCGAGCAACGTGTGGCTGAGCGAACCGCTAGCCTGGCAGAATCGAACGAGGTGTTGACTCATAGTGAGGAAACGCTGCGTGAACTAAACAGGATAGCCTCCATGTTTCCCGTGCCACTGGAGGAAAAAATTCGTGCCCTGATAGAACTCGGGAGAAAACACTTTGGTTTTGTTTCAGGTAGCCTGTACAGCAGAAATTCTGAAGGGATCAAGTTATTGCAGCAGACAGGAATGAATTCGCAGTCCAATGTCCTCGAATTGCCCGATGGCCTTGCCCTCGATGAGATCGACGATTTATTGCAGAACGATGATGTGATGATGACAGAAAGGTCCTTTACACCGGCAACAGATGTAGCGGCAAACGACAGCGGCAATCGGAAGTCCTGTGTGGCGGTCAAAGTAATGGTAGAAGGCAAGCCATACGGTTTTTTATGCCTGGCAGATGACCAGGGTGTAAGTCGAAATCTGGGTGAAGTGGACCGGGACATATTGCAGCTGATTGCTGACTGGCTGGGTATGGAGATTGCCCGCAAACAGGTCGGTGACAGTGAGCAGAAGCATCTTTCTGACCTGGCACATGTAACTCGACTAAGCACCATGGGAGAAATGGCATCAGGACTGGCACATGAACTTAATCAGCCGTTAACGGCTATTGCGAATTACAATCGTGGTTGCCTGCGTCGAATCGACCAGGGGAATATCGAGCGTTCAGAGCTAGAGGCGATCATGCTGCAGTCTGTAAACGAAGCAGAGCGGGCAGCGGAAATAATTCGTCGTATGCGTGCCTTTGTAAATAAGGAAGACCCGCATCACGAACTTGTTAACATCAATGATTTGATAAAACGGGTTAGCGGTTTTCTGGCAAGTGAAATGGAAAGGGAATCTATCGGCCTGAAGTTGTCGCTTGCTTATGACCCGAAGCTGTTAACGGTTGATGCTATCCAGATTGAGCAGGTGATGCTAAACCTTTTAAGGAATGCTATCGACGCAGTTAAGGCACCGTGGCAGGGTCCTCGAGAGATAGAAATCCGTTCATACAATGGTGAAGATGGCAGCGTTCACGTAGACGTTATGGATAGCGGCTATGGTCTGCCTGAGGGTGGACAGCAGCAGATCTTTGATCCTTTCTATACGACCAAGGATGAAGGTATGGGCATGGGACTGTCGATTAGTCGAACCATCATAGAAGCACATGGCGGGACTATGTATACTGGAGGGAAAGAGAAATATACTTTAGTTGGTATTGCCATACCAGAAACCACCGCTAATTGAGACGAATTAGATAAATTCCATGCAAGAATTAGAAGAAAATGATGCAATTGTCTTTATTGTAGATGACGATGCCAGCGTACGAAATTCATTGCGCTGGCTAATCGAATCCGTGCAGCTGCAGGTTCAGTGTTTTGCGACAGCTCAGGAATTTCTCAATGGCTATCGAAACCAGCAGACAGGCTGCGTAGTGCTGGACGTACGTATGCCGGGACTCAGCGGTCTTGATCTGCAGGAAGAATTGCGTCAGCAGGGTTTTGTTCTACCAGTAATTATTATTACCGGACATGCTGATGTGCCGATGGCCGTGCGTGCATTCAAGTCTGGGGTTTTTGATTTTATAGAAAAGCCGTTCAATGATCAGCACCTGATAGATAGGATACACCAGGCGATAGAGAAAAGCCGCAGCCAGAAAGTGAATATACAGCGCCGGCAGGATGCCCGCGAGAGATTGCAAAAACTCAGCAGCAGGGAAATCCAGGTGCTTGACTGCATCGTAGCAGGCTGCTCAAACAAGACCATGGCTCGTGAGCTCGATATTAGCGTCAAAACGATAGAAACCCACCGGGCAAATCTAATGTCCAAAATGCAGGCAAGTTCTGTTTCAGAGCTGGTGAGAATAGCATTACTGGCAGAAAGGGATAGTTAAGTTTTAAAATCATTTTCACATAACCTATCTGTCCTTACGTATCACGTCCCCTTACCCTGTCAAAACTGCTACGCTCAGGGTAATCCCTGAATAGCCTCCCGAAACTACCCAATAGCAATCGTCGCAGCAGTCGTTTTTAATACATATAAATTACTAAGTGATTACTGGGTAGCAAATTGCCTGGGTAACACTGAAATGAATTTAATGAGTAGGCATATGACGCTTACTTAAAGCTGTGGAACATTTTTTCTTGGGAGTTTGTGGCGCACTTTGGTGCGCCATTTTTTTGTCCGCGGATGAAAGCTGCAGAAATATACAGTTGTCTTTAAAAGCTGCAACAGTACCGGCAGCCCACCTGATGTAGAATACCGGCAGAGCATTTAAACAGATCCAGACCACAGGAATCCATAACTGTGCAACGCCGCCGAACTGAAGCTTTACCTGAAAACATACACTACCGGCAGACTTTCAAACTGCTGATCCCTTATATCACGCGTTACAAGTGGCGCGCATTGCTCGCATTACTGCTAATGGCCGGAGCGAAGCTTGCCAATGTCGGGGTGCCACTGGTACTGAAAGACGTTGTGGACAGCCTGGATCCTACCCAGGCTGTCCTTGTTGTTCCCGCATTTCTATTGCTGGCTTATGGTCTCTTACGGTTTTTGACCACCCTGTTTGGTGAACTGCGCGATGTGGTGTTTGCTCGAGTTATTCAGAACACTATGCGTAGTACGGCGCTTGAAGTATTTCGCCATTTGCACAAGCTTTCCCTGCGTTTCCACCTTGATCGTCAGACTGGCGGACTGTCACGGGACATAGAGCGTGGTGTAGCGGGTATACGTTTTCTGATGAATTTCATGCTGTTTAATATTCTGCCTACTTTATTTGAGATTGCGCTGGTTATTAGCATTTTATTGAAAAGGTTCGATGCCAGATTTGGCCTGGTGGTCATTGCCACACTGTCAGCCTATATTGTCCTGACATTATTGATTACAGAATGGCGCATGGCCTTCCGTCGAAAGATGAACCTGATGGATTCGAAAGCGAATACTTCTGCCATCGACAGCCTGATCAATTTCGAGACGGTCAAGTACTTTAATAACGAAGAATTTGAGCTGCAGCGTTATGACAAGTCCATGCGGCAATGGGAGAAGGCAGCGGTACGCAGTACAACTTCACTGGGCTTGCTGAATTCGATGCAGGGGCTGGTGATTGCTATTGGTGTAACCGTCATGATGATGCTGGCCGCCGATGAGGTTGTCAAAGGTTCAATGACCGTCGGTGATCTTGTTATGGTGAATGCATTTCTGCTGCAACTATTCATTCCGCTGAACTTCCTGGGCTTTGTTTACCGCGAAATCCGCCATTCCCTGGCTGACATGGAACGCATGTTCAGTTTATTGAAAACACCTGCTGAAGTAGAAGATTTGGCCGGAGCCAGTGAGCTGAAGTTAGTCCAGGCCAGTGTCTCATTTGAAAATGTCGGATTTTCCTATGATGAACGCCGGCAGGTGCTTAATCATATTTCATTCAAAATTCCTGCGGGCAAAACAGTGGCTGTGGTTGGGCACAGTGGCGCAGGAAAATCGACGCTGTCTCGATTGCTCTACAGGTTTTATGATGCCACTGAAGGTGCAATACTGATTGATGGACAAAATATTCGTGATGTATCACAACAAAGTGTAAGGCGCGCAATTGGTATTGTTCCCCAGGATACCGTACTGTTTAACGACACTATTTATTACAACATTGCATATGGACGACCGGGCGCAGAGAAAGAAGACGTCATCAGGGCGGCGAAGCACGCACACATTCATGAATTTATCGAATCGCTACCAGATGGCTACGATACCATGGTGGGTGAGCGTGGATTAAAATTATCTGGTGGTGAAAAGCAGCGTGTGGCGATTGCCAGAACTATCCTCAAGGCCCCTGCGATACTTGTTTTTGACGAAGCAACCTCGGCCCTGGATAGCGCCACTGAAAAAAATATCCAGGCTGAGCTGGAAGCGATATCTGCCAACACCACTACGCTCATTATTGCCCACAGACTATCTACTGTTCAACATGCAGACCAGATACTGGTAATGGATAATGGGCAGATTACCGAGCGTGGGACCCATAGTGAACTGCTGGCAATGAGCGGCATCTATAGCAGCATGTGGGCACTGCAGAAGGAAGGGGAAAAAACGTAGTTTTCGGTGTTGAGTTTTCAGGTGTCTGTTGTGAAACTTAAACTCTGTTTGCCATAGCAAGTAATTTTTAAGCTCACATCCTAACAATATTCCACATATAGAAATTATAGTGACTCGGTATATGGGCGTTTATGACAGAAAACCTAAAACTGAACCCTGGTAACCAGGGTGTTATTCAAGCGATGCAGCTGGTTATATGCCCTAAGGGATGCGGAGACGGTGAGGCTGTGACTGGCGGATCTGTTTATTGATTTGAGGTAAATACTGGATGTCACTGGCTGGCCCGCGATAGCGGGTTACGCAGCCACTGCCCGACAAGTTTCTATCACCACTGACACTACCTGCACCACAGGTTTGCGTGAGAGAGCCATTGCCTCGGTATCGCCTGTTATATTGGTTGTTGCCATAGCCATAACTTGGGTAGACACCACCGGGGTAATAGGTGCCGCCGGACTGGTATACGCCACCGGGAGCGTAGACGTTGCCATAGTTAATACTGCCACCATTGCGGTGTTCCTGGCAGGATTTGCACTCTCTTGCCATGGCAGCTGTATTCAGTATAAGAAAGGCCATACAAACAAAAATCCATCTGCTATTCATAGAGAGTCCGCTCACTAGTGTTGCAAAAGTTTGATTCATCCGCATATTGTGAAGTATAGACGATGGTTATAGATTAGTGACAGCCATTAACGATGCTGTGTTTGCACCAGGCAGAGTTTAAAGAATCCAAAAAGACATTAGCAGATGTTTTTCTTTTTTAGAAACTCATATATCACAATAGCTTATAATCCTATTGGTTTGCTTAACTGATCCCAGTCTATCTTAACAAGCACTAATAATAGTGCCCTAAATTCTGGCAATTTTGCATCAAAAATGCTTCAATGCCCAATTGATACCCCGGTAATTTCTCCCGGATTTCCTTCCAAGGAGCTTTGTATGATTTCTCAGAACACTTTTATAACGCTAGTGCTGACAGGTATAGTCGCGGCAGCAGCTGGTATTAGCCAGGCCATTGCACAGTATCCGCCAATGCAAATGGATGGGCCTGCTTCGGCAGCAAATCAGAGGCAATATCCACCCCAGTCGCAGGCACAATACCGACCGCAGCCACAACAGCAGTACCGGCCACAGTATCAGCCTCAAGCTGGCGCTTATGGCGGCCCTGCACCGTACGGCAGACCGGCTCCCTATGGTAGACCAGGTGCTTATCCAGGAGGGGCTCCCTATGGACCGCGCGGCCCATATCCTGGCGCTTATGGCGGCAGATCGGGTCCCTGGAATAACGGCGGCTGGAATCGTGGTCCGTGGGGTGGTGGTAACAATGGTTTTGGGAACTGGTTTGGTGGAAACAGGGGGCCTTATGGTAATAACGGGCCTTTCGGCGATATGTTCGGCGGCGGTAGAAATGGCATCTGGGGTATGCATCCTGATGAATGGTTTACCAGCAACCCGGAAGACGGTTTTGCCTATATGTGGGATGACATGATCAATGCTCCGAGCGAAATGGGCGAAATGCCCGGTGGCTGGAATGCGCCGTCCATCAGCGTACCGAACCCGGTTGATATTGGCAGCGAATTCAGAGATGAGGCGCCCAATCTGATGCGTGAAGTTCCTGACATGATCAATGTGAACTAGATCATCTGTTTATATATTTTATATAAAATCAGCGAAGACATTACGTAATCAACAGCTTAATAAAGCCCGTCACGACTTACTCGTGGCGGGCTTTTTTTATCTACACTATTATTTGAATGTAAAGCGTTTGAATGTAAAGCGTTTGAATGTAAAGCGGATTAATATTATTAATCACATTCGAATGGTACCAGAAGATTATGCCTGGACTGTAAACAAACGAAACCTTGGATAAAAAATAGCATTATTAAGCATGGTCTATCTCATGTATGGATTGATAGTGCTGTATGTTTCCCTGAATCGCTATTAGAGTCTAACCCAGATATATTTAATAAACTCGAACTAAAGTGTAGAGAGCTTGTCATATATCCTACGCTAGAGGCTCTAAAGTATTAATTAATAATAATTAGTAAATAGCTCTCATAGAAGAATAATTTATTTTAGTTATGATAGTTTCAAATATGTCGGGTAAGTGTGTTATCTAATAAATCACCAAAGGAGCAATACAAAATGTATAAATATTTTCTCGGTTTACTCATGCTGGTTTTAGCTATTCCCGCACTGGCGGACAACGGCCTGGTAATGATTAAGAGCGCTAATGATGTTACGACTACGTCAGACAAGCTGGTCAAGGCATTGAAGGATAAAGGCATGAATGTTTTCGCTGTAATTGATCATGCCAAGGGAGCAGCCAGTGTAGGTGCTGAGTTGCCACCTACCACACTGGTGATCTTTGGTAATCCAAAAGTCGGCACGCCGTTGATGAAATGTTCACGTACTGCAGCCATTGATCTGCCACAGAAAATGCTGATCTGGACTGATGACTCAGGCCAAACCTGGCTGGCCTATAACGACCCTGTGTATATGGCAAAGCGCCATGATGTTAAAGGCTGTGATGAGGCGATTAAAAAGGTTACAGGTGCCCTGGGCAAATTTTCCGGGGTAGCAACAGCGCCATAAAACCAGGTAAAAGTGGGAAGGGTTAAAGAAAAGCAACAACAAACATACTATTGCTTTCCTCTTTCCTCTTTCCTCTTTCCTCTACACCTGTTGAAACTCGCTAAATAATTTCTTCAGCCGTTTCTCCGATGCGGGACTTGCAGTGCCAAGCTCCTGGGCATATAGGGAGATACGAAACTCTTCCAGCATCCAGTGACATGACTCCAGCTTCTCCTGTTGCTGAGCAGACAGCTCATGCCATTGTTCCGCCGACGCCAGGTACTTTCTCATGAAAGGCAATAGCACCCTGCTTCCCTGGCTGTCTTTGCCGGGGTTGTTGTCATATTTTTGCAGCCTCACAAGGATGCCTTTTAGGTAGCGCGGGTAGTGCCTCAGGCGGGGCAGGCCTGTGTTTTGCAGGTATCCCGGGTAAACCAGGTTTTGCAGCTGTTGATGGATATCTTCTGTCATTTCAGTGGGCAGAGAACTGGACTGTTTTTCCAGTGCCAACTCACACTGATGATAGATTTCCAGCGACTTGAGGTTAATCTGGCAAATGCGGCTGGCTGTTTCTGTCAGTGTTTTACTTCCAGTTTCTAGCACCTGTTCAAAGTCACGCTTCTTCCGTGGTAGTGGATCCATATTCAGAAAGCACTGGTCAAGACAGGCAGCGATCAGATCGTCATGCAGTTCCTGGCAACTGCCAACCTTCAGGTAGTACAGGCATTGCTGCTGCAGGTCGGGTAATTGCTTGCGTAAATATCGTGACTGATCAGGCAGGCTTTTCAAAATTAGTGCCTGCAGTCCGGAATGATGTAATTGTTCAGCAGCCGCAGCATCATCTAAAACATCAATGGAGAGCATGCCATGTTCATCGACGCATAGAGCAGGATAGCCGGAGATCTCCATATTCCCCAGGGTCTGTTTTATCTGTAGCGGCAGATCAGCAAAATCCCAGCTGCTGATATTGTTTCGTTGTATTTCCCAGCCTGGAGCCTCTTCGAAGACTTTATTGGCCGTACTTCCATACTCCTGTTTAAGGCTATCGAGGTCACGGCTGACTGCTAGAGTTGCCCCATCCGCGTCGAGTAAGCGAAAGCCCATTTTCAGGTGATCGGGAAGTAGTTCCGGTTGCCAGTCAGTACGTCGAATATTCAGGCCTTTAAGTTCACTAAGGCTGCGGCTGAGTGTCACTATCAAAGGTGTGCGCCACATCATCTCCGGTTTTACCCACTCCAGGCACTGGCTTACTGTGTCCGGGATTGGGACAAGCTGACGACGCAGTGCTTTCGGCAACGCCTTAAACAGGTTGGTGAGCTTTTCTCGGATTAAACCTGGCACTAGCCAGTCAAAGTCTGCCTGTTGAAGATTGTTTAGCTGATGAATCGATATATGCGCGGTCACGCCATCTAGAGCATGGCCAGGTTCAAAGCGATAAGTGAGCTTGAAAGCCGTAGTTCCGATATCCAGGTGATCGGGAAAAAGCTTGGCGGAAGGTGTTGTATCACGCTGCAGCAGATCCCCTTTTTGCATACGCAAAACATCTGGATTATTTTTTTGCTCATTCTTGAGCCAGCGTTCGAAACTGCGGGACTGGTAAATGCCACCCGGAATCTGGCTATCATAAAACTGGTAAATTTTTTCGTCATCGACTAAAACATCTCGCCGTCGACGTTTGTGCTCCATGTGTTCGAGCTCATCAATCAGTTTTCGATTACTAATCAGCGTCTGAATATTTTTGTGGTAATGCCCTTCAACCAGTGCTTCGCGGATAAATATTTCCCGCGCTATTTCAGGATTGATGGGGCCAAAATGAACCGCACGTTTTGCGACGATGACAAGACCGAAGACAGTAACCTGTTGATTGGCCATGACACGCCCCTGTGACTGTACCCAGTGGGGTTCAGAATAATGTTTCTGGCATAAATCTCCGGCTGCCTGTTCTATCCATTCAGGTGCGATCTGCGCATTAGTACTGGCAAACAGGTGCTGGGTTTCAATCAGGCTTGCTGACATTATCCAGCGGGGTGATTTTTTAGCCAGTACTGAATCTGATGACAGTCGAAACTGACGCTGCCTGGGTCCCCGGTAGCCACGTCCTTCATCATGCTGACCAATATGGCTCAGCAGACCGGTTAGCAGCGCACGATGTATCGCCTCATGATTGGCATTGGCCTGTTCGAGCTTATTGTAGGTCAACTGGCGAGTCAGCTGTTTATGGATATCAATCCATTCTCGCATACGCATCCAGGACAGAAAATGCTCTCGGCACCAGCGACGCAGTTTGTTCTGGCTTAATTGTTCAGATTGCCGGTGGTATGCAAGCCAGATGTTTAGCAGCGTTATAAAATCAGAGTCATCTGCATTAAATTCACGGTGTTTTTGCACTGCTTGTTCGCGTTTGTCATGGGGTCGCTCACGGGGGTCACTTACACTCAGTGCGGAACAGATAATCAGGCATTCATTGACGCAATTGAATTCACGACTGGCAATAAGTATACGGCCAAGCCTTGGATCTACTGGCAGGCGTGCCAGCTCTTTACCCAGAGGGGTTATTCTCTGTTGATGATCAAGTGCATCAAGTTCCTGCAGCAGGCGATAACCATCACGTATCACGCGCGGGTCAGGGGCATTAATAAATGGAAATTCTTCCAGCTTGCCCAGCCTTAAATTACTCAGAGAAAGTATCACGCTGGCGAGGTTGGTGCGGAGGATTTCCGGGTCTGTAAAAAGAGGGCGAGAATTAAAATCATCATCACTATAAAGGCGGATGCAGATACCTGGTGCATTGCGACCGCATCTGCCCTGGCGCTGGTTGGCACTGGCCTGAGAGATGGGCTCTATCGGCAGGCGCTGTACTTTGCTGCGATAACTATAGCGAGATATGCGTGCTAGACCGGTATCAATGACATGACGGATCCCGGGAACGGTCAGTGAGGTTTCTGCAACATTGGTGGCAATAATGATGCGCTGTTTTCCACTGCTATGGAATATCCGATCCTGTTCGACGGATGATAACCTGGAATATAGTGGCAGGATATCAATCTCAGGCAGCAGATGTTTACGCAAAGCATCTGTTGATTCGCGTATTTCTCTTTCACCGCTGACAAACACCAGAATGTCTCCCCGGTTTTCTTTCATTAGTTCATCTGCTGCGTGCACGATACCCTGCAACATATCCCGGTCCTGCTGATCAGGGTCTTCTGACAGCAGTGAGCGGTAGCGTGTTTCAACCGGGTAACTTCGTCCCGATACCTCAATCACCGGTGCACCATTAAAAAAGTCCGAGAAACCCTGAGGGTCGATAGTCGCAGAGGTGATAATAAGTTTTAAATCCGGTCGCTTTGGTAACAGTCTTTTCAGGTAACCAAGCAGGAAATCAATGTTAAGGCTGCGCTCATGAGCTTCGTCAATGATCAGTGTGTCGTAATCTCGCAGCAAATGATCATGCTGGCTCTCGGCCAGCAGAATGCCATCAGTCATTAATTTTATATAAGTATCAGGCTTACTGCGGTCATTAAAGCGTATCTTGTAACCGACGGATTGACCGAGTTCGCTATTCAATTCCTCTGCGATACGCGCAGCGACACTGCGTGCTGCAAGTCTGCGTGGCTGTGTATGGGCTATCTTGCCGGTGATTCCTCGACCCATCTGCAGGCATATTTTAGGTATCTGTGTGGTTTTTCCTGAGCCGGTTTCTCCACAGACGATAACTACCTGGTTTTTATCGATCAGACGGCGTATCTCATCACGATGCTGATTTATGGGTAATGCATCATCGAAATTTGGTACCGGGCAGCGTGATTTTCGCAGCTCGCGTTGTTTCAAAATATCATTGGATACCGCAGCCACAGACTTTAGAAGCTTATTTTGTTTAAGGCCTTTCTGTGACATGGTTACAGTAAATTGATCAACCTGCTGCTGGAGCAGTATATGTGGTGATTGAGAATAATGCAGTATTATAGCAAGCATGTCCCAGATCTATCTTTTCAATAAGCCATATGGAGTGCTGACACAGTTCACCGACAGCAATGACAGGCCTGTGCTGGCTGATTACATCGATGTACCCGCCATCTACCCGGCAGGAAGACTCGACAAGGACAGTGAGGGCCTGTTGCTGTTAACTGATGATGGAAAATTACAGCAGGCCATATCTGATCCAGCTTTCAAGCTGGCAAAAACCTACCAGGTACAGGTAGAGGGTATCCCCGACGATGAGGCGCTGGAAAAACTGCGAGCCGGGGTTGAGCTTAAGGATGGGATGACCAGGCCCGCCAGGGTCGCCAGGTTAGAAGGTGAGCCTGCGGGACTCTGGCAGCGAAATCCGCCTGTACGCTATCGTGCCAGTATCCCGGACTGCTGGATCGAAATCACTATCAAAGAAGGAAAGAATCGCCAGATAAGACGCATGACTGCAGCCGTAGGCTACCCAACCCTGCGCCTGATTCGTAAGGCGATTGGCGATTTCCGGCTTGATTATTTGATGCCCGGCGAGTTGAAGCAAGTACCCGCAGAGGTAGTTGAAAAATTTATATCGACTATGCCAAATCACAATAGAAAAAGAGGCAGGAGGAGATAGAATTAGTTTCAAGTCTGAATTGTCAAGTTTCAAGAATAGTATTCAATCAATTGGATCTTGAACTTCAGACTTTTTATCTAATGCTGTTGATTGTGCGGATTATTCCACTCTGTTATCAGACCATCAAAACGGCGGATGCAGATCAATAAGTCTGCAGCATTAATTCCAGCTTGCTCGAAGTAGTATTCCGCGATGCTATGGATGTCGCTGTTTTCAGGGATTCCATCACGGGTTTTTATCATCTGGTGACAGCGCGGCAGGAATACCCATTGCAGCCATTGCGGTAGCCGTAAAGTGTCATAACAGAACGGCATCTGGCTTTGCAGGTCATGTAGCGGCGGCTGCTCATCTTCCCACAAATTCAGTAAGCGTAATTCCTTTTCAATTTCAACAAGAGCATCTTCGAGCTGTTTCATGGTTTTAGTTTCAAGTTTCAAGTTTCAAGTGTCAAGACTGAAAGTAAAACAAGTATGAACCTTCCAGCATCGGAGATTATTATATAAAAATACTCTATTCCTGATTTACTTTTGCTGAAACTTGAAACTTGAAACTTGAAACTTGAAACTTGAAACTTGACCCTGAGTGTCTGTATTGCTAGTCTTAACTGCGTTCAGCAGGATTAGCTGGACGTTTTCAATTAATCATATGGAGATGAATCATGAAAACACCCACCTTAGTATCAAACTCGTCAACAATTCGTAAACCTGTTTCTTTTCTGCTTATCGCTGGATTGCTTTGTTTTAGTCAGTTGTCGTCCGCAGCCGGTGACTGTAAGGGGATGCAGCAGGATGCCTGTAGTAGCGATATCAGTTGTAGCTGGATAAACAGTTACACCACCAAAAAGGGTAATACGATCAAGGCCTATTGCAGGAATAAGTCAAAATCCAGCAAAAGCACTGATGTTCCTGATAACAGTAAGGCTGAAAAAAATGATAAACAAGGCTGACTGTATTAAATTTAAAACTTAAGCATTTCTGATTTCTTAGTGTCGTCATTCCGAGTCAATGCAAGGACTCACCAGGCTTGACGACATTCAGTCAGTTGCGCTTATTCTTCTGGGCTGAGGCTCAGGGCAAGCATTTCTTCGGCAGCATCAGCAGTGACGGCCGGACTAAAGTAAAAGCCCTGGGCTTCGTTACAGAGCATGCTGTTGAGAATATCCATCTGCTCCTCTGTCTCAACTCCTTCGGCAACAACGGGTATTGTAATGCTATGTGCCAGGGTAATAATGGAGCGCACAATTGCCTTGTCCATCATGTCGTGTGCCAGATCTTTAATAAATGTGCGGTCTATTTTGAGTCGATCAACAGGAATTATTTTTAGATATTCCATTGAAGCATAGCCTGTTCCAAAATCATCAATGGCGAACTTTACACCCATCGCTTCGACTTTGCGCAGAGCAGAAATAGTGTGCTCTTCATGTTGCATAAATGAACTTTCTGTAATTTCAAGTTCCAGCCTTTCTGGATTAATTCCTGTTTCAGCGAGTACAGCCTTGATATCAGCAGCGATGTCACCAAACATGATTTGGTGGGTGGAAAGGTTCACTGCAATTCTGACTGCATGCTTGGATGATTTGTTCAATCGGGCAATATTGTTACATGCTTCAGACAATACCCAGCGCCCAATGGGTATTATCAGTCCGGTCTCTATCGCAACATCAAGGAACTTGTCTGGCGTCAGCAAGCCTAGTGTAGGGTGCTGCCAGCGTAAAAGTGCTTCGAATCCGGTGATACATTTTGTACCTAGCGCTATTTGCGGCTGGTAATGCAGGACAAATTCATTTTTATCCAGCGCATATCGGAGGCTTGATTCCAGCTTTATATTATCCGTCGCTTTTTCATTTAACGCGTTATAATAAAACTGGTAATTGTTACGGCCTGAAGCCTTGGCATAATACATTGCTGCATCGGCATTTCTTATTAGTTCGATGGCATCATGGCCATGTTCTGGATAGATGCAAATACCAATGCTTGTGGTGATGAAAGTCTCTGCTCCATTTAGAAATACGGGACGTTCTATTTCTTTAGTAATTCGTTCAGCAAGAGAAGCCGCTTCACTCCTGTTCTTAATTCCATCCATCAGTATGGTGAATTCATCACCACCAAAACGAGAGACAATATATTGGTTTCCAACCAGCGATTTCAGACGTAAAGCGACGGTTGTCAGCAATTCATCGCCGACAGGGTGGCCCATTGAGTCATTGATGATTTTGAAGCGGTCAAGATCAAGAAAGAGTATAGCCAGGAGTGTTTTATTATTTCTTGCCTCTTCCAGGGATTTATCCAGTGCTTTATGAAACAAAAGCCTGTTGGGAAGATTTGTTAACAGGTCATGATGCGCGAGGTGATGTAGTTGCTGGGTCGATTGTTGCAGTATGCTGATATCTGTGAATATAGTCAGGTATTGGGATATACCTCCAGTCTCAGCTGTGGTTGCGGTAACTGTGACCCATGCCTGGAACGGCTTGCTGGATTTTTTGTTAAGATTTAATTCTCCTTCCCAGCTTTGATCGGGCTTGAGTTCTGAAATGACGCCATGAAGGGATTCAGCGCCGACATCAATATTGAGTAGTTCTTCAATAGCATGGCCAATCGCCTCTCTTTCTGAATAACCGGTAATTTTTAAAAATGCACGGTTGACCGCCTGAACTATCCCATCGGGATTGCTGATAACTACAGCATTATTAGTGTTGTTGAAAACCAGCGAAGATAGTCGCAGTTTTTCTTCAGTAGTCTTTTCATTGGTTATGTCACGGAACAGCACAGCAGCACCCAGCGATTTGTCTCGACGGTCAACTGGAGCAAGTACGACGGATGCAGGAAATTGTGATCTATCGTAGCGTTTAATGAAAACACTGGAGCAATTAATCTGATCTCTTCCATCAAACAATTGCTGTATTTCAAATATACCTGTGACGGGCTGAACAGCAGCATTTTCATCTGGAAGCAGAATATCAAACAAGCCCATGCCGACAAGTTCACCTGTCTGATCATTGAGCATCGATTTGGCGGTATTGTTTAACAGGGTAATCCTGCCATGATTGTCGATCATCATCAGGCCTATGCCCATGGAATTAATGATGGCGCCTAATTTGTCTCTTTCCGCTGCTAGTTTAGTTGCCGTGGATTTCTTTAATGAGTCGTAGAGTGCGCTCATTTCATCTGATGATCTTTGCAGTGAGTGCTCGAGGGCGAGTCGTTCCTTGTCAGATTGTTTGTAGCTGTTACTGATATGGTTGAGCAATGCGTACCAGATATCTTCGGTGAGTGAATCCACAGAGGTAATATCCAGCTCTTTTAGCTGGTGTGCCAGATTTTTGTGCATTCCTGTAGTCATAAGCTTATTTAAGTTTAGCTTATCTAAGTTTTAAATGTTTTTTTTAGCCAGGCAGCCAGAATTGATTCGCTAAATATTGTGATGATTATCATCAGTAAAACACATGGGTTCAATGCAGGGTTTGAGCGCCAGAGTCTTTTCAGGTTAGACCTAATTTTACTTAAGTGTCTATGCTTATCTCTATCATCAGAGCATACATCTACCCTTCATATCTTAGCTATATATTGGCAATAATATCCAATTGTAACTACTTTGAGAGTTTATAGTCGCCGTCGAACCAGCAGTAGTGAATGTGTATTATTTCTGCTAGATTTGCTAGAAATACCTGAGGATAATCAGATAAGAGATAAAATAATGGCATAGTTCTGTCACGCACTGGAGGCGTTGCTTATGAACAGGTACATAACCAGAATTTTGAATCTGACACTTATTATAATCTCTGCCTGTGGCCCCATGCATGCCCAGGAGACAGCGGATCAACTGTCTCCTGGTATGGTGAACCCGGGATATGTAGAGAAGCCTGCCTGGTTCAAGGATTCTTTTCTCGATATCAGGGATGATGTCAATGATGCATCTGAGTCCGGTAAGAGAGTGTTGCTGTATTTTTACCAGGACGGCTGCCCGTATTGTGAGCGACTGCTGAAAGAAAATATGTCACAGCAGAATATCGTGGATGCACTTCGTAGTCACTTCGATGTTATTGCGATCAACATGTGGGGCGACCGTGAAGTTGTCGGCCTGGATGGAAATGAAACGACGGAAAAGAATTTTTCTGTAGCCAATAAGAT
>Ga0316189_10002731_pt1 | contig 17213 bp, 17 predicted proteins | sample LowCovwburrow_MG_FD_204930 | JGI IMG/M metagenome (GOLD analysis project Ga0316189, IMG submission 204930) | Coastal sediment microbial communities from Maine, United States - Lowes Cove worm burrow | ecosystem: Environmental > Aquatic > Marine > Coastal > Sediment | place: USA: Maine...
CGACAAATCCTGACCAAACAACCTTTACTCGCGCTGTTGCCGCTGGAGTTCTATAGAAAATGACGAACCCTGAAGTCGCCATCCTCATGCTGTCCCTGTTCATCGTTCTGGTGCTGCTGGGCTTTCCAATTGCGTTTACCCTGTTGGCCATGGGCGTCGGTTTTGGCTATTTTGCCTACTACAATGCCGATTCAATCACCACGTTTGGCGATTTTTTCCAGAACCAGATATTCTATCTCCTGAACCAGAACACCTATTCGGTAATGGAAAACGACACCCTCGTTGCCATCCCCCTGTTCCTGTTCATGGGCTATGTGGTTGAACGCGCCAACATCATTAACAAGCTGTTCTACTCGCTGCAAATGGCAGCCCGGAACCTGCCCGGTTCCATGGCCATCGCTGCGCTTATCACCTGTGCCGTATTTTCAACCGCGACCGGGATTGTGGGCGCGGTTGTCACCCTGATGGGCCTGCTGGCGTTTCCGGCCATGGCAAACGCCAACTACAACAAGGAGTTTGCGGCAGGTGTCATCTGCGCCGGTGGCACGCTGGGTATCCTGATTCCGCCGTCAATCATGTTGATTGTGTATGCGGCCATCGCTGAACTGTCACCGCTTCGCCTCTACGCCGCTGCCGTATTTCCGGGCCTGATGCTGGCAGGATTCTATATCGTGTACGTCATCATCCGGGTGCTCATCAACCCGGGCATCGCTCCAAAACCAAACCAGGAAGACATTCCGCCGGCCAGGGAAATCTACTGGAACCTGCTGATCTCCTTTGTCCCGCTGACCGTGCTGATAACGCTGGTACTGGGCTCCATTCTCGGCGGCCTCGCAACACCGGCTGAAGCCGCTGCCATGGGCTCTCTCGGTGGCCTGGTACTCGCCTTGATCTACGGCGCGTTGAACTGGCAAATGCTCAAGCAGTCGGTCTACCTTACCGCCAAGGCGACCGCCATGGTGTGCTGGCTGTTCGTGGGTTCATGGACATTTGCATCGGTGTTTTCATACCTGGGTGGTCATGACCTGATTGCGCAATGGGTCGCCTCGTTCGATCTTGCCCCGTGGCAGTTCCTGGTGATGGCGCAAGCCATCATCTTCGTGCTGGGCTGGCCGCTGGAATGGTCCGAAATCGTTATCATTTTCGTACCGATCTTCCTGCCACTGCTCGACCAGTTCGGTGTCAATCCATACTTCTTCGCCATGCTGGTGGCCCTGAATCTGCAGACCTCGTTCCTCACGCCGCCCATGGCCATGTCGGCCTATTACCTGAAAGGGGTGCTGCGAGGCCAGATCGAGCTGATGCAGATTTTCCGTGGCATCATGCCGTATCTGGGCATCGTGATTTTCACCATGGTTCTGATGTATCAGTTCCCCGCCATCGCCTTGTGGTTCCCTGACTATCTGTTTGGCGAATACCAGAAATAACCACACCGGACCTGAAGGGCATCAAGCCAGACATGTTGTGTCAACTAACAGCCAGTGAAGCCCGGCGACAGATTGCCGAAGGCCTGATTACGTCAGAGCAACTGGTCCAGGCTTGCCTGGACCGGATTGCCGAGACTGACGCCGACATCGGCGCGTGGGTGCATCTTGATGCAGAAGCAGCCCTGGCCCAGGCTCGTGAACTCGATGATCTGCGCCGCAAGGGACGGGCCCTCGGTGCACTGCACGGCGTACCTGTCGGGCTGAAGGACATATTCGACGTCAAGGGCGTTCCGACCGAATGCGGCACCCCGGCCAGAAAAGGCACAATTGCCGAAACCGATTGTTGTGTGACCGCCAAGCTGCGCGAAGCCGGTGCGGTCATCATGGGCAAGACGGTGACCACGGAATTTGCATTCCTCAACCCTGCCGGCACAGCCAACCCGCATAACCATGCCCACACGCCCGGCGGGTCGTCCAGCGGGTCAGCCGCTGCCGTTGCAGCCGGTCACGTGCCGCTGGCCATCGGCAGCCAGACCAACGGGTCCACGATCCGGCCGGCGTCGTTCTGCGGCATATTCGGCTACAAACCCACCCGTGGCATGATCTCGCGCACAGGTGTGCTGCAGACGTCCGTTACCCTCGATCAGGTCGGTGTGTTCGGTCGCTCCCTGCAAGACGTCTGCGGACTGGCAGACGCCCTGTCCGGCTATGATCCGCGTGATCCGGCAAGCATTCCGCGCCCCATGGCGAGCGCGTCAGCCGGTCTCATCCGGCAACCGCCGGTCGAACCCAGTATCGCCTGGCTCGACCTGCCGTACCATGACCGGCTGTCCGATGACGCGCGAGCTGGTTTTGACGACATTCTGGCCGAACTGGGCGACCGGGTCGAACGCATTGATGCCGCGAACACGGTCGCCGCTTTGGTGGACCATCAGAAAATTGTCCACGAGTATGAATTCGCCAGGCATCTGGCTGGTGACCTGAACACCCATTGGGACGACATCAGCGACGTATTGAAAGCGGCTGTGGAACGCGGCCGGTCATACTCCGATGCACAATACGCCGAAGCACTGTCCATGGTGGCGGGCGCGGAAAACTTTTTCGAGGAGTTTTTCCATGACTATGATGCGATCCTCGCACCGTCTGCTGCCGGCGAAGCACCCTTGAAGACAGACGGCACAGGCGACCCGGTATTCTGTACCGTGTGGACCACGGCAGGCCTGCCGAGTGTAAACCTGCCGCTGCTGTCGGGATCAGCAGGTTTGCCTATAGGCGTACAACTGATAGGCGCCAGCGAACACGATGATCGCCTGATGACCACGGCGCAATGGCTGGTCAATGCACTGGCAGGCAATGAATAATCTGCATCGCGACCGATGCAACAAGGAGTACGAAACGATGGACATGAACACGATCAAGAAAATCACCGGGCTCATTGGCTTGAGCCTCATGTTCACTTTCATCATCGGCCTGGCCCACAGTATCTCGACCGGGTTTGCCGGTTTTTGGGGTGGCCTGCCGTTCTGGGTGATTGCAATCTCGGTGCTGTCGATGGTTGTCTACGACTATTGGGACGAATGCCTGCGCAAGCACTGACAAACGCCACCTTGTACCAAAGGAACTGACTATTCAGCGAATGGATCGATCAGCCATGTCCAAGCCCACAATCTGGATTTCCAGAAAACTCTCCGATAACACGCAAGCCCGCGCGGCGCGCGACTATGAGGTCATCCTCAACCATGACGATGTGATCTCGAGCGCCGATGACATCGTCGCCATGAGCGCAACAGTGGATGCAATCGTGCCGTGTCACTCGGAGATCTTTGATGCAGACGTGGTGGCCAGGCTTGCAGATCGGGTAAAGATCATAGCCAACCACTCGGTCGGCGTAGACCATTGTGACCTGGCGGCATTCAAGGCCAGGGGCATTGTTGTCACCAACACACCCGACGTCCTGTCTGATGCCACTGCCGAAATCGCCATGCTGCTGATGCTGGGTGCCGCTCGCCGGGCGCCGGAGGGCGACCAGATGGTGCGTTCGGGCAACTGGAAGACATGGAGCCCGTCATTCATGGTCGGCACGCAGGTGTCCGGCAAACGTGTCGGGATCGTCGGCATGGGCCGCGTCGGTCAGGTGATGGCGCAACGCTGCCGCGGTTTCGGCATGCAAGTGCATTACCACAACCGCTCGCGCCTCCCGGCTGATCTCGAACACGGTGCGATCTTTCATCCAACCATCGAAACCCTGCTGCCGGTTTCGGATTTTGTGTCCCTGCACTGCCCGGCAACACCGCAGACCACCGGTCTGATGAACGCCGAACGCCTCGGCCTGTTGCCCACGGGCGCAATCGTGATCAACACCGCGCGCGGCGCACTGATCGTAGAAAAAGATCTCGTGGCGGCAATCAGGTCCGGTCACATTGCAGCAGCCGGGCTGGACTGCTTCGTGACGGAGCCTGGCGGAAACCCCGCCTTTGCAGATTACCCCAATATTTTCATGCTGCCGCACATCGGCAGTGCGACGCGTGAGACACGCGACGCCATGGGCTTCAGGGCACTGGACAATCTGGACGCGTATTTTTCCGGCGCCGAGCCGCGCGACAGGTTGGTTTAGAGCCGAGACCAGCCAGTCGAACTATCAAGTCCTTCATTTCTTGAACTTGATGCCGTTCAGTTCGCCGATCACATCGGACATCATCGGCATGTGACGCTCGCCGTCGCCCTTGGCAACCGCCATGGCATAGGACTGTTTCACCGCCGGCGCGACGATGGCAGCCATGCCGGATGCCTCGATCATGTTGTTGAAATAACGTTGGTCCTTCAGGCAGTTGCGGATAGCAAACTCGTGCGCCTTGGGATCGCGCCCGATCACCCATTTGCTCATGTTCTCGAAATTGCCGCAGTACATGCCGCCGGCCTTGACCACGTCATACAGCGTCTTCTGGTCGACCCCGGTTTTGGTACATGCCGTAAAGGCTTCAGCCCACACGGCTGTATATGACATGGCGATAAAGTTGTTGATCAGCTTGATCTTGTGCCCGCTGCCCAGCGGTCCCACGTGGATGATGTTTTCAGCCCATGTCTCGATCAGCGGGCGCAGCTGTTTCAGGGTCTTTGCGTCCGAGCCGACGAACGTGTTCAAACGGCCTTCCGCGGCTTCCTTCGGCGTGCGGCCAAGCGGCGCGTCGATCAGCTTGACGCCGATGGCCTTCAATTCCGCAGCAAGCGCCAGTGTGGAGGTTGGATCAGAGGTCGAGGTGTCCACCACGATGGTTCCCTTTGCAGCGCCTGCTGCAATGCCGGACTTGCCGCGAACCAGTTCCTCGACCTGCGCCGATGACGATACGCAAATAAAAATGACATCGCTTGCCCTGGCCAGCGCGGCGGCAGTCTTGGCTTCGCTGGCACCGCGTTTGACCAGATCGGTAACCGGCTTGCGGTTCTTGTGGCCCATGATTGTCAGTTCATAGCCGGACTCAAGAATGTTTTTGGCCATTCCGTGGCCCATCAGGCCGACACCGATAAATCCGACGCGTGGTTTAGTGCTCATGACTTGGTTTCCTTGCTGCTGTTTCTGGCTGTCTGTGAAATTTCAGGAATGCAAGTGCAGCCTCAACAATGAGGTCCGGTTGTCCGGCGATGTCCAGATTGACGGCCGTCTCGTCTGCCTCGGGCACCTGCAGGGTGGCAAGCTGACTGGCCAGCAGGCCTGCCGGCATGAAATGACCGCGCCGTTCGATCATGCGGGCCTGCAGCAGGGATTCGGCGCCGGTAAGGTGCACCAGGTGCAGGTTCTCGCCGGCCGTCCGCAACCTGTCACGATAGGCGCGCTTGAGAGCCGAACATGACACCACGACGCACGGCACTCGCGACAGCAACTGCGTCGTCTTTGCCGCTATCGCATCAAGCCATGGCTCGCGATCTGCATCTTCAAGTGGCATGCCGGCAGTCATTTTATCCTTGTTGGCGAAAGGATGCAGTTCGTCACCTTCGATGAACGCGGCATCAAGCCGCTCGGCCAGCATTCGGCCAATGGTGGTCTTCCCGCAACCGCATACGCCCATCACGACAACGATCATGTATCGGCCTCTTGCCAGGGCCCGTGAAAGCTTTCGCCGGTGTCGCGGTGCCTGAGACCGTGGGCCCCGAACCTGTCACGCTGCAACTGCACCAGCGCCGTCGGCAACTGATCGTCGCCGCAGGCATCCAGATAGCTGAGACTTGCAGACATCACCGGGGCCGGCAGAGCCGCTGCTGCCGCTGCAATGACGCACCGGCGCAATCCATCTGCATGGTCGGATGCCCTGTCGAACAAGGCGACAGGGTCAGCGAATTTGTCCAGCATGGCCATGCGCAGGATAGATCCCTGCCGCCATACGTTTGCTACTTCTGCCAGTTGAATTCTCCAGTCATGGTCCTGGCTTGCCACTGTCAGCAAATGCGCGCCCTGTGCCAGCGCCAGCGCCATGGCGCACACCAGTCCATCATGAATGGCTTCAACCGTTATGCCGGTTTCGGCAGCAGGTTTGTCCGTGGACACAACACGCAGCACGTCATGCGACGAAATCTGTCGCATGGTGACCGCAGCCATGATGGACGGCACTGGCACACCAAGCTTGGCTGCTTCGCTGACGCACCAGCCGCCTGTCCCCTTTTGCCCAGCAGCATCATCCACCAGGTCGACAAGCAGCTCTCCCGACAGGGGATCACGGGCTTGCAGGACTTCCCCGGAAATTTCCATCAGGTAGCCGGCCAACATACCGCGCGACCAGGCGTCCATTTGTTCACCGGCTGCAACCGTTGTCAGCCCGGCCAGTTCAAGCAGCTGCCAGCTTTCGGCAATCGCCTGCATGATGGCGTACTCGATACCGTTGTGGACCATCTTGACGAAGTGTCCGGCACCGCCTTCGCCAAACCATCCCAGGCATGGTTTACCCTCATGCCGGGCAGCCACATTGGCCAGCAACGGTTCCAGCGCAATACGCTGTTCACCGGCACACCCCAACATCATGGACGGGCCGTTGCGCGCACCTTCTGCACCGCCGGAGACACCAAGGCCGGCAAAGTGGATGCCGCGCTCGCGGCACAGCATGACATTGGCCTCGGTGTCCATGTAGTTGGAGTTGCCGCCATCGATGATGATGTCGCCGGCTTCCAGCAAACCGTTCAGCTGTTCGGTCAGTTCGTATACCGGCCGGCCGGATTTGACCATCAACAGCACGATGCTGGGTACAGGCAGACTGTTGACCAGGGTCTCCAGCGTGTCGCAAACCTCAATGCCGTCAACCTGCCAGTTGCGCGCTTCCGGCCATGGGTCCCAGACAACACACTGATGCCCGGCATCGCGGAAGTTGAGGGCAAGGTTGCGGCCCATGACACCCAGACCGATGATCGCCAGTTTCATGACGCTGCCACCCGCATTTTCGGTAATGCCCAGGCTCCCGCATTGAAAAACGCGGTTATATGCCGCTCGAGCGCCCTGGCACAGGCTTCTGTGTCTCTTGCGAGGGCAGCATCCAGAATAGCCTTGTGCTCTTCGATGATGCGCAGGCCCCGGAAACCGACGGCGCGGTATTCCAGCGCAACGACTTTTCTGAACTGGTCAAAGGCGGCCTTGTGCAGGTCCATGTGCAGTTGCGAATTGCACCCGGCAACCAGCGCCTGATGAAATTCCCAGTCACACTGGCGCCAGAGTTCATAATTGGTCGCAGAGCCTGATTTCATTCTGAACTCGATGTGCGCCAGACGGTGATGCGCGGCAACCAGGGCGCTTTCCCAGTCAACCCCGCTATTGGCAATGGATTGTCGGGCCCCGTCGGTTTCCAGCAGGATCCTGAAGCGCGCCACCTCTTCCAGCCGCTCCGGCAACACGCCGGCGCTCAGCAGTCCGCCCTGCACCAGCGTTGTTGTTGCATGCGGATCCAGTATGACGGCGCCGCAGTTGACCCGGACATCCACAAGCCCGAATACCTCCAGCGCCACGATTGCCTCGCGCACCGTGGCCCGGCTGATGTCGAACTGCTGCGCGAGTTTCTTTTCCGACGGCAACCGGTCGCCGGGCTTCATGTCCTGCTCGGCCACGAAAGCCGCAATCTGGCGCGCCACGACCGCATAGAGCCGCTGTACCTGGGGAGGCTGTGCAAGTGTTTGATGTTGTTTGGACTGGTTCATATTGTCAGACAATTCATGCCTTGGCTTACCATGCGCATGCCCCGTCCATGCCTGTACAAAGCAAGACTAGTCGCGTTGATACTGGAAAGCAAATATCGAAAAACCACCCGATTGCCTGACAATCCTATATTGCCAGCCTTCCATATGCGCCGTATCGTTGATTGCAGAGGGAACCGGCACACCGGTAAACTCCGGCGTTCAGGCATTAACGATCTGAATTCACGCACAAATGAAACGGTCAGCCACTAAAGGCGGCCGTCCCAACGGAGGAAATGTCTATGATGATGAAGAAAGCACTTGCCGGCGTTGCCACTGCAGCCTTGCTGGCGACCGGTCTCAGTGCCGCTGCCACGGCAGCAGAAACAAATCTGCGTATCCAGACCCACTATGCACCCGAAACAGTGTCGGGCAAGCTGGCCGGGCAATATGTCGATGATATCCAGACCATGTCGAACGGCGAAATAAAGGTGGAAATGTTCTACTCGTCTTCGGTCGTGAAGTCGGTTGAAACCTTCGATGCAGCTGCGACTGGCATACTTGATTGCGACATGACCGGTGGTGCCTACCAGACCGGCAAGAATCCGGCGTTCCAGTTTGTCGGCGACATCATGGGCGGTTACGAAACCCCTTACCAGCAACTGTCATGGCTGTACTATGGCGGCGGTCTCGATGCAGCCCAGAAGCTGTACAACAAGTTCGACATGGAACTGATCGGCTGGTGGGTCTACGGCCAGGAATCATTTGCGTCCAGCAAGCCGATTGCCAAGGTCGCCGACTTCAGGGACTGGAAATTCCGTTCACCTCCCGGCATGGAAACCAAGATTTTTGAAAAGCTTGGCGCCAAGCCCATCGTGATGGACTTCACCGAAATCTTTACCGCGCTTGAATCGGGCATCATCGACGGTGCGGATGCATCCGGCCTCGCCAACAATGTCGGCCTTGGTCTGTATGACATCGTGAAGTACGCAAACTTCCCGGGTTTCCACTCCATGCCGTCAGATCACCTGGCATGCAACAAGGCCAAGTTCGACGCCATGCCGGAAAGCCATCAGCGCATCATGAAGGTCGCCATGGAAGCACTGGCGCTGCGCACCGCCCTGACATTCGAGAAGAAGAATGCCGAAGCAGCCGCATCACTGCGCGATAAAGGCATCACCCTGTCGCAGTGGTCACCTGAAGAACTGCAGAAGTTCCGTGATGCAGCCCAGTCTGTATGGCCCGATTTCGCAACCACGCCTGAAGCCAAGGATCTGGTTGAAGCGCATCTGAAATATCTGCGCCAGCTCGGCCTGGCCAAGTAACCGAAACATCGCGAGGCGGTTCCCTTCCGGGAGCCGCCTCGACTTCGCCTTTCCAACCACCGGTGCGAACAGCACAGCGCGGGTGGTTTGAAAGGCGAAATCCGGGTGTTGCAGGGAGCTTGAACAGATGATCGAACATGAACGAACGGGTCCGCTGGATCTGCTCACATGGAGCTTCAGTCGCATAGCGATGTGGGCGCCGTTCTTCATCGTTCTGATCATTTTGTACGAAGTGATCATGCGCTATTTCTTTGCCGCCGCCACCCTCTGGGTAAACGAGATGTCGCTGTGGGTTGCCGGCGGCATTTACCTGTCTGCCGGCCTGTATTCCATGCAGCAGCGCAGCCACATTCGCATCTTCATCATCTACGACCTGGCGCCGCTCTGGTTGCGGCGCACGTTTGATGTGCTGTCCACCGTCTGCGTTTCGATCTTCGCATTTGCAGTGGTGTGGGGAGGTTTTGGAGAATCAAAAGCCAAGTTCCTGCGCTGGGAAACCTTCGGAACTGCCTATGATCCTCCGCTGCCGGCAACCATCAAGCCACTGGTGCTGACAATGTTGCTGTTCCTGGCCTTGCAGGCCACGTCCAACCTGATCCGGGACTGGCCGTCGGTCGCGTGGGTGCGCAAGCTGTTTGACGTATTCGTGACCGCGCTGATTACCGGCCTTGCCCTGACAGCCGCCTACAATCTGTTCATAGACCCGCCCGAAGGACACGTCGTTCCGCTGAAATGGCAAATCGGCATAGCAGTGTTTCTGCTGGTATCGGTGTCCATTGTGCTGGTCGGCCTGGTCCGGGATTTCAACAAGACCCCGGTTGCTCACGTGGAAATCGACGAAGTTGCCGAAGAAGTCGCTCAACTCAAAAAGGTGAACCTGCCCGACGAGATACTATCCGGCAATCCACCAAAACCGGATAGATAGGGGCAACATTCATGGATATCGGGACAATCTCGCTGATTCTGCTGATGGGCATGTTATTCCTGCTGGCCATCGGCATGCCGTTAGGCTTCGCGTCGGGCTTTCTGGCTGTTTTGGTCATGGTGCTGAAATTTGAGCCGACGCTGCTGACTGATCCGTTCAGCTTCGGAACGGGCACGCTGACCCGCAGTTTCGGCAGCGGGCCGATGAATATACTGGCACAGCGATTATACGGCATCACCACCAATTACGTCCTCATATCGGTGCCGTTGTTCATCTTCATGGCAACCTTGCTGGAGCGCTCCGGCATTGCAAAGGACATGTACTCGTCACTCAGCCAGTGGATGTCGCGCACCCGCGGCGGTATCGCCGTGGTAACAGCCATCATGGCAATCGTCATGGCCGCCATGTCCGGCATCATCGGCGGTGAGGTTGTCCTGCTTGGCCTGATTGCGCTGCCGCAGATGCTGCGCCTCGGCTACAACCAGAACCTTGCCATCGGCACCATCTGCGCATCCGGTTCGCTGGGCACCATGATCCCGCCATCCATCGTGCTGATCTTTTACGGCCTGATCACCGAAACCTCCATTCACGCCCTGTTCAAGGCAGCGTTCCTGCCCGGTTTCATGCTGGCGGGTTGTTACATCATCTACATTCTGGTGCGCACCCGCATGAACCCGGAACTCGCCCCCCTGCCCGACCCGTCACCCGATGACATGACCGGCAAGCAAAAGGCGCTATACGGCAGCACGCTGGTGTTTCTGCTGGCCGGTGTCGGGTCTGCGCTGATCGTTGCAAGATGGCTGTACCTGAACATCGGCAACCAGTTCAACGCAAACATGATCGACGGAAACACCCGTCTCATCGACAATGCCACCCTCATTCAATATCTGTTGATTGCCAGTTTGTGCGCGGCTTTCATCTACTTCGTCGTCGGTATCAGTGTCGCCAAGGAAGCGTGGGCCAAGGGCAAGGGAATGGTCGCGCCCATGGCGGTGGTGTTCGTCGTGCTTGGGTCGATCTATGGCGGTATCACCGGCATCACCGAAGCTGCCGCAATGGGGTCGCTCGCGGTGTTGTTCCTGATCTGGATCCGCGGCGAGTTTTCAATCAACCTGTTGCGCGAAGCCTCCATGCGTACCTTCAAGTCCACCGGCACCATCATCTGGGTGACATTTGGTGCCACCGCCCTTGCCGGTGCCTACACCATTGCCGGCGGCCCGACCTATGTCGCCAACCTTATCGTCGGCTATGACCTGCCGACCATGGGCGTGCTGCTGGTGATGATGGTGATCTTCCTGTTCCTGGGCGCGTTCATGGACTGGACCGGCATTGTGCTGCTGGTGATGCCGGTGTTCCTGCCCATCGTCCTGAAGCTGCCGATCAACGAACTTGGCCTGACCGGAGGACTGGATTCCAGCTCGATGGTGCGTGTCTGGTTCGGCATACTGTTCTGCGTCAACATGCAGGTCAGCTTCCTGTCACCACCGTTCGGACCGGCGGCGTTTTACCTCAAGTCGGTGGCGCCGCCACACATCACCCTGCCGGATATCTTCCGTGGATTCCTGCCGTTCATCGCCATGCAGCTTCTCATTCTGACGATCATCCTGCTGGTGCCGGAAATCACCACCATCTTCCTCTAGGAGACCGCATTGGATCAAACCTCGATCAGCGCAATGCAGACCGGCCACTACCTGATCAGGCTTGAACAGGTCCTGACCGATTCCATGCATGGCGAAATGCACGGCTTTGAAATTGTCACAGTCAGGCTGACATCCGCAGACGGCGCTGAAGGCGTCGGCTACACATTTACCTGCGGCCGCAACGGCGGTGCAATCGCCGACATTCTGCGCCGCGAGATCACTGACCTGGTCACCGGCGAGGACCCGGACCGCATCGAGCACCTGTGGACCAGGATGTGGTGGGCACTGCACTATGGCGGACGTGGCGGACCTGCGGTACTGGCCATTTCGGCTCTCGACATGGCGCTGTGGGATCTCAAGGCAAAGCGCGCCGGCCTGCCATTGTGGCGGCTGCTGGGCGGCAATGATCCGAAAGTGCCGTGCTATGCAGGCGGCATCGATATCGAGCTTACCGCTGATCAGTTGATCAGGCAGACAGAAGGCAACCTGGCAAAGGGTTTCCGCGCCATCAAGATGAAGGTCGGTCGTGAAAAACTGAGCGAGGATGTTGCCAAGATTGCCGCCATGCGCGAATTCCTGGGCGAGGAATTCCCGCTGATGGTCGACGCCAACATGAAATGGAGCGTCGATCAGGCCATCCGCGCCGCGCGCGCCTTTGAACCCTATCACCCGGTCTGGCTGGAAGAACCCATCTCGCCGGATGATGTTGCAGGCCATGCGCGCGTGGTTCGCGAAGGCGGCCTGCCGATTGCAGCCGGGGAAAACCTGCGCACCGTGTGGGATTTCCGCCACCTGATTGCATCCGGTGGTGTCACCTATCCGGAACCCGATGTAACCAATTGCGGCGGGGTGAGCAGCTTCATGAAGATTGCTCATCTTGCAGAGGCTTTCAACCTGCCGGTCACCTCGCACGGAGCCCATGATGTCACGGTTCATCTGCTGGCGGCGGTGCCGAACCGCTCCTATCTCGAGGCACACGGCTTCGGGCTGGACCAATACCTGGCCCATCCGCTGGTGATCGAGGACGGGTTTGCCATCGCGCCGGAACGGTTGGGCCACGGCATGGAATTTGACTGGAAGGGTTTGAGCAGGATCGCCGTCTCGTGAAGCGGCAGAAAGTGGTGTCATGGAAGCCCTGAACGAAAGCCAGGTACGGTTTTACCGCGACAATGGCTACCTGATGCTGGAATCGCGCATTCCCGAGGCCGAGGTCGACAGGTGCATTGCCGAGATCGAGAAATTCCGCGAAGAGGCAAGCCATCTGCGCGCGTCGAATGACAGGCTCGATCTGGAAGACAGCCACACGCCGGACAATCCGAGATTGCGCAGGATCAAGCTGCCGCACACGATTTCCGATGTATTTGCAAACCTGATGCGCTCGGACCATGTGCTGGCGCCGGTGCGCGACCTGATCGGCAAGGACCTGCGGCTGCACACCTCGAAGCTCAACATGAAGTCCGCCGGATATGGCGCAGCCGTTGAATGGCATCAGGACTGGGCGTTCTACCCGCACACCAATGATGACGTGCTGGCGGTGGGGATCGTGTTAAATGATGTGGGCCCCGACAACGGACCGTTGATGGTGTTTCCCGGCACCCACAGGGGTGAGGTATTCGACCATCATTCCGGTGGTGTGTTTGCCGGCGCCATGGACCTCGACGCATCCGGCCTTGATCTCGAGGACGCGGTCAAACTCACCGGACCGCGCGGTTCCATGTCGATCCATCATGCGCGCACGGTACACGGCTCGGACCTCAACAGGTCGGATCGCGACAGGATGCTGCTGCTGTACGAGATCATGGCCGCAGATGCCTATCCGGTGATGGGCGCCATGACGCCGTGGCCGTCGCTGGCAGAGTATGACGAGAAGCTGTTATGCGGGTCCGGCACGATCACCCCGCGGCTGGCCGACGTGCCGGTGCGCATTCCGCAACCACAACCGGACAAAACCGGCTCCATCTACGAGATCCAGTCGACAGCACATAAACGCGCCTTCGATACGGTCATGTGACGCAGCGTCCATGACCAGACTGACAGCCGGCCTGATCGGCTCACATATCCAGAAAACCCGCCTGCCGCGCGCCCTCGGATTGTTGTGCGATGAAGCCGGTATCGACCTGGCCTTCGAGCTCATCGATACGGACGGGCTGACCGGTTTCGATTTCAATGCGACAGTGGACGCCCTGGTGCAGCGCAACTGGTCGGGCGTCACCGTTACCCACCCGTACAAGACCCAGGCCGCGCACTATGCAGGCGAAAGCCTGCTGCCGGAAATCGCCCGGCTGGGTGCCAGCAACACGCTGGTTTTCGGCCCGCCCCTGAAGGCTCACAACACCGATTTCACCGGCTTCATGTCAGCCTGGCGCACCGTGATGGGCGACAGATTGCCGGGTCATGTCGCGATGGCAGGCGCCGGCGGCGTGGCGCGCGCGCTGGCCTTCGCGCTGGCAGAACTTGGCGCGACACGCATTTCGATCTGGGATGTTGAACCCGGCAAGGCGCAACAGCTCGCAGATGACTGCGGCGGACCTGTCGGCGCGATATCACCGGCCCGGGCAAACGGCGCAATCGGCGCTGCCGACGGCCTGGTCAATGCAACCGCGCTTGGCATGGCGCATGCGCCGGGCATGGCGTTCGATGCAGATCGCATCGGGCCGCAAGGCTGGGCGTTCGACGCCGTCTACACGCCGACAAATACGCAATTCCTGACAAGTTGCCGGGCGGCAGGCGTCGAGTACCTGACCGGGTTCGACCTGTTCTGCCACATGGCATTGGGCAGTTTCGAAGCCTATACCGGCATTGCGGTCGACAAGCCTTCAGCCTTGCGAAAGCTGGCGGAACTGCGGCCTGACTGATTCAGGAGTCGCCCTGGCGCAATTGCCTTGAAGATGTGCTTCGTTGTACACATCCGCCTGAATTCAAAGGGAGACGCAGCATGGACCAGTTCACCGGCGGTTGCACATGCGGCAACGTTCGAATCGTGGCGTCGGGGCGCCCATACCGGGTCGGCCTTTGTCACTGTCTTGACTGCCGCAAGCATCATGGAGCCCTGTTTCATGCTTCCGCGGTGTTTCCTCAGGATGCGGTGACCATCGATGGTGAGACCCGCGATTATGCCGGGCGGTTTTTCTGTCCCCGCTGCGGCTCGTCGGTTTTCGCACGCTCCGATGACGAAATCGAGGTGAACCTGGGATCGCTGGATGCCACTGACCAGCTGATGCCAACCTACGAGAGCTGGATCGTCCACCGCGAATCCTGGTTGCCGCCGTTCCCCCTCACGAGACGCTACGACCGCGATCGTGACGCCACCGGTCGCCGTGATGGCTAGAGCATGTTTCACTTAGATGGAAACATGCACTAGTCCGCGGCCAACGGTGCGGGACTACCACGCTACAGGCAGGCTGTGATACCGCCATCCACATACAGGATGTGACCGTTGACGAAGCTGGCTGAATCAGACGCCAGGAAAACCGCCGCCCCCACCAGTTCATCGACCTTGCCCCATCGCCCGGCAGGCGTGCGGTCTGCCAACCAGCCGGAAAACGCCTCGTCGGCAACCAGCGCTTCGGTCAACTCGGTTTCAAAATAGCCCGGGGCCAGGCCGTTTACCTGGAGCCCGTGTTTCGCCCAGTCCGTGCACATGCCCTTGGTGAGATTGGCCACCGCGCCCTTGGACGCCACGTACGGCGCGATGCCGGGCCGGGCCAGCGCGGTTTGCACCGAGCAGATGTTGATGATCTTGCCGCGTTTGCGCGCAATCATGCAGCGGCCAACGGCCTTGCCGACATTGAACACGGACTTGAGGTTGGTGGCCATCAGGGTATCCCATGCATCGTCGGGAAAATCTTCCAGCGGGGCGCGATACTGCATGCCCGCATTGTTGATCAGGATGTCGATCGCACCGATGTCCGCCTCGATCTTCGCCACCCCCGCCTTGACCGCGGCAGGATCGGTGACATCGAACACGGCTGTCGAGACAACAGCACCGCTTGCCGTCAGTTCGGCAGCCGCCTGCTCCAGCCTGTCGGCGTCACGCCCGTTGATAACGATCTCCGCGCCTGCAGCCGCCAGACCCTTTGCAAGCGCGTATCCGATGCCCTTGCTGGAACCGGTAATCAGCGCCCGCTTGCCGGAAAGGCCAAAAAGCTCTAGTAGATTCATCTGCTGTGCCTCTTAAACTCGTAGGAAACCTATTAATGAACGCTGGGCGCAAGCCCGGCAACCCCGGAGGTCATACAAGGTGCAGGCACTGACAATCCATTCTGCCAAAGACCTGAGACTGGAGCAGGCCGAAGCAGGCAATCCCGGTGCGGGCCAGGTCCGCATAGCCATGGCGGCCGGCGGCATTTGCGGCTCCGACCTCCATTACTATAATCACGGCGGTTTCGGCACAGTCCGGTTGCGCGAACCGATGGTGCTGGGTCATGAGGTGGCCGGGTTTGCCGAAGCTGTCGGCCCCGGCGTCAGCATGGTCGAGGAAGGCGACCTGATCGCCATAAATCCCAGCAGGCCATGCGGGCACTGCGTGTACTGCAACAAGTGTCAGTTCAATCACTGCCTGAACATGCGGTTCTACGGGTCTGCCATGCCGTTCCCCCATATCCAGGGCGCATTCCGTGAACGGCTGCTGGTAGACCAGTCCCAGTGCGAGATCGTCGCGTCCGGGGTGAGCCCCGGCGAAGCTGCCATGGCCGAACCGCTCAGCGTCTGTCTGCACGCCATGCGCCAGGCCGGCCATGTTGCGAACGCACGCGTACTGATCACCGGGTGCGGACCGATTGGTGCGCTGTGCATTCTGGCCGCCAGGCAGGCCGGCGCTGCTGAAATCGTGGTCTCCGACCTGACCGATCAGGCGCTTGAGTTCGCCACCCGGATGGGGGCCGACAAGACCCTGAACGTATCGCTGGGGCCCGACGTGCTGGCACCCTTCACGGCGGACAAGGGTTACTTCGACGTCTGCATTGAAGCATCCGGCAGTGACAAAGCCCTGCAATCGGCCTTAGCGGCGGTTCGCCCGCACGGCACCATTGTGCAACTCGGCCTGGGCGGCGATATGAGCGTGCCTATGAACCTGCTGGTCGCCAAGGAAATACAGCTGGTCGGCAGCTTCCGCTTCCACGAGGAGTTTTCCCAGGCCGTCAAGCTGATCAGTTCACAAACAGTGGATGTAAAACCCCTGATCTCGGCAACACTGCCGCTTGCCGATGCCGTGGAGGCCTTCGAACTGGCCAACGACCGCTCCCGCGCGATGAAGGTCCAGTTGGCGTTTTGAGATGAAGTAATGCTGCCGCTCGCCGGGGTATGCGGCGGCAAGCCGTCGCCTGAAGTTCACTTGGACACAACCGTCTGCGTAAGCTAGACGTTTTCATGTGCATCGGGCACATCCTGTCAGATCTTGCAGACTTGGGATGGATGGGTGAAATGGACCTGCAGTTTCTCACGCCGCATTCTTGTTGCACTGCAGCAGTTGATCAACGCAATGGACGACAATGTCGCCTTGGTCGCCCCTGATGGTACGATCGTATCCGTCAATGACACCTGGCGGCAGTTCTGCCGCGCCAACGATGGCGACCAGGCCTCGTTTTATGTTGGCGACAGCTACCTGGAAGTCTGCCGCAAATCCACCGGTGAAGGGACCGATCTCGCCACCCGCATCGAGGATGGCTTGTCTTCATTGCTCTCCAGCGGCCAGGAATTTCGCGCCGACTATCCCTGCCACAGTGCAACGGAGAAGCGCTGGTTCACGATT
>Ga0316189_10002732_pt1 | contig 17212 bp, 13 predicted proteins | sample LowCovwburrow_MG_FD_204930 | JGI IMG/M metagenome (GOLD analysis project Ga0316189, IMG submission 204930) | Coastal sediment microbial communities from Maine, United States - Lowes Cove worm burrow | ecosystem: Environmental > Aquatic > Marine > Coastal > Sediment | place: USA: Maine...
TTAACACCGGATTCCTGAATACTAGACAGGTCCGAATACGCGCCACGATCGGACAGCCATAGCACTATGTGCCGTCAACATCGGATTCCTGAATACTAGACAGGTCCGAATACGCACCACGGTCTCGGTAGAGACGGCCCTTGGCACCTTGGGGTCGGGCCGCCCCCCGCACAGATCTCAGCGAGCGGAACTACCACACTGGGCTCCGACCTCGGGTCCTGGCGTAAAATCGCACGCTCGGCCAAGGATGTAGGATGCGGAGGCGTGGACCCCAGCGCTCCACCAAGGTCTTCATCCGCTCCCAGGTTATTCGCGTTCGTTGGCTCCGACGATCCTACGGGTCAAGTCTCGTGCTGGAGGTGGCAAGAGGGCGTTGAACACGGGATGTACCCGCTCGCCGGCTACGACGAACCTCAAATCCCGACTCGGGATACCGTCGCTGTCGCGGCCTATGCTCCTCGAGATCACGAGGTGGACGTGTCGCCGTTATGCGCGCTCCGTCGGGACGGCGCGGTCGATTGTTGGGCGCCACGCTGCGTCGACGGCCCAGGCACGCTCGTGCGAGCCGCCACGGGCTCCACGAAGCTCTCCGGGGGCCGCGACTTCTGCACGTTGACGATGGAGGCCGGCGTGTCCTGTCTGCCCCTTGGCTACGGATGGGCACGTCGCGTGTTGGGGTTGGTGATGTCAGTGGCTAGTGTTAGCGGGTTGGCCGGGGCTGCGTCATCATGTGGGGGATGCTGAGATCGACGGCGCCGATCCGCGACCTTGGCCTTTGCACCGATCGCCAGCACTGCGTGCCGGTGCGCGATGTCGTCGAGTTCATCCGCGACACCTCGCGCTGGCGCAGGGCGCCGACGACCAATGACTACGGCGCCGTCCTTCACGGCGCCGCCGGCAGTCCGGCGACCGCCCATCTGACGATCGCCCCGGGCCCCGACGACGGGATACCGTCGCCGCTTCCCTCCGCGCCCTACGACGCGCCGTGACCTCGGGCCTGGGTTCGTTCCCGCCCGCGGTCGCGAGCGCATTCTTTTGGCGACGACCTCACTGGACTCGATCGCTACGCCCTCATCATGCGAGCCTGGAAACACCGCTAGCGCCGATCTGTCGTGCCTGAAGCTGCTCGAACGACAGAGGTCGGCCAACCATTCTCAGGCAACAGCCCCCCTACGAGCCCTTGCCGCTATTCAGCCGCTTCCCCGTCCGCGAGCTGTGCCGGATCGCCCGCGACATCGCCTGCACCGCATCGCTGACCACCGAGTCAGCGATATGCGCGTAGCGAGCGGTTGTCTCCGGCCGCCGATGCCCGAGGATCTTGCCCACAACCGCGAGCGGAACACCAGCCATCAGCGCATCGCTGGCCGCCGAGTGGCGAAGATCATGGAGCCGAACCCCCTCAAAGCCTGGAATGCGGTCGCGGACGCGCCTGGACCAGGTGGCACTGAGCACCGCAGACCGCACCCGCGTCCCCATCCGTGAGTAGATCACGTAGCGAGGCTTCGGTTCATGGGTGCAGGACTCCCAGACCCGCCGGCACTCCCGCACGAGACCGAGCGTGTCGTCGGAGACGGGGACGACCTTCTGCCCTGTCTTCGAATCCGGCAGGCGGAAGCAGCGGTGCCGGTAGTCGACATTGTCCCAGGTCAGGTTGAGCACCTCGTCGCGACGCATCCCCGTCAGCGCGAGCAGGCGGATCGCCGCGACAGAGTGCCAGCGCAGGTGCCCGTACTGGTTCCCCTCGGTGTTCTGAGCCCGTTCGAGGAACGCCTCCAGGGTCGCCCGCTCCTCCGGGGTCAGGAAGCGCTCGCGAGACTTGGTCGGAAACTTCTTCACCCCGCGGGTCGGCGGCGTGAACCCCCGCTCTAGCACACCCCACTCGATCGCCCGCGAGTAGAGCGAGCTGAGCACCTGGAGGTTTGCGTTGGCCTCGTAGGGGATCGAGCACATCGACGTATGAAATCGAGTGACATCCGAGAACTGCAAGCTATCAAGCCGACGATCACCGAATGCAGGAATCACGTTGCGGTTGAGCATTTGTCGGTACTTCGTCTGGGTCGGCGGCTTGAGCCGCGCGTAGACGTGCTCCTCCATAAAGCGCACAGCGAAGTCCCGGAGCAGCGGGACGAAGCTCGTCCTTCGCTCTCCCCTGGCGGTTGACAGTGCGCTCGCAACGGCGTGCGCCGACGCTCGCTCGGGCGATGCACTGTCCACCTGTGCGCCGAGACCAACCGCCCCCGCTCCCGCGCCCGCTCTCGCGCCCGCTCTCGCGCCCGCTCCCCCTTCGCGCGCCAGCGGATACTCGGCCGACCGCACCGCACCAGCCTCACGGCCGCGGGCCACCTCGCCCCCAGCCCTCGGACCGTCCGCCTGACGGCCTGAGAGCCTCGCCACGGCCATCTCCCGGGCGTCGTCGAAGGAGAGCTCCGTCGTGTCCCCCAGGCGCACCCTACGGTCCTTTCCGGCGTCATCGCGAAAGCGGACGTAGTAGGACTTCTTGCCGCTCGGGAGCACGCGCATCAGAAATCCGGCGAGGATCGAGCACGACACCTCGTACCTCTTCGCCCGCGGTTTGGCGCGAAGCACCGCCCTCTCCGTTAATCTCGGCATTGTCATCCCATCCAAAATCGAACCAAAATCGCACCAATTCAAGCAGAAAGTCGCGCGTCACGAGGCGCGCAAAGCGGCGAATTCGGCGGCGCACGGGCGTTTCCACACAGGTATATGTAATCGTTGTAGACAACCTCGTTCCGACCGTCGCCGTCGAAGTCGAAGACCGAGGATCCTGTGACCTGCGATGAGCCGTCTTGGGTGACGGCGTACCAGAGCTGCTCAAACGTGTTGTTCTGGCCGTCGAACTTGAGGACGACGTAGCGGGTGGAGCCCGCCGCGGCGATGTCGGGGACGCCGTCGCCGTCGAAGTCGGCGATGTTGGGCGGGCCGCCGCGGCCTCCGCCCGGGATCTGGATCTGCGCACGAATGGCGCCGGTCTGGCCGTTGAGCACGTAGATCCGGGTGCTGGCGACGAGCACGACCTCGGGCTTCTTGTCGAGGTCGAGGTCGGCGATGCCGCAAAAGCCGTCAGGCGCGGGCGATGTCCACATGGTCGAGCCGGAGAAGTTTCCCTGCGAGACAGTGCCGGTGAAGGTATAGGCCGTCCTTCCTCCGATCAGCTCCTGCCGACCGTCGCCGTCGAGGTCGGCGATGCAGGAGATCGGGCCCTGGCTGTTGCGGCCGACCCCACCGTTCCCCTCATAGAGCTTCTTGCCAGAGGAGTCGTAGACCGCGCGGCCGAAGGTGATCTCGGGATCGCCCTCGTTGTCGAGGTTGGCGATGGCGACGGCGCCGCTGTTCTCCGCGCCCGTGAAGGGATCGGACTTCCACAGGGGCGTGCCGTCGGAGTCGAAGGCGACGAGGTATTTGCCCTCGCCCTGGACGACGACCTCCGCGTTGCCGTCGCTGTCGATGTCGCCGACCGCCGGGTTGGCCGTCGAGTCGGTCTCGTATGCGGGATCGGTGACGGTCCAGACCTTCTCGCCGGTGTCCCCGCGGATGGCTCGCAGGACACCGTTGGAGGTGAAGGCCGAGCCTGCGTAGGTGTTGAAGATGATCTCCGGGACACAGTCCAGGTCGAGGTCGGCGACGACCGGGGTCGACGACACCTGGTAGTGGTTCGGCTTATCATCATCCGCCGGCTCGAGGTGTGACCAGCCCACTGTGCACACACTGTCGGTGCAGCTCTCGCCGATCTGGCAGTCGCTGTCCTGATTACAGCTGAAGACCCGACGCTTGCCCCAGCTAAACTGCGGGCTCGGCTGGATCACGCCGATCTCAGGGACATATTGACAGTCGAAGTCCGCCTGGGTCGGCAGGCAGAGGCCGAGCTCGACATCGCAGACGTACCCGTCCTCACAAGAGCTCTCCTGCTGGGTCGCACAGGTGATGCCCGCGCAGGCTGGACCTGGAGTAATGCACTCGTCGAGGTGACAGATGTCGCCCTCGCCGCAGCACTCCTGCTGAGGGCCGCAGGGGGCATCCTCTCCGCAGTCCTTGAGGCATTGGCCTTCGCTGCAGAGCTGGTCCGGCGCGCAGCACTCGTCACCGCAGGTGTTCTCCGGAGCGCAGCTGTCGGTGTCACTCTCGCTGCCGGAGATAGGCCCGGTGTCCGTGTCCGTGTCCGTGTCCGTGTCTGTGTCTGTCGCCGACGCTGACGCCGACGCCGACGCCGACGCTGACGCCGACGCTGTGTCGGTGTCCGTCGCCGACACAGTACCCATCGTCGCGGAGGCCGAGGCTGAACCAGAGTCGCTCTCTGTCGCGGACGCCGACGCCGATGCGGACGCCGACGCCGATGCAGACGCCGACGCCGTGTCGGTCCCTTGAGTACCGCTCGCGGTGTCGCTTCCGCTCGCATTATCATCACCATTGCAGGCGCTCAGGCCGACAACGCTGAGCACGCCAACGCTAGAGACAATCGTTTTCCACCTATTTCTCATTCCATCCTCCACTCATAGCCAAGATATGTATCACTACGTCGATAGACGACGAAGCGAATTGCGCCAGCCAGCGGGCTGGACGGACCGCGCGAACGCTACATCTACCGAGGCGTCGAGCCGGTTCGGCTACGCCCACGACAGACAGGCCTCGCGGGGGCGAAGGCGGGCATCAACGTCGGGCGTAGACCGGTCATTGCTCAGCGTCGATTCAAGGTAGCCTGCGGACATGTGCTCCAGGCTGCGACAGCGCTGGCGAGCGCGCCTCTTCGCTACGGCCAGTCTATCGCGCGGAGGAGCCGGCCTGGATCTGCGAGGACCTCGCCTTCGCGCGCGCCAGCTCCACTGGTACATTCCGAGCCCGTGTCCTTGCTCGTCCCGATCCTCGCGGCGGTCCTCCTCCTGCTCGGGGTCGGGGTCACGATCGGTACCCTCGGCTACCGTCGGGCTCGGCCGCGCCGGAGGCTGCAGGGACGCCAGGAACACCTCGCGCTGGACGCACCCCCCGAGGACCAGCGCAAGGCCTTCGCCGCCGAGACCAGGGCCCTGCGCCAGCTCCTCGAAGAGCTCGCAGCGGTTGGAAGGACGCTCCTCGGGCTCGACGAGCTGGTCGACGTCGGCGCCCGACGACCGCTCTGGCGCCGGCTCAGCGACGCCGGCTACGTCCACAACGCGGGGGCGCTGCGCCAGCCCATCGAAGCGTGGGTCCTGGCGGAGCAGCGGCTCCGAGACGATCTACACGCGCTCACGTCCCCCGCGCGCACGCAGCTCGTCGGCATCACCGAGCTGCTCGGCGAGGGGCTCGAGGACACGCGACGACTCGCAGCGCTGCACGGCTCGATCATCGCGGCAGCGAAGACGCTAGAGCAGCTCGCCGGCGAGCTGGCGAGCCACAACCCCCGAGCCTACCGCTGAGGACGGTGCGGATCGTGCGGATCGTGCGGATCGTCTCATCTGCGCTCATCACCGGGTCCGCGCGCACAACATCGCGCCGCTGAGATTCTCCCACGCAGGTCGGCGTCGCCCCTTATACTCCGGCCGCGGCCAGGCGCTGAGGCGGTGGCCAAACGCAACCCAGACGACATCAGGAGCAATCCCGTGAAGACCCCCGTTCGAGTCGCAGTCACCGGCGCCGCTGGCCAAATCGGCTACGCCCTTCTCTTCCGTATCGCCGCTGGCGACATGCTCGGAGCTGATCAGCCCGTGATCCTCCACCTCCTCGAGATCCCGCCGGCGATGAAGGCCCTCCAGGGCGTCGTCATGGAGCTCAACGACTGCGCGTTCCCCCTCCTCCACGGGATCGTCGCCACCGACGACGCAAACGTCGCCTTCAAGGACGCGGACTTCGCCCTCCTCGTCGGCGCCCGCCCCCGCGGCCCCGGCATGGAGCGCAAGGATCTCCTCGCCGCCAACGGCAAGATCTTTGGACCCCAGGGCAAGGCGATCGGCGAGCACGCGTCGCGCGACGTCAAGGTCCTCGTCGTCGGCAACCCGGCGAACACGAACGCGCTCATCGCCCAGCAGAGCGCCCCGAGCCTGGACCCCCGCTGCTTCACGGCGATGACCCGGCTCGACCACAACCGGGCGATCTCACAGCTCGCCGGCAAGAGCGGCGCCCTGAACACGGCGATCCGCGGCGTCACGATCTGGGGCAACCACTCGTCGACCCAGTACCCCGACATCCACCACACGACGATCGACGGCGCTCCGGCGATCGAGCGGGTCTCGGACGAGTGGTACAAGGGCACCTTCATCCCGACCGTGCAAAAGCGCGGCGCGGCGATCATCGCGGCCCGTGGCGCCTCCTCGGCCGCCTCGGCCGCCTCAGCCGCGATCGACCACATGCGCAGCTGGGCCCTCGGCACCGCCGAGGGTGAGTGGGTATCGATGGCCATCCCCAGCGACGGCTCCTACGGGGTCGCCCCGGGGATCATCTTCTCCTTCCCCTGCACCTGCGCCGACGGTGCCTACAGCATCGTCCAGGGCCTCGAGATCAACGAGTTCTCGCAGGCGAAGATCGACGCGACCGACAAGGAGCTCCGCGAGGAGCGCGAGGCGGTCTCACACCTGCTCGGGGCCGACGCGGCCTCCTAGGTCCTCCCTCGCGTTGGGTCCAGAGCGACCCGAAGGGCGACGTGCCGACGCACGCCGCCCTTCTTCAATTCTCACTCAGGCGAAGCGCCGGCTGTGCTGGGCCTGGAGAAGCGCTCGAAGCCCTCTTCACGTTCGCCCTCCCAGCCCCTCTACCCCGGGGGCGCCAGCGCGGTCGTCCCGGTCGCCAAGCCGCGCGATCACAACCAGGACCGCCACAGGTCACGACCAGGACCGCCAAAGGTCGCGAGCGGGCCTCGATCCCCTCTCGCTCGCTCATTGCCGAGCGCCCGCCCTCGACCGCCCGCGCCCGCCCATGCTGGAGCTACGACGCCTCGTCAGGAGCACCGCATCGTTCCCCTTTCCCATGGAGCGTCGACCGCCAGAGCGTCACCGAGCGCTGGTTCTCCAAACACGACCCGGAATACATGCGGACCCGCTCGACGGGGCTAGAGATACACTCACGCGGTGCCCCCAGACCCGCGCATCACCTACGGAGCTCTCCTACTCTCGCTCGTCACCTCCGCGTGCACGCCCGCCGGTGACGACGAGAGCGCGAGCGAGACGGCCGCGCCGACGTCCACCTCCTCGGCGATAACCCCGAGCGGACCCTCCACAGGCGAGACCCCATCATCCTCGACCGGCTCGACCGGCGACACAGCCCCGAGCTGCGCGGGCCCGCTCGCGCTCTGCGCGGCTACCTGCGTCGATCTCGACCACGACCCCGAGCATTGTGGCGAGTGTGACCGTGCCTGCGACGACGGGCTGACCTGCCACGAAGGGCTCTGCGGCGTCGCCTGTGGCCCGACGACGACCGCCTGTGGCGAGTCCTGCGCTGATCTGGAGCTCGATCCGGAGAACTGCGGGGAGTGTGGCAAGTCCTGCGATCCCGGAGAGAGCTGCATCACCGGCGCCTGCACCCCCGAGTGCCTCCCGGGGACGCAGCTCTGCGCCGGAGAGTGCGTCTCGCCGAGCAACGACGAGGCTCACTGCGGCGCCTGCGAGACGACCTGTGCAGAGGGTCAGGTATGCGCCTACGACCTCTGCGTCGACACAGCCGTCAACTATGTGCTCATCGGCGGCCAGAGCCTCTCGCTCGGCCACGGCTCGATGGTTCTCTCGACCGAACAACCCTACGCCAACCGGATGCTCAGCCCCGGGGTACGGGCCGGAAACGCCGGCCTCGACGCCTTCGTCCCGCTGGTCGAGAGTCTGCAGGGACCCGTCGGGGAGACGATCGCCTCAGGGCTCGCCAACCTCGTCGCGGAGCTCGAGCTAGCCGCGGGCCGCGAGCATGTGATGGCGTTGTCCGCCCACGGCATCAGCGGTCAGCCCTACAGCGTCCTCAAGAAGGGCAGCGCCTCGTTCGCCGCGGGGATGGCCCAGGTCGCAGCGGCGGCCGCCCTCGCCGAGGCGGCCGGCGAGACCTTCGCCCTGCGGGCGGTGACGGTGATCCACGGCGAGAGCGATCATCTCGGCAACAACCAGAACTACGACGAGAGCCTGCTCGAATGGCAGTCCGACTACGAGGCTGACGCGATCGCGATCACCGGGCAGCTCCACCCGGTCCCGCTCTTCCTCTGCCAGATGTCGAGCTTCACCAAGTACGGCAGCGCCACCTCGCGGATCCCGATAGACCAGCTCGCGGCCGCAGACGCCCGCCCCGACCGGATCTACGTCGTCGGCCCGAAATACTTCCTCCCCTACGTGGACGGTGTCCACCTGAGCGGCGACGGCGAGCGCTGGCTCGGCGAGCACTACGCGAAGGCTTACCGGCGAGTGCTCGTCGACGGCGAGCCCTGGATCCCGCTGCGACCCCGCGCGCTCAGCCGTGACGGCGCGACGATCACGATCGACTTCGAGGTCCCTGCCCCACCGCTCGTCCTCGACGAGGAGCTGGTCAGCAACCCCGGGAACTACGGCTTTGAGTTCGCCGATACGAGCGGCGCGACGCCGACGATCGTCGACGTCAGCCTCGTAGGCGAGACCGCTGTCCAGATCACCCTCGACGCGCCGCCTATCGGCGGCAACAGGCGAGTTCGCTACGCCTACACCGGGATCGCCGGTCAACCCGGCGGGCCGATGACCGGCGCCCGTGGCAACCTCCGCGACTCCGATCCGACGCCGAGCCGCCACGACTACCCGCTCTACAACTGGGCCGTGCACTTCGACGTCGCGGTCGACTAGGAGGCTGAGGTGCACGTCCCCTCTGCTCTCGCGCAGCGAGCGTTCGTCCTCTTGGCTCCGGCGAAGCGCTTCGGCGGAGCCATGAGGGCCGGCCCGGGTTGAAGAGGGCGCACGACCTTCGCCGCGGTCGACGAGGCCTGCCCCTCGCATCGCCGACGACGGCGCACATGTCCTCGCGATCGAGCGCTCCTGTGTGATGTTGTGATCGCGGGGCAGAGGTCCGGCCCGGCGGAGCGCTCCGGCCCTAGGTCACCGAGCCAGCCGGAACATCCTCGCTCCGGCTGCACGCTCAGCCTCGCCCGACGAGCCGCCCCAAGCGCCTGAACAGCAAGGGCGCGAGGACGTCACGAAGCGGCCGGCTCCAGCGGAGCACCCCCGTGCGAAAGCCGGGACGGGCGAAGAGCCGCTCCGCGTAGCGGGCGACCGCCGGCCGCTCCCCCCACAGTCGCGGCCCGAGGCCGATCCAGCGCAGACGGAAGAGCACGACCCCCCACTCGAGATCGGCGAGGCTGAACGCGTCGCCGCAGAGCCAGCCGCCGTCGGCGAAGGGACCCTCGCTGAGCTGGGCCGCGAGGACGGCCACGGTCTCCTCCGTGTCCTGGACGACCGCGTCGATCCCAGCTTCGCTGCCCATCGCCGCGATCGTCTGCGCGACGAGCTCGCGCTTCTTGGTGTAGGCGCGGAGCAGCGCGGGCTCATCTCCGTGCTCCAGGATCCGCGCGGCGAGGAGCTCCAGCTTGTGTTGATGCGAGTTCTTGCCCCCGCGGCGGATCAGGAGGGGCTTTCGCGCCCCAGGGATCTCGCCGTAGGTCAGCACCTCCATGAAGAGCCCGTCGGCGAGGCCCAAAAAGCGCTCCATCGCCGCCCGTTCGGCGGCCCCCTCCGGCACGAGCTGCGGCCCTTCGAAGCTCCTGTCGACCTGGCGGATGATGTTCTCCGAGTCGGTCGTGACCCGCCCGTCGACGACCAGCGTGGGGACAACACAGCGGGGGTTCATCCGGACGTAGTAGGGGTCGTACTGCTCGTAGAGCGGCAGTTGGACGATATGCGACCTCCAGGGCAGGCCCTTCTCATCGAGGGCCTGTCGCACCTTCTGCGAGCAGAGGGAGAGCGGGAAGTGATAGACGTGGACGCCCCGCTGCGGCGCATGTGGACAGGGAGCGTCGGTCAGCGGGCGGAGGAGCTCCACGTCGGCGTTGGCATAGAGCGACTTTGTGATCATCGAAGGCTCCCTTTGGCAATTGAGCATGCTCCATGACTCGCCCATGCGGCAAGCTCCCAGGCCGAATTCGTCGCTCCTCGTGGCTTCGACGAAACGCAGCTGTACCGGATCGTAGCGCGAGTTTCGGCCGAGCTGAGAGGACCGACGAGGGCTGGAGCGCGCGGTGATTTTGCCACGACCCTATTCGCGGCTCCATAGCCCTACCACGACGCGCCTCTGTCGACGCTTGGCCCCCGTCCTCGCGGACGCTCAGCGATGACTCGGGGTCGAGGAGGTGCGCTACTCTGTTCTCGTACAGCTCTCTCATCCGCTACGTCTCTTCAGCTCCTCGGCGCTTCAGCAGTCTGTGGTGAAAGTCCCGCGCGCTCTCGCGGCGCGAGAGCGCGCGAGACTCTCGCCACAGACTGCTAGACGGCGAGGAGGCCGACGCCCTCTCCTCTATATGATAGGGTCTCCCGGCTATGTCTCGTTGGTCATTCTATCTCGTCGCCTCGCTCGTCATCGCTGGCCTTGGCGCGGCCTTTGCTCCTTCGGTCATCGCTGCGCCAAAGCTGCCAAACCGCCAAACAAAGCCGGCGACGGTCCTCCCGACCAACAAGGGTCAGGTTATGGGTCCCGTATTCTCGGCAAAGGCCAAGCTTAATCCGAAGGAGCTTTCGGCGAATGTCTCAAGCGCCTCACCTCTCAAGATACGACTGACGCCAACCGCTCGGCTTCAGGAGATCGTCGCGGAGCGGAGCCAGAATGCGATCCTCGCCCGCGGGATCGGCGCGCGGACCGTCGTTTCCCCGCGCAATATGTTCATCGACAAGTATACCCACATGCGAGTGGTCGGTGACGTCGTCGTCACCCCTTCAGCGCAGAGCACCGGGGAGATCACCATGCTGCGAAAGTCAGAGTGGCGCAACACTCTAGGAATGACCGATCTTGTCGCCCTGGCATTTCGCGCTTCAGCGGAGAAGCACTATGTGATCGACTGCCTGGTCTCAGGAGATCACACCGAGCTCTACCTGGCCCATAACCTTGATTGGATCGGCAGCAAGGCGACCCATGAGGGCGATCACCGGATCGCCCTCCTCCCGAAGGCCTCGACCCATCGCAATGTGACCGCGTTTATCTTCAACGAGACGGAGTATGCGGAATATAGCGAGGTCTATCAGTGCGAGATTATCCCCCTTCGGGAGTGAGCAAAGGAGGGTCGCCCGGCTTCCCTTGACGAGGTCGCGAACGGGCAGGGTCGACCCCCGCGGACGACCCTGGTGACCTGGTCGATGACCGCATCGTCGGCCCGCAGGTCACCGCGGGGGAGGAGGATCAAGCGCTCTTCGATGCTATCGCCTTCTCAGTCCGACAGCTTGGGACGTCGACTTCCAGGCTTGTTCTGGGCCGACACAAACTTGCTCTGCACTGACATACAGCGGCGAGATCGGGGCACGAGGCGCCCGACGCGTCGCGCACAACGCGCACAGCGCCATGCCGCAGGACGGCCTCTCGACCACGCGACCCGTCCTTGATCCGTCGCTCGCGCTCGCGCAGGCCCCGTCCACGCTGGTCCACTGGCACGACTCGCCGACGTTGCAGTTCTGGAGAAGCGGGGTGCATGCGGGGTCGCAGAACCGGCCGACCGGAGCGAGAGCATCCGCAGATGCAGATCAATGGCGTTTGGACGCTGAACACGCCCCTTCGCGTGATATTCCAGCGACGACGATGCTCCCGCGCATGCTCAAATACCCGCGCACCCACCACCTGGTCGGCTCGCGGCTTCAGCACGGAGACCACGATCTCGCGGCTGTCCCCTTCGCGGAGGTCCGCGGCCGCCACCTCGTCGTCGAGGAGAAGATGGACGGCGCCAACGCGGGGCTCTCCTTCACGGCGAGCGGCGAGCTGCTCCTGCAAAGCCGCGGACATTACCTGCTCGGCGGGCCGCGAGAGCGTCACTTTGACCTCTTTAAACAGTGGGCACATACCCACGCAGAGACGCTCTACACAGCTCTGGGCGCCCGCTTTGTCATGTACGGTGAATGGCTATACGCCAAACACACCTGCTACTACGACGCCCTGCCCCACTATTTTATGGAGTTCGACCTCTACGATCGGGAGACCGAGACGTTCCTGTCGACGGGGCGTCGCGCGGAGCTCCTCGCCGGGCTTCCGGTGGTCTCCGTCGCAGTCCTCTGGGAGGGCGCGCCGCAGCGACTGCGCGACCTGACCGACTGGGTCGGGCCCTCCCGCTTCAAGACCCGGCTGTGGCGCGAACGCCTGCTCAGCGCCGCGGCCCAAGCGGCTGTCAGCGAAGAGCAGGTCCTCCGCGAGACCGATCGCGAAGAGACGATGGAAGGGCTCTACCTCAAGGTCGAGGAGGAGGGCCAGGTCGTCCAACGGCTGAAGTGGGTCCGCCCCTCATTCTTGAGCGCAATCCTCGACTCAGGGAGCCATTGGCTCGCGCGGCCGATCATCCACAATCAGCTCGCCGAGGGCGTCGACCTCTGGGCGAGCTCGTCCTCGCTCTAGCAGCCACGAGGTGAAGATCCCGGGCGCACTCGCGGCGTGCGTGCGCGGGACTGCTAACCCACATGCAGGCTGGCCCGCCTCTCTTCATGTCAGACCCACATGCCGCGCGCCCGGACATCGACGAGCGCGGGCTCCAGCTCGACGAGAGCTCACCGCTGTCGAGAGGTCAGTCCGTCGACGCCCCCTCTCGGAGCCGAGGGGTCGACGCGGGCGTGCGAGAGCGTGCGATACTCCGTCCCCGAGCCCCTAGCCCCGACGGGCGGAGCGCTGAGACCATGCCGTACCCCTTCCCGATCCCAACGAGCGCCTACCCGCGCGACTTCGAGTGGCGGGCGATCGCCAACGCGCCGTGGGCTGTGGCGATGGCCGAGTGCCCGCAGGACCCGGAGCATCACGCGGAGGGCGACGTCTGGACCCACACCATGATGGTCTGCGAGGAGCTCTTTGAGCTCCCGGCCTGGCGCGCTCTACCGGCCGCAGAGCGCGAGCTGGTCTTCGCCGCCTGTCTCCTCCACGACATCGCCAAACCTCGCTGTACGACGATCATCGACGGCCGGATCCGCCAGCCGGGACACTCGGTGAAGGGCGCGTTGATGGCCCGCAACCTGCTGTGGCGCGCGGAGCTCGACCCTAGGACCCGCGAGGCTATCACCGGCCTTATCCGCTACCACCAGGTCCCCTTCTTCTGCATCGACGAGCCGGATCCGGTGCGGCGGATCGCCCAGGTCAGCCTCCGCGCCCGCTCGGACCACCTCGCCCTGGTCAACCGCGCGGACGGCCTCGGCCGGATCTGCGCCGACAAGCAGAGCCTGCTCGACAACGTCGATCTCTTCCTCGAGCTGGCCCGCGAGCAGGGCTGTCTTCGCGGGCCCTTCGCCTTCCCCTCGGACTACACCCGCTATTCATACTTCCACTCGCCGAGCCGGGATCCGCGGGTGCTCGCCTATGATGATAGTCGCTGCGAGGTCGTCGTGATGTGCGCGCTCCCGGGCGCCGGCAAGGACACCTGGATCGCCAACAATCTCGACATGCCGGTGGTCTCTCTCGACGCGCTCCGCAGCGAGCTCGGACAGGGGCCGACCGGCGATCAGGGGGCCGTGCTCCAGCTCGCCCGCGAACGCGCCCGTGAACACCTCCGCGCAGGTCGCCCCTTCGTCTGGAACGCGACCAACCTGACCAGGCGGATCCGCGACCGGGTCGTCGATCTCGCCGTCAACTACCGGGCGCGGGTGCGGATGGTCTACCTCGAGGTCCCCTACGAGCGACTCCTACGACAAAACCGCGAGCGGGAGAAGGTCGTCCCCGAACCGGTGATCGAGCGGATGACGAGACTATGGGAGCCACCAGACGCGACCGAAGCTCACCGCGTCGACTGGATCTTCGACCCGTAGGGGCCGTCAGGTCGGCGCCTCGAAGGACCAGGGCCCAGCGCGCCAGGGCGCCGCGACACCGCGACGAAGCTGCCCCAAGAACGTGTCGAGGTCGATCTTCGAGCCGCCAAAGCGCCGCATGTGCTCGGTCTCCTGCTGGCAGTCGATCATCGTGAATCCCCAGCGCTGGAGCTGGCGGACGAGCGCGACGAAAGCGATCTTCGAGGCGTTGGGCCGACGGGTGAACATGCTCTCGCCGCAGAAGACAGCGCCCAGCCCGAGACCGTATAGACCGGCGACGAGCTCCTCTTCGGCCCAAACCTCGACGCTGTGGACGATCCCGCGGCGATGGAGCTCCGTCATCCCGGCGAGCAGCTCGGGGGTGATCCACGTGCCGTCCTGACCCGGTCGCGGGGTCTCGGCGCAGCCCTGCATCACCCCCGCGAAGTCCTGATCCATCGTCAGCCGGAGCTTCCCCTCCTCGCGCCGGATCGCCTTCGCGAGCGAGCGGCCAATGTGCAGCTGCTCCGGAAAGATCACCATCCGCGGCGAGGGACACCACCAGAGCACCGGCTCGCCCTCGCTCGACCAAGGGAAGATGCCCTGAGTGTAGGCGTCGAGCAGCCGCTGCGGCCGGACGTCCCCGCCGGCCGCGAGAAGACCGTCCTTCTCCGCGAGGTGCGGGTCAGGAAAGCCGATGCTCTCGTTGAGGAGGAAGACGGACATCCCCGCGCTCACGAGGGTAACAGAGCCCCGCCGCGATCCGTGTGGCGGCCTCGCATCCCCTCACTCGCGCACCGCACCGCACGCCCGCCTCGCATCATCCCCCAGACCAGCTCCACGTCGCTCGCTCTGTGCCGACCCCATCGACCCCGTCGGCATCATCCGCGCTGCGGCTCGCCGAGAACAAGAAGGGGCGAGCGCGAGGTCTCCCACGCTCGCCTCTTCGAGGTTCTTCTTGGGGGCGGAGGGGCTAGCGGCGCCGCTCGGTCGCTTGACGGACGACCAGCGCTCGCCCCTCGAGCTCGCGCCCGTTGAGCTCCTCGATCGCCTTCGCAGCCTCGCGGTGGTTCGCCATCGTCACGAAGCCGAAGCCGCGAGAGTCACCGGTGTCGCGATCGAGCACCACGGCGGCGTCGATGACGTCCCCCATCGCCTCAAAGGCCTTGCGCAACATGTCGGTGTTGACGGCCCAGTCCAGGCTGCCGACGAAGAGTCGGGTCGGGACGCCGCCGCTCGAACGGCCGCCAGTCGGGGCGACCGCCGCCGGACCGGTGTGCACGTTGGCGACGACCTCTTCAATCGAGAGGAGACCGCCCTGGATCTCGTCGACTGTGGTGACCTGGATGGTCCCGCTTCCGTTCGCTCGATTCTGCGCCTGCCTGTCAGACTTGCGTTTCTTCTTGCGTTGCTTCTCAAGCTCACGTTGCCGTTTACCGGCCGAGTAGCTGCTTCTTGCCATGGATCCTTTGTGGTGGTGGGTTGTCGGTTCTCGGGCTTGCGGATGGGCCTCGTGGAGGAGCTCCGCCGCGAGGGCTGAGGCCCAGCGGTCGCCTGAGGACGGCCGCAAGTTCAACGGGAATTCGGACTCGGCTGAGGCCCTGTGAGTACCGACGTTTCGTCCGTAGACGAATCCCGCGACGATGGGTTTGATGCAGAACCACGCCGGACGGGCCCGAAGACGCGGCGATGTCATACCTCATGCTCCCCACCCGCCGCAAGCCGTAGCCCGGACATCGCGCACTCCCGGACATCGCCGCTCGCGACCGCCGGCCGCGGCGCCGCGAAAAGATGCACAGAGCAGCCGCTGCGGAGGACTAACCCGTAGAGCGCGACAGGCGCGACTGAGACCGTCGCGACCGAGCGAGGGCGATGAGCGAAGCCCTCGACCCCCATGCGAAGGAGCCGCCAGGGCGCTGCTACCCTCCGGCCGTGCTCCTACGCTCCCTCCTCGCGACGGCTCTCGCGAGCTCATCGGCCCTGTCAGGGGAGCAGGCCAAGGCTGACCCGAAGAGCTCCAACCTCGCCGACGACGAGGAGCTTCGGCTCTTCCCAGCGCTCGCCTACCCGCACGCGCAGGGCTGGGAGGTCCACATACGGGCCTGGGTCTACGAGCCTGAGCTCCACTCCTGGTGGCGAGCGATCGCCCTCCGCGGCCTCCGCCGAGCGCTGGGGCTGCCGAGGGGCTCCGAGAGCAGCACGATCTTCCTCGCCCGCGCGCAGCCCTTCCTCGCCGACAACGAGCGGGGCAAGCGGGTCGTCCTCGAGATCGCGGGGGAGCGCTACGCCCTGCCGCCGACCGCCGCCAACGGCCATCGCCAGGCCCCGATCAGAGTCCCGCGGGAAGCCCTCACCGCGCCGATGACCCCGGCCCGAGCGATCCTCCGCCCCGGCGACCCGCGCAGCTTCGTCGGCAGCGTCCTCCGCCTCGACCCCGGCGGGGTCTGCGTGATCTCGGACATCGACGACACGGTCAAGATCTCCGAGGTCCGCGATCTCGAGGCGCTGCTCGCCAACACCTTCCTCCGGCCCTTCGCGCCGGTCCCCGGGATCGCCACCGCCTACCGTGGCTGGGCGGAGCAGGGGGCCGCGTTTCACTACGTCTCGGCGAGCCCGTGGCACCTCTACGATCCCCTGCGGCAATTCTTCGCCGACGCCGACCTGCCCCTCGGGTCCTTCCACCTCAAGGACTTTCGCTGGGTCGATCGGAGCTTCCTCTCGCTCTTCCAGGATCCTCGCGACTACAAGCTCCGGGCGATCGAGCCGCTCCTCGACGCTGCCCCAGGCCGCTCCGTCGTCCTCGTCGGCGACTCCGGCGAGGCCGACCCCGAGGCCTACGCCGAGCTCTACCGCCGCCACCCGGCGCAGGTGCTCCACATCTTCATCCGTGATGTCAGCGGCGAGACCCCCGAAGCCGCCCGCTACCTCCGCGCCTTCGACGGCGTTCCGCCTGCGCGCTGGACGATCTTTCGCGACGCCGCGACCCTGCCAAGGTCCCTCCCGGCAGCGCCGACGACGACCGGGAGCGCGGCAGAGAGGCCCAAGTAGCGCCTCGCGGCCATCGTCCCCATCACCCGCAGGTGCACAACGATCGCTCGGTGAGAGCACAGAGTTCCCTCACCAAGCCGCCTCGTCGAGCTCAGGAGAGCGCGCGAGGCCGTCTCGACGCCCCCCCTAGTCCGCGACCCTCGCCCCCCGCGTCACCGCGCGCGCTCGACCTCGCGCGCTCGACCGCGCGCGCTCGACCTCGCGACCTTCAGCGTCTCCCCAAAGACGCCCCACGCGACGACGCCGAGGGTTGAGGGGCGCATCCACGCGGCATAACATGTCCCAAAGAC
>Ga0316189_10002733_pt1 | contig 17211 bp, 16 predicted proteins | sample LowCovwburrow_MG_FD_204930 | JGI IMG/M metagenome (GOLD analysis project Ga0316189, IMG submission 204930) | Coastal sediment microbial communities from Maine, United States - Lowes Cove worm burrow | ecosystem: Environmental > Aquatic > Marine > Coastal > Sediment | place: USA: Maine...
TCGGTCCTGCCAAAACATGAAGGCCCTCTGCTACTTCATATTTTGCATAGATAGGAGCATTTATAAAATCAAAATCTCCTAAACTGATGTATAAAACTTCTGGTTGAATAGAAAAGGATTCGTCGATATGAAATTCGGTAAAAAAGCCAGCATAATAGCCTACTTCAACTTCAGTATTAGGTCCAAAACCACCTTCAACCACTTGAAAAAAGGTTAAATTCAAACCTCCTTTAATACCAAAATCGACATCAGACTGTCCTTGAGAAGAAAAACTCAATACAATAAAAACTAATGTACAAATTACAGTCTGTTTCATTTTGACGTATATTTAATTCTGTAAGTGACTAAGTAGTTAGTCGTAAATGATTAATCTAAAAAGCTTTGAATCGCTAAGTCATAACTTTGTAAACCAAAGCCTAATATAACACCTTTAGCATTTGGAGAAATAAAAGACTGGTGCCTAAAGTCTTCTCTTGAAAACGTATTAGAAATATGAACTTCAACCACTGGTGTTTCAATGGCTTTAATAGCATCACCAATTCCGATTGATGTATGGGTATAAGCCGCTGCATTAAGAATAATACCATCGTAATGATAACCTACCTCTTGAATCTTATCTATCAGCTCTCCTTCAATATTAGATTGATAATGTTCTAACGAGATATTTTGATACTTATTGGTCAAGGTTTCAAAAAAGTCTGAGAACGTCTCATTTCCGTAGATACTAGGTTCTCGTTTTCCTAATAAGTTAATATTAGGTCCATTGATTATAATGAGTTTTTTCATTAGATAAAGATATTAAAATTTGGGTATAAAAAAACCGAAGCATAATGCTTCGGTCTTTACTATAGAAATTCAATATTGTATTAGAATTTGTAAGTCACACCAAAATTGATGTCAGATAAATCTAAGTTCAATCCGAAAGTATTAAGTGCTTCAGCACCGTCAAAATCAGCTTTTGAGCTAGAGTAAGATAATGCTCCAATTGACGCTCTTAAAGCGATACAATCTGACACAAAATAATTAAGACCTGGAGATACTGCAATCCCAAAAGTATTAGCTTTGAAATCTTCATCAACGCCGTCAATTTCTTCTTTTGAACTCACGTATGCAAGACCTGCACCAACAGTAAATGAAAACTGGCTGTCTGGTGTAAAGAAATAAGTTGCTCCTAATCCAGCACCGAATTGAGACATTTTTTCCTCAAAACCTTCGAACTCTTCTTTTTGAGAACCGAATAATAAGTTGAACTCTAAAGCAATGTTATTCGATACGAAATAACCAACTGTAGGTGAGAATTTAAGATTATTGATTTTTTCTTCATCCTGAGTTTGACTATTGAACCCAACGGTACCAGAAACATAAATATCTCCTTTCGCGAAACCAGCTGTAGTGTTTTCATCTTGTGCATTAACATTTGTAAAAGCAAAAACTGCTACTGCAGTCATAAGTAATAATTTTTTCATAATTTTCTGTTTAGTTTAAAATTAATTTGGTCGGCAAACATAGATGTATTTTTTACACTAGACAAGAAAAAACTTATAATCAAATGTACTTCATCGGTAAAAAAACGACTTTTAACGATTTTTAACATAAAAAAAAGAGGCTAATTGCCCCTTTTTCTTTTATAACATTACATATTGTTATAATCCGATTTCAATACCAACCGTTATATTATCTAAATAACCAACAGCGAACACACCAACAGGTATTTCAACACTTCTATACGCAACTACGAGATCTATAGCTTCAGTGATACTATATTGAACTCTCGGCGCATAATAGAATCCTCCGTCATTCCAACTCGGTCTAATCCCTATTGCATAACCTAAGTCAATACCTAAAGTAAATTTCTCTGACAAAGCAAAGCGTCCTGCTCCTGCAATAGGCAAAAAAACAGCATCTTCTACATCTATAATTGTGGAACCGCCTCCTATAACATTAGGAATTCTCACTTCATCACCAAAATTATATGACAAACCTGTCGCGACACCGACATCAAATTTCTCAGATACTTTCCATAAATAATTGAGATCCAAATTCGTATTAAAATTATAAATATTACCAGCATCCCCTACTGGAAGACCAAAACTTAAACCAGCTTTTAATTCTTGTCCATTAACGCTTGTAAAAGCAAACACTGCAATTGCAGTCATAAGTAATGCTTTTTTCATAATAATTAAGTTTAATAATTTGATTTATAATTTTAAATTAGTCGGTAAACATAGACCGATTTCTCATAACGAATAAGTAAAATAATAAATTTATGTGCATTTAATCGATAAAAATTAAAATATCAACGTATTCTCGGCATAAAAAAAAGGAAGTCCGAAGACTTCCTTTTTAATACTTTTTTATCTACTCTTAGTTGAAGAAATATCCAACTGAAATTTGAAACACGTTATTCTGATTTGAGAAATCATCAGAACCTTCGAAATCATTAATATTAGATAACCCTAAGTTGTAACGTGCAGAAAAATTTAGACCAGATTCCATTTTATAACCTGCTCCAAATCCAAATCCAAAATCAATACCACTAACCTCGTCTTTAATATCTACCTCTTCTCCTCCTCCTTCAACTTTAGCAGATAAAAGAAATCCAATTTGAGGTCCAGCTTCTATGCTAAAACCATCAGCAACCATATACTTCGCCATTACTGGAACGTTTAAATAATCAAACTTCCAATCTACGTCAACTCCTTCAAAGTCTTCTGTTGCCCCTTGTGCAGAATACACTAATTCTGGTTGAACAGAGAATTTTTCAGAAATTCCTATTTCAGCAACTCCACCCACATGAAATCCTGTACGAGAACTCAAATCACCAGTATCATCACCACCAATAGTAGCAAAATTAACACCAGCTTTTGCTCCAAATTTTACTTCTTGAGCATTAACACTAGTTAATCCAAAAACTGCTACTGCAGCAAATAACATTAATTTTTTCATAATTTAAAAAGTTTTAAAATTGATTAGTACAAACTAAATACTTTTTTTTTAGATTATAAACATTTTTTAGCCTCTTATTAACAATGTTATAAACATTTGTACTTAAACACCTGTAAATCAAACATATAATATTTATCTTATTAACATTTTTTTTCAATTGAGAGGCTTGTCCTGTACAAATAGTCGAGTATAACCAATAATTAGTAGTATTTTTATATCAAAATTTCAACAAACAAACTTTCAATACGACTATGACCTGGCAGGATGCTCTTAATGATTACAAATACTACCTTAAAATAGAGCGAGGCTTGTCATCTAACTCCATATCCAATTACGAGTTAGATGTGGAGAAGCTCATGTCATATCTAGAAAACAATAACAGCAGTACCACCCCAAATACAATTGATTACGATAGTATTCAATCCTTTATATATCACGTTTCAAAACATTTAAATGCGCGATCTCAATCCAGACTAATATCAGGTTTACGGAGCTTCTTTAGTTATTTGGTATTTGAAGATTATAGGAAAACAAACCCTTTAGATCTTATTGAATCTCCAAAAATTGGGAGAAAACTACCTGATACGCTCGCGATTAAAGAAATTGATGCTCTTATAAATGCTATTGATTTGAGTCGAGAATTTAATGGTGTAAGAATTGGCGAAAGAAACAGAGCTATTCTAGAAACGCTATATAGCTGCGGTCTTCGAGTAAGCGAACTTATTAATTTAAAACTATCTGATTTGTTTTTTGATGAAGGGTTTATAAAAGTTACGGGTAAAGGCAATAAACAACGCTTTGTTCCCATTGGCTCAAATACTCAAAAGTATATTACTATATGGAAAGAGATAAGAACACATATTAATGTGTACCCAGAACATAAGGATACATTGTTTTTAAATAATAGAGGTAAACAACTTACAAGAGCTATGATTTTCACCATAATAAAAAATCTAGCTTTGGAAATTAACTTAAATAAAGTGATCTCTCCCCACACTTTCAGGCATTCGTTTGCCACTCACCTTTTAGAAAACGGAGCCGACTTAAGAGCTATACAATTAATGCTTGGCCATGAGAGCATTACAACAACTGAAATTTACATGCATGTTGACCGTTCTCATTTAAAGGATGTATTAACACAGTTTCACCCCAGAAAATAATCGTAAGTAAAATTTACAGTATTAATTTTAAATTTATTATTTTTACTCTATAGATTGATACCTTTTCAATTTTAGTAAGTTAAAAAATCCCTGTTACAACTTATAAAATATAGTATTTAATATGACTTTATTTAATTTGGGATTTTTAAACAGTTCAAAACATTCCGTATTTTCAGAAGAACTCAAATCTAAACTCGCTCTAGAATACTCTAGCATAGGAGTTTGGGAGTACGACGCAGAACTTAATCGTGTCTTTTTTTCTGATGGATCAAAACAAATCATTGGAATTAAAAATTCTGATTTTGGAAAAAATCCTGACGACTGGAATGATCGCGTACATCCAGATGACAAAACCAAATACTTTAAAGATTTTCAGGATCATGCCAATGGCTTAAAACCCATGTATGAGAATATACACCGCGTAAGATGCGAAGATGGAACTTATAAATGGATTAGAGACCGAGGGAAAATTGTTGAATGGGATGAGAACGGAAAAGCAAAACGCATTATTGGTACGCATACAGATATTACTTTACTTAAAACCAAAGAAACTAAAATTAACAATGCACTAGCTATTGCTACGGAACACAACAATAGATTAAAAAACTTTGCTCACATTGTTACTCACAATTTAAAACAGCACACTGGAAATTTAGAAAGCTTATTACATTTCTATCAAGAAGCTGAAAACGAAACCGAAAAGGAAGAGTTATTCCAACATTTACAATGTTTATCAACATCATTGACCAAAACAATAAAAAATTTAAATGATATTGTTTCTGTACAAACAAGCAAAAACAAGCGTGTAGAAAAAATTTATATGGCTGATGAAGTTGATCGTATTCTAAGTTTGCTCAATGTTGTCATTAAAGAGTCTAAAGCAACAATTCATAATAATATCAATAGAAAATTATTTATAACCTACAACCAATCCTATTTTGAAAGTATTGTGCAAAATTTAGTCACTAATGCCATTAAATACAAGCATCCTGATAGAGATCCAGTTATACATATAGATTGTCATTTTGACCATCAAAATATTTACATAAAGGTTTCGGATAATGGATTAGGTGTGGATCTCAAAAAATTTGGTAAAGATATTTTCGGACTCTACAAAACCTTTCATCAAAATGCAGACGCTGAAGGTGTAGGCCTATATCTTATTAAAAATCAAATTGAAAGTTTTGGTGGCAATATTACTGTAGATAGCGCCGTAAATAAGGGAACAACTTTTACTATTCTTGCTACTAACTAAGCGCAGTATTCGGAACGAGTACTCATCTTTTCATGATTATATTTATAGCCAATTTAGTCATAAACAATATGTAATAATAGAGTGACTATCTCCTACAATTAGGGTCTTATTCAAAAATGAGGCCAATGAAAATACTGTGGAAAAAACTATCAGATTCAAAACCAGATACTTATCAAGAAAATAGTCCTGAGCTTTCTTTTGATGAGCTGAAATGGCAAATTGCACTTGAAAATTCAAATGTTGGTGTTTGGGATTGGAATTCTCACAGTGATGAAGTATTTTATTCTTCTGAATCTAAAAAAATCCTTGGTTACGAAGCTCACGAATTGAGCACTTCCACTATGGAATGGAACAAAAGAGTACATCCTGACGACCGCACGACTTATTTTAGAAATCTAAAGTCCCACGTGAAGGGTGAATGTGATACATTTCGTAACGAACATCGCGTGATATGCAAGGATGGCACTTATAAATGGGTACTTATCAACGGGAAAACGGTTGACAAGGACAGTCATGGCAAGCCAAGCAGAATCATTGGGACACATACAGACATTACCTATCAAAAAAAGTATGATGGTCAATCAAAAAAACAGCTTCAACTCATAACAAGTCAAAATGAGCGCCTTCATAATTTCACCCATATTGTCTCACATAACCTCAAAACACATATCGGAAATTTTAAAAACATTTTAGAATTTTACGATGAGGCCAATTCGGAAAATGAAAAAATAGAGCTAGTCAATCATTTAAAAACGATTTCTGAAGCCTTAACGACAACCATAGTTGATTTGGATGATATTATTAGTATCAAGGCAAAATCTAATGCGCATGAACTTAACGAACGAATCAACGTTTTTTCCTGTGCCGAAAAAATTATTGACAGTCTTCAAATAGAAATTGACAAAAATCAGATAGGCGTTTACAACTCCATTAGAAAGGATGATCATCTATTGGCAAACAGACCATATTTAGAAAGTATTTTTTACAATTTAATTTGTAATAGTATAAAGTATAGAAGTAACGACCGTAAATCAAAAGTAATCTTACAATCCATTCATTCCAAAAAAGAACTCAAAATCTTGATTTCCGATAACGGCATTGGTATCGATACTGAGAAACACAAAAACCAACTATTCGAAATGTACCAAACCTTCCATGGAACAGATCGATTAGACTCTAGAGGTGTTGGTCTGTACATTACAAAAATACAAGTCGAAGCCATTGGAGGAACCATCAATGTAGAAAGCAAACCAGATGAAGGCACGACATTTATCCTAACGTTTAAAAAACAATAAAGCACTCTAATTTAGAGTGCTTTATTGTGTTGTAACTATTATTATTGTTAGCGCAAACTACTTGGCTATATTGACCGCTCTTGTTTCTCTAATTACGGTGACTTTAACTTGTCCTGGATACGTCATATCCGTTTGTATTTTCTGGGAAATCTCAAACGATAAGTTAGCCGCTTGTTCATCAGTCACTTTTTCACTTTCAACCATCACTCTCAACTCTCGTCCTGCTTGAATTGCATAGGCCTTATTAACGCCATTAAATCCAAAAGCAACATCCTCTAAATCTTTAAGACGTTGGATATATGAATCTAATACTTGACGTCTTGCGCCTGGTCGAGCTCCAGAAATAGCATCACAAACCTGAACAATTGGTGATAATAGAGTCGTCATTTCAATTTCATCGTGGTGAGCACCAATAGCATTACATACTTCTGGTTTTTCACCATGTTTTTCTGCCCATTGCATACCAAGAATAGCATGAGGTGTTTCCATATCTGCTTCAGACGATGGTACTTTCCCTATATCATGTAATAAACCTGCACGTTTGGCTAGCTTAGGATTTAAACCTAATTCAGCAGCCATCACGCCACAAAGTTTTGCAACTTCACGCGAATGCTGCAATAAGTTCTGTCCGTAAGAAGAACGGTATTTCATACGTCCTACAAGTTTTATTAATTCTGGATGTAATCCATGAATTCCTAAATCTATAACGGTACGCTTACCCACTTCAATTATTTCTTGTTCAATCTGTTTCTGTGTTTTCTTAACGATTTCTTCAATACGTGCTGGATGGATTCTCCCATCAGTCACCAATTTATGAAGTGATAGACGAGCAATTTCACGTCTAACAGAATCAAAACATGATAAAATAATTGCTTCCGGAGTATCATCTACAATAATCTCAACTCCTGTAGCCGCCTCTATTGCTCTAATATTTCGACCTTCACGACCAATAATTCTACCTTTTACGTCATCAGATTCAATATTGAAAACAGAGACGCAATTATCAATCGCTTCTTCTGTTCCAATACGTTGTATGGTACTAATAATAACTTTCTTTGCTTCTTGTTGTGCTGTTAACTTAGCTTCTTCCAAAGTATCTTGAATATAGCTCATAGCATCCGTTTTAGCTTCACTCTTAAGCGACTCTACTAATTGAAATTTGGCATCTTCTGCAGATAGGCTAGAAATAACCTCTAATTGCTTAATTTGGCTTTTATGTGCTTTTTCTACTTCTTCTTTTTTCTTTTCTAAAAACTCTAAGCGAAAATCATAATCCTTTATTTTAGCTGCAAGAGATTGATTTGCACTTTTGTTTTTAGACAATTCACTTGAGATTTGTGATTCTTTATCTCTAGTTCGTTTTTCGGCTTCAGCCATTTTTTTATCACGAGATAAAATAACTTTCTCATGCTCAGATTTTAGCTCTATAAATTTATCTTTAGCTTGAAGCATCTTATCTTTTTTGATAGATTCTCCTTCGCTTTTGGCTTGTTTTAAAATTAATTTTGCTTCATCTTCAGCATTTTTTACAAGCTTAGATGCATTGTTTTTCTCTAATGCCTTTGCAATAATATATCCTAGTACTATGCCTAGTACTACTCCTCCAACAATCATTAAAATTGTATTCGTATCCATGTTTAGTTAGTTTTAAAGTTGTGATTACACCAAAATTATCTGTCTTAAATTAAGACAAAAAAAAGCCTACATCAGTTTTGGATTTTGTATAAACTCCTTAAAAACAAGTTTAGGGCTAACAAGCTGATCAAAAATCTGCCCAAATACCAAAACAAGTTTGAATATTAGCAGCACGATTTTACAACTTAAACTCACCCTTTTTAAAGAAATAACGTTGAGTTTATCAAAAATAAATAACTAATGTAGGCAGTAACCTATGTTTATTTTAAAGAACGTTAAGCGCTTAAATGTTTGTTCAGTAATTGATTTAAAGCATTAAGCTTATCTTCAACTTCTTCACTAACACTGGCTTTATCTATTGTTTTCTGTTCTACTTGAGATGCAAATTGTAAGGCACACATTGCCAAAACGTCTTGCTTATCTCTCACAGAATAGTTTTGCTCAAATTGACTTATCATGGTTTCAATCTTTTTAGCTGCCTTTCGTAATCCCTCTTCTTGACTTGGCGCAATCGTTAAAGGATACACTCGGTTTGCTATAGATAGCTTTATTTTAAGCTGTTCTGCCATTACTTTAAGTTAACATTATTCAGATAATTGGGTAATACAATGGTCAATATCTCTAATTAATGTATTTATTTTGAGTTTTGTTTCTCTGTTATTCTCGTCACTGCCCAGTAATGAGTTTGCCATTTTGAGTGTTTCATACCTTTCAACCCAAGAATTTATGTCTTCTTGTTGTTGAATGTTTTTCTTCTGTTGCTCTGCTAATTCTTCAGAAATTTTTAAGTTAGTTTGCTTCAACACTTCAAGTTTGTGCAAAACCTTACTAATTTTATTCTCTAAAGAATCTACAACATCTTCAATTTTACTCATTTACAAATTTCAATACTGATGTAACAAAGTTAACATACTAAGTCAAAATTCACAATAGATTTACTATTAATTTTTAAATAAATAACACTTAGCTAGTGATAACCGCTTACAGCAAACTAGTTACCAAATCTAATTATGTTGTTTTTGTAAGTTTTTGTTTGTTATTTTTACCTTTTTATTGATATTCAATTTTTAAATCAACAAACATGAGTGTAGATTATTTTCTATACTCAATTAAAATCGATATTTTTACGTTATTAGTTTAACGTAGTACATTACACCTATGAAATACCTTTTCGCATTCATCTTCATCTCTCAATTTAGCTTTGCACAATCACCTTATCCGCAAGATTATTTTAGAAATCCATTAGATGTTACTCTAGTCCTTTCTGGAACATTTGCTGAGCTTCGCTCTAACCATTTTCACTCCGGATTAGATATCAAAACACAACAGCGTACTGGTTTAAAAGTATACGCAGCAGCACAAGGCTATGTGAGTCGTATTAAAGTTTCTCACTTTGGTTACGGAAAAGCATTATACATTACACATCCCAATGGCTATGTTAGTGTTTATGCCCATTTAGACAAGTTTTCACCTGAAATTCAGAAATACATTAAGGCTTGTCAATACGAGAAAGAAAGTTATGAAGTTGAAATGTTCCCCTCTCCAGACGAACTCATAATCGAAACAGATCAGGTTGTGGCTTTCTCAGGAAATACAGGGAGTTCAGGAGGACCTCATTTACACTTTGAAATACGCGACAATGAAGAACGACCAATAAACCCGATGCTTTTTGGCATGGACATTAAAGACTCTAAACCACCCTTTATTTCAGCTGTCTATGCGTATCCCAAAAACAGAAATTCGCATATTGATGACACAAAAAAACGAAAAGAGCTACGATTGATTCCACATAAAAATGGAGATTACAGCACGGAACCAATTTATGCGCTTGGTGATATTGGCTTTGGCGTTGTAAGCAATGATCAGCAAGATTTCGCAAACAATAAAAACGGATTAAGCAATATTCAAAGTTTTTATAACGGAAATAAAACTTTCGAAATGGATTTTAAACGTTTCACTTTTGCTGAATCCAAACACATCAATCGTTTTATTGACTACGAAATATATAAAGAGAAAAAAGATAGAATTCAGAAGCTTTTTGTGCAATCTGGTAACACTTTGAGCATGTTAAAAAATGTAAATAACCAAGGCTATATAAAGGTTGAAGATAGTACAAGCTCAGTTTACAAAGTCCGCTTAGTAGATTTTAAGGGTAACGAATCTTGGCTCTCAATACCAGTCATTGGTAAGCCTGCAAAAGAAATATTAGAAGCTCCTGAACTCAAACCATCTACCTATATTTTAGCAAACCAGGTCAATGAACTTGAAAAAGAAAACGTTACAGTTTACTTTCCAACCCAAACATTTTATGAGGATTTCCAAATCGATTTCAATGTACGTAATGACTCCCTAAAGCTCCATAAAGATGTTGTGCCTTTAATGAAAAGTTTTACCATCAAATACGACATTAGTCATTATGCTGACGAAGATAAAGACAAATTATTTATCGCCAAATTATACGGTTATTACCAAAATGCGAGTTATATAAGTACAAAACGTATTGGCGATATGCTGTCTGCTAGAACAAAAACAATGGGAAACTTCGCTCTAGCAAGAGATACAGTGAGCCCAACCATTAGACCTGTGAATTTTCAAAATAAAAAATGGTTGAGTAAGGAAAACTATTTAAAAGTTAAAATTGCTGATGACCTTTCAGGAATTAGTAATTATAGAGCTACGATAAACGGAAAATGGATTCTTATGGAATACGATTACAAAAAAGACACCCTCACTTATGATTTTGAAGACAACATAAATTCCGAAACCGAAAACAACCTCAAAATAATTGTTACCGATAATGTTGGAAATAGTGCTACATTTGAAGCAACATTTTTTAGAAAATAAAAAACTGACCTTTTGAAGCTAAACATCACACTACTCATTGCCCTTTTCGGCTTTTCTTTCTTAGGAATATCACAAACAGCAACAATTAAAGGTGTTATTCTTGATGATACGCAGCAACCCATTTACAACGTAAGTATCAAAGCTAATGACAAAGGAACTACCTCCAATGAAAATGGGTTTTTTGAACTTAAAATCCCTGCAAATACGGATGTTACGATAGTTTTCTCCCATATTTCCCATAAATCGGTTACACAAACATTCAACCTAAAAAGTGGTCAAGAATTAGAATTTAATCCTGTTATGAAAATTGATGTTGAACAAATTGGCATCGTAGTCATAAACACCAACACAAGACAATCAGTTGATGGCATTACCACCATAACTCCGGAAGTCTTGCGAACTATAAAAGGCGCTCAACCAGGTGTTGAAAATATTTTGAAAACACTCCCAGGAGTTAACATATCTAATGAATTAAGTACGCAATACTCGGTTCGCGGTGGAAACTTTGATGAAAACCTAGTTTACGTCAATGAAATTGAAGTCTATCGTCCGTTTTTAATTCGTTCTGGACAGCAAGAAGGTTTGAGTTTTGTTAATACTGACTTGGTTCAGAATGTTGATTTTTCAGCTGGTGGATTTCAAGCGAAGTATGGTGATAAACTGTCTTCAGTTTTAGATATTACCTACCGTAATCCCATTAAATTTGGCATTAGAGCTGAAGCTAGCTTATTAGGCGGAAGTATTGCTGCTGAAGCCGTGAGTAAGGATTCAAAGTTTTCAGGACTCATTGGTTTGCGCTACAGAGATAATAGCCTACTGTTAAACTCCTTAGAAACCGAATCTAATGTAAGACCAATTTTTGCTGATGCTCAAACGTATTTAACTTATAAATTTTCTGATAAATTTCATTTAAATTTCCTTGGAAGCACCTCCTTGAATAAATACAACTTCAAACCCTCCAATAGACAAACAAATTTCGGAACATTAGATGAACCTGTTGCCTTGTTAGTCTTTTATGATGGTCAAGAAGAAGATCAATACTACACCAATTTTGGAGCCTTTAAAGCTAATTACTTTGCTTCTGATGACTTAACGCTAAAATTAATTGCATCAGCATACCATACTACTGAAGAGGAATATTTCGACATATTAGCACAATACAGACTTGGAGAAGTTAACAGTAATATTGGTGATGAGAATTTAGGTGAAGTTGAGTTTTCCGAAGGTATAGGCTCACAACTCACGCACGCTAGAAATGAATTGGACGCGGTTATTGTAAATATTGAGCATAAAGGAGATTATAAATTAGACGAGGAAAGCACTATAGAATGGTCAGCAAAATACACTCATGAAGATATTAGAGACCGTGTGATAGAATGGGAAGTTATTGATAGTGCAGGTTTTTCTGTGCGACCTCCTATTTTTGATATTCAAAACAATCAACCTTACGAACCTTTTGAAGGTCCTTTAGTCGCCTTTCAAAATGTAAGAGCCACTAATGCCGTTCAAATTGATAGATTTCAAGCCTACGCGCAATGGAGCAAACGTACTATGTTAGGTGACAACGAGGTGTTTTATAATGCTGGAGTTCGCGTTCATAATTGGACAGTCAATAGCGATGTTCCAAATCAAGAAGGTGTATCGTCTTCAACACAAACCGTATTTAGCCCCAGAGCACAATTTGCAATCAAACCTGACTGGGAAAAAGATATGTTGTTCCGTATTGCTGGAGGTTTATATTATCAACCTCCGTTTTATCGTGAGTTGCGTGATTCTTCAGGAATCGTTCAGCCTGATGTAAAAGCCCAAAAATCAATTCATTTAGTAATTGGTAATGAGTACAGCTTTAAACTTTGGGATCGTCCTTTCAAGCTCGTTTCAGAAGCCTATTATAAAAGTCTGAGTGATGTTAACCCATATACTTTAGAGAATGTTAGAATTCGTTATCGCGCCAAAAATAACGCGACAGCTTATGCCTACGGACTTGATTTTCGTCTTAATGGTGAGTTCGTTCCTGGTACCGAAAGCTGGTTTAGTTTTAGTTACTTAAAAACCGAAGAAAATATTGATGATAGGGGTTTTATTGCAAGACCTACGGATCAACGCCTAAAATTTGGTGTTTTATTTCAGGATTATGTACCTAACATTCCAGAGTTAAAAATGTATCTAAACTTAGTTTACAATACGGGCGTTCCTGGTGGTTCACCAAGTTATGCTGATCCTTATGATTTTCAAACACGATTACGTGACTACAGACGTGCCGATTTAGGAATTTCGTATGTTTTGGTTGACCAGAATAGAACGTATACATCTAAATGGAAACAAAAATTTAAGGAACTCACCATCGGTATTGAAATCTTTAATATGTTTGATGCTCAGAACACAATTACAAATACTTGGGTTCGTGATGTTTACAGTAAGCGACAATTTGCTATTCCAAATTTCTTAACACCTCGTGTCTTTAATGTGAGATTATCAACGCGTTTTTAATCCGAATTCATAATTATAAATATTCTGTAGATTAATTCTCTGCAAATTCTTGCAACACCTGAATCAAATAATCGACATCGGCTTTAGTATTAAACTTACTGAACGAAAACCGCACTGAAGGTCTTAATAGATGTGCTTCGTCTAAAATTTCAGTAAGCACATGTGAGTTTTGTGAACTTCCACTCTGGCATGCACTTCCTTTAGAACAAGCAATACCTTTTAAATCCAATTTAAATTGCAGTAATGCAGCCTTTTCACTCGAAATAGGTAAACATACATTGATAAGCGTATATGTGCTAAGTTCAGCATCTTGAGATAAGCCGTTAAAACTCACATTTGGTAATGTGGCTTTTAATTGTTCGATGCAATACGACTTAATATTTTTAATATAGGCACTTTCGGTTTCGAGATGTTGATAAGCAATATTTAAGGCTTCGTCCATACCAACAATATTGTGTATAGACTCGGTTCCTGCGCGTAAACCTCTCTCCTGCTCTCCTCCAAAAATAGAGGCTCTCAATCCGCTGTTTTTCCGAAGAAAAGCAAACCCAACACCTTTTGGTCCATGAAATTTATGTGCGCTTGCTGCCAAATAATCAATTTGAATATCCTGTAAATCTAACTTATAATGACCAACAGATTGAACAGTATCACTATGAAACAAAGCGCCATTGGTTTTACATAATTGAGCGACACCTTTAATATCAAGCTTGTTTCCAATTTCATTATTGATATGCATTAAACTCACGAGTTGCTTTTTTGTAGCATTGGCGAGCAAGCTTTCAAGATCTAAGAAATTTATGGAACCATCAGATTCCAGTTTAACATATTGAACCGAAATTTTATAGTCTTTCACCAATTGATCAATAGTGTGCAAAATAGCATGGTGTTCAATTTTTGATGTTATAATTTCGGTAACACCTAAATCTCTAACAGCACTTCTAAGCACTAAATTATCGGCTTCTGTTCCTCCAGAAGTGAATACGATTTCGGAAGCAGAGACATTAAAATGTGATGCAATACGTTTTCTTGAAGACTCAATTAGAGATTTAGATTGTCTTCCGTAACTATGAGTAGATGATGGATTTCCGAAGTTTAATTTCATCACATCACTCATTCTATCGATAACTTCTTCTCGAATTTGTGTTGTTGCAGCATTATCAAAATAAACGGTTTTCATGTGTTTATATTTTTGTTTTTAACGGTCATATGCTGTTCGCTATTACTCATTATCTTGGAGGATAAAGCTTTTAACATGCTCGCTATATGGCATTCATAATTATCATACAAAGATGCAACTTTCTATCTGTTTTTAAAACCTGTAGCTCATACCCTTAAAATAATTTGTTAAAGCAACACGTTAAACAAGCAAATCTTTTATTTTTGTTTCAAAATAAACGACAATGCGACAGTTCCTCTTTATATGTTTGTTAGGATTATTAGCCTTTTCTTGTGATGATGGTGATGTTTTTGAAATCACACTTGATTTTGAAGACGAATTTGAAACTTGTGGTAGTCTGGTCTTTTTTAAAACAAAAGAAATTCCTGCGGAATCCTTATCCATACAAATCACTAACAGAACCATTGAAAACATTCTAGAGGTTGACGAAGACAACATGTATCAAGAAACTTTTGAATTTAGTGCTGCAACAAATTCTTTTAACTACAGAACTTACACTACCGAACCAATTAATGTGTTCTGTAACGATATTCCACCTGCAGACTTAGATATTCTTACAGATGCTGAAAGCACTACCGGAAGTGCGACTGTAACAACTATTCTTGTTGAAGACGATAATGATGGAATTCCCGCAGAATTAGAAGACATCAATGGGAATGGAGATCTAGAGGATGATGATACTGACATGGATGGTATTCCAAATTACTTAGATGTTGACGATGATGGTGATAATGTCCTCACTTCAGCCGAAAACCCTAACTATACCGAAGAAGACGGACTGTCTAATGCCCAAAACACAGATGCTGATTCAGGTGATACGATTCCAGATTACTTAGATAATGATGATGATGGCGATGGTATTCTCACAAGAGATGAAGAAAGTATTAACCAAGATAATAATCCATTAAATGATGTAACAGATCCAAATGTTGGTGCAGATTTTTTAAATCCCATGGTTGTTGAAATGGTGCCTGCTGTTGGCTATCGAGATCATGAAATCCAACAGGTGTACACGATTACTATTTCAGTAATAAACATTCAAATCCCTAATTTAACGCAAGACGAATTAGATTTCGGATTTTTAAATGATACGTCTATCACCAATACTTCCAGACCTGGTGACCCTATATTTATGTAGACTTTGCATTCTGATAGATATATACCTCAGTAGCACCTGAGCCATATTTTTGGTAGTCTGCAGCATAAAACTTTACAGTATCATAACGACCAAAGAGATATTCTAGTTCCGCTTTTAGCACACCATCCCCAACACCATGAATAAACACGACTTTTTGAATGCGTTTTTTAATCGCAAATTCTAATTTGTGACGTGCGGTATCCAATTGCAAGTTTAACATCTCAAAATTACTCATGTGTTTGTTTGATGTTGTAATTTGATGAATATGTAAATCAACTTCCATCGCAGGTAAATTTCGATCTTTCGGCTTTACTTTAACCGATTTACGTTTATGAGACTGCTCCTTTTCGTTTATGACCGAATTTAAATCCGTATCAGAAAATAGGCTTGAGGTTAAGGTTTTGGTTTTTATGACTTCGGAAATTGTAAACTCCATATCAAAACCGTCTTGAGTAACAACCATAAGGGTATCGCCAGATATTTCAGAAATAATACCTGAAATATCTTCATCTAAAACCGAAACAGAATCTCCAATTTTAAAATCCATTATTGACTATTTTTATTATCCTTTTCTTCAGTGTCTTTTTTACTCGGAATATTTCGAGACACATTATAAACGCCAAGCATTAAAATTACAATTCCTGCAATCAAAATATATTGGTTTTGATCGTCTCTAGCTTGAGCGTAAATAGCTACAATTCCGCCAATTACAATTAAAATATAACTTAAGATTCTATTCATGATCTGTTTATCGGCTATAATTACTTTTCATCGAAAATACATATAAAAATCGTAATATAAATTCTATCTTCTATGAATTATTTACATCGTAACGATTATAGCTATGAAAACGTTAATCAACCTTAAATCAATTATATTAATTTGCGCACTTGCAAGTTTTAGTTTTTTGAACGCCCAAGTTGGCGTTGGAACGACAACACCTGCTTATACATTTGAAGTTGTAAATACTGGCAATATTGGTGCTACTTCACTCGCCCGAAGTTCAAACTCAAGTACAGATGGAGTTTCTTTAACAGGTTTTAATATTTCTCCTATCAATGCTTATAATGGAATAGAAGGAATAACGTCTTACTCTGGAACTGCATTTGCTCCTGCAGGTGTTTTTGGTTTAGCAATTTATAATGGCCCTGGAAACTCTCCTGGGACAGGAGTTCGAGGGTCAAGTAATGAATGGCAAGGTACAGGAGTTATAGGCACTCGTTTTAATGGAGGCGGACCAAATACAGGATGGGGAGGACAATTTTATG
>Ga0316189_10002734_pt1 | contig 17210 bp, 13 predicted proteins | sample LowCovwburrow_MG_FD_204930 | JGI IMG/M metagenome (GOLD analysis project Ga0316189, IMG submission 204930) | Coastal sediment microbial communities from Maine, United States - Lowes Cove worm burrow | ecosystem: Environmental > Aquatic > Marine > Coastal > Sediment | place: USA: Maine...
ATCTTCTTGATGCACGCGGTGTTGATAACATTGGCGATGCAGCAGTTGGTAAGATGTAAACCGAATCGCGTGTCAAAACGTGAACTAAACGCGGAAAAATCCGCACTAACCAAAACTACATGGGAGAGAAACATGTCTCAGATAAGCAGACGTGGACTAATAAAAACCGGTGCAGCGGCTTCTGTACTTGCCGCGACCGGCTTGCCGGCGAAAGCGGCACCAAATCGTGGCGGCAGATTGCGCGCAGCTCTTTCAGGTGCGAACACATCCGATAGCTGGGATGGGCGTACGCACTCTGACCTGTTCATGATCGCAAGTGCGTCAGGGTGTGTTTTTGACTGCCTTACAGAAACTGCCGCAGACGGTACACTTGTAGGCGAACTTGCCGAAAGCTGGGAAGCATCTGCAGATGCAAAAACCTGGACCTTCAACTTGCGTCAGGGTGTTACCTTCCACAACGGCAAATCTTTCGGTGCTGATGATGTGATCGAATCGCTTCAGATGCACACCGCAGAAGGCGCAAAATCTGCTGCTAAACCAATTGTTTCAGCGATCACCGATATGAAGAAACTGGGCGAACATCAGGTTCAGTTTACGCTGGCTGCCGGGAACGCGGATTTCCCGTTCCTGCTGTCTGACTATCACATTCTGATGTTCCCGGCAGGTCAGATCGAAGAGGCAATCGCCAATGGTATTGGTACGGGTCTCTACTCTGTTGTCAGCTTTGATCCAGGTGTTCGGTTTGTCGGCAAGCGTGTTGAAAGCCACTACAAAGGTGACACCGCAGGCTATTTTGATGAAATCGAGTATATCGCCGTTAACGACAACACCGCGCGTATGAATGCGCTGATGACCGGCCAGGTCGACGCTGTCAACCGGATCGATTTCAAGGTTGAAGCGCTGTTGAAAGCGAATCCAGCAGTGCGTATTCAGGAAGTGACGGGTAACCAGCACTACACCTTCCCAATGCTGACAAAGATAGCGCCATTTGACAATGTGCACGTGCGTCAGGCGTTGAAATACGGCATCAACCGTCAGGAATTGGTCGACAAAATTCTACTTGGTCACGGTCAGGTTGGTAACGATACACCAATCGGCCCAGCAAATCCATATTACGCTGGCGATATGGAGCAACTGGCCTACGATCCGGACAAAGCAAAATTCCACCTCAATGCTGCTGGTCTGGATTCACTTGATATCGATCTGTCTGCTTCTAACGCAGCCTTTGAAGGTGCAGTTGATGCGGCACAACTCTATCAGGCATCTGCTGCTGCGGGTGGCATCAACATCAACGTGGTTCAGGAGCCTGCAGATGGTTACTGGTCAAATGTTTGGCTGAAAAAACCATTCTGTGCGTCCTATTGGTCTGGCCGTGCGACCGAAGACTGGATGTTCTCGACAGCTTATGAAGCTGGTGTGCCATGGAACGACTCTCAGTGGGAGCATCCACGGTTCCAGGAACTTCTGCTAAGCGCACGCGCTGAGCTCGACACAAACAAACGTCGCGAGCAGTACCGTGAAATGCAGGAAATTCTGCGCGTCGAAGGCGGTGTTCTGGTGCCGATGTTTGCAAACTATGTGCAGGCGGTTTCGAATACTGTCGCTTCACCTGACGTTGTTGGCAACCTTTGGCAAATGGATAATGCCCGGATGGCCGAACGGTGGTGGGTGGCATAAACCCCACAAAAATGAACAGAAAACGCCCTGCCCTGTGCAGGGCGTTATTCTTTGGACAGATTGACCGATGGTGCCCTTTACCATCAAACTGACATAACGCCAGCCGAAGGAGGCCAGCCATGTCAGACTCAGACCACCCGATTGTCGAAGAACGTAAAGATGGGCCGCTTGTTGTTAAAGGCATACGCTCCATGACCGGAGCGGAAGGTGCGGCTGTGGATGTTAAGCCTGTCATGGCGCTCTGCAGATGCGGCGAAAGCAAAAACAAACCGTATTGCGACGGGTCTCACAAAGATGCAGGCTTTCAGTCACGCGGTGGTACCCCGGCGGGGCGCGACCGGCTGATTTCCTATGAAGGGTCAGACGTCACCGTTACTTACAATCCGTTACTCTGCTCGCACGCGGCTGAATGCGGGAGGTTGGCCAGCCATATCTTCGACCCTGCGCAGAAACCGTGGGTGCAACCCGATAATGGCACGCGCACCGAGGTAGAGGCGGTTGTTGCAGCCTGTCCGTCAGGTGCGCTTGCGCTTGACGGGCCGAAGCACCTGTATGCAGACAGAGCAGAGATAATCATTGAAAGAAATGGCCCGTATTGGGTGAAGGGTGTTGAGTTGGCTGAACCCTCACTGGCCGAGGGGGCGTCAGGGCGCAAATATGTGCTTTGCCGGTGTGGGAAGTCTGGCAACAAACCCTATTGCGACGGGACTCATCGTGATGCGGGTTGGAAAAGCGATGATTAGACGACCTGCACGTTTGTAGCGGAAACATTGTCCCACCGCGAACCAGTTTGCGTTGACAAACAACCAGCCCTTGCAGACTCGACCAAACCTGCGTATATCCCATTTCAACAGCGGCGGTTTGGTTTCCACCCCCAATCCTCCACCGGGAAATATCAACGGGCCGCGCGCCCGTTTTTTTATGCCTCAATGGCTTTGTACAAACCGTACGAACTGGAAATTATGAACGACTTAGTTGCAAGAGCTGCGATTGATCGCCGACTGGCCGAAATCATCCAACCCGTGATCGAGGGGTTGGGTTTCGAGCTGGTGCGTGTGCGCCTGATGAGCGGTAAATCCACAACTGTCCAGATCATGGCGCAACGTGCTGATGGCAGCATGGAAGTGAACGACTGTGCGCAAGTTTCAACCGAGGTTTCTGCCGTTCTGGATGTCGAAGATCCTGTTGTCGAAGCATATACCCTCGAAGTGTCGTCGCCTGGTATCGACCGGCCGCTGACCCGGCTTAAAGATTTCGACCTCTGGGAAGGCTATGAAGCCAAGCTTGAAACGGAAGAGCTGATCGATGGTCGCCGCCGATTTCGTGGCCTGCTTGCTGGAACCGAAGACGACGAAGTACTTATCACGATAGACGAAGGCACAATCGGCCTTAAATTTGAATGGCTTAGCGACGCTAAGCTTGTTCTGACTGAAGATCTGATTTCCGAAATGCTGAAGGCGCGCAAAGCCGCAGGTATTGTGGATGAAGACCAATTTGATGAAATAGAAACCGAAGCCGGTTCTGAGGAGGACTGACAATGGCGATTACCAGTGCAAACCAACTGGAGCTTCTGCAAACTGCCGAAGCGGTAGCCCGCGAAAAGATGATCGACCCTGATCTTGTGATTCAGGCGATGGAAGAAAGCCTCGCGCGCGCTGCAAAGTCGCGTTACGGCTCGGAGATGGACATTCGCGTTGCGATTGACCGCAAAACCGGGAAAGCCACCTTTACCCGTGTGCGCACAGTCGTCGAAGAAGTCGAAAACCATCAGGCTGAACTGACAGTTGATCAAGCCAAAGACTATATGGAAAACCCTGAAGTCGGCTCTGAACTCATTGATGAAGTTCCACCAGTTGAGATGGGCCGGATCGCTGCGCAGTCTGCAAAGCAGGTTATCTTGCAGAAAGTACGCGAAGCAGAGCGGGATCGTCAGTTTGAAGAATTTCAGGACCGCGCTGGCACCATCATCAACGGCCAGGTTAAACGCGAAGAATACGGAAATGTTATCGTCGATGTCGGTCGTGGCGAGGCAATTTTGCGCCGTAACGAAAAAATCGGCCGCGAAAGCTATCGCCCGAATGATCGGATTCGCTGCTACATTAAAGACGTTCGCCGCGAAGCCCGCGGACCACAGATTTTCCTGAGCCGGACAGATCCGCAATTCATGGCAGAACTGTTCAAGATGGAAGTGCCGGAAATTTATGATGGCATTATCGAGATCAAAGCGGTTGCCCGTGACCCAGGCTCACGCGCGAAGATTGCAGTGATCTCTTATGATAACTCGATCGACCCGGTTGGTGCCTGCGTTGGTATGCGCGGCAGCCGTGTGCAAGCAGTTGTGAATGAACTTCAGGGCGAAAAGATCGATATCATCCCATGGAACGAAGACCAGCCAACGTTCCTCGTAAACGCGCTTCAGCCGGCCGAAGTGACCAAGGTTGTTCTGGACGAAGAAGCAGAGCGTATCGAGGTTGTCGTTCCGGATGAACAGCTTTCGCTGGCAATTGGTCGTCGTGGGCAGAACGTACGTTTGGCCAGCCAATTGACCGGACTTGATATCGATATCATGACCGAAACCGAAGAAAGTGCGCGTCGCCAGGCAGAATTTGCCGAGCGGACAAAGCTCTTTATGGAAGCTTTGGATGTCGACGAATTCTTTGCGCAGCTTTTGGTTTCTGAAGGGTTCACGAACCTTGAAGAAGTTGCCTACGTTGATGTGAGCGAACTTCTAGTTATCGACGGAGTTGACGAGGCAACAGCAGGTGAGTTGCAGGCGCGTGCTCGCGACAACCTGGAAGCAATCAACAAACAGGCAATGGAAAATGCCCGCGCGCTGGGAGTTGAAGACAGCCTTGTTGAATTTGAAGGTCTGACACCCCAAATGATTGAAGCCCTGGCGAAAGATGACGTTAAAACTCTGGAAGATTTCGCAACCTGCGCTGACTGGGAACTGGCGGGCGGTTGGACAACCGTTGATGGCCAGCGCGTCAAAGACGAAGGCGTGTTGGAGCAATTCGAAATGTCGCTTGAGGAAGCGCAACATCTGATCATGACGGCGCGTATTCAGCTTGGGTGGGTGGATCCCGATGATCTGCTACCTGACGAAGAAGAAGGTGAAGACGTCGTGGCTGAAGAAGAAGGGCTCGAGGCCTGATCGCGGGCCTTGGGAATGAACATGGGTCGCGGTGGCCAACAAAAAGACCGGGAAGGTCCTGAACGGCGCTGCATCGCTACTGGCGAAGTGCAGCCCAAGCAGGGAATGATCCGATTTGTTGTTGGTCCGGACAACCAGATCGTTGCGGATTTGCTGGAAAAGCTGCCCGGACGGGGTATCTGGGTAACCGCTGACCGCAAGGCATTGAAGAAAGCCTGCGACAAAGGGCTGTTTGCGCGGAGTGCGAAGCAAGCTGTGACCGTGCCTGACGATATGCTGGAGACTTTGGAAAAAGCTCTTGTTCGTCGGTTGGTTGACTTGATCTCACTCGCTCGCAAAGGGGGCCGGGCGGTTGCGGGGTATGAAAAGGTAAAGGACTGGCTGAGTAAAGAGCATGCTAAAGTCCTGATTCAGGCATCGGACGGGTCCGGTCGCGGGAAATCAAAACTAAGGACCCCGGAAGGTGGCCGTTTTGTTGGCGTTTTGACGGCTTCAGAATTGGGTTTGGCTTTCGGGCGGGAAAATGTGATACATGGCGCGCTCGCGACTGGCGGACTCACACAACGTGTTGTAGAGGAAGCAGCAAAGCTTACGGGCGTTCGCGAAAACGGCGGTGGAAAGGTCCACCGGAAAGGTACGAAGACCACATGAGCGAAAATGACGGCAAAAAGACTCTTGGCCTGCGTGGCGGTGCCCGCCCTGGCAATGTGAAGCAAAGCTTCAGCCATGGACGGACCAAGAACGTCGTAGTGGAAACGAAACGCAAACGCGTTGTCGTGCCCAAACCGGGTGCGGCTAAACCGACCTCAGGAACCAAACCTGCGGGAAGTGATCCATCAAAACGGCCAGGTGGCATTACCGACGCTGAAATGGAGCGTCGTCTCAAGGCACTTCGCGCTGCGAAATCACGCGAAGTTGAGGACGAGGCGATGCGTCAAGCCGAGGAGAAATCCCGTGCCGATGATCGTGAGCGTCGCAAAGCCGATATAGAGGCCAAGGAACGCGAAGAACGCGAGCGCGAAGAACGTGCGAAAGCCAAGGTCGAAGAAGAAGAACGTAAGGCCAAGGAAGCAGAAATAGCTAAAGAGCGCGCAGCGGCTTCTGTCGCTGAGGCAGCTGCTGCTGCCGCCGCTCCTGCTAAAGCTGATAGTTCTGCACCTGCGGATTCAGATGCTGCCCCTCGCGGTGGTGGTGCAGGCAAACCTTCATCGGCTCCCAGAAAAGGTGCTCGCGACGATCCGCGTGGCGACCAACGCGCGACGAAGAAACAAGTTCAGAATGATGGACGCAGATCAGGTAAACTGACACTCAATCAGGCGCTTTCCGGCGGCGAAGGCGGGCGGCAACGCTCTATGGCCGCAATGAAGCGCAAACAGGAACGTGCGCGTCAGAAGGCAATGGGGAGCACCGCAGAGCGCGAAAAAGTTGTGCGTGACGTTCAGTTGCCCGAGTCCATTGTTGTTCAGGAACTTGCGAATCGTATGGCGGAGCGCGCTGTTGATGTGGTCAAATCACTGATGAACATGGGGATGATGGTTACACAAAACCAACCCATAGACGCTGACACAGCTGAACTGATCATCGAAGAATTTGGCCACAAGGTTGTACGCGTTTCAGACGCTGACGTTGAAGACGTGATTACTTCGGTTGAAGATAAAGATGAAGAACTTGTTACCCGTCCTCCGGTTATCACGGTGATGGGACACGTCGACCACGGTAAAACCTCGCTTTTGGATGCGATTCGCAAATCAAAAGTGGTGGCAGGTGAGGCGGGTGGTATTACCCAGCACATTGGTGCGTATCAGGTCGAAACTGACGACGGTGCGAAGCTGACCTTCCTTGATACACCAGGCCACGCTGCGTTTACGTCAATGCGGTCACGCGGCGCGCAAGTGACGGACATCGTGATTCTTGTGGTTGCTGCAGACGACGCTGTGATGCCGCAGACAATCGAGGCAATCAACCACGCGAAAGCCGCGAAAGTTCCTATGATTGTTGCGATCAACAAAATCGACCGGCCTGACGCGGACCCGGACAAAGTTCGGACTGATCTTCTTCAGCACGAAGTCATTGTCGAAAAAATGTCCGGCGACGTTCTGGATGTTGAGGTTTCCGCAATAACCGGCGAAGGGCTTGATACGCTGCTGGAAAGCATCGCGCTTCAGGCTGAAATTCTGGACCTAAAAGCCAACCCTAAACGTCAGGCGCAAGGTGCTGTTATCGAAGCACAGCTTGACATTGGCCGTGGTCCGGTTGCGACAGTTCTTATTCAGACGGGCACGCTTCGCAAAGGTGACATTTTCGTTGTTGGCGAGCAGTGGGGTAAAGTGCGCGCACTGATAGACGACAGAGGTGAGCGTGTTGATGAAGCTGGGCCTTCGGTTCCGGTCGAGGTTCTTGGTCTGAACGGCACACCCGAAGCAGGTGACGTTCTGAACGTTGTTGAAACTGAAGGGCAAGCGCGCGAGATCGCTGATTACCGTGAACACGCCGCAAAAGAAAGACGTGCAGCAGCAGGTGCCGCGACGACCCTTGAACAGCTTATGGCAAAAGCGAAGGACGACGTGAACGTTTCCGAGTTGCCGATATTGGTGAAAGCCGATGTTCAGGGGTCTACCGAAGCGATTGTTCAGGCGATGGAGAAAATCGGAAACGATGAAGTCCGAGTTCGCGTTTTGCATTCGGGTGTTGGCGCGATTACGGAAAGCGATATCGGTCTTGCCGAAGCGTCAGGTGCACCAGTTATGGGCTTTAACGTCCGTGCTAACGCTTCTGCTCGAAACACCGCCAACCAAAAAGGTGTCGAGATTCGGTATTACTCGGTCATTTATGATCTTGTAGACGATGTTAAGGCAGCAGCCTCTGGATTGTTGTCTGCAGAGGTTCGTGAGAACTTCATCGGATATGCTGAAATCAAAGATGTCTTTAAGGTTTCCAACGTTGGCCGGGTGGCTGGTTGTTTGGTCACCGAAGGTGTCGCGCGGCGTTCAGCAGGCGTTCGTTTGCTGCGTGACAACGTGGTTATTCACGAAGGCACACTGAAAACGCTGAAACGTTTTAAAGACGAAGTCAAAGAAGTTCAGTCCGGTCAGGAATGCGGTATGGCCTTTGAAAATTACGAGGATATTCGCAAGGGCGATGTGATCGAGATTTTCGAACGCGAAGAGATTGAGCGTAATCTGGACTAATTCGCAAATAAATAAAAAAGGGGAAGGCCAAAAACCTTCCCCTTTTTTTGTGTTTAGTTTGTTCAGGCAGCTATTAACTGAACCGGGAATCCTTCGTAAATCTTGTCGTCGACACGAACGAGAATTTTTCCGTTCTTCAACGCGCGTACGAAAATTCCCTGTACAGAGACACAGCTACCGAGAGTGATGGTTCGAAGCATAGGCTAATTTCCTCCCCAGGTCGAAAAGCCTTGTTCACCGACTATGACGGTTTTGTAACAAGTTGATAAGACTTTTAAACAGATCGTTCACGATTCGGCAACAATGCGCCGACCGCGATGTCAGAGCCAATCCCTCAGGATCGGAATAAGAGGGATATCTGCTGGCGGCATTGGATACTCTCGCAGGTCTTTTGCGTGCACCCATTTCAGTTTCTGCCCTTCTTTAGGGTGGGGCTGGCCTTCCCATTTTCGGCAGGCAAACAACGGCATAAGAAGATGGAACTGGTCATAGCTATGGCTGGCAAACGTGAGCGGTGCCAGGCAGCTTTCCCAGGTGTTAATACCCAACTCTTCCTCCAACTCTCGTATCAGAGCAGATTCGGGCGTTTCACCTTGTTCTACCTTGCCGCCCGGGAATTCCCACAGACCAGCCATGGATTTTCCTTCGGGGCGTTGGGCAAGCAGTACGCGCCCGTCTGGATCGATCAGTGCAACGGCCGATACGAGAACTGTTTTCACGACCGGTAGTCTGCGTTGATTTCGATGTAGCGGTTTGTCAGATCACAAGTCCATGCCGTCGAATCGGCGCTTCCAAGCCCCATATCAACCGCGATCAACAAGTCCTGACCCTTCATATGCTTTGCTGCGTCTTCTTCACGGTAATCTGGTGAAACCCAACCGTTTTCCGCAACAAGAATGTCGCCAAAACGAATCGATAGTTTGTCCCGATCGGCTTTTGCCCCGGATTTCCCAACAGCCATAACGACACGGCCCCAATTTGGGTCTTCGCCAGCGATTGCGGTTTTTACGAGCGGTGAATTGGCAATTGCCATTGCAACTTTATGTGCGTCTGCTTCCGTTTCAGCCCCTGTGACACGGACCTCAACAAATTTGGTCGCACCTTCACCATCGCGGACAACCTGATGGGCAAGGTCGAGCATAACGTTGTGAAGTGCATCGTAAAATGCCGAACCAGCGGCGCTATCAATATCCATAATTTCTGGCGCATTGGATTTCTGGGTTGCGGCAAGGATCAGCGTATCTGACGTAGACGTATCGCTGTCCACAGTAATGCAGTTGAATGTCTTTCTGGTTAGGTCAGATAACATCTGTTGCAGAAGTGTTTGGGAAATGCGGGCATCAGTGAAAATGTAAACCAGCATGGTTGCCATATCGGGTGCAATCATCCCTGACCCTTTGGCTATTCCGACAATGCGGATTGGCCCTTCGGCATCGACCTCTGTAAATGACCCTTTGGCAAAGGTATCAGTTGTCATGATCGCCTGCGCAGCGCTTTGAATAGACGCGGCTGATAAGGCTGCTTTCAACTCCTGCAGTTTGTTGACTATGCGCTCGTGTGGAAGCGGCTCACCGATAACACCTGTTGAGGCGCTGAAAATACGGGTTTGTGGTATTCCAAGAGCGCTGGAAACTGCGCCGGTGATAGCCTCGACCGACTTCTTTCCATTCGTGCCAGTGAAGGCATTTGCATTTCCCGAGTTCACGATAATTGCAGCGCCCGCACTGCTATCACCGCCAAGCTTGGCTTCACAGTCCAATACCGGCGCCGCGCGCGTCGCGGAGCGTGTGAAAACCCCCGCTATGGCCGTTCCAGGCGCAAGTTTGGCAAGCATTGTGTCCTTACGGCCTGAATAGCGCACACCCGCTTCGACGGCAGCAAACTCTGCACCGTTAACTTCAGGCAAGTCCGGAAAGCCACCCTTCGGCGCTAGAGGAGAGATAAGCGGGCCGCTTTTGCCTTTAATCTCTTTGCGAAGTTTCGAGAGCTTCTTTTTAAGCTTTTTAATCTTCTTGGATTTGCCCATCAGACGATTCTCAGTTTTCGATAAGGTCATTATTTGAAAGTAACGATGCGTCGAATGTACCTGTTTCCGGGCGTGTGATATCGGCGCTTTCGGTCAGTTTGGTGATTACGTTTTCGACAGCAGTTTGTTGAATTTCGGCTTCCAGTTCTTCGCGAACGGTCTCAATTTCAGGCGCATCCTGAAGCCGTGTTTCGTTAAGAATGACGATATGCCAACCGAATTGCGTTTGAACTGGTGCTGAAATTTCCCCAACCTTCAAAGCCAAGACTGCCGCTTCAAATTCCGGAACCATCATCCCAGCTCCGAACCAGCCCAACAAGCCGCCGCTGGGCCCAGATGGGCCTGTTGATTTTTCACGTGCCAGCTCAGCAAAATCGGAGCCGTCACTTAACATTTGCGCCAGTTCTTTTGCCTCATCTTCGGTATCAACCAGAATATGGGACGCATTATATTCAGTTGCTGGTTCTGCGTTTCCATATTTTGTATCGTATGCGTTTTGAATCGTGTCTTCCGTAACAGCCGCTGTAATAACCCGATCAAGCGCTTCACCCGCCATTATCGCACGGGTTTCATTTTCAATTACCAGTTTGGTTGTGCCGGATATGTCGCCACCTAACGAATCGGCCAAAACGGTTTGTTGAATTAACTGGTCCAAAATTCCCTCAAACAAAACCTCATCCGGCAAAGACTGATATTGTTCGGGCAACTGGTTTTTGGTTGTGATCATGTGACCTAGTGTGATCTCGGTTTCACCAATGGTTGCGATGACCGTTTCAGCGGTTTCACCTTCCGCGAAAGCAGGTGAAGCCAAGAAAACGGCGACCGTGGTGCCCATCCAAAAATTATTGCGTTTCGACATCTATCAGTCCTTTGAATTACTCGCGCGGGCGCGTGACGTTGACACTATGTAGCCAGCCCCTTACATCGCCAAGGTGTCATGGGAAATCCGGGCCGTTCTTATAGTCCTTCTAGGACGGCAAACGGGAACGAGCAAGGTTTCGTCTCACACGATAAAGTCAGTAACGCACCAAGCGGAGAAATTATGCTGGGCATCGGAACACTAGCCAGAAAAGTCTTCGGGACGCCGAATGATCGCCTGATCAAGACGACCCGCCCATTGGTGGAGAAGATTAACGCGCTCGAGCCAGAATTCGAAAAACTTTCCGACGAAGGTATCAAGGATAAGACCGAGGCGCTTGCTAAACGTGCGCTGGAGGGTGAAAGTCTTGATGCGCTTTTGCCAGAGGCGTTTGCGAATTGCCGCGAGGCAGCACGCCGGGCACTTGGACTGCGGGCTTTTGATGTTCAGTTGATGGGCGGTATCTTTCTGCATCAAGGTAACATTTCAGAAATGAAAACCGGCGAGGGCAAAACCCTTGTGGCAACGTTTCCCGCGTATCTGAATGCGCTTACCGGCAAAGGCGTTCATATCGTTACGGTAAACGACTATCTGGCGAAACGTGACGCAGAATGGATGTCAAATGTTTATGGTGCGCTGGGCTTAACAACGGGCGTTGTTTACCCGCAGCAGCCAGAAGTCGAAAAGCTGGCGGCATATCGGTGCGATGTGACATATGCCACAAACAACGAGCTTGGCTTTGATTACCTGCGCGACAACATGAAGGCCGAACTTAGCCAGATGGCGCAGCGCGACCATAATTTTGCGATTGTGGACGAGGTTGACAGTATTCTGATTGATGAGGCACGTACGCCGCTGATTATTTCAGGCCCCGCGCAAGACCGGTCAGATCTTTATCAAACCATCGACAAGCTGATCCCGTTTCTGACGGACGAACATTACACGCTCGATGAAAAAACCCGCAACGTGACTTTTACTGAAGAGGGAAATGATTTCCTCGAAAACCGCCTGCAAGCAGAGGGTATCTTACCCGAAGACCAGTCGCTTTATGATCCGGAAAGCACGACGATTGTGCACCACGTCAATCAAGGCCTGAAAGCACACAAGCTGTTTCAGAAAGACAAGGATTACATCGTTCGCAACGGCGATGTGATGCTGATCGACGAATTTACAGGCCGTATGATGGCAGGTCGGCGTTTGTCTGACGGGCTTCATCAGGCAATTGAAGCAAAAGAAAACGTAAACATTCAGCCGGAAAACGTGACGCTGGCGTCTGTAACATTCCAGAACTACTTCCGCCTCTATGATAAATTGGCCGGCATGACCGGGACTGCAACCACCGAAGCAGAGGAATTTAGCGAAATATATGGTCTGGGTGTCGTCGAAGTCCCGACCAATAAACCGGTTCTTCGGGTAGATGAAAATGATCAGGTATACCGCACCGCAAAAGAGAAGTTTGATGGCGTACTAACGGCCATTCAGGAAGCACACGCAAAACAGCAACCAATTCTCGTCGGGACAACTTCGATCGAGAAGTCCGAATTGCTTTCGAAAATGCTGACCGACGCAGACATCACGCACAACGTTCTGAACGCGCGTCAGCACGAGCAGGAAGCCCAGATTGTCGCTGACGCCGGGAAATTTGGCGCGGTGACGATTGCAACAAACATGGCGGGACGCGGTACCGACATTCAGCTTGGCGGTAATGTCGAGTTGAAAGTGCTGGAAGCGCTAGCCGCTGACCCAGATGCCGATCCTGCTGAATTGCGTAAAAAGATCGAAGCAGAACACGCGGATGAAAAGGCCAAGGTGCTGGAAGCTGGCGGGCTTTATGTGCTTGCGACCGAGCGGCACGAAAGCCGACGTATCGATAACCAGTTGCGTGGCCGTTCTGGCCGTCAGGGAGACCCTGGGCGCACGTCATTCTTTCTTTCGCTGGAAGACGACCTGATGCGGATCTTCGGCTCTGAGCGGCTCGATAAGGTCCTTTCGACGCTTGGCATGAAAGAGGGTGAAGCGATTGTTCATCCCTGGGTTAACAAATCGCTTGAAAAAGCGCAGGCCAAGGTGGAAGGCCGCAACTTTGACATTCGGAAACAGCTTCTGAAGTTTGACGATGTCATGAATGATCAGCGTAAAGTTATCTTTGCGCAACGGCGCGAGATCATGGAAGCCGAGGACTTGTCCGAAATCGTCGAAGATATGCGCCATCAGGTTATTGATGATCTTGTTGATGAATATATGCCGCCGAAATCCTATGCTGACCAATGGAACACCGAGGGGCTTCAGGAAGCCACGTCAGGGCAACTCGGTCTCGACGTTCCGGTTGCTGACTGGGCCGCAGAAGAAGGCGCGGACAATGACGTCATTCGTGAGCGGCTTGAAAAATCTGCTGACGAGGCGATGGCCTCTAAAGCGGCCGAGTACGGCCCTGAAAACATGCGTTCTATTGAAAAGCAGGTTCTGTTGCAGACCATCGACAGCAAGTGGCGCGATCACATGCTGACTCTGGAACACTTGCGTTCAGTCGTTGGTTTCCGAAGCTATGCGCAACGGGATCCGCTGAATGAGTACAAGGGTGAGAGCTTTCAGCTTTTTGAATCTTTGCTGGATACGCTACGGTCGGAAGTGACACAAAAGCTCGCGCAGCTTCCTTCGCGTGAAGAGCTTGAGCAGCAACAACAAGCCTATCTTCAGCAGGTCATGGCGCAGCAACAGGCGGTGCAAGCGCAGGCTGCTGCTGCGGCCAACAATACAGCCGAGGCTAACGGTTTTGATGAAAGCAATCCTGAAACCTGGGGAGACCCCGGCCGGAATGACACGTGTCCCTGCGGATCAGGTAAGAAGTTTAAGCACTGCCACGGCAGTCTTGTCTAAAATTGCCCATTCATGATTTTGAAGACCCCCTATCCTTGGGGCCTTCAGATTGGGAAACACTGTTTTTCCGATTTTGCGTCGCTTCAAAACCATAAAATATTGTAGGCTATGCGAAGTGCAGGATTTCAACTGTTCCGGTTGATCATGCCTTAGGCGTTTAAACCAGGCCCGTTAAACGCCGTGGCGATGACCAAATATCGCCCCGATTTGGTGACACAAGAACCGGGTTAAACGACTGGTGCGGGAGGCGGATCAAGCCTTGGACAAGAAAAGATATCTTATCGCCGGCGCAACATTTTTAGCATCATTGGGTGCTGGCTACGCGGTGCAGAACAGCGGCGCAATCGCATCGCAGTTTGTAGGTGATGCGCCAACTGCGCGTGTCACAGCGACAATTGAGCTGGCATCAGCAAACCTACCGAAAGTAATATCCTCCGACAGTACAAAGGGCTTTCGTATTCCGAGCCCCCCGGCAGAGTCGTTAACGCCCGTCCCTCGGTTGCCCGATGCAGAAGGGCTCAGCGAACGCGTTCGTCGTGGTGAGACGTTACCCGTAGCGGCAGTACCGGCGACGACGCACAGCGCGTTCGGATTGCCATGCGATGTGGAGTTAACGTCGCACAACGCTGGTGCGGCGATGGTTCAGCTTTCACTTTCAGCCGCGTGCCATCTGAATGAACCGGTAGAGATTCGTCAGGGTGATCTCGTTTTTACCATGAACACGTCCAATACTGGTGCGGTCGAAGTGTCTGTTCCTGCGATGTCACGAGATGCCGTGTACACCGCAATCTTTAAAGACGGTAAGACGGCAACGACCGAAGTTACAGTTGACGACCTGGCAGAATATGACCGGGTTGCCCTGCTTTGGGAGGGTGAAAGCGGCCTGCATCTTCACGCGTTGGAATATGGCGCGCAACATGGCGAAAACGGTCACGTCTGGTCTGGCGCACCTCGAAGTGCAAATTACGCTGCACGCGCAAGAGGCGGGTTTTTGGCGCGTCTTGGTGATCCGCATATCGAAAATGCTAAATTTGCCGAAGTTTATAGTTTTCCATCTGGATCTACGGCACGCGAAGGGGCGGTTCGTCTAAGCGTCGAAGCTGAAGTTACCGCCTATACTTGCGATCAGGATATTATGGCAAAATCACTGCAGATACGGCGGGGAGAGTTGTACCCTGCATTGGACATAACGCTATCAATTCCAGAATGCTCGGGCCTTGGTGACTTTCTTGTGTTGAAAAATTTGCTTCAAGACCTGAGTATCGCGCAGAACTGATTAACGTTTCGGACAGTATCATGCGCGTTCTTTGTGCGGTGGTTTACGCTGCACTCTTTCTTTTGAGCCTCGCCGCCCCTTTGCGCGCGCAGGACGTCACACTTACTTCACGCGATGGCGCTGTCGAGGTTGGTGGAACGCTGTTGGGCTACGACGGCGAGTTTTTTCGGGTCGATACCATTTATGGCGTCTTGACTTTGGACGGTAGTGGGGTGGTTTGCAGCGGGCCGGGGTGTCCTGACCTTGAGGCCTATATTGCCGAATTCAACATATCGGGTTCTCAAACATTGGGTGCAACCCTGATGCCCGCCTTGCTGGAATCATTCGCTGCCTCGCAACAATTGACTGCGCGACGCATTGTTACCGACGATAGTCAGTTCACCTATGAAATGACCAGTCCCGCGACTGGTTTGGTTGTTGCGCGAATAGGGTTTCGGGTGGCGACAACAGATCAAGGGTTTACCGATCTTTTGTCAGGCGAGGCAGATATGGTTCTGTCGATGCGCGAAGTGTCAGAAGTAGAAGCTCAAAGCGCTGTGGAAGCTGGGCTTGGGGACCTTACCGCAGCTGCCCGTAGCAGAATTGTAGCCCTGGACGCCTTGGTCCCTGTCGTCGCACGTAGCAACCAGCGACGATCTGTTTCGCTGGATCAGGTGTCAGATATTTTATCGGGCGAGATTAGCAATTGGGAACATCTTGGTGGCAGGGATGCGCCAATCAATTTGCATATCCCATCCGCAGAGAGCGGTGTTGGCTCTGCCCTGCGCCTGCGATTGTCGGCGAATGCCCTGAAACCTGCGGGTGGAATGATTCTGCACGCCAATAGCGCGGATTTGGTTGATGCGGTGGCGTCAGACCCTTTTGCGCTGGGCATAACCCGATTGTCTGAACTTGGAACCGCGCGGCCTTTGGCCCTGTCTGGTGACTGCGGATTTGACTTTGCCGCGCGGCCGGTGGCTTTGAAAACAGAAGACTACCCGCTGACCCTGCCGCTGTTTCTTTACACGCCAGCGCGAAGGCTTCCAAAAACAGCTCGTGAGTTTTTAGGCTATCTTGGTACGCCTGCTGCCCAACGCGTTGTGGCACGTACCGGGTTTGTTGATCAGCGCGTCGAAGAAATATCGCTTCAACAACAGGGAGAGCGTTTTGCAAATGCCATCGCACGCGCGGGCGAAGAGATACAGTTGCCAGAACTTCAGCGTATGGTTTCCGAGCTACGGCATGCCCGACGGCTTTCCATCACGTTTCGATTTAAAAGAGGATCGACCGCTTTAGATGCGCAATCGCGGGCGAACGTCCGACAGTTGGCTGTGCTGTTGGAATCCGGCTATTTTGATGATGAGGAGCTACTGTTTGTTGGCTTTAGCGATGGAGAGGGCGCTGCATCAAGCAACAAGCGTATTTCGATGCGTAGAGCGAATGCCGTTCGTGCGGCTGTTCGTGAAGAGGCTGTCACGCTTGACCGCAGCCGGATCACGCTTAGCGTTGAGGCGTTTGGTGAGGCCATGCCGATGGCATGTGATGATACCGAATGGGGACGTCAGGTGAACCGTCGTGTTGAATTATGGCACAGGCCCGCTCAAAGATAGCCCGCCGAACGAAAACTGAATTCACAGGATTTTCCGATAATCAGATGGTCGTGCAATGTTATGCCCAATGTCCGGGCCGCGTCATCGATTTGCCCGGTCATAGCAATATCTGTTTCCGAAGGGGTCGGGTCGCCGGACGGGTGATTGTGAACCAGTATAATGGCAGATGCGTTCAGTTCGAGCGCACGTTTTACCACCTCTCGGGGGTATACTGGCACATGGTCAACCGTACCTTTGGCTTGTTCTTCGTCCGCGATCAGAGTGTTCTTCAGATCGAGAAAAAGGATGCGAAACTGTTCAGTTTCACGATGTGCCATTGTTGTGTGGCAGTAGTTTAAAACCTGATCCCAACTCGAAATCACGTGACGTTTCATGATCTTTGAACGCATCAATCGATGCGCTGCCGCTTCAAGAATCTTTAGCTCGCAGATAACTGTATCACCGACACCATCAACTTTTAAAAGTTGTTCAACACGCGCTGAAATAACCCGATTGAAATCGCCGAAGGTATCGAGCAACGTTCGCGCGAGCGGTTTGACATCGCGCCGCGGAATCGCGCGAAAC
>Ga0316189_10002735_pt1 | contig 17204 bp, 11 predicted proteins | sample LowCovwburrow_MG_FD_204930 | JGI IMG/M metagenome (GOLD analysis project Ga0316189, IMG submission 204930) | Coastal sediment microbial communities from Maine, United States - Lowes Cove worm burrow | ecosystem: Environmental > Aquatic > Marine > Coastal > Sediment | place: USA: Maine...
TCACAGGGTCCGTACCGATCAGCTCGCTAGGCGAGCGCATGCCGGCATGGTGGAGCTGACAGACCGCCACGCTATTGTGCGCCTTAATCGTTGCCGCAAGATGGCTCAGCCCTTCAATATGCTTGTCTGAAAACACGCCAAGTTGTCCGGGAAATCCCTGACCGACTGCCTGCACGTGTGCAGCACAGGTCATAGTGAGGCCGAATCCGCCTTCCGCACGCATCGTTAGCCAGCGAAACTCTTCATCCGATAGGACGCCATCCTCATGACTCTGCGTATTAGTTAAAGGTGCCAACATGAAGCGGTTCTTCATGGTTGGACCACGGCTAAAGCTAAGCGGCTGGAAAAGTTGACTCATTTTTCTGGTACATCCTATGGTTGATAACTAAGAGAGTCTGCAGCAAGACCCGATCAATCGAATTAATTTGATGCAAAATAGCTGGCGAAAGATTACACGTTTAGCCGGGTTTACGAAACCATCGCATCGAGTAGTGCATCAATTTGAATGCTGGCACTTCGATTCAACCCTTTTACTATGAGGCTTCGTGATGGGCTGCGGACCGGTAACGGCGCCTGCCACACGCTGTAAATACATCCCTGTACGCTCGGGCTCGGCGTCCTGCCTCGATTGGAGCCATGCGCCGCTACCGATCCACTGCCTTGCAGAGTCAGTGAAAGATTCAAACTTAGCCACTACCTGCATCGAGCCTCTTGGATAGAAGATGCAGAATCACGTAGACTCAACAACCTAACTCTCGGCAACTAGCCAGAAAAGGAGACAGCATGCGAGCTTCGCAAATCACAACTCTACTGTTAGGCGGCCTATTCAGTGCAACACTAGTTTCAGCGTCCTACGCCCAGAGCCCCGATGCTATCTCCTCGGGAAGCGAGTGGACTCAGTATCGCGGCAATCTATCGGGCACAGGTTTCTCGCCCCTAACGCAGATCAATCAAGAGAATGTGACCTCTTTAGAGAACGCTTGGTCTTATTCGCTGCTCGCCAACGCACTCAATACCGATGAGAACCCTAGGGCGCCAAATTCCCAGGTGACACCGATTGTTGTCGATGGCGTCATGTATCTTCCCGCCGCTGACCGGGTGATTGCGCTCGACCCAATCAGCGGAGAAGAGCTGTGGACACACAGAGTCTTGGAAAGCGCCGCTTCCAGACGCGGCGTCTCCTACTGGCCCGGCGATAACGGCGCTAGGCCACGCATCCTCTATACCGCCGGACGTCGACTCGTGGCACTCGATGCAGCCACTGGCGAACTCGCCACAGAGTTTGGCGACTCCGGCGAGATCGATATGCAGATTCCTTATAACTCCGTGGCTATGGTATTTGAGAACACCGTAGTCGTGGGAGCAAATACGCCGAGAGGCGCAGCTGGTGGAATCGGCAACGCTAGAGCCTTCGATGCACGCAACGGAGAGAAGGTCTGGGAATTCGAGTCCGTACCTGGCCCCGGTAATCTCGGTCACGACACTTGGGAAGGCGACAGCTGGCGTGGAAGACTGGGTGCCAATGCCTGGCCGTTCTACTTCACCGTAGATGAACAGCGCGGGCTAATCTATCTGCCTCTTGCCTCACCAATACCATTTGGTTACGGCGGCGACCGTGCTGGCAATAATCTCTTTTCTAACTCACTAGTCGCAGTCGATATTCGCAGCGGAGAATACCGCTGGCACTTTCAAACCATTCATCACGACCTATGGGATCACGACCCACCCGCGCCACCTGCGTTGTTTGACATCGAGAGAGATGGCGTGTTGATTCCTGCACTGGGTGTTACAACCAAGTCTGGCTATCTGTATCTGTTGAATCGCGAGACCGGCGAAGCCATCTTCGGCGTCGAAGAGCGCGCGGTTCCCGCCAGCGATGTGCCAGGAGAGGACGCTTCTCCCACACAACCTATACCCACCAACCCGCCCGCATTAGCCAGAGTTAGCTTTGATGCATCCGATCTAGTAACGGCGACCGACACATCGGCAGAGCATGCCGCGGCCTGTTCTGATCTGTACGCAAACTCAGGAAACGTCACCAACCAAGGTCCATTTACCCCTTGGGCGTATAGACCTAATGGTGCTGGAGATAACACCACGCTGCTCTTCCCGGGACTGACCGGCGGACCGAACTGGGGTGGTGTTGCGTTCGATCCTGCAAGCAAGTACGCCTTCGTCTTTGCTGGCGACATAGGTAGCTTTGGCTGGGTTGAAGAATCTGAAGACGGCGCCGAATATCCGATGCAGCGTCGCGGCCCAAGGCCTGGCAATTTTCAGGTAAACATCGATGGCATGTCACTGCCGTGCCAGAAACCACCATGGGGAACTCTGTCTGCCGTAGATACCACAACGGGTGATATTGCCTGGCAGCAAGCGATAGGATTGAGCGCTGCGCTTCCAGAGGGAAAGCAGAACACCGGTCGACCTGGGCGCGCCTCTGCTCTGGTCACCGCAGGCAATCTATTATTCATAGCCGCCACAGACGACAATCGTTTACGTGCGTTGGACACGATGACTGGGCGACAACTCTGGGAAACGACTTTAGCTAAACGTGGAAATGCAAACCCGATGACCTACCGAGGCGCTGATGGAAATCAATATGTGGTAATTAGCGCCACAGATACTTTACGAGCATTCAGGCTGCCGTAAACGGACTGTAGCAGTAGGTTTTTCGAAATATCGCAGCCTGTATAAACCAATAATTTGCGGCCTTGGTCAGCCCCTAAAAGTAGTCTATTCGGATTTAATATAGCCTGAATTACTGCATCTTTTTCTAGATACGGACTCGCCTACCCCATGTCAGCTAAGGACTGCGAATTCAATAGATGATGGAGGAGCAAAGGACTGAAAATCCTCGTGTCGGTGGTTCGACTAATTGCGAAGTACACGCAACGAGCGCTTCAACGCGAAGCCCGCAGGGGACAAACAGGCCTAAGGCTATTTGGATTATTCACTCGTGCATCCATGCGCTCGGCCTTCGGCCAGTCTGCGACTGTACCAATTCGCTCCTGCGAATTGGTGACTCACCCATTCTGGGTTCAGGTTACGCCTAGCCTTAAGTTGTTAAGTTGTTAAGTTGTGAGTGTCCCCCTAACCAAAGAAATTGAAGTCCTCGGTGTTATTGAACGGGAACTGGCTAGTGAATTGATTATTGTGTATGCCCAGATACTTACGTAATGCCAGATGAACGTGCTTCGGATGTAGCGCAATGCCGTTCACGCTGTCTTGTTGTCCAGTTTGGAGATTAACTCGATAAGTGTTGTGGCCTTCGTCAGTTTCACCAAAGACTCTGTTAGTGTAACTCGCATTGCGTTCCATGACGATGTAGCTACCGATGGGCCAATGGTCTTTACCCGCCCCAGAATTGTAGTGCGGCGTGCGACCAAAGTCAGAGCCAATTACCAGAACAACCCGATCCGCCAGTCCAAGCTGCTCGGCATAAGACCAGAAGTAGTTGATTGCATCATTGGTATTGTTGACCAGCAGGGTGTGATCATCATCATGACTGGAATGAGTATCGAAGCCACCCAGAAACAGGTCAGCAGCAATACTAACTCCTGCTTTCATCGCCAATAGACTGATTTGCATTTGCTGATGAAGCGTAGAGTAGAATGAGGAACTCAACTGCTGCTCTGGTTGCAGTTCCTCGTCGGGAGGAATTACATCGGCAAATACTGACAATCCATCGGCTTGCTCAATCGCCTCAGCGAATATTTCCCTGTTTAATTTGTCACCTGCCAATAATCCTGATTCCGCCGCCCGTTCCCGAGCCTTTTGTAATTGTAAAGCCTGCACGCGATCAAAATCCGACTGCCTGTGATACCTCCCAATCGATTCAAACTGGTCCTGATTCGGAAACAGAAGGTTTTTAATCTGCTGGACGTTGCTTATACGTGAACTTCTAATTATGTTGCTGGTCGCTCCAAAACCGCCGAAATTTAGATAAGACATCGGTAGTTGAGGTCCATTGCTTGCCGCATAAAGCGCGGTTAAAGATGGGAAACCATCAGAACTGCGACCACTCCAGTTGTGTAAAATACCTACGCTGTGAGCATTAGTCTGCGCATCCACACCGTTGATCACCAACATGTCTTGGTAATGGTTATCGAATAAAGTGCTGTTGTTGGCGAATGGTGCGTAAGCAATGTTGCCAGCTGTCTGGATCTCCTGAGACCTAGCCCAGGTGTTGATTTCTCGCTCACCAGAGACATTCATCTTGGGATCGCAATAGCTAGTCACGTCCAATCCACCATCTAGTTGCAAACTAAAAAGAAACTTGCCATTAAAACCAGATTGGCCATGGACAGTAGCAGGCGACAACAGCGATAACCCGCCTGCACCGGCGGCCTGAATCATTCGATAAAGAAATTTTCTTCTGTTCATGCTGTTATCTCCTCACTCGTACAGATAATCATAGTGAGAGAGCATGTAAAACATCACTGTGATCCAGGCTCTTTTCGCAAATTGTGGATCATCAGTAGAGTTAACCAGAAAATTGCTGACTTCATCACTAATCTCCAGAAAAGGAAAGTCCAAATACTGGAAAGAAATTTTGTGCGGCTCGGAGACAGGTAAACCATCTCCCACGTCGAAGTCAGACCACCAGCTACATCGCAGCTGGGAAGATCCCCCGAAAATGTTCGAAAGCTCACTGGCATTCGGGGAATTCCTGACGTCGTTCCAACTGTCCAAATAGAGTTGATAAGCATCTGTTATGTCTGTGCTGTCTACCCCGTACTGGATTCCAAACAGTTTGTCATGAAGCTCAACCAACTTCTCCCTGATGGCTTGTTCGCCACCTGCGGTTTGTGGGGTCAACCATTTGCTAATGCCATTGAAAAGAAGTCTTTGACCATCGGGCAGAGCAAAATCTCTTATCACGATCGGGCAAGCGGACTCAGAAGCATGGGTGGTCGCGACCGTACTCATCAGCGCCGTCATTTCTGTTGCTCGCTTGGTAACACCAAAGGAATCGATCGCACCGTAATAGAGCCCGTAACTTTCAAATTCAAAACCCACACCTAAACCATACTCGACAGCATCACGCTGAGAGCTGTAGTTAGTATTCCAGGCGAACCCTGTCAGCGCCTTGGTTTTCTTCGCGAGTTGTTCTGCGGTAAGTAGCCGTTCGCTTCTCAGTCCCGCTATTTCATGGGCTTGGGCTTGAGTCGGGTCAATAGCGCCATTCGTGGTTCCAGCGCTGAACCAGGGGGATACAATCATGTCCACCAAGAGATCCTTGAGTTTCATACCCCCAGAAGCAAACCGATCAGACATTTCTTGAATGCTAGAGGATTGAGCATCATATGCCATTAATCTGGCCTGATAGTCGGCATCAGTTTGCACTTCTGGCAGTGTTAAGAGTTCATTGCCAACAACTGAAGGCCACCAGAATTTCACCGCTGCTTGTGAGAATCCTGGGTCTCCTACAATTTCCTGCGCGAGCCATTGCAAGGTATCTTCTCCTGGTGGCGCTGCCACACCTTTTAGGCCGGGAGAACGCATATCTCGATACCAGGTGTCTCCCTCTTGATAAAGCGATGAGTTACCATCCTCAGGGTACCTATAAAATGGATCCAGAGAGTCGCTGCCATTAGCCTTGTAGTGGTGCTCATCAGCGTAGTCCTGGAATGCAGCCGCTACAGGGTCCATCCGGGTATGGCAGACAGTACAATTCTCGTTAAACATGGTCGGATTATTTGTATCTGCTAATGCGATCGGGTCTTGAGTTCGGGGCGCTGACTGCTCTATGTCGACATCAAGAAAATGGAGAAATGTCCAGCGTGCCCTGGCTCGGTTTCGATTGGTAGGCGTTGTCGGGTAGCGCATGAGAAATGCAATAGTATTAAGCACACCCGCGTGCGGGTATTCGAAAATACTCGAACCAGGGTTTACGATCCGGTCAGACTGGGTAGGTGCAAACGTTTCCAGCTCTGTTTCTTCACTCCTCGTGTAGTAGCGAGGAATCCTGGCCGGCCTGAATTCGCTGTAATCTTCCGGATTGTCGTAAGTGCCTGTTCCTTCGACCGCAGAGCTGGCAATGGGATTCAGCATCATATAGTCGGCCGTTAGAATCTCACTGTAGGGTAAATCGTTTTCGACAACATGGGCAATAAGCTCTAATGGCGACTCTCTTAATCCATGATCGACCCCTCTTGAGAAGCGTGACATACGGAAAGAACCTTGGACGCCATTGTTAAAATCTTCTCGAATAAAATCGTCAAGAGGATTCAAGAAATTAGGAAATACCCCCCCACCATCGAGGAAGTTTACATCCTGTATTCCTCGGACTAGCAAGCGGTCATTAGCGCCATCCAACAGGAATTGATGGAAATTTTCTCCAACCATAAGATTTCGAATAGTTGCTTTTAACGCTGCCTCGTCGCCGTTGGCTACCGCGCTATATTCTGCTTCACTTGGCACACGACCGGCCAGGATAATGGCCGCACGACGCAGGGTAGCTTCGGCAGAGAGCAGCTCCACATTACTGAAAAAGCTTATGTCAGACGCTGAAGCTGTACTGCCGGTTCCAAGCACCGTGTCGATGAATGATTGCAACGCGTTATAGTCCGCACTACCCGCGGGTAGTTGCACACCACCACCATGCCCGTTACCACCACTGACCTTTGTCAATATATAGTCCCTGCTATCGGAGCGAGAATTTATGAAGGATTGCAACTGTCCGAAATTTTCGGTGAGAGAGTCAGAGCCGCCATTCTGGAAGATGATTTCGGTATCGGAGGCAACCCCCCCATCGACATGGCAAACTACACAGCGGGAATCGACAATCTGGGATGACACGTTGGCCTCAAACAGAGTCAGCGCATCGTTGCCAGCGCTGCTTTCGTTGACGCTGAAGTCGGCTAGCTGAAACTGCACGGGGTCTTCGTTGGAAAGATTCAGTCGAACCAAAAAGTTGGTGTCATTCACCTGGATGGATGGGATAGTGAGGGTGATACCTTGAAAAGTACTGGCTCCTGTTGTTTCAGCGTCCGGCACTTCGGCTGCGGCAGTTAGATTAAACGTAATAGGATCACTGTCGGGAATAAGCGTCAGATCTATAGTGTAGATTGTTTCACCGACCACGACGGCAGGGATATTTATTGTAATGCCATTCAGGGTGGCCGGTTGACCATGGACCGGAACGACTGCCAGCAGTAGCAAAGAAGAAAGAAGCGTAAAGGACAAACTTACAAAGCGGCGTACTATCGGTGGGGTGCTGCAATACATCTCAATTCCTTATAGTTATTTCACAGATGTTGTATGGTTATTGTTCGTATTCGAGACGTTGAAATTCGACAGCATATGCTAAAAATCACCCTCAACCATCCTCATATGAGCACTTCTTAAGGTATTTTAACGAGAATAAATGTTTCACCGTTGGACGCTGTTTCTCTAATTGTTAGCGTATTTCCGTCGACAAATAGTAAGTCTGCACCACGTGGGTGAGAGAGACCACAATCCGCATTTTCATCCAAGGTTACTCGCGGTATGAAAACCCCAGTGCTTGGCTCCCACGAATAAGTCCCTGCCTCGTTGGGACCCGTTCCACAGTCAGCATCATCCTCAAAAAACGTGTAAGTGCCATCCGAATTAAACACAAGTCGAATGTCGGTTCCAGTGAATCCCCAAGTGCCCCACAGGTCCGACGCTACCGTTGAGGCTGTTGCCTCAGTGGGGGTAATTTCCGTAGCTGTTGTAAGGTCGGCTCTAAATGTCAACGTTGCCGCGTCAAGCAAAGTCAATTCGAGGAAATATACCTGGTCACCAATAACTAAATTTGGCAGGACGATGGTTCCGGTAGTCCCATTAAAACTGGACTCCACACTCGCCGAAAAAGAAGTCGTCGATGTGAGCAGCAGTGCGACGAAAAGCGAGATTGTGAGTTTCTTCATTGCTACTAATTCCTAACGTTTTCGTTAATTTGAATTGTTAGACGTAATTATACTGCCTTTGTGATAGTTCGATTCATCCTCTGCACCAGTGGTGGAGAATCTAGCAATTAAATTTCAACAGCGAGCCACCTAAATAGGGGATGTGGGTCGTGGCAGGGAAACCGCTCTTATGGAATTTTGGGAGCCTTTTCACTATATAAGGTAGTATATCCCCTGAATGGGTGACTTTAGTGTTACACCTGATCGGTAGACTTGAATAAGAAAAATGGCAGCTTCACATGGAATTGAGTATAAAAAGTAAATCACTGAATCAATTATGTCCTACACCCCAAAATTTCTGATTAACTTAGCCCTGCTACTGGCAGGCATTTTATTGGCAATAGATTTAATCGCGATTTCATATCCGCCATATACTGGTTTTCGACTCGAAGAGAACCAGACGACCGAAACCATACAGGTAGTAAGGCTGGACGATTGGGTAGCTGAAAGCGGATTGCAACTCGGAGATAGTGTACTGAGCATACGCAACCAATCAGGGACCTCTCTGACGATGCACCCTCGATATTTTCAGAGAAACTCCTTTGGAGCCCGTCAGCATTTCTCATCTCGCAGCGAGCGCATTAAGGCCTACGATGAGATGTACCAATTGCTTTCGCAAGACCCAGTAATTCTCCGGTTAGACGACGGACGAGAGATTGAGCTCGAATTTAGTCGAGCGCGCCCTTTGTCTTCGCTCTCCGCAAATAGCTGGGCGATTATTCTTATCGGCATTAGCATACCTCTCCTCTCGGCATTGGTGTGGGCGTGGAAGCCAAACAAACCTGAAACTGTTTTTCTTCTGCTCAGCGGATTAGGTTTCTATTTGATTAACTTCACCGCTTCTGCGTCTATTTACAATCTGGAGATGTATTTTCCCCCGGTATTTCTGCATTGGTTGAGTCGCATCATGCTGGACCTCGGACAGCTATCCTTCGCTGCCTTCGGAGCATCAGTTCTTCTGTACTACCCAAACAAGTTCAATTTCTCCGACAGAGTCGCAAAGCTCATTGCTATCTTCTTTTTTCTCTACCCTGCTGTAATTTACTCCTATCAATACGTCGGTCTCGATCCGGATTTCGGACCTTATCCGGGATTTAACAGTACCCAAACATATTCTTACATGTTCCCTTTTTTAGGTGGAATATTGTATCTATGCGGACGTCACTATAGGGCTAGTCGTCACTTGCCTGTTCAACGTGCTCAAATACTCTGGCTAATTCTGGCGTGGACCATAGGTCCTAGTCTGTATCTTATTCTGCGTGGTATACCTGTACTTCTCGGCCTACAACCTTTACTCGACAACTCTCTCGCTATGAACTCCATTATCTCTACGACTTATCTGATGGTACTCATTGGAATAGCAAGACTCGATCTCTTTCAACTGGAGAGGCATATAGGACAGGCTTATCGTTGGGTATTAGTGCCTCTGTGTTTCTTTGGGTTGGATTTTGCGCTTGTGGCGTTTGTTAATCTCTCTCCAAGCATATCTTCGATAATAGTATTGGGTATAGTGCTGTGGGTCTATCTGCCGATTCGACAGTGGTTACATCAGCGATACAGTGAAAATCACCTAAATAAGGGTCAAATACTATTAAACGAGTCCTTGGTCCAGATGGTGCATGATTCCCTCGATACCAACAGCACTCCGGCGAAGACCTGGAAAAGCGTAAACGAATTGGTATTCAAACCGGGAATGGTTACGAATCTGAATGGAGAAATGGAAACCTCTGTCGCAGAACTGGGCCAGCAACTTGTCGTCACTGGCAATACCTATTCACCGCCGTTGCTACTTGAGTTTGCCGATGGCGGCAATCGATTGTTCAATAACCGCGACCTTGCCTTAGCGACTACACTCACTCTTCTTTTCGAAAAACTTTATGATGTTAGAGATGCATATCTAGCAGGGCAAACCCAGGAGCGCAACCGAATTCGTCGCGAACTCCACGATCAGATCGGTCATAAATTGCTGTCCTTGATCTACACTGCACAGGATAGCAATTCGCGCTCACTCGCCCAGGAAACCATGGCCCAACTAAGCGAAGTTATTCAGGCATTGAAACAGGAACCCATTAGCCTGGATGATCTGGCTGTGCGAATACATACTCTTAGTAGTGACACTTGCAGGCACGCAGGCCTGAAACTAGAGTGGAATAACGAGATTCGTCCGGATAATGATATTGAAATTAATTCAGAGCAATATCTAAACATCCTGAACATAGTGAGGGAATTGCTTAGCAATACAGTCAAGCACAGCAATGCTTCTACACTGGGTATTGCGCTCGATTACTCTGAGAATATTCTCACGGTAAATTACACGGATAATGGTACCGGGTTTTCCCAAGCTGAAGTCAAACCTGGTAACGGGCTATTTAGCATGCAATTACGCGCCACGGAACTCAAGGCCAGCATGGAGTGGCGTACAGAGGAAGAACTATGTGTACGGCTTGATATCCCCTTAGCCACCGGAGAAGCAGAAAATGAATAAGGTCTCTGAGTCTCACGAAGTAGATTCCGTGATTATCGTTGAAGACCACCGCGATGCAGCCAACATACTGCTAGAAGTGGCACAGGGAACTTTCCCCAGCGCAGAAGTACAATTGTCCCATACCTTCGCCGAGGGATTAGAATACTTGCAGAGCAGAAGCTACTCAATCGCTCTACTAGATCTTGGTTTACCAGACGGTGATGGTTTGGACCTGATTAAGTATGCTGCCAAAAACCATAGATCCACTCTTATTATCGTCACAACGATATTTGACGATGAGGAACATTTATTTGACGCATTGAGATCGGGCGCCAGTGGTTATCTTTTAAAAGGGCACTCGCCTGAAGAATTGGCAAATTATCTAGGAGAAGCTGTTGCTGGCAGGCCGGCGCTTTCACCTCGCATTGCACAGTCCATGCTGGGGTTTTTCAGAAACGATAAAGAGAAAGTAACAGAAATAGAAGAACAAGAGCTTCTTGTTGACCTAACCCAGCGTGAGCTTGATGTGCTTTCACTTATTGCTAAAGGTTTCGGAGTCAAAGAAGTCAGTGAATTACTGGATATATCAAGCAACACCGTGTCTCATCATATTAAAAACCTGTATAGCAAGCTTAACGTTCACAATCGCGCTGAGGCCACCGCCGCCGCAGTACAACTGAATATTTTTAATCCGTAAATTCGAATGCACAACTATCACAGGGTAGTGCACACACATGACCAGGAATGTGTTTTTGTCAGCTTGTTAGCCGGAGAGTTTCCACATTTAACTCTAGCTCAAACGGAAAGAGCCTTGGAGGCCTGCTTATAGGAGGGCGATAGTGACTCTGCCCGGTTGGAATGTTATGACACGCTGGCACGAGAGGTTTTGGTTAGCGTAGAGAACACCAACGCTGAAGTTGTACCTGAGAACATAGACGAGCCCCTTGTCATCAGCTCAGCACTTGCTAGAGAAGCCATGCTCCGTGATCGTGGCTACCCTGTCGGTCTACTTAAGAAGACGGTCTACTTGAATAGCCCTGCTCGAAAACCTAGTCACTCGCGACTAGGCTGGGCCGCTGCTGTAAGAAGTCCGTTACCTGTTCGTAGGCCAGAGCAAATTCCAGCACCTTCTTGTCTTCACCGAAGCGACCCATGACTTGCATCCCCATGGGTCGACCCTGCTCATCGAAACCTGCAGGGACATTCACCACAGGATTTCCAGAGAGACTGCCGCCTATTACTACTTCCATCCAGCGATGATAGGTATCCATCTTTCTTCCAGCAATCTCAGTCGGCCAATGAATATCTTTTGAGAAAGGGAAGACCTGAGCGGTAGGCTGGACAAGAAAATCAAACTGTTCCAGAAGTCGAAAAACTTCCTGGTTCCATCGGCTTCGAGCTCGCTCAGCTTGGTATATCTGCTTTGCAGTTAACTGCAAAGATTGCTCAATCTCCCAAATGTACTCCGGCTTGAGCAATGCACGTTGTGCTGGGTCGTTGTACATTGAAAGAGCCCCGCTGCGACCCAAGTTCCGAAGATCGACCCAGGTGCGCCAAAGCTCAGCCATATCAAAATCTGGCATGCAGGGCTCGACCTTCGCTCCGGCCGTCTCCAATATGTTGAGGCTAGATTCACAGACATCGAGCACACCCGCTTCCATCGCTAGATAGCTCTCGAAGTCTCCCATCCAACCTATCTTAGTGTCCTGTAGATTGAGTGGCGCGAACTGGCTGGCTGTGGGAAGTCTGCCTGGTATTGCATTTGGCTGACCGCTTACCGGCCCCGAGATGCTCAATAAAAGTCGAATCGTATCTTCGGTATTCCGACCCATAGGGCCCGCCGTCGCTAGACTCCGATTTATCGGATCTCCGCCGCCTAGCCTACCCACAGAAGGCCTGAAACCGATGACATTATTGAAGGCACCGGGATTTCTAAGCGAACCCATCAAGTCGCTACCATCTGCCACCGGCAACATATGGGTGCCGAGACCAGAGGCGGCTCCACCGGAACTGCCACCGGCAGTTAGCGCCGGATTCCAAGCGCTAGCAGTAGCGCCGAATACTTCATTATAGGTCTGGGATCCGACACCAAACTCTGGCGTATTGGTCTTGCCAATAAAGATTGCACCCTCTCTTCTAATATTTGCCGCCAGCGCACTGTCGCTTGTAGCAACACGATCCCTAAAGACTCTCGAACCGCTAGTGGTAATCATGCCTTCGACATTAGCGAGATCTTTAACCCCGTGGGGCATGCCGTGCATCCATCCCCAGTACTCCCCCTTATCCAGAGCTACATCGGCGCGGCGCGCCTGATCTAGTAGGCTATCTGAATCGACTAGGTTAACAATCGCATTGTAAACGGGGTTATAGCGCTTGATGCGCTTTAGGTAGGCCTGCATAACCTCGAGGCAGCTCAGCTGTCGCTCGCGAATAGCAGCGGAGAGCTTCGATGCAGAGAGTTCAGTTATGTCAGCAGGCAACTCACTCGCTAGCAGTCCAGCCGGCAGAAGCATCGAGGCCGACACAGCGAGCGAGCCATGCAGGGATGTGTTCAAAAATTCTCTACGCTTCATATTGGTTATCTCTAAGAACAATAAATTAATAAATCGTACAGAGCTTACGGCAGTTAGAAATCCCCAAACAACTCCAAACCTAAAATGTCGACATAGCGCTCTTCAAGAATATCCTGCTTTCTAAGGTTGCCACTGAGCAAGAGATCAATGTCAGTCGTAATGACTTCTATCGTCTGTTTTTGCGTATCGAAATCCGGAGCAAGCTGAATCGTTGAACCCCAGAGGGAAAGCATACGGGTATCGATCTGGCGAATATCATTGTGCTTAGACCATTCTCTTCCTATGGCTATGCCTAACAGACTAAGCTGATCCAGCAACTCCTGTGCAGCTTCGGGAGCAGGTGCTTCATAGACGTAGCCCTGAATATCTTGCCACCCGGACTGATAAGCAAGATTGCCCTGATAGAAACTCAGCACCCACCCAAGGTATTCAGCCTCCGATTGACGAAGCTGATTCTCTGCGTCCGCATCGTAGGCGACCTTAAATACTTCGGTTTGTGGAATCGTATCCGGCCAATCCTCTAGATTGGGCCCGACGCAAGAAACCAAAAACAGACAAATAGCTGCAAGCAACAAAGGCTTACTACCACTAGCCGTCTTCTTTAATCGCCAAACAACTGCTTTCATGAAATCAACCAAGTCCTTTATCCTGCGCACCAATCTACCCTACCATCCCACCGCTTGACCATCTTTTCGATGATCTGACCCGGCACGATAAACACCATTTACCGGATGATCCTGATCGATGCTCTGCCGACCGAAGACTGGCTCGGGCAGTGTAGAATCTTTAGTAAACAGGATTCCCTGATAGCCACCTACTCTGCCGCCATTTACAGAGCGAACATTGTGCCCCTTCGCCTGCAGTGCCCGGCCCACGAGACTGTAAAGATTGTCTTCCAGTGAGAGGGTATTGCTGTTCTGGCTATGAGTAAAACGCGCCGCATCGGTGGTCATCTGGATATTCATGCCGTTGTCTATAACATTCACCATATGCTGAACATGCGTCTCGGGTTGCACGGAGCCTCCCATGTTTCCGAATGTCATCAGCGGCTCATCATTCTGCATAACGAAACCTGCGATGATGGAATGAAAAGGTCGCTTGTGTGGCGCAACCACATTCGGGTGACCCTCTTCTAGCGAGAAGGCGACGCCGCGGTTGTGCAGCATCATTCCATAGGGCGGTATCGTCGCTCCACTGCCGTAGACCGAGAAAATGCTGTGAATGAACGAGACCATATTTCCCCAGCGATCGGCCGTGGTCAGGTAGATCGTGCCGCCATCTAGTCCGCCCTTGATTGACGGCTCTGCGGCCACGTCCATATCGATGCGATCGCAGAGAGTCGCGGCATAGCTCTTCGATAGCAGCCTGTCGACGGGAATATCGGAGAACAGAGGATCGCCGTTATAAGCCTGCAGATCTGAATAGGCGAGCTTCTTCGCCTCGACTAGAAAGTGCCAATAGTTCGGGTTCGAGGGACCGAGGGCGGACAAGTCGACGCCATGCTGTGGTGCGCAGACTTCCAATATGTTGAGCATCTCCAATGCCGCAAAACCCTGCCCCGGAGGTGGCAACTGAAACACATCATAGCCGTGATAATTCGTGCTAATTGGCTCGACCCATTCGGACTCGAACTCAGCAAGGTCAGCATGGGTCATCACACCGCCATCGGCCTGCATCTTCGCCACAATCGCATCGGCGATGGGCCCCTTGTAGAACGCATCTCTGCCCTGCTCCTGAATGAGACGCAGCGCATCTGCTAACTGAGGATTGCGGATAATGCTATACAGCGCTGGCACCTCACCGTCGTTGAGGAAGGTCGCGGCGGAATCAGCGTCGCCGCGCAGCTTCTCAACGACGGAATTTAGATCCTGATGTCTTCGTTCAGCCTGCCCCCAACCCTCGTCGGCGACCTGCACCGCTCTGGCAAATGTCTCTTTGAAACCCAGTGTCCCGAAGCGATTCAACAAGGCATCGTAGCCGCTTATCGCCCCGGGCACAGTTGCCGCATTGACGCCAATGCCGGGTATGCGCTCGACACCGAGATTCTCCTTAAAATACTCGGGCGTCCATCCTGCCGGCGCCCAGCCTGCAGAATTCAGTGCATACAGTTTCTTATCCTGCGCACTCCAAACCAGAGCAAACAGGTCTCCCGCTATGCCGGTATCGTTCTGTGAGGTGACATCTAGAACCGCGGCGGCGGCTACGGCGGCATCGATTGCATTGCCCCCGTTTCGCAGAATCTCCAAACCTGCCTGCGCGGCGATGGGGTCACTAGTTGCAACCATGCCGTGGCGAGCAATGACTTCTGAGCGACCCTGCCCTAGCCAGCCCTGGCCACGCGAACCTGGAGCAGCGACGACGTTAGCAGCGGGATTGATAACCTTCTCCGTGGGAATGCCAAAGGCGTTTGGTGATTGCGCGATACTAGATGCCAGAGGCAGAGCAGTCAGTGAAATGGCCGCTACACAGCGCACCAGAATTTTCTGCAGATTAATCGTTAGCAATGTCATGCTTCTCTTTCCTCTTCACTCACTCAAATTCAAATAGCTTAGTGTGGATGCGCCGCAAGATGCTGCGCCAATAAGTCTTTCCCGTAGTCGTTCCCATTCGGGGTCCTTACAATAGTATGGATATGATCTCGAGTAGGCGTGCCAGGTGTATTTATCTGCGTCGTGCCTACTGGATTCTGATGATCGAATTCAACCAAGATTACCGGGCTATGTATTCGGTAGTAGAAGATTGCATCGTCTTCGGCATTTCCGATCCAAGAGAAATAGGTCTCATCGATATGCTGACCTATCTCGTCCATGGTGATATCGGCATGAGGCCCGCGAAGGTTGCCGATATAGACCCGTATCAGATTGAGCAGTTGCGACTTCTGCGCCGTACTCATTTCGCTGCCGCGCAGCCCTTCGAAGTCCAGCGTAAGATTGTCTTCGTTGGCGGCCGCCAGTTGATTATTGCGCGTCTTGTTAGCATCGATAGTCGCAACAGCCTGCTGACTCCTGTCCAGTGACTGCATAAAGGCGAGCCCCTCATCCTGCTCGTCCTGCATTATTCGATTGCCAGCGTACTTGCCGCGCTCGGTAAATACCGGCTCACCTCCCCAGAACGCGGGCGTCATGACGACCTGATCGCCCAATACGAAGAAATTAATAACCAAGTGATGACCGTCTAACTGCCAGCCCCAAGGCTCGGTCGTAGACGGAATTCCCATCACGGTGAAATAGTATTTCTCTTCACCGTAACGAATCGGCTCGCCGTTTAACTCGAACAGCGACTGCTCGGTCTTCATGATGTCTTGAGTTTGGGCGACGCCCTCCATGCTTAACGATGCACGCAGCAGATTCCATGCTGCCGTCTTCTGTTGCTCGGACATCTCTTCGAGGCTAACGCCGTGTCGCGAAAATATCCCCACATCCACGTTAGACCAGTTTCGCCATTCGGGATCATCCACTGAGTATTGTGTCCTACTCAACTCGGCCGTGTTAAGAGTTCCGAGAAAGCTAGAGGCCGCCGCTACGATCGATGCCGTAGACGCGCCGGTAGACTTCAATGGAAACAGATCGCTGACAACACCGTCTGAAGTTGCCACTCCGCGAAACGGCTGGCCGATAGCATTCGCCAGCCCACGGGAGAACACACGCTTGGTATTCAGGAGCCCGGCAGAATAGCCACTATCGGCGTTGTTATTGGATTGAGTATTGGATTGAGTATTGGATTGAGTATTGGACTGGGAATAAACCTGAGTTAAGGATGCAACTGCTGCAACGATGAGTAAGCTGGTACTGGCGATGATCTTCTTCATAAACCACTCTCTAGCGGAGCCTGAAATTGATAGATAATAGCAGGCTACCTGCTCACAGAAGATGCTGCAAGCCGAGAATGACGGGGGTTTGCGCTATTCTGCCATTACCCGCCGCAGCGCTTCCTCATCGCGCCAGCGGCCGCCGCGCAGCCGACCGACGAACACCACTGCGATCGCTAGAATCATAACGACGAAGGCCAGCCAGGACGCCTTCGGGCCCCATTCGAACACGCGGATTATCAGGTACTGCGCCACCAGCATGATCCAGTGCAAAGTGACCGAGGTATACATGATCCAGCGGGTATCCCCCGCGCCGCGCAATACGCCACCGCAGACCTGAATAATCGCATCGGCCATCGCGTAGGAAGACAAACCCACCATCATGAAACCGGCCAGCTCCAGAATCTCACTGAAGTCACCCTGGG
>Ga0316189_10002736_pt1 | contig 17201 bp, 14 predicted proteins | sample LowCovwburrow_MG_FD_204930 | JGI IMG/M metagenome (GOLD analysis project Ga0316189, IMG submission 204930) | Coastal sediment microbial communities from Maine, United States - Lowes Cove worm burrow | ecosystem: Environmental > Aquatic > Marine > Coastal > Sediment | place: USA: Maine...
CCGCGGCACGTTCCTTTGTGCACATCGGCCGTGATGTATTCGGCTACGTCTCGAGCCAACTGCACCGCGCGTTGCTTCTTCGGATCGGCTTTCTCGTTCGCCATCGTGTGACGGCCATGCCCGTGGCTATCGAAACTGCGACCGCCAGTGTCGGCGAGGATCTCGCCGGTCTTTAGCCGCGCGGCTTCGTTCTCAAATGTGGTTGTTTCCTGCAGCGGGGCGCTGAGTGCGGCGCGTCGGTAGACGACCGCTTTCGATTCTTCGGCGACCACCACGAGGAAATGCCTATTGCCGGGATCAGTTGTTGGTGTCATTGTTTCCTCTCACCGATAGTGTACTCCTGTGGAGGCTCTATGGCGTTCCAATTACAGTTTTTCGGTGCGACAGAACGAGTGACCGGGTCGCTTTATGTGCTGACGGCCGGCCAGTCCAGGATCGTACTCGAGTGCGGCCTCGTGCAGGGCTCGGCCGACGAGGAGGCGCGCAACCGCGAATCATTTCCATTCAATGTGCAGGAGATTGACGCTGTCGTCATCAGCCACTCGCACATTGACCATTCCGGACGGGTGCCACTGCTGGCGAAGCAGGGGTATGCGGGCCCTGTCTATACCCATGAAGCAAGTAAGGCGCTTTGCGAGATCATGCTGCCCGACTCCGGGTATCTCAACGAGAAGGAAGCGGAGTGGGAAAACAAAAAACACGGGCGGCGCGGCAAGTCCCGTGTCCTGCCACTCTACACCCGGGAAGACGCGGAGGACTGCATCCAGCAGTTTCACGGACTGGAGTACGAACGTCCGACTGAGATCGCTCCGGGATTATTGCTGACGCTGTTCGACGCTGGCCATATCCTCGGCTCGTCGATCGTTCAGCTCGAGTATGACGATAAGGGGACGACACGAACCCTTGTCTTCAGCGGCGATCTCGGGTATCGCGATGCGCCACTCCTGGATCCGACAAAGCGCCTGGAGCACGCTGATGTTGTACTCATGGAGAGCACCTACGGCGACCGCAATCACCGACCCATCGGCGAGTCAATTGAACAACTCGCAGCCGTGTTCGAGTCGGCTCGCGCGGCGCAGGGCAATGTTCTGATCCCCGCATTCACGGTTGGTCGCACCCAGGATCTTATTTACCTCATGGCAGAGCACCAGGAGGAGTGGGGGCTTGATAAGTGGAGCATCTTTCTCGACAGCCCGATGGGGATAAGTGCGACCAAGGTCTACTCACGCTACCGCAACCTGTTCGCGGCGCAATTGTTCGAGCCGAAGAGTGACTACCCCGAACTCCCCAATCTGTACGCTACGCGATCGGTTGAGGAGTCGATGACGATCAACGAGATGGAGTCGGGCGCCATAATTATCGCGGGCAGCGGCATGTGCACGGGCGGACGCATTCTGCACCACCTCAAGAACAACATCTGGCGACCGCAATGCCACCTCGTCATCGTTGGCTACCAGGGAGTGGGTACACTTGGTCGCCGACTTGTTGATGGCGCGGACGAGATTCGGCTCTGGGGCGATACCTACCGGGTACGGGCACAGCGCCATACGATTGGCGGCCTCTCCGCGCATGCCGACCAGGAGGACCTCATGAACTGGTATTCAAGTTTCGCGAATCGTCCGCCGGTGTATCTCGTGCATGGCGAGGAACGGGCCCAGAGACCCCTGCAACAGTTGCTGAAAGACGACCTGGAAGCGCCTGCACATATTGCGAGGTACCAGCAAAAGATTGTTATTTGACAGGTTCGGCATTGTCCCCGCAGTGGTGCGATCGATGTAATATGGAATACAGAGGTTTTGGGGTGTTTGTCCTTTGGAATTTAGAGACTATTACAAGGTGATGGGCGTCGAGCGTGACGCCACGCAGGACGAAATCAAGCGTGCCTATCGCAAGCTTGCTCGCAAGTATCACCCGGATGTCAGCAAGGAGTCGGACGCCGAGCAGCGCTTCAAGGAGGTGGGTGAGGCCTACGCGGTTCTAAAAGATCCCGAGAAACGAACGGCCTATGATCAGCTGGGCGCGGACTGGAAAACGGGTCAGGATTTTCGGCCGCCACCGAACTGGGACCAGGGATTCGAATTCCACGGTGGCGACTCTGCCCGAGGCAGCGATCAGGATTTCAGCGACTTTTTTGAGACGCTGTTCGGTCAAGGCGATTTCCGCGGCGGATTCACGCGGGCCGATCATGGGCGCTTTACGGCCCGTGGCGAAGACACCTACGCAAAAATCGTTGTCGATCTGCAGGACTCGTATCTCGGCGCAACGCGCAGCATTACGTTGAAACACACGGAGATCGGCGCTGACGGCCGTCCAGCCGTACGCAATCGAACCCTGAGCGTGAAGATCCCGAAAGGGGTGCGGTCCGGCCAGCACATTCGCCTGACCAAACAGGGGTCGGCGGGCGCGGGCGGCGGAGAAAGCGGCGACCTGTTTCTGGAAATTGCGTTTCGACCGCATCCGAATTTCCACGTCGAAGGCAAGGATGTTTACCTGAATCTGCGGGTGGCGCCATGGGAGGCCGAACTCGGCGCCAGCGTCAAGACGTCGACGCCGACAGGTGACGTCGACCTGACAATTCCGCCACACTCGAAAGCAGGACGCAAACTGCGTCTCAAGGGGAGGGGGCTGCCAGGGAAAAACCCCGGCGACTTCTATGCGGTGCTGCAGATCGCGCTGCCACGCGCAGAGACAGATGCTCAGAAATCTGCGTATCGCGATTTTGCGAGCTCCTTCGACTTCGATCCACGTCGGGACCAGGAGGCGTAGGGAATGAGCAAAGAAAACAGGAACCATGTACTGCAGAGCGAAGTCATCGAGACGCGAATTGATTTGTCGCTGTCGGATCTTTGCGAGGTTTGCAGCGTGACCAGCGAGCGTATCGTGCGACTGGTTGACGAGGGCCTGGTGGAGCCGGTTGGTCGTGAGCCCGCAGAGTGGCGATTCAGCGGTCGCAGCGTCAAACGTGTCGTGGTCGCAGAGCGCCTGTCGCGAGATCTTCGGCTGAACGCGGCTGGTGCCGCTCTCGTGCTGGACCTTCTCGACGAAGTGAAGCAGCTACGCCAACGTCTGATCAGACTTGAGGAAATCGATGAGTCTTGAACTGCCGCTAACGAGCATGCCAGGCGACGAACCACTGTTCAGGGCCATTCGGCAGGAAGTGCTTCGCGTCGATGGCTCGACCGGGAATAATCAGGTGGGACTGTAGTAGGTCGGAGATGCCGGGCCCACCGGTAAACCAAAGACAAACGTCCACACGAAAAAGAACAGGGACCAGAAGATCAGGAACGCTATCGAGTAGGGCAGCATCATTGCAACCAGGGTGCCTACCCCGGCTTTGGGCTCATACCTTGCAACAAATGCCATGATCAACCCAAAGTAACTCATCATTGGCGTAATGATGTTGGTACTCGAATCGCCGATACGATAAGCCGCCTGGATCACCTCAGGCGAGTAGCCCAGCAACATGAGCATTGGCACGAAGATCGGTGCCGTCACAGCCCACTGCGCTGATGCTGACCCCAGCATCAGGTTGATGAACGCGCAGACCAGGATGAAGAGGAAGAACAGGGTGGGACCGGTCATGCCAATGTCTTGCAGGAAGGTAGCACCTGTTACGGCGGTTATAGAACCGAGATTTGTCCAGCTGAAAAACTTCACGAACTGCGCGGCAAAAAACACGAGTGCAATGTACAGTCCGAGCGTGCTCATGGCGTGCGCCATTGCGTTTATGACATCGCGATCGTTCTTGATCGTTCCAACTGCACGGCCATAGACGATCCCGACCATCAGGAAGTACACGAAAATGATCGCCACGATGCCCCTCAGGAACGGCGAGCCGGCAACGGCACCGGTTTCCTGATTGCGCAAGATGCCGCCCTCGGGCACGACCAGTATGGCGATCACGCCCGCGAAAATAAGTGTCGCCCAAAGGGAGCGCCAAAGGCCTTTCCTTTCCTGCGCCGATAGCGGATCCATTCGGTGCGAATCTTCATCGTCCAGACCGGCAGGCGTGCCTTCATATTTGCCGAGCGACGGCTCCACGATCTTGAGACTGATAAAACTGCCGATGGCCGTGATGAGGAAGGTACTGGCAATCATGAAATACCAGTTAGCGCTCACATCGACTTCGTAGGCGGGATCGATAAGGCGTGCGGCCTCGGTCGTAATGCCGGATAGCAGCGGATCCACGGTTCCAATGAGCAGATTAGCGCTGTAACCGCCGGATACGCCGGCGAACGCGGCGGCGAGTCCCGCGAGCGGGTGTCGTCCGAGCGAATAGAACACGACAGCCGACAACGGCACCAGCACCACGTAGCCCATTTCAGACGCGGTGTTTGATAAAACGCCTGCCAGGACGATGATGATGGTCACGTGCTCGGGTCGTGCGTTGAGCACCATGCCGCGAATCACCGCTGTCAGCCAACCCGATCGTTCGGCCACGCCAACACCGAGTAGTGCTACCAGCACGGTTCCGAGCGGCGCAAAGCCCACAAAGTTATTGACGAGGTTGAGAACGATTAACCTCAGACCCTCTGCGTTCATCAGACTGACGACTTCGATCAGGCCGCTGTCGGCGCGGCCCTTGGCGCCTTCGGGGCGCGGGTCGATCACCGCAACGTCGAAATAGCCCAAGATGCCGGACAGCACGACCACGCCCACCGCAAAAAAAGCAAACAGCGTCACCGGGTGAGGCAGCGCATTGCCAAGCCATTCGACGACGTGCAGAAAGCGGGTGATACGTGAATTATTGGGTTGGTCTTCGGTTTTTTCGTGCATGTCGGGAAATTCAGCCTGGGCGAGAAAAGCGCATAGCAAACTGGAAATTACGCCTGCGGTCAAATTGACGGCGCCGGCAGGGCGGCATCCGTGGTCGCCTGAGCCTCCTTGGCAACCGCAAGAAATGCTGTGGCAGCCCCTTGCTCCAGAGGTCGTCAACACAAAGGGGCGATTCGGCCCCGAAATCTACTTCGGACATACCATTGCGGAAGCTCGTCCCGGTGATGATATTCGCCTGGTCAAATACGCTTCCAGTGGAACGGCCTTGTATGATGACTGATTCACGCTGTTCGACGACGGCCACTACGACGCAAATGGACTCGCGAATATAGGCACCAGATTCGCAGATAAGTATCTGGAAATAGCCGGCAACTAAGCGACTATCTCTTTTCAGGTCGTGAGGTTGTAAGATGCTTACTGAGGAAAATTTGTGGACGAACAGCTATGTGGCAAGGCGAGTTTGATTTAGACGACAGGCGTGTAGTGATCACAGGGGGAGCAACGGGAATCGGTTTCGCGTTGGCTGAAGCACTAGGGCACCGCGGTGGTGAGGTCTTACTTGCGGAACCCGATGAAGAGCGACTCAAAACGGCCGTGAAAGCCCTTCGCGAACTTGAGGTCAGCGCCACCTACAAAGTATGTGATGTCACAGACTTGAACCAGCTCGAGCAACTTGCCGATCATGCCTGGGACCTGTTCGGGGGAGTCGACATGGTATTCAATAATGCAGGAATTGGAATACCGCAAGCCTCGCTCGCCGATACGTCCATGGGCGACCTGCACGCAATTTTCGACGTGAACTTCTTTGGCGTATGGCACGGTTGCAAAGTGTTTGCACCACGCCTGATTGAGCAAGGCACGCCGGCCGGAATTTACAATACCGGATCAGAAAACTCGATGTTCAATGCCGTCCCGGACTTTGCCGCCTACATTGCCAGCAAGCATGCCGTGCTGGGGATGACCGACAACCTGCGAGAGCAGATGCCAGACTTCATTCACGTGGGACTCATTGTCCCGGGGTTCGTTAAGTCCGGGTTGACCGAAAACTCATCAGCAACTCCAATGGATACGGACAAGTTTGTGTCGACGGTATTGAAGCAGATCGGCGACGGACAGTTTTACATCGTTTCCCATGCGCACAACCTGGTTCATATACAAGAGCGCTACGCTGAAATCACCCGAGCTTTCGAGACCTACGCATCTCGCTACGAGGGAGACGAGGAATTCGACATCAGAACCTTGCTTGCGAAAACGAAAAAGTAGCAGACAAAGAAAGTAGTCGATGAAGGAAAGTCCGGTGCGAAGAAGGATGTTGGGCAATACACAAGTGGATCTTCCGGCCGTCGGGCTCGGCTGCATGGGCTTATCAGAGTTTTACGGGCCGCCGACCAGTCACAGCGTCGCGATCAAACTCCTGCATGAGGCGATTGAACTCGGCGTGGAGCATTTTGATACGGCGGAAATTTACGGCATCGGGAGTACCAACGAGTCCTTGCTGGGCGCGGCATTCAAAGGTCGTCGTGACAAAGTGTTCATCGCGACGAAGTTCGGACCAACTCGTGACCCCGAGACCGGTGAGTCTACCGGCATCGATGGTTCAAACGAGAATTGCCGGCGCGCTGTCGAAGGCTCGCTGAAGAGACTTCAGACTGGTGTCATTGACCTGTACTACCTGCATCGCGTGGATCCGGCTACGCCAATTGAAGAAACAGTCACTGCAATGGCGAAACTCGTTTCAGAGGGCAAGGTTCGAGCGATTGGCTTGTCGGAAGCGTCCGGCGACACCATTCGCCGTGCCGCAAAAATCCATCCTGTTGCTGCAGTGCAATCCGAGTACTCGATATTCAGCAGAGATATCGAGGCATCGGTAATCCCTGCCTGCGTCGAGGTGGGCGCATCGCTGGTGGCGTATTCCCCGCTAGGGCGCGGCATGTTATCCGGACGATTCAAACAAGGACCACCTGCCGAAGATGATCGCCGCTCAATGGTGCCGCGTTTCCAGGGAGACGCGTACCAGGCAAATGTCGCACTCGTTGAGGAGATCGAGTCCATCGCAACTGCCAAGTCCTGCAAACCTGCACAGATTGCGCTGGCATGGGTACTGGGGCGTGGCGAGCATGTGTTGACGATTCCGGGTACGACGAAACTCGAGAATCTGAAAGTGAATCTCGGTGCCGATGCGATCGAACTTTCCGACGATGAGCAAATGACACTGGACCAGTTGGCAAACCGTGTCAGGGGCGATCGTTACGACGAGCAGGGTATGTCAATCATCAACGCCTGAGGGTGCACATAGTGGTGCGGTGTACGATCGGAGCGAGTTCAAGACGTCAAAATAGCTGTTTGAGCGCCCGTGGCTGTCATCAGGCAGGGCCACGCTGTTTGTCTTTGAAGTCATCGTGGCTGATGAGCCACTCATCGTCCTGTTTGATCAGTGACATGTGATGCAGCGTTTCACGCAAGATCAACGTCACTGATGCCTGTCCATTGCTGATGTTGATGTCGCGAATGATTCTGTTGTAATAGATTTCATCCGCCCTTTGTCCCGCTCCATCCTTGGTGCGACTGAGCAGCTGCTCGGCGGAAACTCGCTCGATTTCAGCGCCATTTTGATCACTGTAGATGCCAGTAAATTCGTCGGAAAGCAGGCCTCTCATTGTTTCGTAGTCGGCCCCGTACCAGGCGTTGGTGTACTTCTGTAGTTGTTGATAGATCCGTACTTCTTCACCCTGGAGCTTATCAAGCTTGCCGGATTCTTCAGTGAAGCTTGTCAGTGCCGTGATGAGCGCGTGATTTTGCTGAACTTCAACTTCAGGGATAACACCAATCGCTTGCCAGTCTCTTCCGGTTCTCGGGTCGTAGGTACGGCCCACACTAACGGATGCGCCAAAGCCATGGGCAAGAGGGAAGAAGTCGTTGATGTATCCGCCGCCGCCCGTCGTTTCTCCAACCAGTTCAGCCCGGCCTGCGGCCTGCATGCCAAAAGCGAAAGACTCAGCAGCCGAGAAGGTTCTTGAGGAAATAAGTATTTTTAGCGGTTTCTCGGCAAAGTACTGGCTCAATTGGTTGGGTGCGGTCCACCGCTCAACGACGCTACGGGCATTATTGCCTTCGTCTGGCATGGTCGTGTTCAACAGATGTGTGGGCTCATCAAAAAAGTAATTACTTAAGACCTTGACCATCTCCGCGTCGCCACCACCACAGTTGCGCAGGTCGATAACAATATTGTCGCTTTCCGTAAAGGTGCTAAAAACACGCTCGATGAATGCCACAGATCGGGCAGACCCATCAAAACGTTCAAGCGCAAGATAGCCCGTTTGATTCAGACCATCTCGACTGATTTCACTGACTCGACTGACGCCGACAACTGAAAGCGGATTGCTCGATGTGGAGTGTGCGGCAGGAGCGTGTTCTGCGTCATCGCCATAGAACATGGCCATCATTTGACTGAATTTCTCGGGGCTAATGACGCGAAGATGCTTATCGTTCGATGTGTTCTGTATAAGAGCGTTGGTCTTGTCCAAAAACTCGCTCACGGTCTTTGCCGAAGAGTCGTCATTACGAGCCTGTGCTTGATGCAACGCATCAACCAGTAGCGCTGCCTTGTTTGGGAGAACGTAATGCTCGAGAACAGCCTCGGAAAATGTTGCGATGATTTCGGACTGTTGCTGCGAAGTGAGAATCGTTGCTTCTGCAAATGCACTACCAAGGTGCAGGCATTGGGAAAGTGATCCAAGTATTAGCGTAATGGCAATTTTTGGACGTCGGGATGTCACAAGGGATCTCGCGAAAAGGAATGCATGCGGGCCATCGACGGTAGGTCTTCTTTCCTGTCAAAGCAATCGCTTCCGATATTTACCCATACCCAACCTACCAATCTTCCATCGGTGTTGTGCCGGACATCCATGCCCACTCCACGTCAGTCATGAACCAGGTATAGGCGTCGAGGTCGCTGATACCCCAGTCCTGAAAGCCTTTGACACTTTGGAAGAGCGCGTTAGCGTTTTCGGCGTTGGGTTTTTCCAGCAGAGCGTCAATCTGGGACAACATCCCGGCCGGTTTGTCCTCGACCGATTCCAAGGTGCGCGTGAACCACTTGTGATACGGGAACAGCCTGCGGTTGTGAGCCAGGATCAGCCGTCCACTGAACAGTGCGAGTTGCGAAGCCGCCCGCGTGATCGTGTAACGGTTCTCGTGCCGGACAGCCTCGTGCATCAACCATTGCTGCATAAACGCCATGCAGTAAAAGGTCTTTATGCGACGGTCCCGGTCGTGCTCCGGGTAGACGGGGATTCTTGCCAGCAGCGCGTCGAGATCCGGAAGGTGTGAATAGGCTGCGAAAGCTCCCTCAAAAGCAGCCCGCGATGGCTCGTTGCCTTTGTCGGCGAGCTCTTCCAGGTATGAGCGGTTGACGATCTTGCCATCGACGTAGCCACCGTCGTAGTCACACAGGTCCGTGCGGTTGATGAACAGATCATCTTGCGCCCTGCGTCGATCGAATTGCTCATCAGTCGCCACGATCAGGAAGTCCACATCCGAGTCCGGACGGGCAAACCCCTTGGCCACCGACCCGCCGATGATCAGGGCGTCGAATCGCTTGTCGTCCCTGTATTCATCTGCAAGGCGATCGATGGCACGGCGGTGGTGGGCCTGGAATTCCATCGGCTAACTATACAAAGTACCCGCCGATGTGAACATCAATTCCGCGCGCGCGCATTGCGCCAATTTGGTAGATTCTATCGTCCGCGATAATAATGAATATCAAGAAGTCTGATATGCCCGACCGACTCAAAGGCCTCGCCGATCGTCATCGCAAGACGCTGTGGGCATTGGGAAGCATCCTGATCCTTTACACAGTGCTCGGGTTTTTCTTCGTACCGTGGCTGGTCGAGAAAATTGCCGTCGACACGGTGCGCGAGCGCTTCGACGCAGAGCTTCGCATGGAGCGCGTTGCGTTCAACCCGTATGCGTTGAGCCTGCAGATCGACGGCCTGTCGATGCAGGACCCGGATGGCGCACCCTTTGTTGGCGCTGAACAGATTTACGTCAACCTGCAACTGAGTTCGGTGTTTCGGCTGGCGGCCACGTTTGCCGAGATCCGCCTGGATGCGCCGGAGATCCACCTGGCCCGAGACAGCGACGGTGTGTTCAATGCCGGGTTCCTCGCAAACAGTGGCGACGCGCAACCTGCAGAGGAACCTGAGGAGCCTGAAGAGTCAGGAATGCTGCGTCTGATCGTGCAGCAGTTAACGATCAACGAGGCCGCATTCGACTGGAACGACGCGGTGCCGCCGCAGCCAGTCGTGACGCAGTTGGGGCCCGTGAACGTCTCTGTCCAGAACCTCAATACGCTGCCGCAGCGCGAAGGCCAGCAGGAGGTGGTGATTACGACCGAGACCACCGGAACACTGAGCTGGAGCGGTAGCTTGCAGCTCAACCCGCTGAAGTCGTCCGGATATGCGTCCGTAAAAGGGTCGCACATGCCGCTGATCTCGGCCTACGTTCGTGACCAACTCGGCTTCGAGATCGTGCGCGCCGAGGCGGACGTCGGATTCGACTACCAGTTCAGCGCCGAATCGGGCGATGGGATAGAGGCCAGCATCGACAACTTCAGTTTTGCGCTCAGTGACATTCTCGTCCGTACCTTTGGTTCGGAAACGTCGGCGGGCGACCCGAACGACCGCGATGTGCTCGCCGTTGCCGACCTGGGTGTCCGCGGCGGAACGCTGCGCTGGCCCGAGCGATCCATGTCCTTTGACGAGGTCGTGATCGCCGATACGACGCTTTCCATGCACCGGGACTCTGCTGGCAATCTGAATATCGTGCCTCAGCGTGACGCCGAAGCGATTCCGGACGAAGAAGCCGATCCACAAGACGGTGAGGAGGGTGAACCGTGGTCGATTTCTCTCGGTCGACTCGCCGTTGATGCGATGGCGATCGGTTTGATTGACGACAGCGTGCAACCGCAGGCGGACATGGGTATCGACGAACTGTCGGTGGTCATCACGGGCATCAGCAGTGAACCCGGACGGACGTTTCCGACGGAGCTAAACGTCTTGACCCGAATGGGAGGTACGGTTCGCGTTACCGGCGAGATCGGGCTGCTTCCCGAGCCGGTCAGCAACCTGGCCATTCAGGGCGAGGGGCTGGCGCTCGCGGAATCGCACCCGTACCTGACAACGCTTGCCGATGTGAATCTCGATTCCGGGCTGCTTGCTTTCGATATGGCCGTTTCGACAGGGCCCGACGATACGCTGGCGGCGAGCGGCGACGTCACCATCACCGATTTCCTTATTACGGAAACCGACGAAGGTTCCCGCCTTGGCAGCTGGGACACGCTGCTGTTCGACCAGGTTGAACTCAGCTTCGGCAAGCAAAGCCTGGAAGTGTCTGAAGTCCGGTTCGACAAGCCCTACGCGGATGTCGTCATTGCCGAAGATGGCAGCGCCAATATCGGCCGCATCAAGCTTGGCGAGCAGCGTCCGGCGGCCGACGGCGACGAGGAAGCGGCAGAGCGTGAACAGGCCAGCGAGGCAGCTACAGACACGGGCGACGACGAAGCGGCGTTCGACGTAACAATAGGGCGTGTCACCATCGCCGATGCGGCAGCTGACTTCGCCGATTTTTCATTGCCATTGCCATTCGCGGCGGGGATCTCCGAGCTCAACGGTGAACTCACGACGATTGCGACGAACAGTGTCGAGCCCTCCGACGTCACAATGGAAGGCAAGGTCGACGAGTTTGGCCTGCTCAGGGTATCCGGTTCGCTCACCCCGCTTGCCCTGGGACAGAACACCGATATCAGCCTGCGTTTCGAGAATGTCGAAATTCCAAAGTTCTCGGCATACACGATCGCGTTCGCAGGCCGGGAAATCGCCAGCGGCAGGCTCGACCTGGATCTGGGCTACGTCGTCACCGACGGCAAACTGGCTGGCGAAAACCGCGTCGTGATGCGCGACCTCGAGCTCGGAGAAGAAGTCGAACACCCTGATGCGATGAGCCTGCCACTAGGCCTGGCGATTGGTTTGCTGAAAGGCCCCGATGGCACGATCGACATCGACCTGCCCGTGAGTGGCAACGTCGACGACCCCGAGTTTTCGTATGGCGCCATTATTGGCAAAGCGCTCGTCAACCTGATCGTCAAAGCTGTTGCGTCGCCGTTCACCTTGCTGGGCAAGCTCGTCGGCGTTGAGGCGGACGAACTCGACCACATCAGCTTTATCGCCGGCCGCCATGACCTGACGCCGCCGGAGCAGGAGCGGATCGCAAAACTGGCCGAGGCGCTGACGCTGCGTCCGGAACTGGTACTGGAAGTCGCCGGCGTCGTTGACCGGGAGGCAGACGGATTGGCGTTGCGCACCGGGAAGTTCGACGCGATTGTCGAATCGCGAATCGAGGCACCTGACGAGCCTGATTCGAAGGACGCCATGTATGCCGAACAGCGAGCCGATGTGATTGAAGACCTGTACAGGGAGGCAGGTCCGGCGGAGGGCGCCACGCCCGACGAGTTGCGCGCCCGCTTTACCGCTGCAACGACGAACCCTGAGAGTGGACGCACAACGTCAAGCTTTGACTCGCTGGCCTACACAGCTGAGTTGCGCCGCCTGCTCATTGACCGGCAGGTCGTGACCGAAGACGAACTGGTGGCGCTCGCCAGAACGCGCTCCGACAACGTTGGTGCCGCGATCATAGCGGTCGACGAGGGGCTGGCCGCGCGCATTCGACCGGGCCCACTGGAAGAGGTCGAAGCGACAGACGACGGCGACATTCGAATGGATGTGAAGCTGACAACCGGGGATTAACGATGAGCATGCGACGACAATTTACGCTGCTGTTCGCAACAACTGTTTGCCTGGCGGGTTGTGCAGTGTCTGCCAGTGACATTGAACTGGCACCTCCCGCGCTCGATGAGGTGCGAAGCACAACGATCGCCGGGCTGTTCGATGAGCCGGTGACGCTTGCGGAGGGCCGCTGGGAGGGTGAGCCGTACGTTGCCGGCGGCGCGTCCCGGCCGTCAGCCGGCGTGGCCGGGGACTTGCTGTTAACCGGTGACCTGACGGGTGATGGCAGCGACGAATCTGTGGCATTTCTATGGAGCTCGGCCGGCGGCAGTGGAACGCGCAACTTCTTCGCCGTATTTGGGCGCGAGTCGGGGGCGGTCCGGAACATCGCGACAACGCTCATCGGCGATCGCGTGCAACTGAGGTCGGGCCGCATCATTGACGGGCGCATCGAGCTCAAAGTCGTGCAGCACGGCCCGGACGACCCGGCATGTTGCCCGGGGACGAACGCGACACGGTCCTGGTCGTTTGAATCGGGCGAATTGCGCGAGGCGCCCGTGCAGTTGGGTGGCCGGCTCGCTGTCCCGGATCTTGATGGCTACGAGTGGCAGCTCGTCGGTATTGATCGCCGCAAGGCTGCGGATGTGCCTGGCAACGTGACGCTACAGGTCAAAGGCGACCAGGTTGTGGGCCAGGCCCCGTGCAACCGTTACTTTGCAGCTATTCACGACAGAAGCGCAGTGGGTGAGATTGAGATCGGGCAGGTCGCAAGTACGCGGATGGCATGCCCGGATGACCAGGCTATGCCGAACGAGCAGGAATTCCTGTCCCTGCTATCGGCAGTCCATCGATTCGGCTTTATCACGGCCCACCTCGTCCTGACGGCGAACATGGATGGCGCAACGCGAACGCTGCACTTTGCGCCGCTCACTAATGACGGAGAGTGAGCCGTGATAAGTCGAAATAAGCTCTTCTTTGTTACCAAGCGATGTTTCTGGCCGCCAGGTGGTGTTTTACTCGGCTGACTTAACCTTTTCGTACTTGAACTTCTGTCCACCAATTGTGGCTTCGTACATCAAACCGCCCTTGGCAACGGTGAATATGGCCATCCCGCGATAGTAATTACCGGCTGATTTGGCATCGTTTTGGCCACCACTGGCACCAGCAGTATTACCGGTCGTGGATGCCGACGCAGATGCGCCAGCCGTTATTGCGACTGCCGTCGCCTGCGCGCCAAATTCGAAGTTACCGCTCGTAAACTGAGTGTAGGCTCGTTCATCCTCGAAGAAGATAATCTGGCTGAACGCCTGCCCACCCAATTGAAAGCCGACGGTCAACTGGGTCATTGATGTATCGCCAACGTGAACACCCTTGGCGTAGACCCGACCCTTGCCATGAGCACCGCCAATGCCGGCGCCGCCTTTGCCGATGGTCGGAAATACGGCGTAGCCGTAGCTCTTCTCAAAAAAGCTGCTGGGTATGGCTTTCTTGAATACGTCAATTGTCTCTGAATAATTATCCGCCCAGGCTGAGCTGGTCATCAGCGCGACGAGCAAGATCGCCAATCTGTGAAATCTGAATGCTGCTGGCATTGTTTATTCCTCTGTTTTGTTTGCCGAGCATCATGATGAGCTCGGCAGAAATACGAATCCTGCGTACGTTACGCATTGTACATCGATTAGACAACAGTGTTCTTGTCGCAAGCTGGCGACGATTTCTCCACGCAGCGGGAGTCGAGACCAATTGCCGTGAGGCTGTTATTCTGCTGCCAGGCCAGCATCCTTAAGGTCGGTCATGACCCATCCTGCAAACAAGACAGTCCTGATTACCGGTGCCGGCGGCGGATTCGGTCGCCAGATGGTGCGCCAGTTTCGCGCCGCAGGCGCGCAGTTGATACTGACCGATGTAAGCGATCATGCGCTGCGCGATGCAGTGGACGATGCTGGCAGCGACATCAAAGCCTCTGTGGCCGCCGATCTTGCTTCGGAAGAAGGCTACAGCGCTGTCGCCGAACTCTGCACATCCTGCGATGTAACTCCCGATATCCTGGTGAACAACGCAGGTATTGCCGTTGCCGGGCGGTCGGACCATGTCCCGCGGGATCGCTGGGAAACCCTCATGCAGTTGAATCTGCTGGCGCCGATGCGGCTCAGCAACCTGTTTATTCCGGCGATGCTTGAGCGCGGCAGTGGACACATCGTGAATATTTCCTCTGTCGCCGGCTGGATCGGAGCCCAGGGTTTGTCGTCATACTGCGCGTCGAAGTTCGGCTTGCGCGGGTATGGTGAATCGCTCGCCTACGAACTGAAAGGCAGCGGCATCCACGTGACCAATGTCTACCCGTGTTTTAGCCGGACACCGATTCTCGACTCGCCACAGTACGGTTACGCGCAGCGGCGAGAGGCGCCGGAGTACCTCATCTCGGAACCGGAGGATGTGGTTGTGCAGGTCCTCAAGGGCGTGCGCCGCAATCGGCTGCACGTCTTTCCGGACAGGTACGCTCGCCTTACTCAATATGTCGCTCGATTTGCACCGTGGTTCGTGCCATTGCTCGACCGGCGCCTGGCCGCCCAGTCGATTGCGTCGGCAAAAGAGGTGGACTGAGCGGCGGTGAAAGAGGGGCATTTTCTTTGCTAGCTACTGATACCCCTTTGCCTGCAGCCTGAACAAACTCGCGTACTGCCCGTTCTCGGCAAGCAAACTCTCGTGATCGCCCTGTTCCAGAATTTTGCCGTCGTGGATGACAATGATTCGGTCTGCTGCGCGTACCGTTGAGAACCGATGCGAGATCAGGATCGTCATCTTGGTGTCACTTTGTGATTGAAAGTGGTCGAATATCGCGGCCTCTGATGCGGCATCCATCGCTGCGGTTGGCTCATCGAGTACCAATATGTCCGCATCGCTGCGCATGAAAGCTCTTGACAGCGCAATCTTCTGCCATTGCCCTCCTGACAACTCGCGACCCCCCTTAAACCAACGGCCGAGCTGCGTGTCGTAGCCCTCCGGCATGTCCTCAATGAACGCGGCGGCCATGCCAGTCTCGGCGGCTGTCGCCCAACGATCGGCGTCATCGATGTGGCGGACATCGCCGGCACCGATGTTTTCGCCGACCGAGAACTGGTAACGACCGAAGTCCTGGAAGATGACGCCAATGCGTCGTCGCAATGCATCGACGTCCCATTCCTGCAGGTCCAGTCCGTCGAGCAGGATGTTGCCTGCGGTCGGATCGTACAAGCGCGTAAGTAGTTTGATCAATGTTGTCTTGCCGGATCCATTCTCACCCACCAATGCCAGGCTCTCGCCCGGATGTATCTGGAAACTTACATCAGTGAGCGCCTTGCCGGCTGAACCCGGGTAGGCAAACGAGACGTTCTCAAACTCGAGACCACGTTCGGGTTCGGGTCCGTGTTTTGCTTCGCCACCAGGCGTGGGCACTTCTTGCTCGAGGTACTCGTACAGGTTCGATAGATACAGGTTGTCTTCGTACATGCCGCTGATGGCTGTCAAACTGGCGGCTACGGCACTTTGGCCCTGTCGGAATAACACCAGGTACATCGTCATCGCACCGAGCGTAATGCCGCCATTGATCGTTGTTATGACGATCCACGCATAGGCGCCGTAAAATGCACTCGTTGACAACAGTCCGAGCACGAAGCCCCAGCCATCACGGCGCAGGGTGAGGCGACGGTCTTCCACGAACAGTTTTTTAAAGATGTCGCGATAGCGTTGCAGGAGTCGTGGACCGAGTCCGAATAACTTGACCTCTTTGACGCCGTCCTCGCGAGCGATGACCGTTTCCAGGTACATTTGCATTCGTGTTTCCGGCGAGCGCCAACGAAACAATCTGAATGCATCACCGGAGAACTTGGCCTCGGCAAAAAACGAGGGCAGGCCGGCGCCGATCAGGATCACAACCGCCCACGGGGAGAACGCGTACAGCAACACGGCATAGCTGGTAAGGGAAATTGCGTTTTGCACCAAACCAAAGGTTCGGTTCACAAGACTGAGCGGGCGGCTTGAGGCTTCGCGCCGAGCTTGCGTCAACTTATCGTAAAACTCCGAGTCTTCGAAGTTCGCGAGCTGCAGGGTCAGTGCCTTTTCCAGAATCATGACGTTGACGCGCTGGCCGAGCAGGGCGCGCAATAACGATTGGCTCACCGATAGCCCGCGCTGGCTGGCGGCAACCGCAGTGACGACGAGCGCTTCGAGAACGATCAGCCACAGGACCTGGGACGTATCGGGGTTAGCTGCCGCCATCGCCGCGACAACGCCGTCGACGATCAACTGTCCAATGTAGGCAATCACGGCCGGCAGCACGCCAGCGACCAGTGTCAGAACGGCGAGCGTAATCGTAAGGCCACGACTTGTTGTCCACACGAGCTCCAGTGCGCGGCGACTGTAGACGAACACGCCCAGGAAGCGCGTGAAGAAAGGGGCGGTGGATTCCTGTTCGCTAGCCATAGTTACGAGTCTGGGCCCACAATAGCGTTCATGGCAAACCGCAAGTACAGTTCACGCGACCTGCTAGCGAGACCCGGAGCGATCTCACAACCGTATGAACTGTTGTCGCGTTCGTGACCAGGCGTAACCCAGCAACACAGCCATAAAAAACACCTCTGCGCCGACATTGATGACCGAGCTAAT
>Ga0316189_10002737_pt1 | contig 17190 bp, 15 predicted proteins | sample LowCovwburrow_MG_FD_204930 | JGI IMG/M metagenome (GOLD analysis project Ga0316189, IMG submission 204930) | Coastal sediment microbial communities from Maine, United States - Lowes Cove worm burrow | ecosystem: Environmental > Aquatic > Marine > Coastal > Sediment | place: USA: Maine...
GATGCACTGGGCATAGAGATTGACACCATCATTCAAGAAGGCGGTGCCGGGCAGATTGAGATCAACCTTCAACACGGCAATCCAATTGTGCTGGCCGATCAGGTTTTCTATTACAAACGCATGGTACGAGAAGCGGCTTTGCGTCATGACTGCTTTGCCACCTTTATGGCAAAACCCATGCAGGATGAACCCGGTAGCGCGATGCACATTCATCAGAGTGTTGTCGACACCAAAACCGGCAATAATATTTTCAGTAATCTGGACGGTTCGCCAACTGATTTATTCTATAGTTTTATTGCCGGTCAACAACAGCACCTGCCTTCGGCTTTTTGCATGCTGGCACCATATGTTAATTCCTATCGCCGCTTTGTGCCAGATGAGTCTGCCCCGACAAACCTTGAATGGGCTGTGGACAACCGGACAACAGGCCTGCGTATTCCGATTTCATCACCACAGGCACGTCGGGTGGAAAACCGTGTTGCCGGTATGGATTGCAACCCCTATCTGGCTTTGGCAGCAACACTTGCCAGCGGTTATTTGGGCATGAAAAACAACCTTAAGCCCAGAGATGAAGTAATTGGTGAAGCCTATGAATCTGCTTTCAGTGTCCCGCGCAGTTTACTCGGTGCGCTTGATCTGTTTGATGATTCTCCTGAAATGACCGATGTGCTTGGTCTGGATTTTTGCCATCTCTACCGGGCGATCAAGGTTTCTGAGTCGGAAGAATTTTTGCAAGTGATCTCGCCGTGGGAGCGTGATCATTTGTTGTTAAATGTTTAAGCCTGAATAGGCCTCAAATTAAAGGACAATCGCCATGATTAATCCAGACAACCACATGCCTACCAAGGAATTACAGGCCCTTGATGCCGCTCATCACCTGCATCCCTTTACTGACAGCAAAGGTTTGAACGCCAAAGGTGCACGCGTGATAACCCGGGCTGACGGAGTATATCTTTGGGATAGTGAAGGCAACAAGCTGCTTGATGGTATGGCCGGTCTGTGGTGCGTAAATGTTGGTTATGGCCGTACTGAACTGGCTGAAGCCGCCAGCCGCCAGATGATGCAACTGCCTTATTACAACACGTTTTTCCAGACAACCCACCCGCCAGTTGTCCTGCTGGCGCAGAAATTGGCGCAACTTGCTCCAGATGGTCTTAATCACGTGTTTTTCTCCGGTTCCGGTTCTGAAGCCAATGATACCAATATGCGCATGGTTCGCCACTATTGGGCGAGCCTCGGCAAGCCGGAAAAGAAAGTTATTATTGCCCGAAAAAATGGCTATCACGGCTCAACCATGGCCGCAGCCTCGCTTGGCGGTATGGCCTTTATGCACGCTCAAGGAGGGCTGCCGATCCCAGATATTACCCACATTGACCAGCCATACTGGTATGGTGAGGGTGAGGAAATGTCCCCGGAAGAGTTTGGCTTGCAGCGGGCCCGTCTGCTTGAGGAGGAGATTGACCGTATCGGAGAAGACAAGGTCGCCGCCTTTATTGCCGAGCCGGTGCAGGGTGCAGGTGGGGTTATTGTACCACCGGATACATATTGGCCTGAAATCCAGCGTATCTGTGATGAGCGTGAAATTTTGCTGATTGCCGATGAAGTTATCACTGGCTATGGCCGAACCGGCAACTGGTTTGCATGCCAGACTTACAACATTCGTCCCGACATCATAACAACTGCAAAAGGCCTGTCATCGGGCTATATTCCGATCGGTGCCTCAATCATCTCTGACAAGGTCGCCGCGGTACTGGCTGAAAAAGGTGGCGAATTTGCCCATGGCTACACCTATTCAGGTCATCCGGTCGCCTGCGCTGTAGCACTGGAAAACCTGCGCATCCTTGAGGAAGAAAAAATCGTCGAAACAGTTGCGGATCAAACAGCACCCTACCTAAAGAAAAAGTGGCAAACTCTGGCTGATCATCCGTTGGTGGGTGATGCCCGGATCAGTGGCATGATGGCTGCCATTGAATTGTCACCTGATAAGGCAAACCGCGCCCCATTTGCAGGTGAGAAGGGGGAAGCCGGTTTTGTCTGCCGCGAAATCTGCTTTAAAAATGGTCTTGTTATGCGCTCGGTCGGCGATGCCATGATCATTTCACCACCATTGGTGATTTCAAAGTCTGAAATTGATGAATTGATAGAACTGGCCATTAAATCCCTTGATCAGACGATGACGGCGCTCGATCAAAAGGGACTATTGAAAAAAGCAGCTTGAATGAATGTTCTATATGCGAATGACAGGCATGGGGTTTATCCCCAGTCCTACTATCACGCCACGGCTGAACCATTAGCGGAATTTCCCGCCCTGGTCGGGGAAATTGCTTGCGATGTGTGCATCATCGGGGCTGGTTACACCGGCCTGTCGGCTGCCCTGCATCTGGCTGAAAAAGGCTATGATGTCGTACTGCTTGATGCCCACAGAATTGGCTGGGGCGCATCTGGGCGCAATGGCGGCCAACTGGCTTCAGGTCAGCGGGTTGAGCAACCAGAACTCGAAAAAATGCTCGGACTCGAAAATGCCCGTACCCTGTGGCAACTTGGTCAGAGTGCCAATGCGCTGGTCAAGGAACTCATTAGTCGGCACGACATATCGTGCGATCTGAAACCCGGGGTCCTGCATGCCAATCATCGCCGGCGTTATGGCGATCACTCAAGGCATGAAACCGAACACCTGCAAGAGCGCTATGGTTACGACAAGATACGGTTTGTCGATGAAGGTGAAATACAGCAGATGCTCGGCACGAAAGCCTATTACAGCGGCACGCTGGATATGGGAGCTGCCCACTTGCATCCACTGAACTTGGCACTGGGGCTGGCCACAGCTGCCCATCGGGCCGGGGTAAGGTTTTTTGAAAAGACCGAGGCTACGGGTATCAGCCATACTGACCCGGCAATAGTTTCGACAAAAAACGGTAAAGTTACGGCTAAATTTGCCCTGATCGCCTGTAATGGCTACCTCGGCAAACTGGACAAAAAAACAGCCAGCCGGGTTATGCCGATCAACAATTTTATTATTGCCACCGAGCCGCTCTCTGATGACCTTGCCACGGAAATTATCCGTGATGATGTGGCGGTAGCGGATTCAAAATTTGTTATCAACTATTTTCGCTTGTCAGCTGATTGTCGATTACTGTTTGGCGGTGGTGAGAATTACAGCCATAACTTTCCGACCGATATCAAAGCATTTGTCCGAAAGCCAATGCTTGAAATCTATCCACAACTTGCAGAAGTCAAAATCGACTATGGCTGGGGAGGTACGCTTGGTATCACTATGAACCGCCTGCCATATTTCAGCAAACTTGCTGCCAATGTCCTGACCGCTGGCGGTTATAGTGGTGAGGGGCTGGGTATGGGAATATTTGCCGGGAGTCTGATGGCCGAGGCTATCAGTGGTACGGCTTCGCGCTTTGATGTCATGGCCTCTATACCAACTAAACGTTTTCCCGGTGGCACACTGGCGCAAAAGCCCTTACTGGCTTTGGCGATGCTGTATTATTCCTTGCGCGATAAATTGTGAAGTGCATAAACCCGCACCGGTGAGCCCGGGTTTTGTTGTTGTAATATGGCTTTTACTTTTTCAAAAGGTCACGAATTTCTGTCAACAGAACTTCCTGTGCCGGTGGTGCTTCGGGTTCAGCCGGTGCTTCTTCCTCTTTCTTTTTGGCACTGTTAATGGCTTTGATGACCATAAACAGGATAAATGCCACAATGATGAAATTCACAACGGCAGTGATAAAGCTGCCATAGGCCAGAACGGCACCCTGTTTTTGTGCTTCGGCCAGCACATTTGCTGTGACATTGCTGCTTAAGCCGACAAAATAATTGGAAAAATCAAGTCCGCCAAAAATGGCACCAACAACCGGCATGATGACATCACCAACCAGTGACTTGACAATAATGCCGAAGGCACCGGCGATAATGACACCAACGGCCATATCCACCACATTGCCCTTCATGGCAAAGTCTTTAAATTCTTTAAGCATAATTCTCGTCCCCGTAATTAAAGTAAAGTTTTAACGAAATATATTTTAATGGAACCATGTCAAAAGTCCATTACTGAATAAATCCTTGATCAACGGCGCTACAATTGCCTAAGCTTTACTTCATTTATTTAAAGGAAACGGGTTATTGTTAAACTCCTTTACAGTTATTCTGATTGCACTTGCTTATGCCGGGGTGCTGTTTGCTGTCGCTACCTATGGTGACCGCAAGGTGCGTGACCGCATAGGTGGGCATGGTGAACCACGCCCGTTGATCTATGCCCTGTCACTGGCAGTTTACTGTACTTCATGGACATTCTTTGGTTCAGTCGGTGTGTCGGCTCGCACCGGTTATGACTTTCTGCCGATTTATATCGGGCCGATTTTGATGTTTGCAGTCGGTTGGCCTGTCTTGCGAAAAATCGTGCGCATTTCAAAACGTCAGAACATTACGTCTATCGCCGATTTTATTTCTGCCCGCTATGGTAAAAACCAGTGGCTTGGCGCTCTTGTTGCCCTGATCGCGGTAATTGGTATTGTTCCCTATATTTCGTTGCAGCTAAAGGCGATTGCTGTCTCACTCCATACCATCTTGCCGCCAGCCACAGTACAGGCGGTGGCAATGGCAAGTTCCACAAGCGGGCCGGGTGATAATTTTGCTTTGTTAGTAACCGTTGCCCTTGCAGGTTTTGCCATGTTGTTTGGTACTCGCCATATTGACACAACAGAACACCAGGATGGCTTGATTTTGGCGATTGCCGTAGAATCGGTCATCAAACTGGCGGCATTTCTGATCGTCGGTATTTTTGCAACATTCTGGTTACTGGGTGGTATTGATGGTTTATACGAAGTAATCGCTACCCGTCCTGAAATCACCGAATTGTTTGCAAACCCTCCCCAAGACATTGGGCGCTGGATTACCATGACATTGTTGTCCAGTCTGGCAATTTTTCTGTTGCCGCGTCAGTTCCACGTTGCCGTAGTTGAAAATACAGTGATTGAAGATGTCAAGCGAGCCGCCTGGTTGTTTCCGGTTTATCTGATAGTCATCAATCTGTTTGTCGCACCCATTGCCATTGCCGGGCTAATAACATTTCCCGCAGGGTCTATTGATGCCGATTCATTTGTGTTGGCTTTGCCTGTTGCCAGTGGTCACAAATTTATTGTGCTGGTAGCGTTCATTGGCGGGTTGTCGGCAGCCACCGCAATGGTGATTGTAGAAACGGTCGCTCTTTCCATCATGGTTTGTAACAACCTTGTTGTGCCACTCGTCTTGCGCCGCAGAACCTTGATTGAGGAATCATATGGCGAAATGGGCCCGGTGCTTCTGATGATCCGGCGCAGTGCCATCGTGGTTATCCTGGCCTTTGCCTATGGCTATTACCAGATGATAGCCACCAGTGCCGCACTGGCCCAGATCGGATTATTATCATTTGCCGCTGCGGCTCAATTCGCCCCGGCCTTGTTTCTTGGCCTGATCTGGAAAAGAGCCACATCAAGTGGTGCCATGGCAGGCATTCTTGTCGGTTTTTGCATTTGGGTTTACACCCTTGCACTCCCCCTGTTTTCAGATGCGGGCTGGCTACCGACGAGCTTTGTTGAGCATGGCTTGTTTGGTATTGAGGCGCTAAAACCGCGTGCCTTGCTTGGTCTGTCGATGGAACCGCTAACCCATGGTGTCATGTGGAGTCTTGGGATTAATCTTCTGGTCTATTTTGGTGTCTCGAAGATGCGTAAACTGCGTCCGGTTGAAACATTACAAGCCAGTGCCTTTGTGACCTCGGATATACCTGCTGGGGGGTCTTCAATCCGCTCAATGCGCTCAAGCGTAACTGTGGGCCAGCTCCAGCAGACAGTAGCTCGTTATCTTGGACATGAACGGACAAAACGGTCCTTTGATGACTATGCCGCCAGTTGCAATATTACCCTCAATCCGGGTGTTAGGGCAGATGGACGAATACTACGCTTTACCGAACATCTGCTAGCCCGGGCGGTTGGTAGTTCATCATCCCGTCTGGTTCTGGCACTGTTGATGGAAAGTTATACCAAGAATTCACGTGAAGCTGTCCGGCTGCTTGATGATGCCTCAGATGCACTGCGCCACAATCGCGACTTGTTGCAGTCTGCCATCGATCACGTGCGCCAGGGCATTGCAGTTTTTGACAGCGAGTTGAATCTGATCTGCTGGAATCGCCAGTTCCGTCACTTGCTCGGACTACCAGCTGAACAAGGCCGGGTCGGTGTGCCGTTGTCTGATTTGTTACGGCAGGTTCTGGTAAAGGAAGGGTTGGCCGATGACGCACTTGAGGTCGAAATAGAAAAGCGCATTAACTATCTGGCAGTGAGTCACCAGTCATATCAGGAATGGTTGAAGGACAGTTCAATCGTACTGGATGTTCGCTCCAGCAAGATGCCCGACGATGGCATTGTGGTGACCTTTGCTGACATTACTGAAATCGTGGATGCCCAGGAAGCTCTTGTGCAATCAAACGAGACACTGGAGCGGCGGGTTGAAGAGCGAACTGAAGAATTAACAACACTGAATGCCCAACTGGAACAAGCAACGTCACAAGCCCAGGCTGCAAATGTTGGTAAAACCCGCTTTGTTGCCGCAGCCAGTCACGATATTTTGCAGCCCTTGAATGCTGCCAGATTGTTTGCCTCTGCATTGGTTGAGCGAATGGCAGGCAACGAAAATGAAAAACTTGTGCACAATGTTGACGCTTCCCTGGAGGCGGTTGAAGAGATCCTTAATGCGTTACTGGAGATTTCCAAGTTGGATTCCGGTGCCATGAAAACCGAGATTACCAGTTTTCCGATTAACGAAATTCTGGTTCCATTGTGTACTGAGCTTGAACCCTTGGCACAATCGAAAGGGCTTAAACTCACGGTTATTCCAAGCAACATCATTGTGCGCAGTGACAGACAGTTAATGAGCCGCCTTGTTCGGAATCTTGCCTCAAACGCGATTAAATATACACCAACGGGCAGAGTGCTGGTCGGTATCAGGCGAGCCGGCAAAGATGTACGCATTGAGGTGCTTGATTCTGGGCCAGGTATCCCTGCCGACAAGCAGGATATAATATTTCAGGAGTTCACCAGACTGGAAAAATCTACTGGTAATGAGCATGGGCTAGGTCTCGGCTTGTCCATTGTCAGGCGTATTGCCAAGGTCCTGAACCATGAGCTCTCTCTGAAATCCAGGCAAGGTAAAGGGTCACGGTTTTCTGTCAGGTTGCCGGTTTCTGTTGAAGTGCCGGCAAAAGTCACCCGACTGCGGACCAAACAACCGGTAACAGCAGCACTGGGTAACCTGAATGTTTTGGTCATAGACAACGATCAGGCCATTGTAGAAGGCATGATGCGGCTTCTATCTGGTTGGGGTTGCCGGGTTCTGACCGCCACCGGACCACATCAAGCTCTTCAGGTATTAAATAACACCGAGAATATGGTTGATATCATTCTGGCGGATTATCATCTTGATGACAGCAATGGTATTGAATTGATAAACCAGTTGCGTGCAGATGCCAACAGAACCATCCCGGCAGTTCTGATAACAGCAGACCGCTCTCGTGCCGTTATGGAGCAAACAGAGCACCACAATATAGGTTATTTGCGCAAACCCGTAAAACCTGCCGGCCTGCGCGCTGCCATCGCTCATGTACTCTCACATACGCAAGCTGCTGAATGAGACTGCATGAACATATGGGGCTTCATAGCTTGCCTCTCAAAAGCATGCCTAATGAATCTAAAAAAAGCGCCATGCTCTAGGTTTCGGCATCAGACTGTATACTTGGATGGCTGTTGGTAAAGGCAGGATTTAACCGGCATTGTTTTTCAATCTCAGTCAAACGTTGAAACCTTTCCAGATCAACGCCCCAGCGATGGGCGTTATATAGCTGGGCAACCAGACAGACATCGGCCAGACCGGGCTGATCACCAAAACAGAATTTCGAATTTGTATCAATAAGCTTTTCAAAAGCCGTGAATCCCCTGTCCATCCAATGTTTCATCCATATAACGGTCTGTTCATCATCTTGGCCAAGGCGTTGTTTGAGATATTGAATAACCCTGAGATTATTCAGTGGGTGAACATCACAGGCAATCAACTGGGCTGCTGCCCGTGCCTTTGCCCGCATGATCGGGTCAGACGGTAACAAGGCTGGCTCAGGCCATATCTCGTCAAGATATGACATGATCGCCATGGACTGAACTATCGCCGTTCCGTCATCTAGAACCAGGCTCGGTACCGTATGGCCAGGATTGATGTTGTTATAGGTGTCACTGTGTTGCTCACCGCCATCGCGGTGGGCCAGATGAACCGGAACATATTCAACTGATATTCCCTTGAGCTCAAGCACGATGCGCACGCGATAAGAGGCCGTGCTGCGCCAATAGGTATATAGTTTCATCAATCCTGTCCTTTTGTATCGTTATATACCTGCATTCAGGGTGTTGGCTTGAATGCAGGGCGCAATCAGTCGGTTGAGATCACACCTCGTTTAATCTGATCGCGTTCCATTGATTCAAATAAAGCCTTGAAGTTCCCTTCACCGAATCCCTCGTCATTTTTACGCTGGATGAATTCAAAGAATACCGGGCCAACCTGACATTCAGAAAAGATCTGCAATAACAACCGCAAATCATCTTTCTCTGTCGAGCCGTCAAGCAGGATGCCGCGTGTTCTTAGGTCTTCGACCGGCTCGCCATGGCCGGGCAGACGTTGTTCAAGCATCTCGTAATAGGTATCAGGTGGAGCGGTCATAAACGGCAGATGATTGGCCTTGAGTTTGTCCCAACTGGCCAGCAGATCATCACTGGCAAGGGCAACATGCTGTATCCCTTCACCATTATAAGCCATCAGAAACTCTTCAATCTGGCCGGCACCACCCTTGGCTTCCTCATTGAGTGGGATTCGTATCTTGCCGTCTGGTGAAACCATCGCCCGCGAGGTTAACCCGGTATATTCACCTTTGATATCGAATTGTCGAATTTCTCTGAAGTTAAAAATCTTTTCATAGAAATCAGCCCAGAATTCCATCCGCCCGCGATAGACATTATGGGTCAGGTGATCGATACTCTTAAACCCGCAACCTGTCGGATTTGGGTCGACACCCTCAATATACCGAAAGTCGATATCATAGATTGTTTGACCCTTATTGTAGCGATCAATCAAATAAAGCGGCGCACCACCAATGCCTTTGATAGCTGGCAGGCGTAACTCCATTGGCCCGGTTGGAATTTCCACGGCTTGTGCGCCGAGTTTTAAAGCGCGTGCATAGGCATGCTGGGCATCTTTTACCCGGAAAGCCATGCCGCAAGCTGACGGGCCGTGTTCCTGGGCAAAATAGGCTGCCTGACTGCCAGGTTCGCTGTTGATGATAAAATTTATCTCACCCTGCCGGTAAAGGCAGACATTTTTAGAACGGTGAACCGCAATTTTGCTAAAGCCCATTTTCTCAAAAACAGGTTCGAGAATTCCAGGCTCGGGAGATGCCCACTCAACGAACTCAAACCCGTCAAGGGCCATTGGGTTTTCAAACAGATCAGTCATTGTATTTTCCTTTTGTCATCATTAATTTGATTTAAATAATGAGGGCAAAAGGCGGCGCGCCGGAAATGCCACGTACACTGTTGGCGAGCGCTGCACCGATAACCAATATCTGCTTTTCCTGTTGCATATTAATAAACATCCATAAGCTGCGAGAGCATCACTCAATTTCATTAAAGACCAAGGCAGCGACCGTTGCCCGGCACCACTGCGTCGCTCTCACGAAGGCCTGAGCGCAGTGAGGATGCGCCGTGAGCGCGATCTATGTGCCGGATAGTTCTTTCTTGTGCATCCATTCAGCATGCTTGGGGGCTTTTTTGGTTTTTGACCATTCCTCCAGCATTTGCCATTTTACCTTATCAAGTTTTTCCAGCATCGGGCCTTCATCCGGGTCAGGACAGGCCAGTTCAATGCGGTGTCCGCTTGGGTCAAAAAAGTATATGGAGTGGAATATCGAGTGATCGGTTACCCCGAGAACATCAATACCATTGGCTTCCAGCTTGTCCTTGAAAGCGATTAATGTGTCACGGTCTTTCACTTTAAAAGCAATATGCTGCACCCATTCAGGCGTATTGGGGTCGCGGCCCATTTCCGGTTTTGTCGGCAATTCGAAAAACGCCAGCACATTGTCATTCCCCGCATCAAGGAAGATATGCATATACGGGTCCGGTTCGTGGGTTGAGGGCACCTTGTCTTCGGCAATTGCCAGCACAAAATCCATATTGAGGTTTTTCGTGTACCACTCAACTGTTTCTTTTGCATCCTTGCAACGATAGGCGACGTGGTGAATTTGATCGATCTTCATGGGAGATGTCCTTTTCGTTAAATTAACCTGCTTTAGCCGTTGAAAATGCCTGCCTGAGCACATCCCGGTCGCCAATGTGATTGGCCAATAACAAAATGAGCCGGGCATTGATGGCATCGCTCTTGTCCTTATCCAGCCCCTCATGCAAGGCGAGAAGTTCGGCATAAAACCCGTCGGGGTCTGTTAAATTGGGTGTGGTAATAAGTTTACTCATTTTCAAGGTTTCCCGATCAGTTTCCAATTGATATCGCCAGAGCACCGGCAACTGCATCTGCATTAAAGCTGGTCCATCGTGCTGCAACATGCTGGTCCGGGCGCATCAGGTAAATGGCCGACTTTTCATTACCCAGATAACGTTCGGCAACTTCATCGCTGACATCCAGACGGATTGTTTCAACGCTAATGTTTTGGGCCGAGAAATCATCAGGTGCATCGGTATTAATCGCCAGCAACTGGAATTTGTTGCCCAGCTTGTCAAGTAACCAGCCATCCTTAACCGGGGCATCAAGAGCCGGAGACCCTGGTCGTGTACGCTCCGGCATGGTCTTGACATCCGCCCCGTTTAGCGGCGAGTTGTCATAGGTACATGGCACAGACAAGCGGCCTGAGTTAACCAGAGGGCGGGCGAATTCACAAATTTCGGCCAGATCAAGAACAGCATTACGGAAAAGGGTGCTGATCTCGGATTTGGGGGTAATGAAATCAGTTGAGCGCGAAGAATTCAGAATATTTTCATCAGCACCGTGAATTCGTTCCACATCATAAGTGTCGAGTAAAGACTCATTCGCCTTGCCATCCAAAACAAGTTTGAGTTTCCAGCACAAATTGTCTGTATCGGCCAGTCCGCTATTGGCACCGCGTGCGCCGAATGGTGAAACTTGATGGGCCGAATCGCCGGCAAACATAACCCGGCCATGGCGGAATTTTTCCATCCGCCGACATTGGAAAGTGTATATGGAAATCCATTCCAGCTCAAACTCGACATCATCACCCAGCATGGCCTTGAGGCGCGGGATAACATTTTCCGGTTTTTTCTCTTCTTCCTTGTCAATATCCCAGCCCAGTTGCAAATCAATACGCCAGACATTATCGGGTTGCTTGTGAAGCAATGCAGATTGTCCGCGATTAAACGGTGGATCAAACCAGAACCAGCGCTCTGTCGGAAAATCAGCCTCCATCACAACGTCAGCAATGAGGAAATTATCTTCGAAAACCCGGCCGACAAAATCCAGGTCCATCATAGAGCGAACCGGCGATGTTGCACCATCACAGGCGATAACCCAGTCAGCTTCGATCTTGTAGGGGCCATCTGGCGTATCGACCAGCATTTTTACATGGTCTGTTTGTGCATCCACAGACATTACCTTGTTGCCGCCACGTAATTCAACCGGTTTGCCCTGGCGCTGTAATTCATGCAGCCGGTCAAGAAGGTATTTCTCGAAATGATATTGTTGCAGATTGATGAACGCTGGGCGCTTGTGGCCGCCTTCGGGTAGCAGGTTGAATTTATAGACCTCGCGAGTATCAAAGAACACCTTGCCGGTGTCCCAGGTCACGCCCTTGTCAACAAATGCATCTCCGCAGCCAAGCCGGTCAAGGATCTCCAGTGGCCGTTTGGCAAAACAAATCGCCCGCGATCCCCAACTGACTTTGTCATTATCATCAACAACCAACACAGGTACATCCTGCTGGGCAAGGTCAATGGCTGCACCCAACCCAATGGGCCCGGCACCGATGACAACAACAGGGTGACGCGGTGGTGTTGTGGCGTCCTGATCGCTGCTGCGCTGATACGGATAGAGAGGAACTTCAAAAATTTTATTCATTCTGTTTTACCTTCTCACGTACTATATCAACCTTGCAAATCTGCCCACATTTTCTGGTCGCGCTCGGCTGTCCAGATGCGTGGCGTATCAATACCATGTGCTTCATCATAGGCACGTGCCACATTGAACGGCAGGCAATGCTCATAAATTGCATAGTCGGAAAATTTGGGATCACACTCGGCCCGGCAGGCATCCCATGCCTGTTTCAGTGACCCGCCACGTGCGGCAACCTGAGCAACCGGGCGGTAGGTAGAATTAACAAAATCACGGGTATTGTCGATGGCTTTGTTGACCATGGTTTCACCCACCAGCGCATCACCGCGCCCTGGCGCAATAGCGGCTGGTTGATAGGCCTTGATGGCATCAAGTGTTGGTCCCCAGTCGGCAAAATGACCGTCACCGCAATAACAGGCTGAATGATATTCGACAATGTCACCGGTAAACATCACCCCTTCATCGGGCACCCAGGCAACAATATCACCGGCTGTATGGGCCCGGCCAAGGTGCATAAGCTCAACCCGGCGGCTGCCCATATTGACTGTCATCCGGGTTTTGAATGTCATTGTCGGCCAGGTCAGGCCGGGAATTGAGTCAGCGGCATCAAACAGACGCGGAAAACGGCCAAATTCGGAATCCCAATCCTCCTGTCCACGCTCATAAATCATCGCCTGGCATTTTTCTGAGGCGATAATCTCGGACGCGTCATAGGCCGAAGCGCCCAGAACCCGCACTGCATGATAGTGGCTCAGTGTCACATATTTGATCGGTTTGTCAGTGACTGTCCGAATACGGTCAATAACCAGCTGCGCCATTACCGGCGTTGCCTGGGCATCAATCACCATAACACTGTCATCACCGATAATGACACCGGTATTGGGGTCACCTTCGGCGGTAAACGCATATAAGTTTTTACCAATTTCAGTAAATGAAATTTTCTTTTCCGCCATATCGCCGGTCGAAGCAAAGCCTTTGGCCATTCAATTATCTCCTGAATTTCAAGTCATAAATTTCGTTGCGGGCAGTATGGTGCCGACACATTCACCAAAGCCGATTTTGTAGCCATCACCCTGCGCCCAGCCGGTCAGTGTCAGCCTATCACCATCTTCGATGAAGCTGCGGGTTTGCCCGTCATCAAGGGTAAATGGTTCCTTGCCCCCCCAGCTTATTTCAAGCAGTGAGCCAAAAGCGGTTTTATCCGGGCCTGAGATGGTGCCTGACCCCAGCAAGTCGCCACTGTTCATTTTGCAACCACTAGATGCGTGGTGAGCCAGTTGCTGGGCGGCAGAATAATAGAGATTATTATAATTGGTGCGTGAAATGGTCGTTGAATTGTCGGCCCCTTGCGGCTGCATATGAACCTCAAGCTCAATGTCATAAGACATAGGACCGGGTTCCTGAAGGTAGGGCAAAAGAGGCTTTTCGCGTTCAGGCGTCGAGCAACGAAACGGTTCCAGTGCTGCGCGGGTCACCACCCACGGGCTGATTGAGGTGGCAAAAGCCTTGGCTTGAAACGGCCCAAGCGGCTGATACTCCCAGGCCTGTATGTCGCGCGCCGACCAGTCATTGAGCAACACATAACCAAAAATCATCTCATCAGCCTGGGCCACAGTGATTGGTTCACCCAATTTGCTTGCTGTGCCGACCACAGCTCCCATTTCCAGTTCGATATCAAGCCGCTTGCACGGACCAAAAGAAGGCAGTTCAGCATCCGGTGCCTTGGTTTGGCCGAGAGGCCGACGCACAGGGGTTCCGCTGACAACCACACTTGAAGCCCGGCCATTATAACCAATGGGGATATGCAGCCAGTTTGGCGGCAGGGCATTTTCTGGGCCACGAAACATTGTGCCGACATTAAAGGCATGCTGTCGGCCTGCATAAAAGTCTGTGTATTCAGCAACCTTGAACGGCATTTGCATTTCAACATCAGCCATCGCTACAATAGCTCGATTGCGTAATGGGGTGTCATCAGCAAGTGCCCGATTGCCATCTTCACGCAACAGATCAATCAGGCAGCTGCGAACCATATTCCAGGCTTCATTGCCCTGTTCCATGAAGTTGTTCAAGAACGGCTTGTCAAACACCTTATCCGGATTACCGGCAGATATCAGCCCGGCATTTTCAACAACGCTTAAATCAACAACATAGTCGCCCAAGGCGCACACACAGGCGAGTGTACCGTCTGCCTTTTTGGCCACGCCATAGGGCAGGTTATGGATTGGAAAATGAGTATCCGGGTTATTTGCGCTTTCAATCCAACTTTTCATTAAAGAGTCCACAGGTGTAAATTAGAAGATGCAGTTAAATTAGTTGCAAATGAAACCATGTCAAGATAAATCTTTATTGACCTTTGTTAATATAGAGAAATCTGCCACTCATTTGAAGTTATACAAATTCCTTGAAAGTAGTATCACTTGAAACTACTATGGTGATGATGACCAAAACAAACCCGACATCAAATTTAACCCAATCCGGCGAAACGGAGGATGATTTCGAGCTGAGCCGGTTTTTCCCCTATCAGGTGCGGGTTTACTATCGTGCTGTCAGCGAATCTGTTTCAGCGGTATATTCCTCACTTTACAAGCTTACCGTATCGGAGTGGCGAACCATGGCGGTGCTTGGGCCTTATCGCGCGCTGTCTGCCAGCGAGATTGTTGAACGCTCCAGCATGGACAAGGTTAATGTCAGCCGAGCTATCAAAGGTTTGCGCAATGCCGGCTATCTCAAGCGTGACATTGATGGTGATGATCGACGACGGGCTGTCTTGCGGTTGACAAAGAGCGGCATCGAGGTCTTCAAAGCCCTGACACCAAAGGTAAGGGAAGTTGAGCAGCAATTGCTCAAAGGCTTGTCACCACAAGAACGTGATACACTTATTCGCCTGATGGCCAAAGTCCACGACAACGCTAAAACTCTTTAAATTTGTTATAACAGATTACCAACAGACAAGCCGCGAGCCGAGCAAAACCAGACGGTTTCAATCAGGGATGAAACAGTTGTGGCTGCAGGCCAGACTGAAACCAGCTAATGAAGCTGTAAATGGAAAATACCGGCAGGCCGGTTGCCATTTGTATATCACGGGCATAAGGAACCATATTGGTACACTCAAGCACAATAGCCCCGAGCTCGGGATGGGCCGAGACCAGTTGTTGCGCTGCTGAAACGTTTTCCTGTCTGGCCAGGTCGATATCCATCGTGAGCTGATTGTTTAGAATGGCGCTGGTAAATTCACCGTTTTCCGGTGTGCCGCCAACCGGTGTATCGAGCGCACAACCGGCTTTTTTCAGATGCTCGGCAGTCAGCGTTGCAGCAGAGATAGTCAAAATACCAACCCGCTTGTCGCGGGGCAACAACTGCTCAACCATCGGCACCTGCATCAGTGAAGATGTTGCAACCGGTACATCAAGGGCCGCAGCCAGTTCATCTTGAAACAGGGCCAGAAAACCGCAATTGGTGGTGATGCCATCAACGCCATCAGCAACCAGTTCCTGGGCTGCTTTGAGGAAATGCCCAAACAGGCCGTTTGCGCCATGGCGTACCACAAGGTCGGGCGAAGCATCGCGGACAACCTTATAATGAACCGGGAACGGCCATGTCGTGGCGTTTCCCATATCACCGTAGATGCGGGGAAATTGTGCTTCCAGCATCAATATACCGACACTGGCCCCATAGATGGCTTTACCGCCTGTTGCTTTCATAGCTTGTTCACTATTCCCGTTCATTAGTTTTTTCTGGCACATAGATGTAGGCATAGGCCTTACGTACGGCTCGTGTGGCTTCTTCGCTGGAGCGCAAAATATGAGTCTGCATGTTTTTAACCGCCTTTTCAACATCACCGTCAATCATCGCCAGCATGATGTCCATATGGTTTTTGGGTGTAACGATCCGCCGTTCATCCAGATCGATGGTGCGGACAAAACGCATTCGGGCATTGATGTTTTCAAGAATACGTAAAAGTTCTCTGTTTTTGGCCAGTTGGGCAATCTTGATGTGAAAACACTCATCAAGCTCAACCAGTTCTTCAGCTGAGGCATCTTTATGATAATTGTTCTCACAGTCAATCAGGAAGGACTGAAGCTTATCAAGTTCGTCTCTACTGGCCCGCTGACAGGCAAGCTCGACCAATTTGCACTCAACCGCTTCACGGGCCTGATAGAGATCAAGAATTTCTTCGGCAGTGAGCGAGCGGGCAAAAAACCCGCGACCTTTCTTAAAGGTCAGAAACCCTTCTGAAACCAGCCGGTTTAACGCTTCGCGCAAAGGTGTTCGGCTGGCCCCAAGGCGTTCTGCCATGGTGGTTTCATTGAGTTTTTCATCCGGCTTGAGCTCAAATTTTGCCGCCATTGAGCGGATGTCCTGATAAATTCTGTCAACGCTGCTTTGTTTGATCACGGGAGGTATTTCCAATTAGAATTCGGTGCAAACCATTATTGCATACAAAATTGTATACAATCAAATAAAATTGTGATTTATTATCAATTGGAGCACTTCTGGTTCAGCATGAATCGGAAGGGTCAGTCTAAAGTGTTTGATCAACACGGATACTCTAGCAATGATTTTGATAGGATCAGAAGGTCAATTACCCAAATGACAGACAAACAAAACGTCCTGACAGGCGCACAGGCGATGGTAAAAATGCTGCAGGCTCATGGTGTGGAGTACATTTTTGGCCTGTGCGGCGACACAACGTTGCCGTTCTATGATGCCATGCACCAGATGGATCACGGCATCACCCACATTCTGACCAGAGACGAGCGTCATGCTGCCTATATGGCCGACGCTTATGCCCGTGTCACCGGCAAGGTTGGTGTCTGCGAAGGACCATCAGGCGGCGGTGCCACATATATTTTGCCCGGCGTAGTTGAGGCCAATGATTCAAGCGTGCCAGTACTGGCGATCACCAGCGATGTTGCAACGACTTCGCGCGGTCGCTATCCGTTAACCGAGCTGGACCAAAAAGCCTTGTTCAGGCCACTGACCAAGCATAATGACATGCTTGACGATGCCAGCCGTTTGCCGGCCCAAATG
>Ga0316189_10002738_pt1 | contig 17189 bp, 12 predicted proteins | sample LowCovwburrow_MG_FD_204930 | JGI IMG/M metagenome (GOLD analysis project Ga0316189, IMG submission 204930) | Coastal sediment microbial communities from Maine, United States - Lowes Cove worm burrow | ecosystem: Environmental > Aquatic > Marine > Coastal > Sediment | place: USA: Maine...
CAGTTCGGCTGGGACAAGGCGCGCAAAGACGCCAAGGCGATGCGCTCGCGCGGCGCCCGAATCCGGCGCGGCGTCGGCGTTGCCGCATCCATCTGGGGCGACTTCGGCCGCGGCAAGGCGGTGGAGGTCACCGTGCGCGTGCTGACCGACGCGACCATCGTCGTCGAGAACGGAGTACAAGACATCGGCGGCGGGATTCCAACGATCCTCGCGCAGCTGGGCGCGGAGGTGTTTTCGCGACCCATGTCGACCGTGAAGGTGCGGTGGGGGCACAGCAAGTACGGCGCTTCGGTGGGCAGTGGAGGGTCGGTGACGACCTCGAGTGTCACGCCCGCGACCCGCAATGCGCTGGAGAACGCCAAGACGGCCCTTGCTGAGCACGCAGCGAAGCTGCTCGGCACCGACAAGGCCAGCGCCATCACCTGGGACGACGACGGCACCGCGCACCACGACGGCAAGTCGCTGACGTTCGGCCAGCTGTGCAAGAAGCTGCCGGGTGAAGGCATCGTCGCGACCGGGACGCGTCCGGGCACGTACGGCAACCACCCTCGCCCGTTTCTGGGCGGCGCTCCTATGCTGGAGATCGGCGGGGTTCAGTTCGCCGAGGCGGAAGTCGACACCTGGACGGGCGTCGTTCGTGTGCGTCGCGTGCTCGCGTTGCACGACTGCGGGCGCGTCATGAACCGACTCACCACGACAAGCCAAGTCAACGGCGGTGTCATTCTTGGCACCAGCTACGCGCTGATGGAGCAGCGCGTGATGGATGTCGACATGGGTCGGATGCTCAACCCCAACCTCGAGAGCTACAAGATTCTCGGCGCCAAGGACACGCCGAAGATCGAGGTCGAGCTCATGGACGTCCACTCAGGCAACAACAACACGGGGGCAGCGGGCATCGGCGAGCCGTCCACCATCCCCACCGCGGCCGCCATCGCGTGCGCGGTATTTGATGCGGTCGGAGCCCCCGTCCGCAGCTTGCCGATGACACCCGATCGGGTCCTCGCAGCGCTGGGCGCCGTCGGCGGACAGGGCGATGGCAAAGTCGCTCGAGCAGGAGGCGCACGATGAACCGCTTTTCAATCATTCGAACGTCGACAGTCTCCGAGGCCTCGACCCGTGTGGCCGCAGATCCCGAGCATCGGCGGATCCGCGCAGGGGGGATCGATCTCATCGACCTCATGAAGGAGGGTCTCGACGCACCCGATGAGCTCGTCGAGCTGCACAGCATCGGCGGCGAGGACGGCGCAAAGATGCGCGGGGCGGTGGGCACGGAGTCTGGCTGGCAGCTGGGCTCGCTGGTGACCTTGGGGCAGCTGGCCGAGCTGGATGTGCTCCCGGTCGGATACCGTGCGCTGCAGCAGGCCGCAGGCATGGCCGCGACTCCGGGCATTCGCAACGCAGCCACCATTGGCGGCAACCTGCTCCAGCGGCCGCGCTGCTGGTACTTCCGCCACGCCGACCTGGTCTGCCTCAAGAAGGGTGGCGACATTTGCTACGCGCAAACGGGCGACCACCGCTACCACGCAATCCTCGGCGGCGGCCCAAGCTTCATCGTGCACCCGTCGAGCCTCGGCTCGCCGCTGCTCGCGTTGGGGGCAACGGTCGACATCTCCGGTTCTGGCGGCACGCGGACGATCGGCATCGGGGACCTGTTCACGCTCCCCACCAAGAACCCAACCGGCGAGCACACGCTCGCACCGGGCGAGATCATCGTGGCGATCAATCTCCCCGCAGCCGCGGCCGAGCAGCGCTCGGCGTATGCAACCGCCAAAGAAAAGCAGTCGCAGGACTGGCCGCTGGCCGAAGCCTCGGTGCGCGCTACGCTGAGCAACGGCAAGCTCACCGATGTGGCGGTGGCTCTGGGCCACGTGGCGCCCATCCCCTGGAACGCCAAAGAAGCGGCGGCCGTCCTCGAAGGCCAGATCCCATCGAAGGCTCTGTTTGAGAAGGCCGCAAAGGCCGCCACGACCAAGGCGAGGCCGCTCGAAAAGAACGCCTACAAGGTCCCCCTCGTCCAAGGGCTCGTCCGGGCCGCCCTCCACGAACTCACCAGCATCCCCCTCCCCGCCTGAGCAGAGCCGTCATGCCCACCTTTGATGAAAAAAGTGACCTCCTGCGCGCGTCGGGGACTCCGCTGTGCCGCAACCTCCGCACCAAGGCACTGCACGTGTACGGGACGGACACGCCAGACGCGTTTGTCACGAGCAAGAGCAGCTCGTACCAGTGCATGCGCACGCAGTTCGTGACCGGGCCCGACCAAGGCCTGTGCCTTCCGGAGCAGTGCCAACCCGGACGGCCCTGCTTCGAGGGCGAGTAGGCCCGAGCTAGCAGCCGTCGGGGGTTTCGCCCCAGGCGGCGCGAAGGTCGGGCGGCATGGCTCCTGGGACCTCGGCAAAACCGTAGGCTCGGGCCAGCTCGGCGATGGTCTTGCGCCCGAACTCGCGGACGGTTGTCCAATCGGCGAGCAACGCGGTGAGCTCGGGGTACTCGCGCTGGCGCTCGGATGGCGGACGCCCACGATCGCCGTCCTCGCTCCACCAGTGCAGCAGATGCGCCGACCACTTGCCGAGGAACGGACCGTAGATGATCCCCAGCATGCGCGCGGTCGTGAATCCGAGATGCTCGACCCCGGGGCCGATCGGGCCGACCGGGTAGCGCAGCACCAAGGCCCGCACGCGCTCGTAGAACTCTTGGAGCGACACCATGCTCGATGCGAGCACCTCGTGGGCGTAGCTCTCGCCCGCACCATCCAGCGCCCCGCGGACTGCGAGGCGGGTCGCCATCTCGACATACAGCTCCCACGCATGCTGCCGGTCGGCCGCAGCGTGGTCCCCCGGCAGCGGGACCATGGGCAGCTCGATCGTTAGCTCGCCTTTGTGAAAATCTGCCATGCGCGTCGCGGAATGACTATCGCACCGCGCCGCTTTTGTGTCACGGGTTGGCCGTGGGCGAGGCGGAGCGCCGCCGTCGTGTCGCCAGCCCCGCGAGCAGCAGCCCCAAACCAAACCCCACCGCGCCGCCGGTGCCGCGACTGGTCTGGCAGGCGCAGCCCGAGCCGACAAGCTCGTCTCCGTTTTGGGCCGCACCGCCCGTGCCCGTGGCATCTGCCGTCGGGTAGTCGACGCCGCCCGACGTACCGCCACCATCCGCGGACCCCGAGTCGCCCTCGCCGCCACCCGTGCCGCCGCCACCGTTGCCCGCGGCGTCGTTGTAGTCGGCCAGCAACACGTCGATGAGCTCCGTATTGTCGACGACCGACATCGGTGCCCCAGCGCCCTCGACCAGCTCGTCAACGTCTTCCTCCCACGGCATCATGTCGCCAAAGTCGGGCCAGTCGCTGTCCTCGTTGGGCAGGAACACCTCACGCCCGTCCGGCAGCAGCACGATCGACCCGCCGCCGTCCTCCTCGCAGCGGTAGGTTCGGGTCGCCACGCGACTGGCCGGGACGTCCGCCAAGTCGGGGTGCGGATGAAAGATCGGATCCACCGTCATCTCCGCGCCCGAGATCGTCGTGTACATGCGGGTCAGGTACGGCCAGGTGTCGAGCAGCTCCACCGCGTTGAGACCCGGTGCAATGATCCGTTCGTCGAAGTCCGCAGCAAACGCCGCGCCGTCCCACGCCTGCTGATCGATGAGGTCGGCCAGTTCGGCGCTCTGCGCAAGGCTGCCCCAGAACTCAGCCTCGTCCATGTCCTGCGGGGCGGGGAGGTACTGGCGCAGCAGGGCCAGCAGGAGCGGGTGTCCAAACTGGCAGGTGCCGCCACAAAATCCGAGCCCCTGCCCTTGAAAGAGGATGTTGATGACTTGCTCGGGCGCGGCATCGACAAAGACATCGGCGTTCCACGCCTCGCTGTAGATGCCGGACTGGTTGACGGTATCGCTGGCGCCTGCGAACTCGGTGACAAAGGCCTTGCCGTCCGCGCCATCCTGGTCGACCGCCATCGTGACGACTTCCTTGTAGTTGCTGCCGCGGTCCAGCCAATCAACCTTCAGCGGATTGATGAGCACGTGCTTGTAGTTGCTCGGTGCGACGCGAACGTCGCCCAAGAAGAATGTGCGGACCTCCATGTCGTCGACCGCCGCGATGCGAGTCAGGCGTAGCGGTACACAGGGCTCGCCGTTGTCGTAGCGCATCACGAGTGGATGCACGCTCTCGATCTCGGCGTTGTTGGCGAGGCGAACCGCCGCGAACATCCACCCCTGCGCCGTGTACTCCTCGATGATCGGCACTGCGGCGTCGTCTTGGGCAAAGTCATTGTCGAGCAGCCACGTCTGGACCTCGTCTGCCGTTCCGCCCGCCAGCACCGCCACGTCCAGGGCGCCGATCGTCTCGTGGAAGACCGGCTCGAAGCCACCCGAAGAGCCTCCGTCGGGCATGCTGATGAACGTACTCCCGCCCGGGTCGGTCGGGCCACACTCCCCACGCGCGTTCACGGAGTACTGGGGGACGGTCGCGGCGAGTAACGAGTTGAACAGCGGGTCCGAACCGATCGAGAACTCGGGGATCGACGCGACCGGGATGACCCAGGCAAACTTCGTCGCGTCGGTCGCGGGATCGATGTTGATCTGGATGTGCGCTTCGACCTGCGGCCCGTCGACGACAAACAAGATGTTCTCGCCCGTCTGGTCGATGGGCATCGGCTGGGGGAGGTTGTCGCAGAACGTGCCGCCACACGCCTCGGCGACGTTGGGCTGGTAGGCGGCGAACGCGGCGGCCAGGCCCAGTAGTGCTGCGAAACGCGATCCCCAGTTCATGTTAGTTTTATTATCATCTGAATCGAAGATATCAAAACTGTTATTCGATACATTACGGCGAGATGGCGTGTCGGATTCTTGACGATCAATGCGGAAATGGGGCGTTAACGCCCGCACTTTGGTGCCGAATTCGCGCCGCTGGGGGCTCGGACAACGCCAGCGCGCGGATCCGTCAGCTGATTGACGCCCTCACCACCCCGCGAGAGCGGTGCTAGCGTCCCGATTCAGTGAGTGACCAAGCTCGAACCGCCGCCGATCTCGTCCGTCAACGCGCCCCAAACGCCGCGCCGACCGTCGGGATCGTCCTTGGATCCGGACTCGGCGGCCTCGCCGATCGGGTGCAGGACGCGACGATCATCGACTTCGCCGATCTTCCCGGGTTTCCTGTGCCAAGCGTTGAGGGCCACGCGGGCCGGCTCGTCCTGGGCACCCTCGCCGGCCGCAGCGTCGCGTGCCTGCAAGGTCGCGTGCACCTGTACGAAGGGCATGCCCCGCAGACGGTCGTCCCCATGATCCGCACCCTGTCGCTGCTCGGCTGCAAGACGCTCATCGCGACGAATGCGGCCGGTGCCCTCGATCCCCATGCCAGGCCCGGTAGCTTGATGCTGATCACCGATCACATCAACCTGCAGTTCGGCAACCCGCTGGTCGGCCCCAACGACGAGAGCTTCGGCCCACGGTTTCCGCCGATGGACGGCGCGTACGATGTCGAGCTCCAGCAGATGCTGCGGGACGGCGCGACGAAGCTCGGAATCAAGCTCACCGAAGGCGTCTACCTGGCCACGCTGGGGCCGACGTTCGAAACGCCTGCCGAGATCCGGGCGTTCGGCGTCATGGGTGCCAACGCGGTCGGCATGTCGACCGTGCCCGAGACGATCGTGGCGCGACACGCCGGCATGCGGGTGGCAGCGGTATCGGTGCTGACCAATCTTGCGGCAGGGCTGAGCAAGGAGGCCCTGTCTCACGACCAAACCCTCGAATTCAGCGCTCTGGCGGCCGACGACCTGCAAACGCTGATCATCGATCTGGTGGGCACGCTGTAGTCGGCGGTATCGCTCGCGCGGGCGCCATACCTGCGGCACACTCGCCCGTCCCGGCCCCGTTGGGCCGACAGCGAGGACTGCGACAGTGGGCAAACGCGACAAAAAGAAGAATCCCGCGGTGCGGGCGGTTCCAACCCCGCCCGACGAGCACGAGCACGTGCGCAACCCAGGGACGGAGCTCGAGCTCGAGTGGGTCAAAGAAGTTCGCGTCAACCGGAGTGCGGTTGAGCGACGCGCCGCCACGATCCCCGGCCGCCGCAGCGTCAAGAAGGACCATCAGGCCGCGTGGCTGTGCCGAGCGATCGCGCTGATGGACCTCACCACGCTCGCGGGCGACGACACGCCCGGCCGCGTGCGACGGCTGTGCGCCAAGGCGCGGCAACCCGTCAGCGCACCCGTGCTCGATGCACTGGGCATGACCGGTCTGACGACCGCGGCGGTCTGCGTCTACCACGAGATGATCCCGACCGCGCTGCGTGCCCTCGAAGGCACCAACATCCCCGTGGCTGCCGTCGCCGCTGGGTTCCCCGCGGGTCTGTCGCCCCTGCCCCAGCGCATCAAAGAGATCGAGGCCTCGGTCGCCGAAGGCGCGACCGAGATCGACATCGTGATCAACCGCGCCCACCTGTTCTCGGGCAACTGGGCTGCGATGTACGACGAGGTCCGAGCCTTCCGCGAGGCCTGCGGCGACGCACACCTCAAGTCGATCATCGCGACCGGCGACCTTGCCCTCCTGCGCAATGTCGCCAAGGCAAGCCTCGTGTGCATGATGGCCGGCTCCGACTTCATCAAGACGTCGACGGGAAAAGAGGCCATCAACGCGACGCTGCCCGTGAGCCTGGTGATGGTTCGCATGATCCGTGCGTTCAACGAGCGCACGGGGCACTCGGTCGGCTTCAAGGCCGCGGGCGGAATCAAGACCGCCAAGCAATCGCTGTCGTACCTGGCATTGATGAAGGACGAGGTGGGCCGCGCCTATCTCAACCCGGACTTGTTCCGTCTCGGAGCGTCCAGCCTGCTGGGCGACATTGAGCGTCAGCTCGACCACCACGTGACCGGTCGCTACGCCGCCGGCTATCGCCACCCGATGACCTAAGGAAGCGCCTGCAATGAGCAACGTCGCTGAGATTTTTAAGAGCATGGACTACGGCCCCGCACCCGAAGGGGCTGGCCCCGCCAAGGAGTGGCTGGCCAAGCACGACGCCAAGTTCGGCGTCTTCATCGATGGTCACTGGGCCAAGCCCAAAGACGGCCGTTGGTTCCCGACCTCGAACCCGGCCACGGGCGAGCCGCTCGCGGAGCTACTCGACGCAGACGAAGGCTTGGTCGACCAGGCCGTCGCAGCGGCAGGCCGCGCGCAGCCGGGCTGGGCCGCCCTGGGTGGGCACGGACGCGCCCGCTACCTGTATGCCATTGCCCGTGCCATTCAACGGCACTCACGCCTGTTTGCAACGCTCGAGACCCTCGACAACGGCAAACCGATTCGCGAGACCCGGGACATCGACATCCCCCTGGTCGCGCGTCACTTCTATCACCACGTCGGGTGGGCGCAGCTGTGCGACACGGAGCTGTCGGACTTTGCGCCCGTCGGCGTCGTCGGTCAGGTGATCCCGTGGAACTTCCCGCTGTTGATGATGGCGTGGAAGGTCGCGCCCGCGCTCGCAGCCGGAAACACGATCGTCATCAAGCCCGCGGAGTTCACCAGCCTCACCGCGCTGCTCTTTGCGGAGGTCTGCGAGCAAGCTGGCCTGCCCAAGGGCGTTCTCAACGTACTCACGGGCGAGGGTAAGACGGGTGCGGCCATCGTCGGGCATGCCGATGTCGACAAGGTCGCGTTCACGGGTTCGACCGAGGTCGGCCGGATCATCCGCAAGCAAACCGCGGGTCAGGCCAAGCACCTCACGCTGGAGCTGGGCGGAAAATCTCCGTTCATCATCTTCAACGACGCCGACCTCGATAGCGCCGTTGAGGGCGTCGTCAATGCCATCTGGTTCAACCAGGGCCAAGTCTGCTGTGCGGGCTCCCGCCTGCTGGTGCAGGAGGACATCGCCGAGGTGGTGATCCAAAAGCTGCGCGCACGCATGGAAACGCTGCGGATCGGCAACCCGCTGGACAAGTGCATCGACATGGGCACGCTGGTCGACCCGGTGCAGCACCAGGCGGTCTCGACGCTGGTTCAGCAAGGCGTCGACGAAGGCGCGACCCTGTGGCAGCCCAGCTGGGCTTGCCCCACCGAGGGCTGCTTCTACCCGCCATCGCTGTTCACCGACGTGCAGCCGGCCTCGACCATCGCGCAAGAAGAGATCTTTGGACCCGTCCTGGTCTCGATGACGTTCCGGACTCCGGACGAGGCGGTCGCCCTGGCCAACAACACCAAGTACGGCCTGGCCGCCAGCGTCTGGAGCGAGTCCGTGAACCTGGTCTTGGATCTGGCCCCCCGGATCAAGGCGGGCGTGGTGTGGGTCAACTGCACCAACCAGTTCGACGCGGCGTGTGGTTTTGGCGGCTACCGCGAGTCTGGGTTTGGCCGTGAGGGCGGAATCGAAGGCATGACCGCGTACCTCGAGCCTGCGTTCATCGCCGACCTGCCGCAGTACGAAGTCGACGAGGCTCCACCGCCACGTGCAGGGGCGGCCACCGAGCAGGGCGGCGGGCTTCCGACCATCGACCGCACGCCCAAGATGTACATCGGCGGCAAGCAGTCACGCCCGGACGGCGGATACAGCCGCCCCGTCCTCAGCCCCAGCGGCACGGTCGTCGGAGAGGTTGCCGAGGGCAATCGTAAAGACATCCGCAACGCCGTTGAGGCGGCGGCCAAGGCCTCGGGATGGGGCTCCACCGCCGCGCACACACGCGCGCAGATCCTGTACTTCACGGCCGAGAATCTCGCCGCGCGGGGCAGCGAGTTTGCCGATCGTCTGGTCGCAATGACGGGCTGCTCTCGCGCCGAGGCGCAACGCGAAGTCGACGCATCGGTCGAGCGCTTGTTCACCTATGGCGCGTGGGCCGACAAGTATGACGGTTCCGTGCACTCGCCCCCCAGCCGCCAAGTCGCGATCGCGATGAACGAGGCCGTGGGCGTCATCGCCGTGGCCTGCCCAGACGAATCCCCCCTGCTGTCGTTCATCTCATTGGTCGCCCCCGCCATTGCCATGGGCAATCGCATTGTCGTGATCCCCTCAGAGCGTTGGCCCCTGTCGGCCACCGATCTGTATCAGGTGTTCGACACGTCGGACGTGCCCGGCGGCGTGGTCAACATCGTCACGGGCGAGCGTGACGCCCTCGCCAAGGTCCTTGCCGAGCACGACCAAGTCGAAGCATTTTGGTACGTGGGCCCCAAGGCGGGCAGCGAGATGGTCGAGCGCCTCAGCGCGGGCAACATGAAGCGCACGTGGGTCAACAACGGCAAGAAGCGCGACTGGATGGACAAGACCCACGGCGAGGGTCGCGAGTACTTGCGCCACGCGGTGCAGGTCAAAAACGTGTGGGTGCCGTATGGCGAGTGAACCAGCGACTCCCAGCCTACTGCCCGCCGAGATCATCCGGCTCAAACGCGATGGCGGCGCGCTGCCCACCGAAGCGATCGACACGTTCGTTCGCGGGCTGACCGACGGCAGCTTCTCCGACGCCCAGGTCGCGGCCTTGGCGATGGCGGTGTTCTTTCGTGGCATGACCATGGAAGAGCGGGTCGACTTGACCCGTGCCATGACGCACTCGGGGCAGGTCCTCGACTGGGCGGGCCACAAGTTCGGCAAGCCTACGGTCGATAAGCACTCCACGGGCGGCGTCGGCGACAAGGTCTCACTCATCCTCGCGCCGATTCTCGCGGCGTGCGGATGCGTGGTGCCGATGATCTCGGGCCGCGGCCTTGGGCACACGGGCGGGACGCTCGACAAGCTCGACGCCATCCCCGGCTACGTCTCCACCCCGAGCCCCGAGCAGTTTGGGGAGGTGCTTCGGTCGGCAGGTTGCGCGGTGATCGGTCAAACGGGTGACATCGCTCCCGCCGACAAGCGCTTCTACTCGCTGCGCGACGTGACGGCGACGGTCGAGTCCATCCCGCTCATCACGGCATCGATCCTGTCCAAGAAGCTCGCCGCGGGGCTGGGCCGCCTGGTGTTGGACGTCAAGTTCGGCTCGGGCGCGTTCATGACCGACTACGACAAGGCGCTCGAGCTCGCCCAGAGTCTCGTGGCCGTCGCCAAGGGTGCAGGCCTGCCCTGCTCAGCGATCTTGACCGACATGAACGAGGTCCTGGGGGCGACGGCGGGCAACGCCATCGAGGTCCTGGAGTCGATCGAGATGCTCAAGGGCGAGCCGGTCGATGCGCGACTGCACGAGGTCACCGTCGCGCTATGCGCTGATGTTGTGGCTGGGGTCGGCTTGGCCGACGACGACGCCAGCGCGCGCACGATGGTCGAGGAGGCGCTCAGCAGCGGCGCGGCGCTCGAGCGTTTTTCTGCGATGGTCGCCGCGCTCGGTGGGCCCGCCGACCTGGTCGACAGCCCAGGCAAATACCTCCCGCTTGCGGAGGTCGAGCTCCCCGTACCCGCCCTCACCGCGGGCGTCGTGGCGCAGATGGATGTCCGCGGCATGGGCATGTCCGTGCTCGAACTCGGCGGCGGTCGACGCCGATCCAGCGACGCCGTCGATTTTGCCGTGGGCCTGTCGCGGATCCGCTCGATCGGCGACACCGTGGGTCCGGACGCGCCGATTTGCATGGTTCACGCGCGCACCCAGGCGGCCGCCGAGCTGGCAGTGAGCGCCGTCCAGGCCGCGGTGACCATCGCCGACACCGCGCCTTCGCCAACCCCCGTGCTGCGCGACCGCGTGCAGTAGCCGAGGCGCCATGAGCATCACCCCCCTGCCCCCGCGGCTCGACGTCGCCTGCCTGCCCACCCGGGTCCGCCCGCTCGATAGGCTCTCGGCGCTGTGGGGCGGGCCCCGGATCTGGATCAAGCACGACGACGAAACGGGTGCGGTGTTGTCGGGCAACAAGATCCGCAAGCTCCAGTTCGCCGTCGCCGAGGCGCAAGCGCAAGGGGCCGACGTGCTTGTCACTTGCGGTGGGATCCAGAGCAACCACTGCCGAGCCACGGCCGCGCTGGCCCGCCGACTCGGGATGGACGTCGTGCTTTGTCTGCGGGGGACGGTGCCGTTGCGCCTGTCGGGTAACCTGCTGCTGGACCACGTGCTGGGGGCTGAGATCCGCTGGTGGACGCCAGCCCAATACGCCGACAACGAAGCGGGCATGGCCGCCGTCGCACAGCAGCTGCGCGCCGCAGGACGCACGCCGTACGTCGTCGCGGAGGGATGCAGCATGGCCGCAGGGGTCTGGGGCTACATCGAGGCCGCCGCGGAGATCGTCGACGCACAGCGCGAGCACGGCGTGCGCTTCGACGCCATCGTGCACGCCATCGGTTCGGCGGGCACCAGTGCCGGCCTCGAGCTCGGCGTCCGGATGCACGGCTTGTCCGCGCGCGTTCGGGGCGTCTGTGTCTGCGACGATGCGGCGTATTTCCGCAAGCGGATAGCCGACCTGTGCGTCGCGACGATCGAGCGCTACGGCCCGCTGACCAACGACGCGGGGCAGCCCGTGCGGGTCGCGGACATCACCGAGGACGACATCGATGTGATCGATGGGTACGTCGGTGCGGGCTACGCCCAGAGCCAGCCCGACGAGCTTGCCGTGCTGGCTGAGGTGGCGCGGGTCGAGGGCGTCGTGCTCGACCCGGTGTACAGCGGCAAAGCGATGGTTGGGCTCAAAGCTGAGCTTGACGGGCCGCGATTCGCCGACGCGCGCGACGTTCTGTTTGTGCACACGGGCGGGATCTTTGGTCTCGCCCCGCACGCCGACGCCTTGTCCGGGGTGTAGCGCGAGACGCCTTGTGCGGCCGCGGCAGCACACCCAGATCGTCCAGCGTCAGGCAAGGGTCAGTTGCTGATCGTGCCACCGCCACAGTCGGTGCGTTTGATGATGACTTTCGGGTCATCACCGTGTGCCCAGTGCAGCGCCCATTGCTTACCCGTATCGGCAGCGTTGGAGAATGTGAACGTGTGCGGCAGGCTCTCCGTGTTGCCGCTGTCGCCTTCGATCCAGCCGTTGAAATCGGGGGTACCCGCTGCACCTGGCCGTGGGCTGAGCTTCGCCTGTTTGCTCGCGTCCGAGCCCGCGCCCGCGATGGCATAGGGGGCCGCCGCCCATCGCGGATTGCCGTCGCTGCCGATCTCCTCGACCAGGTAGGCCGTGTCACCCGCGCAGTTGAAGATCTGGAACACCTTCGGGTCGGTCTGCTCCCTATTGTAGACAATGATCTCGGTATCGGAGTTCTGCACGGTCAAGCCTTCGTCGCCCCCCGCGGAAATCTCGAGTTGGTTGTCTAGATCGACCAGATTGCCGACGTTCGCGAAGAACGACACGGTTGTGTTGTTCACGATTCGGACGGTCTTGTCTTGGAAGTAGACATGGTTGAACTCGCCAGACCTCGCCTCTGCGCCCTGACCACTCTGCGCATTGGGCCGAATGCGTACGCGATTGCCGATCGACCGCACGACGAACGAATCCATCGGCTTGTCGTTGACCCACACCTCGACCGTTTGCTCGCCCGTGCCGAGAAACGCCCACGCCCCATAGTGGTACGTCTCGCCCTCCACCGTGTAGCTCGTGCTGTCCACCGCGGCCGTGACACACGCATTGACCACCTCGGTGCCGTCTGCCTTGATTCGAGTGACGCGCAGCTTGACGACGAGAGCTTCGCCCGTCAGATTTTCGAGTTTGACGGCCATGAGCTTGGCCTGGAAGAAACTGCCTGAGCCGTCCTCCATCGGCTGGAACGCGGCGCTTGCGACCAGCTTGTGCCGTCCGGGCCCATCGCATTGGATGGACCCAGCGATGTAGCTGTCGCGGGGGGGAATGTGCTCAACGATGGTGGATTGAATGTTGGTTGAATCGGTCACGGTGCTTGCTCCGGTACAAAAGGAGTCGGCTGTGTCTTGAGCCACAGCCCAATCTCTCGGTGTCGCGCCGCCCACGACGGGCCCAGCGACGCGTAGGCCGCTCTGGCCTCCTCGGCCAGCTGCAGCGCCTCCGTCGTCCGCCCGTCGCCATCACTCAGGGCGCGCGCGAGCAGCCATTGCGTTTGGGCGACCTCCACGAGGTTCTGCCCGCCCTGCCCGCCATGAATCACAAGGGCGCGCCGCAGGTGAACCTGCGCCTCCGCCTTCCGGCCGGTACCCAGCATCGCCGCTCCGAGGCCCTTGTAGGCGATCGCGAGGTCGGCGTGGTCCTCCCCCAGCGCGGCCTCGAGCGTCGCGATAGCCCCGACGAGCAAGAACTCGGCCGCCGCGTATTGCCCCTGGGCGTTTCGTGCCTCGGCGAGGTTCACCGCCATCATTGCAAGATCGGGGCTGCCGGGCGCCAGTTCGAGTTCCGCCAGCTGCAGGGACAACGCGAAGTCGGCGACCGCAGCAGCAAACGCCTCGCTCCGAAACGCCGCCGTTCCCCGCGCCGACAGGGTGTAGATGCGGTCGGCATGCGCCGGCCCCTGCAGCTCGACCACCAGAGCGTCCGCCGCCTCGGCGTGGGCTCGCATCGCCTCAAGGTCCCCCTGTGCATCCGCCACCGCGGCGAGAGCCACATGCGCGTTCACCAGCGTCGGGGTGGGCCCGTACTCGACTTCGATCTTGGTTCGAGCCTCGACCAACGTCGCTTGGGCACCCGGAAGGTCCCCCGCATCCAAGAGCGCCAAGCCGCGATTGAGGACGTCATTGCCCGGGACCGGCAGCGCTTCGTCGTCGGGCGCCCGCGCGCGCTCACCCGCTCGAGCCCGCGCTTGGAGCGTCAGCGCCAACTCCGAATTGCCACGTCGGCTGGCGATCAACGCACGCAGGCGGAGGGTCCGTGCCAGCTGGCGGGACCGGATCTTCCCCAGCGCCTGCAACCGCTCGAGGGCGTCGTCGGCCGTAGCCGCCGCGTCCACCAGCTCGCCCATCGCCAGGTGGATCCGCGCCCGCGCCGCCTGCGTCTGGCCGTGGAGCGGATGAGGTGCTGAAACCTCGCCCAGGGCCCCCCTGGCGCGGTCCCAGTTCCAAAGCGCGCGCTCGCCAGCGCCGAGTCCCGCGGCAAGCTCGGTCTCGACAAGGGTGAGCCACGCCGTCACCCGCAGCGGGTGCAACCTCTCGCGCTCTGCGAGATCGATGGCGCGCCCGAGCAGTTGCGCAGAGGCCTGGCGATCGCCCGCGACGATCGCCAGATTGCCGAGGATGACCGACGCCCTGGCCTGCAGCGACCTGAATCCGTGCCGCAGTGCATCCTCGTACAGCGAACGGGCCCGAGCCCGCCGGTTCCCGATGCTCTGGGTTTGGCGTCGGAGCTCAAGCTCAAACAGCGCGTCCGCGATTCGGTGATACTCGCGAAGCTCGCCTTGCTCGAGGCCGGCGACGGGATCCGACTGCAAGTTCAGGCATGTCGATGGCTCGCCAAGCGCCGAGACGCCCGCGACCACATCCAGTCGCGCCTGAGCCACGTCGGCGAATCCCGCATCGTTGATGAGGCTCAGGACCGACTCCAGCTCTCGGCGTTGCCCATCGAGACAGTGCCCCCGGACATCCAGGCTCTGCATGGACGCTCGTCCGTGCACGTGCACATCCCGGCACGCCGCGATCGCCGTTTCGCGCCACGCGGCCGCCCACCCATCGAGGACTGACGTCGCGAACGCGGCAAGGTCTGGCGGAAGCGAAGCCCCAACCCTATCGCGCGCATCCTGACTCCAGACCGTATCGAGGCCCTCGCCTGCTCGCGCGCATGGCTCGGGCGCAGGCGGCAATGCGGCCGCGTCAAAGACTCCCGCCGCGCCCGCACCGATGCCCGCGGCGAGCCCAACGCCGACCACCGCGGGAACCGTCCACTGCCGCTTGGGGGGCGCGAGCGCGGCGAGCAGGGCGTCCATATCCGCGAAGCGCTCCGCCGGATCCTCGCAGAGCCCCCGGGACAGGGCTGTGCGGACCCTTGTGGCAATCTTCTGCGCGTTGGGTCTGTCGTCAGACGTCGGCCGTGCACCTGCAAGCGCCTCCCACAACGCGACGCAAAACGAGTACTGGTCGGCCCGAGCATCGACCCGCTTGCCGGCCACCTGTTCGGGGGCGGCATACGCAGGTGTGCCCACGAACTGCTCCGTCTGCGTGAACAGTTGATCCACGGCATCGACCGCGGCGTCCATGTCGGGGCTCTGCGGCGGTGCGGTCCCCGATGCGCTCGCGCTCGCCCCCGCCGCCCGGACAAGGCCAAAGTCGATCACGCGCACACGGCCGTCATCGCCGATCAGGACGTTGTCGGGTTTGACATCGCGATGTACCAATCCCGCGCCGTGAATTGCGGCCAGGCCTCGTCCCGCCGCCATCCAGACCGCGAGAATCCCAGCCCCCGCGTCGGCCTCGGCCCGAGCCCGCAAGGTGGTCCCGGACACGAGTTCCATCGCGACCCAGATTCTGCCCTCGTGCCGCCCGACATCAAACACGGCGATCACGTTGGGGTGCGCTATCCGGGCCAGCGCCTGGGCCTCTCGAAACAACCGCTGCTCCCCTGCCGCGCCGTCACTGCGCGAGCGGAGAAACTTCAACGCGACCCGCCTCTGCAGACGGTGGTCCGTGGCCGACCAAACCGTGCCCATGCCCCCCGCGCCGAGCTTGCCGATCAACTCGAATCGATCGATCCAAACGCCCGCACGGTCTGCTGCGAACAGACTCGCGTGAATACGCTCGCGGATGACACGGTCCTCGATCGAATCAAGCTCGGGGCCCGCCGGGGTGCCGACGCTGCGCGAATTCGGGGACACTTCAACTGGCTTGTCCGCGCGAGGACCTTCCTGTTTCGAAATGGGCGCAACAGCGTCGTTTTCGGGCGAAGAGGCCCGATCGGAGCGATTGTTCACACCCCCCATACCTCGCGCAGACCATGGGCCCAGCCTTCGAGATCCGCGGTGGTGGACTCGAGCAACTGCGGCGTCTGTGCCAGCTCTGTCAGCCGGTCCCGCAGCTCCGCCCGGGCCTTGCGGAGGTGGCCACGCACCGTCGCGGCCGGCATGCCGAGCACGTCGCCTATCTGTGCGGAGCTCATCTGCTCCCAGTAGTGCAGCTCGAGCGCGACCTGTGCTTCCAATGGGAGGCGCCGCAGGGCATGCAGCAGCAAGCGTTGCTCCGCTTTGCCACGCAACAATGTGCTTGCGCCGACAGCGTCCATATCCGCGACGGAGAAGTCATCGGACTCGATCTTCGCCTCACGCCGCCGCTGGTCATAGTGCTGCCGAATTAGATTGCGCGCGATTCCGAAGAACCACGTGCGCACGCTCGAGGCACCGCGGAACTTGTCCGCGCCCTCGAGCACCACCATGAATGTGCGTTGAACCAGCGCCTCTACGTCTTGGGCGTGACTGACTTTGTTGATGAAGAAGCGCGTGAGCGGCTTGTAATAGCGCTCAAACAAAGCCTCACCCGCGACGGTGTCGCCGTCGATCCAACGTTGCAGGAGCGCTTGCTCGTCCGCGGCCACGCCAAACGATAGCGGGGTCGGTGCCCAACGATCAACGACACACCCGCCGGCCTGCACAGCGCCAGCGCCCGTGAGCCCCGACGCCGAGCCGAATGCGATGCGCCTACGCAGGTGCGGGAAGCTGGACCGCGTCGGACCATGGGGCGCCCAGATTGAGACAGTCGCTAAACCCCATATCACCGAGGTCTGTCACCGATCCGTCCGCTTCAATCCGAAGGAGGTGAGCATTGTCGGTGCACGCGTACGAGAGCTCCGTGTTGGGGTGGTACTCGAACCCGACCTGCACAAAATCCACGCCTAGGCCCTGAATCAGCGTCGCGGCGCCCGTAACGGTGTCAAGGTCGTAGATGCTGTCGGTATTGCCGCTGAGGCCCAAGAGTTGCTGCTCGTCCTCGTTCCAGGTGGCGCCCAGGGTGAACCAGTCCGAGCCGAGCGGGCCCACGGAAACGGCGGCGCCCGTCCCTGCGTCGATGTGGATCAACGAGTCCGTGTTGGCGTCCACGCCAAACAGGTCGAAGCCGTCGTCGGGCGCTATCCCCCAGACCTCCCCGAAACCAAAGCCGCCCAGTTCCGTAGCCAAGCAGGACGGAAGTTCGACCTCCCACAGGCTGCCCCCGTCGGAGAACAGCAGACGGTCGTCCCGCGTGAACGTGACGCTATAGGCGAACTCTCCCATCGGTTGTCTGGACCCGCTCGTGAGGATCTCGCACTGCTCAGTGACCACTGCTGTCTCGATGTCGATCTGGTAGAGCCGGAGATCGCCGCCCGTCTGCGACAAGTGCACGAGCCATGGCGGAGCATCGGACATCATCTCTCCGGTCGACCCGCCCGTGCTCTCGTCGTCG
>Ga0316189_10002739_pt1 | contig 17188 bp, 9 predicted proteins | sample LowCovwburrow_MG_FD_204930 | JGI IMG/M metagenome (GOLD analysis project Ga0316189, IMG submission 204930) | Coastal sediment microbial communities from Maine, United States - Lowes Cove worm burrow | ecosystem: Environmental > Aquatic > Marine > Coastal > Sediment | place: USA: Maine...
CTGATAATACTACAACTAATGGTTGTGGATTAGATACTGTTACTAGAACGTGGACTGCTACAGATTGTACCGGAAATACAAGTGCGACAGTTAGTCAAACTCTTACTTTTATTGATACTACTGATCCTGTATTATCTGGTCAAGGTGCTGATGCTAATGTGGAGTGTTCTAATCCTATGGTTTTTACACCTCCAACTGCTAGTGATAATTGTGACCTAAGCCCTAACATAACATTCTCTGATAATACTACAACTAATGGTTGTGGATTAGATACTGTTACTAGAACGTGGACTGCTACAGATTGTACCGGAAATACAAGTGCGACAGTTAGTCAAACTCTTACTTTTATTGATACTACTGATCCACTAATAACAACATGCTTAGGAAATCAAAATGTGTCCTTTGATAATGATTGTGAGTATACTTTGCTAGATTATACAAGTTCAATTGTTGCAACTGACAATTGTGGGAGTGTGACAATTACACAAAGTCCTGCTGCTGGCACAACAATAACGGTAACAACTCAAATAACAATAACCGCTACAGATGACTGTGGTAATAGCTCTAATTGCTCTTTCGATGTCATTCCTGCTGATAACGAAAACCCAACAGCACTATGTCAAGATATTACCGTTCAATTAAGCCCAACTGGTGACGTAACAATAAGTGCTACAGATATAGATAATAATTCCTATGATAATTGTGCTATACAATCAATTTCTGTTTCTCCAGATACATTTGACTGTAATGATATTGGAGACAATACAGTTACCTTGACCGTAACTGACACAAGCGGCAATACATCTAATTGCACAGCAACTGTAACCGTAGAAGATAATACTGCTCCAACAAACAGCTCAACCGAATGTGGATCGATTGGACCTCTAGTAATTGATGATGTTACTGGTGATGTTACAGTTACTCAAGCTATGATAGATGCAGCTTACTCTGGTACTGATGCTTGCGGTATTGACACCTTAATACTTGCTCAGACAGTTTTTGGATGTAATGACATTGGAACTAATAATGTTCAATTAACAATTACAGATATTAATGGTAATTCAAGTACTTGTAATTTGACTATCACAATTGAAGCTCCAGTTATTAGTAGTGGCTCATTAGAAGGGATTGTCTTAAATACAGGCAATATCGAAACACCATCAGATTTCATTGCAATTTCTTCATGTACAGATCTAGGCACTTCTCCTGTAGAAGTTGCAGACGATGTTAAGTTAACTTTAACCATTGACCCTAGTCTTGTACCAAATATAGATCACTGGGAATATTCAATTGATGATGGGGTAACTTGGATACCTATAGCAAATACAGATGACACAACAGTTTATACTTTTAATAATGTTACACTCAACACCTTTGTTAGAGTGGTTATTCTCTCTGGCAATTGTCAACAATTATCACCAGATGCATTAATTAGAATTGTACCGCCAGATCTTCCACCAACTATTATAAGTCATACAGCATTAGATGTCTGCTTTCCTGACCCAGTTACTGTTAATGCAGAAAGTAGTATTGATCAGTATGGATCACTTAATGAAGGAGGTCTATTTAACACTGCAAATCTAAATAATTTAGGCTGGATCGTTGATGGAGCAGCGGAAATGTCTGCTGGAGGAAACAATACAAATAACACTTATTGGAAAGAAACTAATGGCCCTAAAAAATTTAATGGTCGTTGCTATGATACTACAGATAATACAAAATTTGCAATTGTAAGTGGTAACTCAATATATGACGCACCTGATCATACCATTGCACCTTTATCAACTTTAGAAACACCTATTTTTAGTACTATAGGTTTACCTGAAGCGATTCTACATTTTGATCAAGCTTATTATTTAGAAACTGGTGCATGGATTAAAATAGAATTATCTTATGATGGTGGTGCCACTTATACAGAAACTTTAGATCCAGGTACGGCAACCAATACTGCTCCTCCAAATACTGGCCCTCTTACTTTCAATTATACTGGACCAAGCAACAGCGGATTTATGGATCAAGGTTTCAATGGATCATGTAATAATTCACAAGGGACATTCGTTAATCATGCTACAGAAATTACCTTACCTCTAAGTGAGGCTGGTTTACGTATAAAGTTTACTTATTCTGGTACTACAAATAGTGCCTGGGCTTTAGATAATATTACTATACCATATTCTCCTGTTGAAGAAGTTTTAGAATGGGAAGATGACCTAGGAAACATTACTTATGGAAATACAATCACTAAAACACCTATAACGCCTGGTTCTCAACAAGTTGGAGTTACCGCTTTGGTAAATGACTGTAGAGCTGATAACGATGACGGAACAACCTTCGTTACCTTTAATGCAAGTCTTGGTTATGCTGGTCAATCATTCACACCAGAAAGTGGTGAATGTGGTCAGTCTACTATTGATTTAAAAGCTTATGACAATACCAAAACTGCCTTAGAAAATTATACATATGGTGCCTATCAACCAGGACTTTATACATATCCTGGAGAACTCATAGATCATGACAATAATGCTGGAACTGCGACGATTCCTGCACCTAATTACCCAGGAACAGGTGTAACAGGTTCGTGGTCATTAGCTATTGTATCACAAGAATGTGCCACATTTACACCAACCTTTGAAAGTGCAACGGATCCATGGACTAAATTTACAGCGCCTCCAGGGACTTATGATTTAACATGGACATTAGGAAATGGCTGTTCAGATGTAGTAAGAGTGACTATTAACAGTTGTAACAATTTAAATTTTGATGGTATCGATGATTTTGTAAGTTTCAAAAATAATTACTCGTTGAATGGCCCTTTTAGTATTGAAACTTGGGTTAAACCCAACTCAATTACTGGTAATAATACTATTTTATCAAAACGTTTGGCAACTTCAACTGATGCAGGATATGATTTAAGTTTAGAAAGTAATGGTAAAGTTAGATTTAACTGGTATACTTCTGGCGCTGATGGGTACATAGAATCTGATTATAGTATTTCTACTAATAGATGGTATCATATCGCTGTTACGTTTGATAGTAGTAGTTACATATTATATATTGATGGAATAAATGTAGGAACAGTTGTTGGCTCAATAAACTCCCCTGAAGCAACAAATGGAAATGTGGAATGTCTTCTTGGAGCGCTTGACCCATCAGTTGGCACATCTGCTTTAGCAACAAGGCATTTTAACGGTTGGATTGATGAATTGAGAATCTGGAACAAAGCGATTACAGAAAATCAAATAAGATACATGATGAATCAGGAGATTATGGATAATGGTGTTGTACGTGGTGAGGTAGTACCGCAAGATATTCCTGGATTGACCTGGGCAACAGATCTTGATGGCTATTACAGGATGGATGTTGGTTGTGGTGATCTTTCTTCACATGATGGAAAAGGCGCAAATGGTCGATTACGAAATATTTATAATAACCAACAAGAAACTGCTCCTTTACCTTATACATCAAGAGTTGATGGTCAAAATTGGGCAACTGATAATTCTTGGACTAATTTCTCCGTTTGGGATGCTCCAAACAGTTTTGGAATAGATGGCATTACTCCTATTGATTGGAATATTGTTAAACTATCTCATGACATGAACTCAGGAGATAAAGACATTACTGTTTTAGCTCTAATTTCAGACAATACTACTAAAGAGCTAACCATTTCAGATCCTGGAACAACTCAAGATGAAACAAATGATGGTCAGATGCTTTGGGTAACTCATTATTTAAAATTAGACGGCAAATTAGATCTTGTAGGTGAATCGCAATTGATTCAAAAACGATATAATTCCAATCAAATAAGTGGAAGTATTTTTGATAATACAAGTGCAGGTTATGCTGAACGCGATCAACAAGGAACGGTTAACCCTTTCAATTACAACTATTTTAGTTCGCCATTTGCACCTAATAGTGCTACAGTAAATAATGAAGACACTTCAAATACATACAATATTGGTGGTATTTTAAGAGATGGAACTACAACAGTAGCTATACCTCTTAACAGAAACATTACATGGACTGGGAGCCTCACAGCTGCTGGTGGAGACCCTACTCAAGTAAGTACACGTTGGTTATATGCCTATAATGACAACATTGGAAATACATATTCTGAATGGGAATACTTAAACACCACAGGGTCTCTTAATATAGGTCTTGGTTTTACAATGAAAGGAAGTGGTAATGGAACTGCTATGCAAAACTATGTGTTTGTTGGAAAACCGAATAATGGATCCATTTCAAATAATGTGAGTCCTGAAGTTAATGGATTAGCAAATGATGTCTTAGTTGGGAATCCTTATCCTTCTGCAATAGATGCTATTGAATTTATTAAAGATAATATTCCTCTTTCAAACCCTGATAATTCTCCATCAACTGCTAATAGTGATACCTCAGAAAGCATGAATGGTACTCTATATTTTTGGGAACATTATGCCACAAATAACACACACATATTAAGAGATTATCAAGGTGGATATGCCACATTTAATTTATCAGGTGGATTACAAGCAACTACACCTCCTCCAACTGAGGATGGTATTGAAATTATTGGTGGGTCTGGTTCTATTATACCTAAACAATATATTCCTGTAGCTCAAGGGTTCTTTGTAAATGGTTCTCCTAGCGGAGGATTAGTAAAGTTTCATAACGATCAACGGATCTTTAAAAGAGAAGGTGCTATTGATGGTAGTAGTTCTGTCTTTTTTCAACCTAATAATGGAACTGGCAAAACAGCTGAAAGTTCAAACAATAACTTAGTTCAACGTATACGTATAAACTTTGAATCACCAGAAGAAGCAAATAGACCATTACTGCTCGCTTTTACCCCAAACAATGAAGCAGATGATGGCTATAATTATGGATATGATGCATCAAATCATGATGGTTTCCCAAGTGATCTCTCTTGGTCAATTGAGAATGAGAAATATGTTATTCAAGGTTTAGGTGCGTTTGATATTACCAAAAAATACCCACTTATTCTTGAACTAGGAATTTCAGGAGAATTTAAAATTTCTTTAGAAGACTTAGAAAATTTTGACACAAATATTAACGTATATATTTATGATGCCTTATTAAAAACATATTCTCAATTTAATAATATACCGTTTACCATGACTTTAGAAGCTAATGAATATCTTAATCGTTTCTATCTTGCATTTGAGAATGAAGAAAGTTTAGACATAGAAGATAATACTATTGACTCCATGCGTATTTATTATCTAAATGACACTAAAGAAATTTACATTAATTGGGTAAATAGTTATGACATCAAAGAAGTTCAATTAATTAATATTATTGGTCAAACTATAAAAACTTGGGATAAAATAAATCCAATAAACTCACATGAAATAAGAATTCCTGTTAAAAATATTTCTGAAGGTAACTATGTTATTAAGGTTATAAATAATCATGGTATGAGAACCAATAAAAAAATCATTTTAAAACAATAAAATCATTTCCAACAAATATTAAAAAAGCTCAACAAATTTGTTGAGCTTTTTTTAGCTAATTTTCAATCCATTAGTAACATTATCGTTCTCATCTGGATTTACAAAAACAAGGTTTCCAGATTCGTCTTCAGTCATTAAAATCATACCTTGACTTTCAACACCTCGTAAGGTTCTAGGAGCCAAATTAATTAAAACTGTTACTTTTTTACCAATAACTTCTTCAGGTAAAAAACTCTCAGCAATACCAGAAACAATAGTTCTAGTATCAATTCCTGTATCAACTTTTAATACCAAAAGTTTTTTAGTTTTAGGCATTTTTTCTGCTTCCAGAATAGTACCAACTCGAATATCTAGCTTTGAAAAATCATCCCAAGTTATTTCCTCTTTTTGAGGTTCTACTTTTTTATTAGCAGCTTCATTTGCTTTTTTACTAGCTTCTAATTTATCAAGTTGTGTTTGAATGTCTTTATCTTCTATTTTAGAAAACAATAATTCTGCCTTGCCAATGTTATGATTTTCTGGCAGCAATTCTCTCCCTTCAGAAATCCCATTCCAAGTATGGTTAGTATCGGAATCAACGTTTAATATCTTATTAAGTTTAGTTGAAGTGAATGGTAAAAACGGCTCACTCAATACAGCCAAAGCAGTTGCTATTTGCAATGCAACGTACATAATTGTTTGCACACGAGCTTCATCTTCTTTAATCACTTTCCAAGGCTCTTCATCAGCTAAATATTTATTACCTAGCCGTGCTAAATTCATGAGTTCTTGACTTGCTTCTCTAAAGCGATAGCGCTCAATAGAACTTGCAATCACTGCTGGAAATGCTTTTAAAGTTGCTAAAGTCTCTTCATCAATTCCAGTAAACTCATTGGGTTTTGGAACAACTCCTTCATAGTACTTATTGGTAAGCACAACAACTCTATTGACAAAGTTTCCGAAAATGGCAACTAACTCATTATTATTTCTGGCCTGAAAATCTTTCCAGGTAAAATCGTTATCCTTACTTTCAGGTGCATTTGCAGTCAATGCATAACGCAATACATCTTGCATATCAGGAAAATCTTGTAAATACTCATGTAACCAAACTGCCCAATTTTTTGAAGTTGATAGTTTGCTTCCTTCTAAATTTAAAAACTCATTTGCTGGAACATTATCAGGTAAAATATAACTGCCTTCTGCTTTTAACATCGCAGGAAATATGATGCAGTGAAATACAATATTATCTTTTCCAATAAAGTGTAAAAGTTTGGTGTCTTTATCTTTCCAATAAGGTTTCCAATCTTTACCTTCACGTTCTGCCCATTCTTTAGTTGCAGAAATGTATCCTATCGGTGCATCAAACCACACGTATAAAACCTTGCCTTCACCACCTTCAACTGGAACAGGAATTCCCCAATCCAAATCTCGTGTTACTGCTCTTGGACGTAAACCATCATCGATCCAGGATTTTACTTGTCCATAAACATTTGGTTTCCAATCTTTTTTATGTCCTTCAAGAATCCATTCTTTTAAAAAAGCTTCATACTTGTCCAAAGGTAAAAACCAATGTTTTGTTTCTTTTAAGCTTGGTGTAGCTCCAGTAATTGCAGATTTAGGATTAATTAAATCTGTTGCATTATGACTCGTTCCACAATTTTCACATTGATCGCCATAACTTTCTTCATTACCACATTTTGGGCAAGTACCAACAACAAAACGGTCTGCCAAAAACTGATTGGCTTCAGCATCATAAAGTTGCTCTGTTACTTCCTCAATAAACTCACCTTTATCATATAAGGTTTTAAAGAATTCAGATGCAGTTTTATGATGAATTTTCGCTGTTGTTCTAGAATAATTATCAAAAGAAATTCCAAAATCTATGAATGATTGCTTGATGATTGCGTGATATTTATCTACAATATCTTGAGGCGTTACTCCTTCTTTTTTTGCTTTGATAGTAATTGGAACACCATGTTCATCACTACCACAAATAAAAGCTACATCTTTACCTTGAAGGCGTTGAAAACGTGCATAAATATCTGCTGGCACATAAACACCTGCTAAATGACCAATATGAATTGGGCCATTAGTATAAGGTAAAGCCGCAGTTATTGTATATCTTTTTGACATTATTATTTCTTTTGAAGGCACAAAAATACGCAATTTGAAAGCTATTTAGAAACCAAATTAATTAGAACTTCGTTATATTTACAAAAAGCCTCTTATATGATTTTTAAGCGCATCACTTACATATTAATAATAATGACTTTATTTTATCAAAGTCAAATATTAGCTCAATCTTCAAATTCATCTTATTCAAATAATAAAATGACCAAAACATTGATACAACCTCCATTTTTAAAAGCAGGTGATACAGTTGCTATTGTTGCACCTTCTGGTGTTTTAAATAATCGTGAAAAAGAAGTCAATCAAGCCAAAGATTTGCTTAAAAGTTGGGGACTTAACGTTGTTGTAGGTGAGCATGTTTTCAAAAAAGCGAATCACTTTGCGGGAACAGACAATCAACGTGCTAAAGATTTTCAAGACGCTTTAGACAATCCAAACATAAAAGCAATTTGGTGTGCACGTGGAGGATACGGAACCGTTAGAATGATAGATAAAATTGACTACACAAGGTATAAGAAAAATCCGAAATGGATTATTGGTTATTCTGATATTACAGCCATTCACAATCAATTAAACAATGAAGGTAGTGAATCAATTCATGCTATGATGTGTACAAGTTTAACTGACGACCTAGTAGACATTGAAGACACTGTTGAATCGTTTAAATGTGCTTTATTTGGGAAGCCATTAAATTACACTATTAAGAGTTCAACATATAATAAAACAGGAACCTTTAATGCTCCTTTAGTTGGTGGGAACTTAACGTTGTTACATACTATGTTAGGTTCAAAAACGAGTATTGACACCTCAGGAAAAATATTATTTATTGAAGAAATTGGCGAATACAAATACCATATAGACCGAATGCTGCAAAGTTTAAAGCGTGCTGGATATTTTGACAATTGCAAAGGGGTAATTATTGGAAATATGAGTAAAATGCGAAAAAATACAACACCTTGGGGAACATCTATTGAGCAACTAATTTTAGATGTTTTTGCTGAATACGATTTTCCTGTACTCTTTGATTTTCCAGCTGGACATGAAGATGATAATCGTGCTTTAATTTTAGGGAGAACCGTTAAGTTAACCGTTGGAAAGGAACAATCTTCTGTAGTTTTTGGAGAATAACTTTAATGTTTTGAGTTGAATTCTACAAACTCTCAATTAATGTTCACAAGCATCTACTCGAAGTTTAACTTCATTCAGTGTATTCCAAACATTGTCATCAAATGGTTTTGGCGAGTACCTAAAAACAATAATAGTTTTCTTTTTAGTCTCACAATAGTAGTGTTCAACGTGTACATTTAATGTCATGGGGTCTTTGGTATATCGTGTATCAAAAGTTTTAACCTTACCAACAAATTGTAGATTACCTTTTGTATTCTCTTTTTTAATAAAAACAACATTGGTTTTTGGTGCTTTCATATCATTTATTTTATAATAGTCAAGTCCCAATAAGCCATCAAAATAGAATTGAATGTTTTTTTCTAAATCGCTCGTAGTTACTTCTTCAACACTATTAATGCTCCAAGCCCAAACATAAGACCAAAAATTAGGACTATCTTCTTTTGACCAACCTTGAGGAAATCTTAGATCTTCAAAGCCTTCATACTTTATGTCTTGTGCAAAGCCGATAGGGAAATTAATTATTTCTTTGATCCAAGTACTATCAGTAGTAAATACTTCTAAATTTTGTTCTTCTTGACTATATGATAGCACAGATAGGAATAGTGTTGAAATTAATATAATGGTAGATTTCGCCATTTTTTAAAAATATAATTCAACATTAAACTCTATAGCATCAGAAATGGCGCTATCTTTTATAAAATTAAAATTTATATCCCAGAGTTGTCTGTTAATTTTAAACCTAGCCTTTATATGTGAACCATTATTAATCAATTCGGCTCCAAACCTTATAAGTTTCGTAATTCCTTTCATGGTTAGGTTGGCTTCAATATTTAAATGAGTGGCATCTTTATATGCTACATCTGTTATAACAAGTTTTGCAGCAGGATGATCTTTTACACCAAAAAAATCATCACTCTTTAAATGATTTACTAATTCAGTTTTATCATCCTCTTTTTCAATATCTGAATTTGTAATAGTATTCATGTCTATTGTATAGGAACCACCTGAAATATTGCCGTTTGTTTTTATGATATAACCTTCCTTAAATTGAACTGCTCCATCGTGTCCATTAAAATGAAATAGATAAAATCCTTTCCAATTTATGGTGCTTTTTGAAATATCGATTGATAATTTCTCTTGTGAGTTAATTGTAGTTGAGCATGCAATAATGATAAATGTAATAACGATTTGTTTCATGATTTTATATAAATTTTGAAGCCTTATTTATTTGGTTAAAAATGAAATAGAACATATTTCATTTCAACTAAAGTTTAACAACCCATTAACCCAAAGGAAACTACCAATTCTTGATCTACTTTTTCACCTTCACTATTTTCTGCTGGCTTCCAATTTCCAGGCAAATTAGTAATGAGTTCAATCATTCTTTTATCTACTTCTGGATAGTTAGACGTTCTATCTAGTCTAACATGCTCAATGATTCCGTTTTTAGTCACAGTAAAATAGAGCTTAGCTGGTTGTAGTTTTTCTGCAATCACATGACTTCTAGCATTTTCACTGTTTTCTTTTAAATATTTCTTGAGTGCCTCTTTCCCTTCTGAGTATTCCGCTTGTTTTTCAGGAACTATTGTTAAATAAGGTGTCCAATGTGTATCTTCTAATCCACCAGTTTCTGGATTCTTCTCCTTTAAATTAGCCGAAAACAAAAGATTAGTTGAATGTTTTAACGATTTCAAAAGTGTTAATTGCGCATCAGTAAATTGATCACTATGTCCAGTTTCACGAATATTTGATTTCTCATCATTTACAACAACGATAACACTTACCGATTTATAATCTATTATTCGTTCAACATGTTCCTCACCTATGATGTCATTAAGTGATGTCATGGTATCTAAGTCTGATTTTTTAATAGAACCAAACCTTGGACCAACATCATATATAAAATCTGTAAAAATTTCATTAGTTACTTTGTCATTAACAGATGTGTTCATAGTCACTAGCTCACCATCTAAGGTTTTCAATTCATTGATTTCGGAGTTGCTTAAGTGTAATACACTAAAAGCCGTAAGGGTCAGGATAATAATAACTGTGCAAAAAATTAAAATGCTCTTTTTCATATCTGTATGCTTTATGATTAATAATGACGTAAAACTAATACACGATCAATTTAAAAATGTCAAAAGAATGTAAAAGAAGTGTCAACAGTTGTAAAAAGTCATGAAATTGTCTGTTATTTACAAAAGTTATGAGTAGAAGAAAGATTTACATATATGGTGGCTTAGCAATCGTTTTTGCTTTTACGTGGTTACTTTCAGGTTCAGATAAGAAAAATGATGAGTTTTCGGAAACTGTAAAAATCGCAATACGAGAGGTTGGTAATCAATTACTACTTCTCAATAAAGATTCTACGTCTCTGGTTTTACCAGTTATAAAATTAGAAGAATCAAAGTTTAAGCTTTCATTTCAAAATCAACTTTCGTTTAAACCAAACCATTTAGTTTCTATTGTTGATAGTAGTTTTATAAAGTCTAGGCTTCCAGAAAATTATCGTGTTGAAGTTATTCAATGTTCAGATGAAGAAGTAGCTTATAGTTATGAAATGAGTATTGCCGAAGAAAAAACTATCATTCCTTGCGCTGGAAGATTTTTACCAGAAAATTGTTATACCATAAATGTGCGCTTTTTAAATAAATCATCTGATTTAATTAGTAAGCAAGTGTTTTTATATTTAATAATACTAATTGCTTTAATAGTTCTACTCGATTTACTTTTTAATAGAAACAAACAAGCTGCAACATCACAAAATAATAATGAGAACTTTGCTTCTATTGGTAGTTTTCAATTTTATCCAGATCAGAATAAATTAGTAAAACAAGCCAAAGAAATTAGCCTTTCAAAAAAAGAATGTGAATTGCTAGAAATTTTTGTTGCCAATCCAAATCAAATCATCAAACGTGACGAATTAGAAAAAAGAGTTTGGGAAGACAATGGTGTAGTGGTTGGAAGAAGTTTAGATACTTATATATCTAAATTAAGAAAAAAACTTAAAGAAGACACCTCTATTAAGCTTACCAATATTCATGGAATTGGATACAAACTTGAAGTTCTTGGGAAATAAGTTTAGCGATAATTTACTATATTTATTAGAATAAAATAGGATTCCCTCTTTCGTGGGAAGTGAGCATGGCACAACACAACGAACTTGGTAAAAAAGGAGAACAACTTGCAGTCAATTATTTAATTAAAAATAATTATACCATCATTGAGCGTAATTACAGATTTGATAAAGCCGAAGTTGATATTATTGCTAAGCAGAATGACACACTTGCTATTATTGAAGTAAAAACACGCTCAACTGTAGAGTTTGGGAATCCTCAAGATTTTGTAAAACCAAAACAAATACAACGCCTTGTAAAAGCAGTTGATGAATATGTTACTGTGAACAACTTAGATGTTGAAGTACGATTTGATATTATTGCTATTATAAAAGAAGGAGCTTCCTACAATATTGAGCATTTAGAAAATGCTTTTTATCATTTCTGATCTTCAAAATATTGCTTCAGTGCAACAATATCATCAGGTTTAGCGATTATTTTTTTGTCTTTGTCCAATAAAAAATAAGTTGGTGTAGCATTAACATTATAAAGCTTTCCTAATTTATTTGTCCATTTCCCTATGCCTAATACATGCATAAAATTGGGATATTGTACAATTAGATTTTGCCAGTTGTAAGGCTCATCTTCCAATCCTATGGCTATTACTTGAACATTTTCCTTTTCTTGAGTTTTAATAAATGCATGTAATTGTGGAATTTCCTCTAAACAGTGACTGCAAGAACTGCTCCAAAACACAATTACATATTCATTAGCCACAGTTAACTCACTTAACTTAGTTTTTGTTGTTACATCATTAAGCGATGTTTCTAATGAAAAATCTGGTGCAATCGTTCCAATAGAAATAATCTTGAATTTATTTAATTCTAAAACTAGTTCTGTATCCTCAGTTTTTTCAGCCAAATCCAACAAATATTTGTCTGAGACGTAAATTGCAATTTCTTCTAAATTTATATCAACTAATTGTTGCCACAAATCAGTAAACAGCATTTTCTTTATGGAAAGATCAGCATCTAGCATTGCATTAAAAACATTATCAATGTTTTCACGATATATTGCCATATCATCCAAACTTTCATCAGTCATTCCAAATACATAATTAATAATGCGCTCTGACAAAAAGTTAGAGCTTTGTAATGTTTTATCATTGAAATCAACATTATTAAAATAGTGCTGCTTTAAATTCTTTACATAACTTTTAATGTCTTCGAAACCTTCAGGTATATAAGGTCTATTTGCTTTTATAAATGACTCTGCAATAGTCCCTTCAGCTACTTTCTCATAATCATTTTGTGCTTTGGATTGGACTTTAAAAACATCGATTAAAGCAAGCGTATCTTTAGAGTTTGTTTTGAAAAATTCACCAATATTCTGGCTAATAGCTGCCATGTCACTTGTATAAGAATTTATCAACATATTCTCAACAGATTTTGTGTAATTGACACCAACTTCTTGATTGAAATTGAGAACAATATCCTCCTTGGCATTATAAATAATATCAAAATTATATTCTTCTTGAGGCAAGGCATAAACTAATCTATACATTCCTTTTGTAACTGTTGAATCTAGCTCAAAACTGAACTTACCATCTTTTATTTCAGCATTATTAACATAAATATTACTGTTTGGTGTTACTTTATAAAGAAGTGCATAGTTGAATTCTTCAGCTGGTGAAAATGAACCTTTAATGGTATGTTGTGCCATTATTAAGGTTGGTAATATTGTGAAGATTAGAATTAGTTTTTTCAACATTATTATATTTATCAATAAGACCCTTAAAAACCCTAAAGGTCACTACTTTTTATTTTCTATTTTACTCAATAATCAAGCCAAAATTGGTTGTAATACTTTTAAGGCTTCGTCTACTGATTTTACGTTCTCAAAAGTAAGCAATAATCGTAAACCTTGTCGAGTTTGCTTTTCTTTCATTTTACATGCTTTAGGATTTGATTGAATGTATTGCAATACTTTTGTAAAGCCAAAACTCTGATAAAAACTACTTTGTTGATCTTTTATAAAATAACCTATACATTTATCTTGCTTCATTATTATTTTTTCAAAGCCTAACTTGGTCGCTATCCATTTAATTCTGACACTATTTAATAAATCTACGACTTGAGTTGGCAATTCTCCAAAGCGATCTAACAATCTTGTTTCAAAATTGGTTAATTCTTCTTCAGTTTTCAACTCATTTAATTCGGTATATAAATTTAATCGCTCAGCAATATTATTTACATAATCATCAGGAAAAAGCAATTCAAAATCAGTATCGATGGTAATATCTTTGACGTATGTTTTTTCTTTTCCTTCATCTTTATATAAGTCCTTAAACTCATTTTCTTTGAGCTCTTCAATGGCTTCGTTTAAAATTTTCTGATAAGTGTCAAATCCTATTTCATTAATAAAACCACTTTGCTCGCCTCCTAGTAAATCTCCTGCACCTCTAATTTCTAAATCTTTCATCGCAATATTGAAACCGCTTCCAAGTTCTGTATGCTGTTCTAATGCAGTAATACGCTTTCGTGCGTCATTGGTCATTGCAGAATATTCAGGTGTTATAAAATAACAAAATGCTTTTTTGTTACTTCTACCAACGCGACCACGCATTTGATGTAAATCACTCAAGCCAAAATTATTAGCATTATTAATAAAAATGGTGTTTGCATTTGGTACATCTAAACCACTTTCAACAATGGTAGTACTTACTAAAACATCAAATTCTCCATTCATAAATGCGAGCATAAGCTGCTCTAATTTTTTACCTTCCATCTGACCATGACCAATACCAATTTTTGCATCTGGCACCAAGCGTTGAACCATTCCAGCTACCTCTTTAATATTTTCAATACGATTATGAATAAAAAATATTTGTCCTCCACGTTGAATTTCATAGCTCACGGCGTCACGAATAGTATCTTCACTAAATCGTATAACATGACTTTCTATTGGGTATCTGTTTGGTGGTGGTGTTGTTATCACAGACATATCACGAGCAGCCATCAAACTAAACTGAAGTGTTCTTGGAATTGGCGTTGCTGTAAGCGTTAATACATCAACATTATCTTTTATAGTCTTTAATTTTTCCTTTACTGCTACACCAAATTTTTGCTCCTCATCAACAATTAGTAATCCTAAATCTTTAAATTTTACGTTTTTATTAACGAGTTGATGTGTACCAATAATAATATCAACACTTCCCTTTTCAAGGTTTTCTAGAGTTTCGCGTTTTTGTTTAGTTGTTCTAAACCTATTTAAATAATCAACTGTTACTGGAAAATCTTTCAAACGCTCAGTAAGAGTTCTAAAATGCTGGTATGCTAAAATTGTTGTAGGAACTAATATAGCTACTTGTTTACTATTATCAACGGCTTTAAACGCTGCTCTAATAGCAACCTCTGTTTTACCAAAACCTACATCACCACAAACTAGGCGATCCATTGGTCGTTCACTTTCCATATCTACCTTAATATCAGCAGTAGCAGTTACTTGATCTGGAGTATCCTCGTATATAAAAGACGCTTCCAATTCATGCTGCATATAACTATCAGGTTGATATTGAAACCCTTTTTCTAGTTTACGTTTTGCATATAATTTAATGAGATTAAATGCGATTTCTTTAACACGTGATTTAGTTTTTTGTTTTAGTGTTTTCCATGCCTTACTTCCTAATTTATATATTTTAGGAGGTTTGCCATCTTTACCATTAAATTTTGTAATTTTATGTAATGAGTGAATGCTTAAATACAACACATCACGTTCTCCATATACCAACTTGATTGCTTCCTGTTTCTTTCCTTCTACATCAATTTTTTGCAATCCACCAAAACGTCCAATGCCATGATCAATATGTGTAACATAATCACCAACATCAAGGTTTGTAAGTTCTTTAAGTGTAATGGCTTGCTTTTTAGCATACCCATTTTTAAGGTGAAATTTGTGATAACGTTCAAATATTTGATGGTCTGTATAGCAAACAGCTTTGTTGTCATGATCTACAAATCCTTGATATAAAGAAAGAACAATGGTTTTGTAACGCACATCTTGTTCTACGTCTTCGAAAATATCTTGAAATCGTTTAGCTTGTTGCTCAGAAATGCAACTTATATAATTTGTATAACCTTTATTATGATTGGTATTTAGATTATCAATTAACAAATCAAATTGCTTATTAAATGAAGGTTGAGGAGAAATGTTAAATCCGATTGTTTGAGATGAATCAATTATGTTAGATATAACGGCAACATTACCAAATTCAACCAACGTAAAATCTAATAATTGCTTTTTAATTAAGCTTGAATTACAAAATAGTTCTTCAGGTTCTGCATGCTTAATGTCAGTTGATAAATTATTGAATGCTTCAACAGCTTTATTATAAAAGTCATCAATTCTCGTAAAAATAAAATCAGCATTTTTAGTAAAAATCACTGTCTTTTGCGCAATATATTTGAGAAAACTCTGCCTGCTTTCTTCAAGAAATTTATTAGCAACATTTGGAATAATGCTAATTTTTTTAATCTGCTCAGTTGATAATTGTGTTTCTACATCAAAGGTTCTAATACTATCAACTTCATCACCAAAAAACTCAATACGATAAGGTTCATCATGAGAAAACGAAAAGACATCAACAATACCTCCTCTTACTGAAAACTCTCCTGGTTCTGTAACAAAATCTACGCGTTTAAAGTTATATTCAAAAAGCATTTCGTTTACAAAATCAATAGACAAATTATCATTCAGTGCTATTTTTAATGTATTACGTTCTAATTCCTTTCGAGTAACTACTTTTTCAAAAAGTGCATCAGGATATGTAACAATAATTGCAGGCTTTTTTCTAGAGTTTATCCTATTTAGCACTTCTGCTCTTAGTAAAACATTAGCGTTATCTGTTTCTTCAATTTGGTAAGGTCTTCTGTAACTTCCAGGATAAAACAATACATCTTTTTCAGATAAGAGTTCTTCCAAATCATTTAAATAAAAAGCGGCTTCTTCCTTATCATTAAAAATAAGTAAAAAAGGCTTTTTAGCTTGTTTAAAAGATTCAGTGATAACAAATGAAAGCGAAGAGCCAACTAAACCTTTTAAATAGGTTTTAGATTCAGTTTGGGAAATAGTATTCCGCAGTTTTTGCAGTTGCAAAGACTGTTCAAAATTGTGCGAGATAAGGGTTTTACTCACTCTAAAAAAATTTAGGCAAATATAGAATAAATGTTGATTAGAATTTTAATTTTTATAGGTTTAAAAATGTTATATAGTATTATATTTGCACTACTAAATATTTAATACAGGATATGTCAATTTCAGATTTATTTGATAGTGGTTTTAAAAAGCGTAATGAAGATCATTTTGCCGCTATTGTGAGAGTTGCTATGAGCGACGATATTATTAATGATGCCGAAAAAGCTTTTTTAGATCGCTTATCACGAAATT
>Ga0316189_10002740_pt1 | contig 17187 bp, 9 predicted proteins | sample LowCovwburrow_MG_FD_204930 | JGI IMG/M metagenome (GOLD analysis project Ga0316189, IMG submission 204930) | Coastal sediment microbial communities from Maine, United States - Lowes Cove worm burrow | ecosystem: Environmental > Aquatic > Marine > Coastal > Sediment | place: USA: Maine...
GCCGCAGGCGGGACAGATGCCGCAGGCGGGACAGATGCCGCAGGGGGGCGGGATGCCGCCGATGGGGGGAGCACAGAGCCCCGCACTGGAGCCCGCAGCAGCGCCGCCGGTCGACGAGGCGCCGATCAAAGTCTCCGCGCCCGCCGCAGACGACGGACCCGCTCACCCCGGTGCGGGGCTCTTGTCAAAGGGACCCCTCGCAGCCCTCGAGTCGGCGCCGCCGGCTGAGGTCCGCCCCGTCGAGCCTACGCCCGCGGTCGTGCCGGCGGCAGCCGAGCCCGCTCAGGTCCTCGATCCCGTGAAGGTCCCCGAGCCTGTGGGGGCCGGCGGCGCGCTCCTGGTGCCGCCTCCACCGACGGTCCGCTCAGGTCCTTCGCCGGTGGTGATCATTGTCGTGGTGGTGGTCGTGCTCGGCCTCGGCGCAGGCGCCTACTTCATGTTCTTCGCGTCCTAGCAGCACTCTGTGGCAAGAGCGCAAGCGCTCTTTCACGCCCCAATCGTCGACCCGCGAAGCTCCGTCAGAACGTGCGGTACGCCCGGGTACAGCGGTCTTGTCGAAGTCGACGAGGTCGACGAACGAATTGCACGGCGCAACTTTCATCCGCCGCGGTCGGCCTCGGCCGGCGGGTCGCTCACTCCTCGGAGGAGGGGGGCCCTTGCTCGTCTGTCGCGGTCATCTCGTGCCCCTTGGCGCGCCGGGGACCCCGCTTGCGCAACTCGTCGACCAGCGAGAAGCCGAAGACCAGCACCGTCAGGGGGATGACAAACCAGAGCATCGTCCGGCTGAAGGCCCCGAGGTTGCCGGCGGAGAGCGACGAGAGGATCAGGAAGAGCGTGTAGGCGATGTAGTAGCCGACAAAGAAGCCGCCCTCCCAGCGCGAGATCTTCGACCCGGTGATGAAGGAGGGGAGGCAGGCGAAGCAGACCGCGACCATCACCGGAATGTCGAAGTGGATCGCCTCGTCGACCACCGGGATGCCGCTAGGGGAGACCACCGCGGTCAGGCCGAGGACCAGCAGGAGGTTGAGGATGTTGGAGCCGATCGCGTTGCCGACGGCGATGTCTCGCTCGCCCTTGGCGACGGCGATGATCGAGGTCGCGAGCTCTGGCAGGGAGGTGCCGATGGCGATGATCGTCAGGCCGATCACCAGCTCGCTGACGCCGAGGAGGCGGGCGAAGATGATGGCACCGTCGACCAGCCAGTTGGAGCCGATCACCAGGAGGCCGAGGCCGGCGGCGATCATCGCCAGCTGGACCGAGAGGCGGTGCGACCACTTGGGCGAGTCGTCGGGCATCTCCGGCGGAGAGTCAGCGGTGCGACGGGCGATCCGGACGAGAAGGAGGGTGTAGATCAGGAGACCGCTGAGGAGGATCACCCCGTCGAGGACGCCGAGGCTGCCGTCGAGGGCGAGGATGAAGGTCATGATCGCGGCGATGATCATCACCGGAACGTCGAAGCGGATCAGCTGACGTTGGACCAGGAGCGGCGCGACCAGGGCCGAGGAGCCGAGGATCGCGAGGATGTTGAAGATGTTCGAGCCGAGGACGTTGCCGAGGGCCATGTCGGCCTCGCCGTGGTAGGCGGAGGTCACGGAGACGGCGACCTCGGGGGCGCTGGTCCCGAGCGAGACGATCGTCAGGCCGACGAGCAGCGGCGAGATTCCCAGACGGCGGGCGATCGCCGTCGCGCCGCGGATCAGCACGTCTGCCCCCCCCAGGAGGAGGACCAGGCCGATGACAAAGAGGGTGATTGTCGTCGCCGACATCGAGAACGTCGCTGGGATGGTACGTGAACCGACGGGCCGCGGGGGAGTGTGCGTCCGCGGAGGTCATTCCGAGCGCTGGGGGTGGGTCATCGTGCAGAAGCGTCGGACCCGCTGGAACGCGTCGCGGTGGGCTCCCAGCAGCTCACATGCGCGCTCGAGGTAGTCGGCGAGCTCGGTCGGGTAGATCTTCGCAGTGTTGTCGCGAGCGCCGGTGACCACGTAGCGTCCATCGCTCGAGAACTCGGCGTGGTCGACCGAGGCCGAATGGCCCGCGAGCGTGGCGAGCAGCTCATAGCCCTGGGAGTTCGCCGACCAGACCCGCGCGGTGTTGTCTCCGCTCGCGGTCGCGATCATCGTCCCGTCGTCCGAGAACGCGGCGTCGAGCACCGCCGACGAGTGGCCCTGGAGGGCGCCGAGCTGGTTGCCGGTCGCGGTGCTCCAGACCCAGGCGTCGCGGAGGTTCGCCGAGACCAGGCACGAGCCGTCGGGGGAGAACGCGAGGGCCTGTACAGCGCCGTGGTCGTTCTCGAACGTGGTGATGTTGGTGCCGTAGCGGGTGCTCCAGATCCGGGTCGTCCGGTCGGCGCTGGCGGTCGCGACCAGCTGACCGTCCTCAGAGAAGGCGATCTGGGTGACCGGGCTCGCGTGGCCGGCGAGGTTATCGATGAACTGACAGGCGTCGGTGTTCCAGAGCTGGTTTAGGACGCCGTCGCGGCTGACCCCGACGAGGTGGACGCCGTCGTCGGCGAGGGCGGCCCGGCGCAGCGCTCCCGCGGTCCCGGTGCAGAAGCGATCCTCCAAGGGGGCGCCGTCGCTTGCCCGCCATCGCCGGGTGGTGTCGTCGGCACCGGTGGTGACGACCTGTGAGCCGTCCTCAGAGAAGGCGATCGCCAGGACCGGGGCGAGATGACCGCGGAGCTCGGCGACGGGCGCTCCGTTGTCCGAGCGCCAGAGTCGAGCGACCGGATCATCCTCGGCGAACGTCGCGACCCGTAGGCTCGGGTCGGGGCCGAAGACCGCGTCGGCGACCGGTCCGGTGTGGCCCTCGAGCACCTGGACGAGCTCGGTCCGCTGCGCGTCCCAGAGACGCGCCGTCCGGTCGTCGCTGGCGGTGACGATCCGCGTCCCGCTTCCGTTAAACGACGCTTTGCTGATCGCGAGGCGGTGACCCTTGAGGGTCGGGAGACGGTTGTTGAGCGAGGTGTCCCAGAGGCGAGCGCTGCGATCGTCACGGCTGGTGCTCAGGAGGTCATGACCGTTCGGCGCGAACTCGACGCTGGTGATCGCCGCCGTATGACCTTCGAGGAGGCCGAGGAGATCGCCGCTGGTGGTGCTCCAGATGCGGATCGTCCGGTCCTCGCCGTAGGTCGCGAGGCGGTTGCCGCGGGGATCGAAGACCGCCCCCCAAAGCGGCCCCTTGTGGCCGGTCAGCGCGGACACCTCCTCGCCGCTGTCGACCTTCCACAGCCGCGCGGTGCCGTCGACGCTCGCCGTCGCGACCAGGCGTGAGTCTGGCGAGAAGACCCCTTGGGTGATCTGCTGCGAGTGACCCTTGAGGCGGACGGTCTCGCGGCCGTCGCGGGCGTTCCAGAGGATCGCCAGGCCGGACTCGTCGTAGGTGAGCACCCGCTCGCTGTCGGGGGAGAAGAGGGCGCCGGCGACAGCGTCGCGATGGCCGCGGAGGGCGGCTGTCGCCGAGCCCGTGCTCGACCAGAGGCGCGGCGTGAGGTCGTCGCCGGCGGTGACGATCCGCCGCTCGTCTCGGGAGAACGAGGCGTGGCGGATCGACCGGGTGTTGCCGTTGATCGTCGTCAGCAGCTCGGCGCTCGTGCCGTCCCAGATCTTCGCGGTGCCGTCGATGCCGTAGGAGAGGATCTTGCGGCCGCTGGCGGAGAAGACAGCCTTGGTCAGTCCTCGGTGTCCCTTGAGCACGTCGATCGGCGTCCCCGTCACGGCGTTCCACAGGCGGGGCGCGCGGGTCTGGCTGACAGTGAGGATGCGCTTGCCGTCGGGGGAGAAGCTGGCCTTGAGCAGGGTCGTGTCGTTGGCGGCGAAGACCCGCAAGAGCGCCCCCGAGGAGGCGTTCCACAGGCGAGCGTTGCGGTCCGCGGAGGCCGTGAGGATGCGGCTATCGTCCCGCGAGAAGACGGCCCAGGTGACCGAGTCGTTGTGGTCGTCGAGGGCGGCGATCGTCTTGCCGGAGACCGCGTCCCAGATCCTCGCGCTGCGATCGCGGCTCGCGGTCAGCACCCGGGTGCCGTCGTGGGAGAAGTGGGCGTCGAAGACGAGATCCTCGTGACGGAGCACCTGCGACTTGCGGGGGGCGCTCGCGACGGCCGCGGCCAAGGCCTCGCGGACCCGCGCTGGCGGGGGGCGCCCGGAGAGCAAGCTCTCACCGGCGGCCTCGACCGCGATCACCAAGGCCTCGACCTCTCGACCTGGCTGTTGGGTCAGGAGTAACGCGGCCGCGGCTCGTTCGAGGAGGAGCGACTCTTCCGCCTCTTGGTTGGCCCGGCGGGTCGTCTCTGCCAGCTGGTCCTTGGTCGCCTGGGCGACCAGGTATTGCCAGACGCCGACCGCGAGCATCGCCCCGAGGGCCGCGACCATCACCGTCAGGATCGTGATCACCCGGCGCTGAGAGACGGCCGACTCCTCCGCCCGCTGCGCCCGCTCGCGATCGATGTCGGCGGCGAAGCGCTGCTCCTCGATCCGCCGCTGCTGCTCGGCGAGGGAGGCCTGGGCCTGGATCTCCATCCGCATCGACTCGGCCGTGCGATGGCGATCCTCGGCCTCGGTCCGGGCGAGGGAGACGCAGGCGAGGAGGAACTCGTGCTCGGCGTTGGTGAGGTCGGCGCGGCCGCGGGCCCAGCGGAGCGCGTCCTCGAGGGCGGCGCCGCGGATGAGCCAGTCTTCGAGCTTGCCGGAGGCGAGCCAGCGCTCGACCGACTCGGCGAGGCCGTGCTCCTTCTCCTTGTTCTTTAGCCACAGGAGGTCGTAGACCTCGGCGAAGATCAGGTTGCGCGGGCGCAGGAGCGTGTGCGCGTCGAGGTCCTTGTCGGCGGCGATGCCCATCAGCCGCAGCTCGGCCTGGATCGGCGAGTTTGGCTCGGCGAGCACCTCTTCGCCGGCGAGCAGCTTGCGGTAGATGTGGAGCATCTGCCGCATCCGCACCCGCGAGTCGCACATGTCGAGCCGCTTCTCGACATAGGCCAGCGTCGGGTCGCTCGACTTTCCGCTGCGAAGGAAGATCTGGTAGGCGGCGTCGTCGATCGCGTCGCCCTCGGACTTGCCGCGCAGCGATCCCTGGCGGGCGACCTCCTGGAGGATCCGCTGGGTCATGTAGGGGTGACCGGAGGTCCACTGGTAGACCGCCGAGAGGAGGGCCTCGGTGTCGCCGCCGAGCTCCTTGAGCCCCGGGGTGAAGGCGTCGATCTCCGCCCGCGTGAAGTCGGCGAGGCGGATCCCGTGGCCGATGTTGAAGGGCGTCCGGACCGGGTTTTGGATCAGGTCGGTCGGGGCCGCGACTCCGAGCAGACAGAAGGAGAGGCGGCGGTAGGCCGGGTCCTCAGCGCGGAGGTTGTAGGCCGAGCGGATCGACGCGAAGAAGTCGTCGGTGGTGAACGAGAGCGCGAGCACCGAGTCGACCTCGTCGATGAAGACGACGACCGGCTCGTCCGAGGAGTCGAGCAGCTCGTTGCGGATGAAGCGGTACCAGCGGTGGACCGGGGTCAGGTGCTCGTGTTGGGTCCAGAAGAGCTCGGGGTTGTCGAGGCCTAGCCCTTCGGCGATCTCGTAGGCGATCGAGAAGTACCACTCGTCGATCGTCGAGCCCGAGCCGATCCCGGAGAAGTCGATGCTGACGCAGCGAAAGCCCTTCTTCTCGAGCTCCTTCGACGCCCGCAGGCGGAGGCTCGACTTGCCGATCTGGCGCGGCGCGAGGACGTAGCAAAACTCGCCCTCGGCGAGGGTGTCGACGACCTCGGCGTCGGCCTTGCGCTCGATGTAGAGGCGGCCAACAGGGATCGCGCCGCCGATCTGGAAGAGGTTCGTCCGCGTGCTCATAGCCGCAGGCGCTCATAGAGGCGGTAGCGCAGGCGGAAGAGGCCGGTCTTCTCCTCGACCGCGAGTCCGGCGCTCTCGAGCCTGTGCGAGACCTGGGGATCGAGCTCGGCGAGCGACTCGGAGCGGAGAGAGCGGAGCCCCTGGAGGAGCTCGGGTTGGTTGTGCAGGCGCCGGGAGTAGCGCTGGAGAAAGTCGTCGAAGAGCGAGGTGCTCTCGCCGATCAGAGAGTGGGCCGCGACCCCGCCGGCGAGGGCGGCGCGGTGCATCACGTGGCGGACGAGGTAGGGGTGACCGCCGATCAGGTCGTCGAGCTCGGCGAAGTCGCTCGCGCTCCAGTGGAGCCCGTACTTGGTCGCGAGCTCGCGGACCTGCTCGGTGTTGAAGTCGCCGAGGACGATCGGCGGCGTCAGGTTAAAGGGCGACTGGGTCGGCCGATCGATCAGCATCGTCGGCGTCGTCGAGATCCCGAGGATGAGCCTTAGCTTGCTCAGGCGCTTGTCCTGGGCCCAGGCGCGGAGCATGCCGAAGCAGTCGTCCTTGAAGGGGAGGCCCCAGACCGCGTCGACCCGATCGATCGCCATGATCAGGCGGCTCTCCGCCAGCGGCAGGATATGCTCGCGCATCATCCGGCCGAGGCGGACGTTGACGCTGCCGCGCGAGCCCCAGTGCTTGTCGATCCAGGCCTCGTCGCCGCCGATCGCCGCGATCACCTGGTAGGCGAGCTCGAGGATGAAGGTCGAGTAGTCGCGCCTAGACTCGTAGTCGAAGGTGTCGAGGTTGACCGCGGCGACCTTCGCCTTGGCGCCGTCCTGGTGGTGGACGCAGTCGATCAGGTACTGCGTCGCCCAGGTCTTGCCGAACTTCTCAGGGCCCCAGAGAACGACCGGCGCGCCGGGCTGGTCGAGGTAGTTGAGGGCGGTCTGCTCCTCCTCCTCACGGTGGATATGCCAGCGAAGATCGTAGGGAGCGCCCGGCGGCTGGATCCGCGAGATGATCGAGATCATGTGCTCGCCGTTGGGGTTCGAGACCGCGGTCGGCCGGGCCGGCGCGACCTCAGAGGTCGGCCGGAGGGTGGTCGTGCTCGGCGTCGCCGGGAGGTTGACGGGGGTCGTCCGCGGCGATCTCGGCCGCTTCGGCGCCGGTGTCCGCTGGAGGGGGAGGGGCTCGGGCTTGGTCCCCTGATCGTCCTCGAGCTCAAAGGCGTCAAGGTCCTGGATCAGGCGCCAGTGGCCGGCTGCGGCCCTCCTGGCGACTCGTGGCCAGAGCCGAAGGCTAGCCTTGTCGGCCTCGTCGAAGTCGATCTTGCCGGCGGTGTAGCCGTGGCTCCGCTCGACGGGGGCGCCGTCGCCGAAGCTCTCGAGGCCGAAGAGGGAGCGGCCTTGGAGCTGGCGTCGGCCCGGAGCGCCGCCGATCGAGATCACTGAGCCGCTGTGCTCATGGAGGTGGCCGCAGATGTGGGCGGCGAAGCGACCCGGCGTGAAGATCTCGCCGTTGAAGTGATCACGAGCCTGGTCTGAGAGCCATGTAGCAGGATGATGGGTGAGGAGGAGCGCGAGCTCGTGCTCCTTGACCCACGCCGGGCCGTCGCCCTCGCAGGCGCCGTGGAACTGGCGGACGTCGACGGCGAGCTTCTCGAGGTAGTCGCCGCCGGTGATCTGGAGGAAGCTCGAGTTGAGCCCGAGGACGCCGAGGCTGATCCCGTCCTTGGTCAGGGTCGCGGCGAAGTCTCCGGGGAGGATCCCGCGGCGGAGCTTGCTCGGTGCGGGGAAGGGAGAGCTCGCCAGCCAGGCGTCGTAGTTGGCGAAGACCCCGTCGACGAGGCGGCGGTAGAGCGAGTCAGGATCGCCCCAGAAGTCGTCTTGCACCGCCGGGTACTCCGCCCACCGCTGGAGGATCAAGACCTCGGGCTGGAGCGGGTCGGGGCGGACGAGATCGTGGTTGCCGGGGACCGCGAGCAGCTTCGGCGTGGAGCCGAGCGACTCGATGTGCTCCCACAGCGGCCCGAGCGTCGCGTTGAAGCGATCGAACTCCTCGGCAGTCCCGCGCTGGGTGATGTCGCCGGTGAAGAAGACGAGGTCCCAGGGGCCACACCGATCGTGGAGCTTGGTCAGGTCCTCAAAGAGGATGTCCTTCACCCCAGGCCACAGCCACGACTGGGCGTCGAGGCCCTGGTGGAGGTCGGTCAGGTGAAGCCAGCTAAACGAGCGCATGGAGGCCACGAAGGGTCAGCATTAAGGGGTCGTATCGTCGGCCGGTCTCAGTCGAGATCCGGGAGGGCCTGCAGGCCGGATCTGGGGTCGCAGGCAACGAGAGAGTGTAGCACCGGGTGGTCGGCGAACGCGGCCGTAGATCGTCGTTTTCAGTGTGTTGAGGGGATTTGAGGGGCGTTCAGGGCGGGGGTGGATCGAGGTGTTCGCCGTCGAGCGAGTGTCTCATGGGGAGAACGCCTGGCTGACCCGATCGCTTTCGCCTGCGCGCAGACGGCCGCTGTGAGCGCTGGTGACCGAGCAGTCGTGGCGATTGTCTCGCGGGCCTTGGAGCCCTCGTCGAGCTTCGAACGCTCGGTGAGAGCCTGTCCAATGCGCTGGAGCGCTGCGTCCACGGTCCGGGGAGAAGGGGATACCCGCGGCGCGAGAGCGCCCGGGAGCGGGGTGGACGGGCTCGCGCCGTCATCTTCGTCGACCGGGCACAAGAGCGCGCTCGCGGGGTCCATGAGACCTCCGAAGGGCGACGGTTTCGCGGTCTTGGGCGGAGCGCTGCCGCGGTGGGCGGTCTCTGGCGGAGCGCTCGCGGCTGAGCGATGCTGGCATCCTGTGGGGCTGGGACTGTCAGTACTCCGCTCGCCGGACGTGACGCTCCTCGTGCTCTTCGCGGGGATGCTCCTAGGCGCGCCCGCATCGGCCGCGCCTGCTGACGCGACGGAGCCTCAAGCAGGGGGCGAGGGCAGCGTCGACGCAGCAGGCGAGGTGGAGCTGGTCCCGCCGGTGGTCGAGACCAGCGCGACGATCGATTATCCGCCTGAGCTTCTCCGCGAAGATCCGCCGCCGAGCGGTCAGGTCGTGGTCACGCTGGTCGTCGGCGTCGACGGTGTGCCCGCGGATGTCGAGGTCGAGCGGGGGATCCACCCCCGCCTCGACGAACTCGCGGTCGTCGCTGCGAGGACGCTCCGCTATCGTCCCGCGCGCTATCGCGGGAGGGTGATAGAGGCGCTCATCAAGGTGACCATCGATATCGCTCCGCCGCCCGCGAGCGAGGGGGCGGTCGAGGCCGAAGACGCAGGCGAGGACGGGCGCGAGGACGGGCGCGAGGACGGCCTAGAGGGGGAGGAGCATCGGCGTGAGCGCTCAGAGAGCGATGCGAGGGCGGGACCCCTGCGGATCAGCGGCGCGCTCGTCGAGGCGGGGCTACGGACACCGATCTCGGGGGCTGTGATCCTGGCCGTGCCAGCCCCATCCGGCTTCCGGCCGGGGAAGATCCGCCGGCGGATCTACGACGCGAGCGAGAGCGCGACCCCGGCCTGGAGCGTCCGGGCGATCAGCGATGAGGAGGGGCGCTTTGAGCTGCGTGGACTCCCCGACGGGCGGGTCCGCTTGATCGTTCTCTCCCAGGGGTACGAGCGCCTCGACTACGTCGAAGAGCTGGCGCCGAAGGCCCTCCTCGAGCTGCGCTACTACCAGCCGCGGCTGGCGGAGAACCCCTACCGGACGGTGGTCAAGCGTCGCCGCGCGGGCGACGAGGCGGTCGACCGGCGGACGATCACGACCGAGGAGATAAACAACGTCCCCGGCACTCAGGGCGACGCGCTCAAGGCGATCCAAAATTTTCCAGGGGTCGCGCGTTCGCCCTTCGGCGCGGGCCTCCTGGTGATCCGCGGGGCGGCGCCGAGCGACTCCAAGATCTACCTCGGCTATCACGAGATCCCTCAGCTCTTTCACTTCGGCGCGATCACGAGCGTCTTTAACTCCGACATGCTCGCGCAGATCGACTTCATGCCGGGGAACTTCGATGCCCGCTACGGCGACGCGATCGGCGGGGTCGTCAACGTCGCCCCGCGAAAGCCGAGGCGCGACGGCTTCCACGGCTACATCGACGCCGATCTCTTCGACGTCGGCGCGCTGCTCGAAGGTCCCGTCGGCAAGGGCTCCTTCGCGGTCAGCGGTCGGCGCTCCTACATCGACGCCGTGCTCGGCCTCGCCTTGCCGGACGACGCAGGTCTCAGCGTCACCCAAGCGCCCCGCTACTACGACTACCAGGGCCTCTTTGACTATCCCGTCGCCGGCGGCGAGCTCTCGGTGCGGGCGTTCGGATCGGACGATCGTCTGAGCCTCATCACCAGCAGCGCCAACGAGGAGGCCTCGAGCGGGCAGGAGGTGGGGACGGCGATCCTCTTCCACCGCGCAGACCTGGTCTATCGCAAGCGCGATGGGCCCTGGGACTTCCTGATCACGCCGGCCTACATCTATCAATCGGCGAGCGGAGGCTTTGGCGACCTCTTCAACTTCACCCTCGATCGCCACGAGTTCTCCGGCCGCGCCGAGGTCAGCCGGAGGCTGTCCAACCGGGCCGGGCTCCGCCTCGGCACCGAGGTCCAAGCCGGTCGCTACACGATCAACGCCTCCGCGCCGAGCTTCCCCGCGGGCTCTGGGCTCGGCGACACCGACATCTCCAACGTTGCCAGGGAGATCGGCGACACCTACGCTTCGCCGGCCCTCTACGCGACCGGCACTGTCCGCATCGGCGATCGGTTCACCCTCTTGCCGGGCGTGCGGGCCCACTACTACGCCCGAGTCCTACGCAAGCTCGCGGTCGATCCGCGGGTCCGCTTCGCCTGGGAGGTCGGCGAGCGGACGACGATCAAAGGGGGCGTCGGCCTCTACTCGCAGGCGCCGGACATCTTCGAGTTCAACCCCGTCTGGGGCAACCCGCGGGTCTGGCTCGAGCGCTCGGTCCACAACAGCCTCGGCGTCGCCCATGAGTTTGAGGAGGCGGCGGTCACCTTCGAGGCGACCGGCTTCTACAAGCATGTCTGGGATCGAGTCACGGGCTCGACAGCGATCGTCTTCGCCGATCCGGGCCTGCGCCCGGAGAACTTCACCAATCAGGGGATCGGCCGGATCTACGGTGGGGAGTTGCTCCTGCGCAAGGCGCTGACCGGGCGTCTCTTCGGCTGGCTGAGCTACACGTTGATGAAGAGCGAGGTCCAGGACTCGCCCGGCGCCGCTTGGATCCCCTTCGACTTTGATCAGCGGCATATCCTGACGGCGATCGCGGTCTACAAGCTGCCGCGCAATTGGCAGCTCGGCGGTCGCTTCCGCCTGGTCAGCGGCAACCCGACGACGGGTCGGACCGACGGAGTGTTCAACGCGGAGAGCGGCGGCTACCTGCCCCTCGACGGTCTGCGCAACGGCGAGCGGCTGCCGACCTTTCATCAGCTCGACCTCCGCCTCGACAAGCGCTGGCTCCTCCGGCGGGCGATCGCCTCGGTCTATCTCGACGTTCAGAACGTCTACAACCGGCAAAACGGCGAGGCCTGGAACTACTCGTTCGACTATCGCTCGCGGGCGCTGACGACGGGCCTGCCGATCATTCCTTCGCTCGGCACACGGATCGAATTCTGAGCAGGCGCAGAGCCCCGCCGGGGTCATCGCCGCGGCGCGCTCTGAGGGGCGGAGGCGACCGGCGCGTCGCGAAGAGCGCCACGGTCGGCGAGTTTCACGGCGATCAGGATCGGGGGGTTGACGTCCCCCAAGGCCGCACTAGCTTGGGCACCAGTCAGCGGGCGCCCCCCATACGGCGCCCCTCCCCCAACGAAACCAGACGTTGTCGTCGGCGATGCCGACGCGAAGGAGACGCCATGTTCAGCTACACCCGTGCCCCCTACGATCCGCTCCAGGCCTTCGGCCTCTTTCGCCGGCGGATGGACCATCTCTTCCGCGACTTTGACAGCACTGTGGCGCCGCCGGTGAGGGCCCAGACCTGGCCGCAGATGAGGCTCTCGGACAACGATGAGGCCTACGTGATCACGGCTGCGGTGCCCGGCCTCAAGGTCGAGGAGATCGATGTCCGGGCGACCTCTGAGGGGGTAATGATCGCCGGAGAGCGCTCCGTCAAGGCGCCCGAGGGGTACTCGGTGCACCGCCAGGAGCGGCTCGGGGCGCCCTTCTCGCGGAGCATCGCCTTGCCGACCCGGATCGTCGTCGAAGAGGTCAGGGCCGCGGTCAAGGACGGGATCCTGACGGTCACCCTGCCGAAGCACGCCGAGTCACGACCGCGGGCGATCAAGGTCAGCGTTCACTGATGAGGTGGCGCCTCACCCAGGCAGACGAATCAGAAGAGGTCGGAAGAGCGAGCGAAGCGGGGAAGAGCTGCGCGTCGATGAGGCCGGCCACGCCAGCAACAGACGAGACAAGGAGAAAAGACGATGTACGACAATAACAAGACCGCTGATGTGGAGCCCGCGGAGCAGGCGGCAGAGCCGGAGATGATGAACTCCCAGCCGTCGATCGCCCCCGCCGTCGACATCTACGAGAACGACGCTGGGTACCTGGTGCTCGCCGACCTCCCTGGGGTCGGGGTCGAGGGGATCGACATTCGCTACGAAGAGGGCGAGCTGAGCCTCGTCGGTCGCCGCGATGAGCCGGCCCGGGACTACCGTCGGGTCTTTCGGATCCCGGAGGACGTCGACGCCGAGGGGATCGACGCGGCGCTCGACAACGGGGTCCTAGAGCTCCGACTGCCGAAGGCGAAGTCGGTCCAACCGCGCAAGATCGCGGTCCGGGCGAGCGCCTGAGCGAGCGCTTCGGGGGCGAGCTTCGGGAGCGCGCGGTGATGCGCCGCCCCGGAGCTTCGCCGCCCCGGAGCTTCGCCGCGCGGGGTCGCTGCCGGGGCGCTCGTTTTGGGCGAACTCGGCCGCGTCGTGACGGGTGATCACCGTCGCCGATCAAGTCCGCTACCATGGTCGCCCTCGCAATGCCGACGTACCTGCCCTCTCGGATCGATGCTGTCACTGTCTATCGCCACGGGGCGCAGATCACCCGTGTCATCACGATCGCCGACGCCGCGACCTGCGGCGATGTGATCCGTGTCGGCGGTCTCCCGCTCAGCCTAGAGGAGCGTAGCGTTCGGGTTCAGCTGAGCGGCTCGGGGCTCGTCGCCGCGGACGTCCGGCTCGGGCTCGACGTCGACGTCGAGGATCCCGAGCTGGCCCCCGCGGAGAGCGAAGCGCTCAGGCGGGCTCGTCGCGAGCTCACGGCGTTGGTCGACAAGCGCCGTCACCTTGACGCCCAACGGCGACGTCTCCTCGAGACCATCGAGGTGAGGCGCCCGGAGGGAAAAGAGGGGGAGCGACCCCCCCCATCGCCCTACCGAGGGCGTCGCGCGGTGGCCGAGTTCCAGCGCGAGGCGATCGAGGAACTCGACGCGGCGATGGAGGCCCTCGCGGTCGAGCTTCATCAGGCCCAAGAGGAACACGCGGAGCTCGAGGCCCGGGATCGTGAGGCGACGAGCGCCCGTCGGGCGAAGAGCCACGAGATGCGGCGGACCGCGGAGATCCGCCTAGAGCGGCGGTCTGGGGCGCTCGGTCGTCGCGAGCTCCGACTCGAGTACACGGTCCCCGGCGCTCGCTGGGCCCCGGCCTACACGGTGACGCTAGACAAGGGGATGTCGCGGGTGACGCTGGCCCTGCGGGCGGTCGTCGCCCAGCGTACCGGCGAGGATTGGGGGCGGGTCAAGCTGACCCTCTCGACCGCAGATCGTCAGCGCTGGACCGAGCTCCCTGAGCTTCAGAGCATGCGGATCGGGCGTCGTCAGCCGACGCCGGCTCGCCGCGGCTGGCGACCGCCACCGGTCGGCGGTGAGGCGCTCTATGCTGACTACGATCGCTTCGCCGAGGCCCACCTCGGCCTACAAGCCCGGGCGAGCACGAGCGCGGTCGACATGGTGGCGGAGTCCATCAGCGATGACTTCGTGGAGGAAGCGGCCGAGGAACCCTGCTACGACGGCTTCGCTCAGCCGCAGGCGCCGATGCCCGAGGGGCGCGCCCGACGGGACTCGCACAAGGAGCGCAAGAAGCGAGCGCCGGCGAAGCCGTCGGCTAAGGTGAGCTTCGGCGGCGTGACGCGGGGCGCTCCGCCAGCGCTGTCTCCGAGCATGCCTTCTCCAGGGGCGATGCCCCAGCGCAGCGCGTTCATGGCCGCGTCGACGAAGAGCCTCACCCAGGGGGGGGGCGGCGGCCCGATGGACACCGGCGCCTACGCGCTCCTCGGCGATGAGCCGGAGCCGGACTCGGCCCGCGAGGATCCGAGCGCGCTGCTCGCCTATGCAGAGCTGCGGATGCCGGGCGCCGCCGATCCTGGCCGCGGCAAGCTGCTCGCCGTCGGTCGCCAGGAGAGGATCCGCGAGATCATCGTCGTCCGGGAGTCGACCCTGCTCGAGACCGTCATCCAGGAGATCGACGCGGCGCGATCAGGGGCGACGGTTCGCGGCTCGCCGCCGCCTCGCCACGCGTTCCCGGCGAGCGTCGACGGCTTTGACTACGCCTACCTCGCCGAGGGCCCGGTCGACGTCGACGCGGACGGCGACTTTCACGGCATCCCGCTCCTCGTCCGCGATGGTGAGGTCGAGCTCAAGCATGTCGTGGTCCCCCGCGAGAGCACCGACGTGTTCCGCGTGGTCACCCTGAAAAACCCGCTCCAGGCCCCCCTGCTCGCGGGCCCCGCAGATGTGTATGTCGACGGCGACTATCTCCTGACCTGTGATCTCGGGCTCGCTCCGGTGCGCGGCGAGGTGCGCCTCGGCCTCGGCGTCGAGCAGGCGATCAAGGTCTCTCGCAACACCAGCTACGCGGAGGAGAGCGCCGGGCTTATCGGCGGCTCGCTCCTCCTCAAGCATCAGATCGCGGTCGAGGTGAACAACCGCCTCGATCGCGCGGTCGCGGTAGAGGTCCGCGAGCGGCTGCCGAGCCTGGAGGAGGGCGAGGACGAGATCAACCTCGAGATCGCCTCGGGGGTGCCCAGGTGGGAGCCCTACGAGCCCGAGGAGTACACGCTGCGCGGGGGCTATCGCTGGCGCTTCGAGATCGCCGGCGGTGCTCGTCAACACCTCCGCGCGGCCTACAGCGTCAAGATCTCGGCGAAGAAGGAGCTGGTCGGTGGCAACCGGCGGGAGGTCTAGCGAGCCATGTCCACGTCATCCACAAAGACCCTCGCTCGGGACTCTCTCGCCGCCGAGCCGACCCCCCTCGCGCTCCCCGTCGACGAGGTGATCCTCCTCGAGGATCGAGCCCACGTGATCCGCCGCGGCAGCGTCGAGGTCGGCGCAGGGGCGACGCGCTTCGTCGTGACCGGCGTCGCGCCGGTGCTCAGCGATCGGACCCTCTGCGCGGCGCTGCGCCGGGCGAAGGGATCGGCCGAGGAGGTCAGCGGGGCCCGGGTCTTGGATCTGCGGCTGCGCCGGCGGGTCGTCGCTCGGGCCCTAGATCGTCCGGAGCAGGCGAAGGCGATCGAGCGCGAGCGCCTCGCCCTCGCTGAGCGCAAGCGGGGGATCGCGGCTCAGCGAGAGCGGGCGCGGATGGAGCTCCAGACGCTCGCTGAGATCGCGACGGCGCAGCTGTCTGAGCTCGGCGTCGACGCCTCCTGGGGGGAGATCGATCGTGAGCGGTGGAGGGCGGAGCTCGCTGAGCTCCAGGGCGACGAGGCTGCGCTCCGCGGTCAGCTCTTGGCCTTCGAAGAGGAGCTCGTCGACCTTCGGGAGGAGCTCGAGCGGCTCGGCCGTCGAGCGCGAGCGCTCGCCGACGTCCGTGAGTCGCTGAGCGCGGAGCTGATCGTCGAGGTGCTCGCCTCGGCCCCTGGACGCTACGCGCTCCAGGTCGACTACATCGTCCCCGGCGCCTGCTGGCGGCCCTATCACCGGGCTGAGGTGCGGGAGGAGGACGGGGCTGAAGGCGAGCCGGCGACGCTCGACGTTGTCTGCGAGGGCTGCGTTTGGCAGAGGACTGGCGAGGATTGGCGCGGGGTCCAGCTCGTCTTCTCGACCGAGCGACCTTCGCTCGGCGCTTCGCCGCCGTCGCTCAGCTCCGACGTGCTCCGGGTCGGTCGCCGTCGTGAGGTCGTCGAGGTCGAGCTCCGCGATCAGGAGATCCAGGCCGCCGGTCTCGGCGGAGAGACGCGAGCGTCGACCGAGCTCCCGGGGATCGACGATGGCGGCGAGGTCCTGTCTCTCCGGGCGCTCTCACGGATCGACGTGCTCAGCGACGGCCAGCCGCACAGGACCCCGCTCTTCTCCTTCTCCGCGGAGGCGACGCTCGATCGGGTGCTCCTCGCCGAGCTCGAGCCGGCGGTGCTGCTGCGGAGCACTCAGGTCAACGTCGGCGGTCAACCGCTGCTCGCCGGGCCGGTCGATCTGATCCGCGGCGGTGGTCTCATCGGTCGGACCTCGATCCTCTTTGTCGCCGCGGGCGAGCGCTTTGAGCTCGGCTGGGGCCCGGACAGCGCGGTCAGGGCGCTTCGCGAGGTGGAGCTCTCGCAGGAGGATCGGAGCATGCTCTCGTCATGGAGCTCCGTGGTCCACACGGTCACGCTTCGCCTGAGCAACCTCGGCGCCGAGCCGCGGAGGGTCAAGGTGTCCGAGCGGGTCCCCGTCTCGGAGATCGAGAAGGTCAAGGTCGACTTCGATGGGCGAAGGACCAGCGGCGGGCGCAGCCCCGACGAGCAGGGGATCGTCACCTGGACGGTCACCCTCGAGCCGTTCGCGCGGGAGCGCCTGGAGCTGCGCTACACCCTGCGCAAGCACAGCGACGTCGTCGGGATCTGAGCGCTTCGGGTCACCGGAGGCCCCTCGCTGGGCGACCGCGCGGGAGCCTGGAGCTGCGCTACACCCTGCGCAAGCACAGCGACGCCGTCGGGAGCTGAGCGCTTCGGGTCACCGGAGGCTCCTCGCTGGGCGACCGCGCCGTGGCCGGCTACGAGGGGGGCTGCGCAGGGGACAGAGGCTCGGCCATCGCTGACGTCGAGCTTTCGCTCGGGGGGACGAGCGGAGCGCTCGCCGTGGCGCTCTGCGGCTGTGTCCCGGCGATGCTCTTGCCGATCTCCGGGGGCACATAGTTGCCGCCGGAGAGGAACATCTTGAACGCCTCCTCGACCGAGATGTCGAGCGTCGTGCAGCGCTCGAGCTCGACGATGAAGAGGCGACCGCTCATCGGGTTGGGGACCTCGGGGATGTAGACGCAGCAGCGGCTGGGGTCGCCGCTGATCGGCTCGCCGCTGGTGAAGGCGAGGACCGAGCGGGCGCCGTCGGGGACGAGGACGACCTTGGCGTAGATCCCTTCGCGGCCGCCGGGGGTCAGCGAGATCTGCTTCCAGGC